>Ga0265797_10003315_pt1 | contig 25937 bp, 19 predicted proteins | sample P2T30metagenome_FD_192433 | JGI IMG/M metagenome (GOLD analysis project Ga0265797, IMG submission 192433) | Plant litter microbial communities from East Loma Ridge, Irvine, California - P2 T30 | ecosystem: Environmental > Terrestrial > Plant litter > Unclassified | place: USA: California... | reverse complement strand
GGGTTGGGGTTGTTATGTTGTAGATGACTTGAGAGTTAGGGGGAGGAAAGGGAGAGTCGAATGAAAATTTATGATCCGCATATTAGAGGGACTGTTTGACCCTTTCGTCTTCTAGCATTATCTGCGTTTGGATACCCTCTTTACGATGTCCATACTCCCATAAAATGCAACGACGATTTGCAATGCTTCGATCATGCTCACTCAAAAAGTATCTTCGTCGTCTTCTTTCGTCTCCCGCCATATCATGCGTCCAGAAAGAAGAGAACTCAACCCATCAAAGCCCACGCAGCCAACGGCAAAGCCGGCCAGAACACGCCCTCCGTCGCCAACGCACCCGCCCCCGAATCAACCGTAAGCGACGGCCTCGAACTCGAACTCGAACTCGCCTCACTCCCACCCGCAGTCCCAGTCCCAGTTCCCTCAGCCGTCGCCGTCCCCGTCGCCGTCCCACTGGCACTCGCACTGCTCTCCTCCTCCTCGCCCTCGCCAGTCTTAGTAGCAGGCTTCCCACCACAAACCTCTCCCAGCGCAGCCTCCGCAGCGTCGAACCACCGCTTCGCCATCAACTGATACCCCTCATCATTAGGATGCGTGCCATCCTCCCTATACATATCATGCGGCACCGCATCGTACATTTCCACATACCTAACAATCTGCCCTTGCGCCGTAGCATTAGCCACAACAGAAGGTAAGACAGCGTTGAAGCCCTGGATGCACTTGTCTTGCCACTCGTTGGTGTTATACGTGAGTTGCGAAGCAAGCACGAGGGTTTCTGGGAATGCTGTTTTGAGTTTGGATAAGAGGGTGCCGAAGCGCAGGGCGGTGTATTTGCCGTCTGTGGTTCGCGGGTCGATGGAGGGGTCGGAGTCTTCGGGGTGGGGTTCGTCGGCCATGTACCAGCAGTCGTTGACGCCGAGGTTTAGGAGGATGATGTTCGGGTGCATATCGAAAGCGCCGGAGGAGGAGATTTTGGAGGCGTACTTGTCGATTGTGATGGCGAGGTAGGCTTCGTGGTGGTTTTGGGGCATGGAGCCGGATTGCTGCGTGCCGAGCATGGTTACGGTTGAGCCGTTGTTCTCGAGGAGGGTTTCGAGGCCCAGGCGGAAGCCGTTGCCGTCGGTGGATTCGAGGCCGTAGACGAGGGAGGCGCCCATGGGCATGATGTTTAGGTGGAGGGTGTTGTTGGTGCTGGATTTGGTGCACCAGGATGGGGCGTCTGCGGTGGTGAGAGAGACTGGGAGGGATTGTGTTAGTATGTTGAGATGGGTTGCGGTTATGCGTGTTGTTGCATACCATGGAGTAGGAGGCCTGCGAGCAGCGCGGCAGTCTTCATGAAAGAGATGCTTCCAAGCGCCATGGCTGCGGGCGATTGTAATGATTTGGTGAGGCAATCAATGAGTATGATTTATCGTAAATCGTCCAGAGTGATGGATTCCAGGATTGAACCCAGCAGTTGCCGCTCTGCGTGAAGTAGTGGCGACCTGAAGTCACTTCAGCTGAACAGAAGCACTTTATATCTTCCAGACCGGAAACTCTCTCGCAAGCACCGCTGAGAACCGTATGCGCCCTCTCGCTACCCCTGATCCAGAGCAAATGCGAGATATGGACAAGTTTCTCCAAACCTGCAGGGTTGCGCTGTTTGTATATCCTCTCAGGTCGAAGGAACAAGGAAGCGGATCCAAAAATTGTGGGGCTCTCGAGACCGCGCGACGCAGCAAAATCAAGGCATTGCCGGCAGACCGGCTGGGTATAGATCAGTGGCTTGGCTCGGTGAGGGCACGTTCGCTTGATAGACGGCCGGTTGTCGGATGGTGATAAGCTGGAAAGTGTGTGATTGATGCTGTTGATGCTGTTGATGAGATGTGAATGGATGCAGGTCTTGAGACCTGATGCCTTTTTGGGATGGAGTGGTGATTGACAGACTCAGCCTTGTGAGCGTGTCTCCACATTTTTGCGAGTATAGTAGGTACCTCGAGCCTAGTTGCGTTAGGCGAAGAATGGCCAAAAATACTTATGATAGATGTGGAACAAGGTCGTTGATGTATCAGGAAACGCTTCTGAGTGGCAGTATGCCTGCTGACCAAAAGGTACACAGGTAGGATGCCTTATAACGTTACTGTCTGAGCTCGGCTAAGCCTAAGACACATGCAAGGGATGATTCACAAACCATACGATTGGCCGAAGCACAACCAGTATAAAACTTGCTTATTGTAGTCCAATCAAATACAAGTACATCGGTATATACGTCTCTATCGTCTCTCTGTCTGTCTGTCTCTTTTGGTACACAGAATAGGAAACGCCAAAACCCATGCTATGATATATAATATACACAGAACGCTGCAAGCAACCGCGCCTGAGTCGAGATTGTATCATCCTCGCCGATATGCAACGCCTGCCGCCAGCCTCTTCTTTCGTGTAGCGCTCGTCAGGCAAGTCGAAGTTCCTGTATCATACACGCATCCACCATTCGCGTGGCTTGCCACTTAGGCCTCTCCACAAAATCTCCTGAGATCTCCTGTCTAGCTCTCGTTACGTCTTTGAGAACAATGCAGTCTACTTCTTGTTCTTCTCGGCTCTCTCCTTCTCGTGCTTGGCGACGAGCTCCTTTTGCAATTGCATAGGCGCAGGGCTGTAGTGCGAGAACTCCATGCTGAACTCACCCTTGCCCTGAGTGGCAGCTCTCAGCTGAGAGCTGAAACCGAACATGCTGTTGAGCGAGCAGTCAGCGGTGAGGGTAAAGTCCTCAGGACCAATCTCAGTGTCGTTGATAGTGGCGTTGCGCTTGTTCAAGAGACCGACAATGTTGCCCTGGAACTCGTTGGGCGCGTTGATGACGGTCTTCATCAGGGGTTCAAGAACCTGCGGCTGCGCGGCAAGGAAAGCCTTGCGGAAGGCTTGCTGCGTGGCGTTCTTGAAAGCCAATTCGGACGAATCGGTCATGTGAGTGGCACCATCGTTGATCTGCATGTATGTTCCCAGAACCTTGTGGCCAAGCAGGGGGCCGGTGTTGCAAGACTGGTTGAAACCCTTGTCGCAAGCAAGCAGGAACTTCTCCGAGATGGTACCACCAGTGATGGTCTCTTCGAACTCGTTCTCGCCGAGCTGTCCAGTGGGCTCGAGGAAGCCGACGACGCGAGCGTAGTCTCCGGCACCACCACTTTGCTTCTTGAGGGTGTGGTCGAAGGCAACACGGGACTGGATGGTCTCGCGGTAGGCGACCTGGGGCTGGCCAGTGACGACCTCAACCTTGTACTCACGCTTCATGCGCTCGACGTAAATGCTCAAGTGCAGCTCGCCCATGCCGGAGATGATGGTCTCACCAGACTCAGCGTCGTTGTGAACGCGGAAAGTCGGGTCCTCACGCTGGAAACGAGAGATGGCCTTTGAGAAGTTGGGAGTATCCTTGGTGTTCTTGGGTGTAATTGAAAGGGAGATGACGGCATCGGGGACGAACATAGAGGTCATGCTGTAACCAAGACCGCCTTCAGTGAAAGTGTCGCCGGATGCGCAGTCGACACCGAACACGGCGCAGATCTCACCAGCACCAATCTCAGGCACTTCCTCCATGTCGTTCGAGTGCATACGAACAATACGCGGGACCTTGACCTTTTGGCCAGTACGCGCGTTGAAAACGTTGGAACCCTTCTTCAGGGTACCCTGGTAAACACGGATGTATGTGAGTTGACCAAAGTTGGACTCTTCGAGCTTGAAGGCAAGGCCAACGAAGGGAAGGGAGTTGTAAGAGACGAGCTTGACAGGGGCTTCCTTGCGCTTGCGGTCAAGTGCCAAGTTCTCAACTTCAGCGGGATTGGGCAGGTAGTCGATGACAGCGTCGAGCATGGGCTGCACACTCTTGTCTGCGAGGGCTGAGCCCATAAGAACAGGAGAGAACTTGAGGCCAATAGTGGCGCGACGGATGGCAGCCTTGATCTCGTCGATAGAAGGTGTGCGCTCGTCCAAGAAGATCTCCGCAATGTGATCGTCCACGTCCGCCAGTGTCTCGATGAGAAGCGCTCTCTTCTCCTCAGCCAGGCTCTTAAGCTCTTCGGGGCACTCGGCCTCTCTGATAACCTCGCCTTTCGATCCCTCAGAGTAGATAGCCTTCATCCTGATGATATCCACAACACCCTTGAACTCGTTCTCGGCGCCAATGGGAATCTGCACGGCAGCGGCGGGAATCTTCAGCTTCTGGTTGATACCCTCGACAGCCTTCCACGGGTTGGCACCAGCGCGGTCCATCTTGTTGACGAAGCTGACACGCGGGACGTTGTAGCGCTTCATCTGCCTGTCGACAGTGACAGTCTGCGACTGCACACCAGACACGGCGCACAGAATCATGACCGCACCGTCCAGCACACGCAGCGCACGCTCGACCTCGATGGTGAAATCGATATGGCCGGGAGTGTCAATCAAGTTGATGTGGTATTTCTCGTCCTTCAGCTCGCCAGTAACAGGGTCCGGAGTCTTCTTGATCCAGTCACAGAATGTGGCGGCAGACTGGATGGTGATACCCTTCTCTCTCTCCAAGTCCATGCTGTCCATCTTTGCGCCGACGGCATCCTTGCCACGCACCTCGTGAATATCGTTGATACGGCCGGTGTAGAAGAGCACGCGCTCGGTGACGGTGGTCTTGCCAGAGTCAATGTGCGCGGCGATACCGATGTTCCTGACTTTGTCCAGACGAGCGGCCTCCTTAGGGTCGAGGTTCTCCACGATGGCGTCTTGGGTCAAGCTGGTAGGGTCGAGGGCTGCGGCCTCCTGAATCGCGGCAGCGGTGGCGTTCCATCGCCGAGTCTGCAGTTGTACTGTGCGAGGCGCGAGCCTGGATGTGGTTGCGAGGCGGGTAGAAGGGAAGGCAGAGGAGGCGAAAGTGCGCAGGGAGGTGGAGCGCAAGGACTGCTGGCGCAGGGCATTGCGCGCGAGGGCGGTGGCTCGCATTATCGAACGAATGGATCAGCGAGACACGCTGAAAAAATAAAGAAATATTATGGTGTGATGGAGAATGGATTGATGGTCCTACAATTTTTTGGTCGACTTTCCCATGTTGGACTTTTGGGAGATCGGCATCGGCATCTTGAGAACAGAATCAGGGTAAGGGTTGACAATCGTTCAAATCACCTTACACAGAATGCATTCCAATGTTCGTATATGACATTCAGTGTCTTTGTATATGTACATGCATTTGGACATCTCTCTGTAGATGTTTGAAACTGGAAGGGACCATGTACTCCGCAGCAAGAGAAGCTGGTCGTCATTACCAACGAGAGTACACAAGCCCAGCGAGAAGCGAAGGTGCGTAGCACAACAAAAATCCTCATGTGTCATTGAATGCATGTTGCCTTAGACCAAACCCGAGCCCAGTGATGCTGTATAACGGCGATACAGTTCTCCGCTACTCAACATACGGCCTGTACCAGCCCAACAACACCAAGAACAACTCCCAACTTCCAACTGGCACTCAGCGCAACACCACTCGATGGTTTCGGACCAGGCCTCAACTCAAGCCCATTAGAAACATGGTTCTTCTCTTCCAACCTTCCAATCGCATTACACGACTGCCCAAACCTGTGCTCATCGACATGAACGTTGTCGTATACGCAATTGGCCCATCCTTCTAGTTGTATCGCATGTGGCTTGCACCAGTGATAGCACCCGTCCTCGGATTCTTGTACGGGTCCTTTGCAGCAGTGCTGCTTCATCCTAGATGCGAGATCTGGCTGGCTACCGGAGATGGCGCAGAAGAAGGTCTTGCTGTTGTCGGAGAAGCCTGTGATCCATGATGCAGGGCTGATAGATGTGGGTGTACACCAGTCGGCTGGGATATTGTGTGAGGATGATTTTTTTCATACTTTACTGAATGGACTGTAGGACTTACACAAACCGTCGAGGGGCTGTTGAGCCATGCTATAAGGACCGTGAGTATCGATTCTGTTTTTGGTAACGACCGTGATTCGCACTTTGCGATGAAGGTGTATCTAGCAAAAAGAAAAGACGAAAGATACGAAAGAAACAAGAGACAGATGCGCAGGCTAAGAACCGCGGATTGAGTGGGAGACAGGAGATAGGGACCCAGGAGATACGATACTCATCAGCATGCTCGGCGATTCTAGGCATTTGGCAGCCCCAAGTGCTTCGTGCAACGTGAAATCCATTTCTGATCTACAATCTGAGAAGCAATGAAGCCATTGGTCGACCCCGAGCGTGGCGGTACACGTAGCGAACATCCTTGTGGTTGAAATTCCAGGCTAATATGAGTTGCATGGTGAAAAATCCAAATGGGTTCAGTGAGACGTCTGGCGCTTGAATGGGATGCCTATGCAGATTCGACGCATCCCAAGCAAGTAGTCGTATTACTTCGGCATGGCATCCTTGGCAGATGCTGCGGACACAACCTTATGCGATCGCGCCTCTAGCGAGTTTCATCAGGGGGCTTGGAAGATTGATATGCCAGTCTCATCCATGAGAAATGCTCGACTATGATGGTGTATAGTAAACCGCTGAAAGAGTGAGCATGGATGTAAGAGGAATTGTCGCGACGCTCTCGATGGTAAACGTGAATGCTGCTCCTGTTTCAGAGCATATGACCTGAGAATGTGCCAGGGATTCCCACTGCTGAGAAGTATTTACAGCATGACCGATGTGCAGGCTTCAGTGTCGTCGCTGATGTTGATGTATGTTGAATCTGAAGATGTGGTGATGTTTCTTTCGTCGCCTAAAACAACCCTGACATTTGTTTCGCATCCGGATTCGCGCTAGACTCTTCTCGAACGCGACCCGCAGCCGGCCGTAAACAGCCTGGACGACTTCGATTCGTCATCGACCTTTTTATTTATCCAGATCAGTCAGCACGACAAATTGACTCAACTACCTATCTTCCAAACAGGTTCCAGAGACATTCGCTTGACCAGTCTGTGAAGTATTCGGGCTTGGAGCAGTAATCGTTTGCTGTCCAAACAACTTGAGTCAAACGCTCACGCCATTCGCCCCAGAAATCTTGATTGCGAGCCTCCCATTGGACCGAGAAAAAAAATAACATTCGACTGGCTTGACGAGCATCGAACATCTTCCACGGAAGATTGCCAGAATAATGGCCGACAGCAAGATCAGGTGTGCTGTTGTGGGCGCAGGGCCCGTCGGCGCGTTAGCAGCACTCTACGCGGCTCGCCGTGGCTACGAAGTCGACGTGTACGAGCTACGAGGAGGTACGTCTGTGTCTTACTCATTGCGTCTAGATCATACTGATACATTTTCAGATCTTCGGGATGCCTCAACGACACCACTGAATTTCACCAAATCCATCAACCTTGCTCTCTCCGAACGCGGCATCAATGCGATGCGCCACTCGGACTCACCCAAGCTTCTGGACGCCGTTCTTTCAGAAACAATTCCTATGCACGGCAGGATGATTCACGGCCAAGATAGCTCTGAGAACCTCACCGAGGAGTCGCAGCAGTACGATGTCCACGGTCGTTTCATTCGCGCTGTTGATCGTGCGAACTTGAACAAACACCTGCTCGACGAACTGGAAGGCTTACCTAACGTCAAGTTACACTTCTTCAACAAGCTAACGGGAGTTGACTTCAATGCCCGGAAAGCCTGGTTTGAGCGAAAAGAGGCACCACCACAAACTGTGGACGGTGCCCAAGCAGACCAAGACCAGCAGCCTGCCAACAGACCGCAGGAGTTCGAGATCGACTTTGACCTCATTCTCGGCTGCGATGGTGCCCACAGTAGCGTTCGCTACCACATGATGAAGTTCCTCCGGATGGACTACTCGCAGACTTACATCGACATGCTATGGTGTGAGTTCAATATTCCACCCGCAGACGAAGCAAGCAAGCACAACTCAGGCAAAGGCTCAGCATCCGCCACTGACGGTTTCGCCACCTCGCCCAACCATCTCCACATCTGGCCCAGCGACGACAAAATGTTCATCGCCATCCCCAGCACCGACAAGACCTTCACCTGCACCCTATTCGCCCCAGCATCAACCTTCGCCTACCTCCAAGACCACTCAGACGAAGCCTCCATCCTCGCCTTCTTCCAACACCACTTCCCTGGCGTCTCCCCAAACCTCATCGCCTCCTCCGCCCTCCACGCCCAGTTCACCACAAACCCCCACCTCCCCCTAATCTCCCTCAAATGCTCTCCGCACGCTTTCCCTTCAGGTGGCGGCGTTATCCTCGGCGACGCCGCCCACGCTATGCTCCCCTTCTACGGCCAAGGCATGAACGCCGGCCTCGAAGACGTCCGTGTTCTCTTCTCGCACCTCGACGCCGAAGCCGTCGAGCGCCGTGCCGGCACCCGCCAGGCCCACACCGAAGCCGCCCTGCAGTCTTACTCAGCCGAGCGCGTTCCCGACGCGCACACCATCAACGACCTCGCGAGTGCGAATTTCTGGGAGATGCACGCGGGCGTGCGGTCGCCGCTGTACCTCTTCCGCAAACGCGTGGAAGAGTTTCTGTCGGATAAGGCACCTTGGACGGGCTTCGCCACGCAGTACGCGCGGGTCTCATTTTCCAATGAGCGATATTCGGAGGTGACAAGGAATGTGCAGAAGCAGGGCGAGTTGCTGCTGCGCGGGTTTGTGGGCGCGGCGTTGTTGCCGGTAGCGAGTTGGGCCGCGTGGTGGGTGTGGCGGTATAATCGCGCGAGTGGCACGGGGAGGGTGGCGCTTAAGGGTGGTGTGGGTGTTGGAGCCTGGTTGGGTGGAGTAGGCGAGAGGATCGGGAGGATCTTCACTTGAGATGTGCAGGATGGAAAATGGCGTGCTGACTGTAATATTAGAACGGACGATAGAATGTAAGTTGAAAACGAAAGGCAATCACACGATCACAACTCAACTCTCCTTCTTTGCTTTTGGAACGGCACTTTTTCTCTGTCTGGACATGCTGCAACCAACGGACGTGCGAAACGATATACCCCAGCACAAGTGTTCTGGATCGCAACTTGCGATTACTTCGACGATCTCGACGTAAAGTCAAGATCTATATGTACTAAAATTGGATACTAAGGATTCTAGCGACCAATGTACCCGATAATTGGCACAACCGCTATCCATCGACACCATTGGTACCATTGCTCAACCCACTCAACACACCCGCGATCTCATCAGCAGAATATCCATACGCGCGGAACAAGGCATTCGACTCCCCCGGGAAGATCAACCTCGTCTCCTCCTCCGGATAAGCTTCGAAGTGCGGATTGACATACTCCCAGCAGACATATCCCTCCCTCGTGACTTCGAAGATTCGACCAAAAGCACTTTCACACAGCAAGGTGTTGCCATTCGCCAAACGCTGAGCGCTCCCCATGAACGGCGTGAAGAAGTTGTGCATCTGCGAGCCATCGCGGTACTCCCACACGATTTTCTTGGTAGTGCGATCGACTTCGATGGCACGAGTGTATGTGATTGACTCGCCAGCGCGGAAAGCTCCGTTGTCGAAGATCAAGATGTTGCCGTTCTCCAGCTCTGTGGCATTGTGCTGCTGCGCGAGGACTTCTGGACCGAGTTTCCAGACAATGTCGCCGGTCTCTCGCTCGATGATAATGACAGCCGATACCGACCGCATCGAAGCTAGAACGTATCTTGTATCTCTCATCGGCAGCACGGAGTTGATGAGAGGGTAGTGCTCGCGCGTGTAGTGCGGCTGCAGCGGGAATTCGTCTCGAGGCATGCGCTCGCTGACCTTCCATTGCCATGTCAGGTTGCCTTGCGCGTCGACTTCTCGGATCGTGTCGGCGTATGTGATGCCGTCGATTTCGGTACCTGGGACGCCGCCGACTACTTTGGCTGATTCTTCTTTGGACAAGGCTTCGAGGCTGGTGTACAAGATCCGGCCGTCGCCGTAGTGATATTGATCGTGGTGGCCGAGCGGATCGATGAATTGTCGGACGACGTTGCTGTTGATGTCTAGCTCGCTCATCACGCCTCCGCCGTACTTGCGGAAGAAAGGGAAGGGGTATGGACCGCCGGCTTCGTCGGTTTCTGGTCGGAGAGTGTTGACGGCGAGGTTTCCGTTTGGGAGCAAACGGCAGTGCCTTCCTACTCTGCCGGGGAGATCCCAGGAGTGGACTTCTTTGCCGTTGTTGTCGGTGAGTCTGGCGGTAGAGGAAGTGAGTGGGCAGAAGAGGACGTAGCCTCCGAAGGACTTTGTTTTGTCGACGCCGGTTAGGCCGATGGCTCTTCGCTTGAGGGTGTTTTGCTCCATGTTGTCTCCAGGGAATTCTCCAGATCGATGTTAGAGGCGGAGATATGCTGGTGGGTTAGAAGAAGTGTTTTCGATTTGAGTGCAGGGCTAGTTTGCTCGTTCTGCCATTGGGTGCGATGTTTGGGACTATATGTCTAGTCCAAGAACTGACAGCAAATGTGTGCCGTCGGCATGCCGGTGGAATGAGATGTGGTCCGACGGTCGACCGGCGGCATGCCGTGGGCGTACCGTAGGCATGCCGTCGGTTCGTCCAAAAGCAAGCTTCCCCGTCACAACTCCAACTCGACGGAACCAACCATATACGAGTTCGATATCAGCACGCAATAGAGGTGAGATATGGTGCTCAGATTCGTGATGCTCGTCAGGCTCGACATAAGGGCAGCAAGCCCAGATAGGGTGGGAGGTGATCCACAACCTCAGAGCATTCACGCAACACCATAGCGAAGATGACGGCGACAAAGGATCATCCACAGCACATCAGCGATGATATCGAAAAAGGCAAGCTGGCATTGGGAGAGTCCGACAATGTATCAGGTCACGATGGAGAAACTACACACACGCCCAGCGCCGTACGAAGGAGCGTACTCAAGGTCGACCTGTGCATTCTCCCTTTCATCATGCTCTGTTTCTGCTTTCTTCAATTCGATCGAACCAACATCAGCAACGCCTTGACCGACACCCTACGGACGGACATCAACGTCGGAAACGAAAACATTAACCTAGCACAAACACTGTTCACCGTGGGCTTCATCATCACGGAGATTCCCTTCAACGTCATCAGCAAGCGCATCGGCCCTGAAAGATTCTTGCCCATCACTATGGTGCTCTGGGGTACCGTGACATGGTCTCAGATCTTTATCAAGAACGCATCAGGATTGTATGCAGCTCGCTTCTTTGTCGGAGCGCTTGAAGGCGGATACATCCCCGGCTTTGCGCTGTATATCTCGCGATACTATACGAATCGGGAACTTGGTCTACGCTTCGCACTGTTCTGGGCGTCTAATAGCATTGCTGGAGCTCTAGCTGGGCCTCTGGCTATTGGCTTGCTGTCTTTGAGAGGTCGAGGTGGTCTGGCTGGATGGCAGTGGCTATTCCTCGTTGGTAAGGAATCCGCTTCATCGTCTTTCATTTGAGTCATACTGACTATCCGCAGAGGGTGCCTTGACATGTGTTCTTGGGGCCACAGCTTACATCTACCTCCCTCACAATGCTGCGATTCCCAAGGTCTTCTTCGGCAGATCCATCAGAATCTTCAAAGATGACGAAGCCGCTATCATTCTCGACCGGGTCACTCGCGACGACCCAAGCAAGACTGACACACACAAGCGCCAAGTGCTACCTTCTCACATCCTGGAGACTTTCGCAGACTGGCGGATCTACGGCCATCTGGTAGCTGGTTTACTATCAATGGTTATGATCTCGCCGATGAACACATACGCTCCGTCGATCATCAAGAGCCTAGGATTCACATCGCTACAAGCCAATGGGCTGAATGCCGTGGGCAGCGTTTGCGCATTGATTTGGTCCATCTCTCTGGCCTACAGCAGTGACCGGTCCGCAGAAAGAGGCCTACACATCGCTACTGGATATCTGTTCGGCGCTGCTGGTTTACTCTGGCTTGCTCTAGCGCCTTCAAGCGTTGGAAAGTGGACTCTTTACGGTACGCTAAAACCCTCTCATCGGCAAGCGATATGTGCTGACTTCTTCAGGTGGTGTCGTATGGACACAGATGAGCATGGGCTCCGCACAAGCACTTAGTGCCGCTTGGCTTACGGCGAAGATGGAGGACCACAAACGCCCTATAGCACTGGCTGCGTATGTGATGAGCATTCAGCTGGCTAATTTCCCGGGCAACCAATTGTTTCGAGCGGAAGGTATGTCCATCACCAAAGGGAAAGTCTATTGAGATTGGGTTAGCTGACTTCCACAGATGCACCCAGATACTCCCGCGGTCTTGTGATTGCGGCATCATGTGCTTGTGCTGCTGCTGTTGTTATACTTGTTTGGAAGTTGTTGTATCGACTATTTGATCGCGCAAATATGGGTGGCAAGGGCGTTAAAGATATAGCTTCGGATTAGTCAGATACCTCGTCCGCGAGGGCATAGCCTTTGGACAATGCGGCAGGAGACTGAACGTTGGTGCGATCTTTCATTTCTCATTATCGAGAATCGTCATTGATATTCATCTGATGGTCAAGTTCCGAAGCGATGAAGCTTTAGGTGGGTTTCCATTGACCAAGGACCAGTCGAGTACGTTTACGTCCCTGAACCACGAGAGCAGTACCTCGTCGACTCTTTCGAAGGCTTGATCGATTGCAGTGTATGAAAATAGCTTTATTTGCTTGCACGATCGAGCAGCGCAATAGGATACATGTATCTTCAATTGTCTGATGCGCCAACCCTATCAACCCCATCGGGTCACCAATCGTCAGATTCAGGCATATACTGAAATGTAACGGGCACTGAGACGCCAACGACTGGGAAAAGCCTAGAAGCCATCGTATGGACCGCTATTTTGACTCCCGATGGGCTTGACCTTGTCTAAAATCGACCGATATCGTACAGACAGGATGATAATTAATATATCAACACATCTGTGTAATTAGGGTTGGCCACTACGCTAAACCATTCTTGGCCGATAAGACCCGATCACGACATCAGAGATAGTGGCACTATCATGGCCTGGAACGAGATTGCCCCTTCCACTCACTTTAAACATGTGAACTACAAACGTAGCGACCGGTATGCCGCCATTGCGCTCGAGCCGAGTGTCCAAAGCGTGTACATTGTGTCGCAAACAAAAGACACGCTGTTATCCTTCCACCACCGACAACGAGACATGCTTGCGATGTGAGACTCTGGCACAAACTTGCTCGCTATCCGGATCATCATCCGGTCGTCGGCAAAAAACCTCAATAAATGTTGCAGTTGGCTCAAATGAACAGATTGATTCAGACGCAGTCAACGAAAGGTTCGTCATACCCAACCTCCAAGCATGTTCCTCGATTGACAACTGCAGATTTGAACGCCTGGAGAGATCCGTTGCAAGCCTTGTCGAGAGATTAGACGGCGATGGTAGATCATGGAGCCAGACCGAGCACCTCTCCGATGAGGTCGGCGCCGCAGACCACGTCGATCCTGCTCCAGTATTCCAGATTCGGGATGCGGCGACAGAAGTCGGCGTGGGCACACCCGCCATTACCGACATCACTCAGTCACCGCGGTCCAGTCGAAGGATCACCGACTCGATAGATGCATCCACCGCCAGATCGCTTCTACACATGTGAGGCGTTAACAAAGCTCATGATAGGGCTTCCACTGACGAATACAGATTCCAGACTCACTATGGAAGATGGATATTACTCTCCCCTGGAACGGCTTCAAGATCATGGTCGTCACAGATCGCAGAATCGCCATTATTGCTCTGCAGCATATATCTCATTGCGGTTCGACACACTACCCAGGACCTTGCTAATGTCTTAGCACCAAAGTTGTTCCAAGAAGTGAAGACATTGCTTGCAAACTCTCTTCTCATTGCGCCACAGACTGAAGAGTTCTTCCAAGCTGTAATTGTGCTAAGTTTATGGTCAACGACGATCGGGCAGGTGCCTTTGAGTATCGATGGCTGGCTCATCACCAGCTATGCTTTGCAACAAGGGCTAGCAAGTCCGGCGTTCGCAGAGACCGCCGGGCTTACGAACCGACACTCGAGCTCTGGAAGTACAGACAAGCGGCATGTCTGGGTTCATCTGTGCCTCGCGCATTTGCAGTAAGCATTTTACAGTTGCCGGTACGAACTTTAGCTGACACAAACCAGTCACTGTGTGGGAACGAGGCGACCGGCTGCTCTCAGCCACAAACAGATTCAGCATGTGGCTCGTACCACAGCTCGCAACAAGCTGTCTAATTTCGAGATGCGGATGGTCGCTGAGGTCGAGCTTTACTGGCTGATCTACCAGATGTCTTCGGCTTCACCGAACGGCGTGTCCAGAACAGATCACAGGCTTCTCTCATGGCGAAACGAGCACGCCCACCTTTTTGGTATACGATGTCGCTTCAATCCCGTACAGACGAGAGCATGTGCTGATTACAGTCATCAGATCAACCAAGATCGCAATTCCTACAATTGGGCCTCCACTTCGCTCATCTTCTAGCAGATTGCGAATCTCTCAAGGCGTCCAAAGCAGCCGTCAGTGAGCGCACCCTGGCGGATGTAATCCAATCATCCAAGGATATCATCAACATCTTTCTTGACACAACCGACGAGCGCACACGACATCTTACCGACCACGTCTACAATGTAGTCACGTTTGCCGCGCTCACACTTTGTCGAATACTGCAGAGCTATCGCGACCAAATACAAGAAGTAGGGCATGATCTTAGCATGCTTCACAAGTTGATCGAGGCCATCATAGCGGGTCTCAGCTCCGTTGGTCTGCCATGCCATGCAGCTAGTATGCTCGCTGCTGTTGTTTCGGCAAGATTTGCACGCCTGCAAACTAGTTTGGAAGACATGGGGACGATGTCCTCCGAAGCTCTCGCCGCAGGACCTTCTGCTTTCTCATCAGAAGCGTACACGGTCCTAGACGACTACACTTTCATGTATCCCGACTTCAGCAGGCCGGATCTCTCTGATGTCGGCGTCGACGTTTCTCAATGGGCTTCTTGGACTTGATTTATACCTTGGTCGGTGAGGTACGCGGTATCTTGAAGCGCTACGACGACTCCCGCGACAAAGTCGCTGGAGTACATCTCAAATTCGCTTGTACAGTCTATTGTGTACTCAGCAAAGCCAGATCCCGCTTGTCAAAGATGTCATCCCTCGGCAACGAACTCCCGCATGAATTCATGAAGCTCTCTCGTTCCGAACGACGGAATTCTCTGCAAATAGCGCGATGAAGCAGCTTGCGGGCTAACGGCAGCTTCAACGATCCGTCGTGTGAGATGCGCAAGGTCGGAGACATTGTTAGCTACGCCGAGCCATTTTCTATCCTCGTCTGCAAGCTGTTCTAATGCTCTGCCCCAGAGTTTCTGCCAGATATCAAGGGCATGCAGAAGACTGCTCGATTGTTTTACGAGAGTCATGGAGACGTGGGAGTTGAAGATTATGTGTTGGAAGGCTGTGATAGGAAGAGTTAGTTACTGCGCAGGCCAAGTCATTTTCGACCCGACAGATCTCTGAAGAGTGAATATGCGGAGACTCACCGCATAGCATGACATGTAGATGAAATATTGGAAGTCTCAGACTTCCATTGGGTTCCCGCCAGTCTTCCTTCAAACACAGAGACATGAGCGCCGTCAGAGAAAGAGGCGTGGCTTGCCTGGAGCACTCCCGCAGTTCGGGAAATGCTGACGCATCAGCATCCCAGACCTTCGAATCGCATGGGAGATCTCCACGCATCTCTAGAACGGAGAAGCCTGGGGGTTTGTTGCAGGATAAAGTGGCCAAGCAGTCGGCGCAAAATGCCCAAGCGACAAGTCGTATCCTCTGCTCATGATGGATAAAAGTTTCCCAATCCTGAGAAGGCCCATGCCGAATGTCCACAAAGCCAAGTGTTCGCAATGCGGCGATCAGCGTGGGCAATCGTCTGACAACTGCCGTATGTTGCATAGTCATGTCGCCCGTTGGAAGAGCGTCCAGAGCGTACATGAGGAGCGCAGCTTGACAGAGTTCGATCGAGCTCACAAGTTCGGAACTTGTCAGGGAGCCATACAGGTGGTCGTCCAGCTGTCGGAATACATATGAGTCTGCCAGTTGGTAGAAACTCCGCGCTTGAACCGCATAAGCAGTACCATGTTCTTCGCCGAACGAATAGGCAGCCCCTGTGAGGCAAACCACCATGAGCAAAGCAAGCGACACGCTTTCCGGCTCAAATGTTGGCCAGTGAATGATTTGATAGCGGTAGTGTCGCTTCCGGCAGAATCTCGTAATGAATTCGCGGGCGTTGCGAGCGCTGAAGAACGAGCGGTAAGCATGTATGTCGAATGACGTGGGACATCCGGGGCTACGACCAACGTGCTCTACGAGCTTGGTCTCCAGCGCCTCCAGACGGGCAGACATCTTGGTGTCCCATGGCTCGGAATATGTCAAGTCACCGGATTGGCGTTCACTGTAAGTAAAGTGGAACTCGTTTGGCGCTACTGATGTCACATGTGGTTCCTGGTCGAACAGCAACAAGACGGAGGGATCCAGAAAGTCTAGTAGTCCTTCATCGGAGTCACACGAGCTCAGTGGTAGACAGCTAGGCCCTAGCGGAGCGGCATCTGGCTCCATTCCCACCGTTCTTTCGGTGAGGAAGTCCTGCTGGTCATCGGTAGCGTTGAGTAGGAACGAAAGTGGTATGCGGTCACCACAACGATCACTGCCATGCGGAGCTACTGCAGATGGTGAGATTGAAGTAGCAATATCAGTGCTGCGTCCACCGAAAGAGCATTCTAGCTTGCGAGGGATGCAGCGTTCGCAAGGACCTTCTCCCCGGGGCTTGCAGTGCACCTTGACACGCGAGCATTGATCACAGGACCTCACTCGTCGGCCACGCTTCCTGTCGAGCAGATCGCGCCCTTTCCGTTCAGGACAGCGTTTGGCATGTCGCTTTGCGGCGTCAACTCGCGAGAACCAGGCAGAGCAGAACGAACATTCGCGGCTGTCGGTCGCGGGTGCGTCCATGGAGTCCAGGTAGTTCGTATGTGCCTGAGACCGGGCTTATCATTTTATCGTGCCACTTCTCATGGTCCCTAGTCAAATGATTGAATTGCCGCCGGAGGATAACTCGTGTGGTTACAGAGAAGATGGGTCTGCGCCGTGCGGATGAAAGTGGGTCGAGGTGTGAATTTCCCGACGACAGATGAAAAGGACCCTAACCCTCCAGCAGACCGGTGTCAATTGACCGACGAGGCACTCTGCCGATGCCTGCCCGAGAGAAACGAGTGTGAAAAGGCCGACGATGCCTTCAGATATGATCCACTTTTCTCTGATAAGTGTCAATAACCCGAGGTAGAGGTCCGTCAAGCATGCAAACGAAAACGAACACAATATCATTTTTCGTCAACAGGTCGTTGGCCTTCATCATTTGTTCCGAATCAACGCAGTACCATGGCATCCATTAATCGTTTTGCGAGTATGATTCCCATATCACTTATTGGAGCCGTGAATCAAGATGCTGATGAGATTGACAGGAACAGCCGCGACTCCATCATGGAGAGGCCTTCGCGTGAACTACCCAGCACCACAGATCCTCTTCCAACGGCACATAACAAGTGACACCCGAGCAGTAGCCTACCGGAGACATTCATTGAAGCCATCTAGACCTGCTGATGGTTCTCCGACGATGGCTGTCTCCTCGGAGATCAAGCCGATGGGTTTAGCTGAATATACCGTGTAAGAAGCGGACTTGAGCGGGAGGGCATGAACCATCAGGCTGATCGAAGCTTTTCTCATAGAACAACCATCGACAAACTCATAGCCTGGGCACGCAACGGCTCCGTGTGGCCTCTCACTTTCGCCTTAGCATGCTGCGGCATCGAAATGATGCATACATCAATGCCGCGCTACGACCAAGACCGTCTAGGCATCATTTTCCGCGCATCTCCACGCCAGGCAGATGTTATGATCGTGGCAGGGACCGTTGTCAACAAGATGGCGCCCTCTGTTCGATTGCTGTACGACCAGATGCCAGATCCGAAGTGGGTGATAAGCATGGGTAGCTGTGCCAATGGAGGAGGCTACTACCACTACAGCTATAGTGTTGTAAGGGGTGTCGATCGCATCATTCCGGTAGACATCTACATACCGGGCTGTCCACCGACCGCGGAGGCGCTACTGTACGGGATCTTCCAACTACAAAGCAAAATCAGAAGGACCAAAGTTACGAGGATGTGGTATCGGAAGTGATATGGCGGTGTCAAATATTCGCACAATGGTGTGAAACAGTTTGTCGTTATTGCACAGAGGGAAATATGTAAACCACTGTCAAAGTTGCGCGCAAAGTGCCCAGCGAGAGCCAAGACTCTTATCATTGAGCTCCAGTTGCTTATCTATTTAACAGCTGTTAATAGACTTCGGCTCTCACATTTGCCTCCCAGTTTTGCAATGCCTCGACCTTGGTCTCGCCTGCCATATATATTACAGCATGCATCATACGTCGCTTTTGTTGTCTTTCACTTGAACATGTCCGACAGCTACAGAAGTGTAAGATCGCTTCCAAAATGCCGCCAAAATCTCGACCGGACGCCGTGAGACTGAGGACTTCTCAAGCGTGCGACTTTTGCCATGGTCGAGGGCTAAGATGTCGTCGGGATGAGGCGTCTTCAGCGTGTCGTACTTGCATCGAGTACTCGGTCGATTGTACAATAAATCGCCCGGTACGCAAGAGGGGCAGGCGGCGAGCGCACGCTGAGTCTATCTCATCAGACGAGAAAGCAAACGAGCCCTTGGAAGCCACGCACACCAACTTGAACGCTAAAAAAATCACACGACGCCTACTTCGAATATATTGTGACACCATGTACCAATGCTAGTATGTCAGCATATCTCGCGCTCAGCACAGAGCCTGACCTACTTCTAGTTTTCCGTTTCTTTCCGAAAATGACCTATACACGCGATGGGATGATGACACAAACGTTTGTGAAGGCTCATCGTACATGTTGCTAATGTCACTGTGTGCTGTTGGGGCTCAGACGGCTGCTATCGGGGCAGTCTTTGACGATGCGCTGCTTGACGGCTTCCATACACCTGACAGCAGCAGATACTTCAAGGAAGCTGTTTCACAGATTCCGCGGAGTTCTGCGCCATCGCAGGATCTTGACTACCTGCGGTCTTTTGGTCTGCTAGCTGTATACTCGCTGCGATCCGGCAATCATGGCGACCTGGTCAGGTACCTTGGCTTGTGCCATGCCTCCATTGCACAGCACAATTTCCACGAAGAAAGTCGCTGGCCGAAGGGTATCTCAGCAAACGAGATGGACGATCGCCGAAGACTATTCTGGTGCATATATCGTCTCGAGGTGCATTCATCATGCGTGCTCGGCCACGTCGTGCGGATGCCGGAATCGCAGATATCAGTTTCATATCCTCGAATCACCGCCGACATGGACACAGAGACCCAAGCATGGACAGCCGGCTGGGATTACATCACCGATCTGTTCAGACTGCTGGAATATGCCATATTCAGTCTACACGGCTGCAAAAGCCGAAGCATCCTGCTGACTGCGCTTTGCGATCGCCCGTCCCCATCCACGCTTCTGAATAGCCTTGCAGAGTTACGAGATACCAGACCGCAGATACTCGTCGACCTGTCCGAGCCAAATGGTCACTTACAAAGCAACCGCTGCAAGTACATGGCGGTCCAGATTGCCTGTACTGAAACCTTGGTCACAACAATGGCTTTGCTTTACTGCCAATCGCCCACATCAGAAGTGATGGCTGTCGCGGAAAGCTTCATCGTCGAAGTTTCAACAGCGCCGCTTATCATGTTCAAGGTTGCAAGCAGTCAGATTGTGCATCAGCTTCTTGGTGTTGGTCACATGCTTGAGAATGCCTCGAGGCATGGCGATGAACAATATCGCTCGGGAGCAAAACGCCTTATAATATTCCTACGAGACCTGGTGGAAAATCTGGAACACGATATACCATCTGCCGCGAAAGCCGGAGAGCGGCTTCGAGAGCTAGCAGCGACCGCATTATGAAGCATGAACTCAACAACGCTGCTCCATACCGAAGGTTGGTCTCTCCGAAGCCTCAGGAGACCTCTGTCCGGCGCACCTAGGCTACTGCTGCCGTTGTCGAATACTTCTCATAAGCTGGAACGGACCAACGCCGCAACCGCTTGCCATATACAATCATCCCGAAAAACGTGAATGTGCACGCAATGGATGTCATCCCAGCGGTGATGAAGCAATTCTGCAGCCCTTGCGTGTGCCACCAAGGAGTGATTGCATAGCTGATCCCAAAGCCAATGGTGTTCCGGATCACCATGATGGATACCGTGGTTTCGCCGGCGATCTCCTTGAAGCAGTCCACGTTGTAGCTGACTGCGATTGAGCCACCAGTCACGCATCCAAATGTCAGCATACCAAGCCCGAAGACGAGGCCAATCCAATGAACGCCGTGGTATGCACCAACACCCCAGGTGATCAAACCAGCAGTTGAGATGATCCCAGACGCGGCCAGCGCCCAGAGTCTATGTTCAGCTTCACGAACGCCGCGATTCCGTCTTGCAAGCTGAAGCGCAATCCAGTCAGCCGCATTGCCGGACCACAATGAAGCGACGGCGGCACCCACAATGGGACCAGCGTAGACGCACCCGACTTGCGCGGCCGACCAATTGTATGGTGCGCTGGTGAGCACTGGACTGGCAGTTCCGTTGAGGACGTTGTACCATGCAAGATTGATGCCGTACAGAAAGCCGGCCCATGCGACAGTCGGGAAACGGAAGATCATGACGAGTGGTCGATAAACCATCTTGAGGGTGTCAATCTTACTCGGCTTTCCTGGCAGGACTCGGAAGAAATTGTATTTTCTCCATTTCGTGTGTTGGGATGGCTTCCCGGCTTCAGGGCTTCGAGATACGTCCTGTGTGAGAGCCGCGCTCGACATCAACACGTCCTTTGCCGTCGGCGAGGTCTTATCGAAACTCTTCCTGCTCGTTGCGTCCGGTGCGATGTCCATTGTCGGGGACGCTCCTGCCAAAGGCACCCCTTCAATATTTCGAAAATAGATGGTCTCCTCCATGAAGAAGAACATCACCACGAAGCAGAAAGCGCAGACAATAGTGCCAAGATGCATCGTCCACCTCCATCCGTATGCGTCATTGAACCACCCTGCGACAAGCGGAGCCAGGAAGTTTGATCCAAAGAGCGTGAACACATACAGTCCCATGTATGTGCCACGGTTATGGGCGAAGTACAGATCGAACACCGTCACTTCGCAAAGTGACTCTATCGGTGAAGCGATAATGCCGATGAGTATACGATGCGCAATCCAATCGCCGCTGGATTTCGAGTATGCAGTCCACTCCATCATGGGGATCGTAAGAAGCATGGTGATCAGGTACACACCACGACGTCCGTACGTCAACGCTAGTGGTTGCCAGATCAAACAAGCCCAGCCGAAGAAGAGAAACATGAGACCTGTGCCCTGGACAAGATTGGCGGTGGAGATGCCAGTGTCTTGAGTGATGTCGCTGAGGACTGAGTACTGCAGAGAAGTCGCTACGCCTGTACCGAAGACATAGAGGTACGACATGCAAACTGCAAGTGTCTTTCGACCATGGCTCCAATTCAGCGGATCGTTAGGATCGTCGCTGGGACGGGGAATCAGTACGATGTCTGAGCGAGAAGCGTCGTGAGGCTTTGTCGGATCGTGGCCGGCAACGTCAATCAAATGCTCTGTGCCAGGCACGAGGTCGAAGTTTGCGTCGGCAGAAACATTTGCCACGGGGGCGTTTGTCTCCAAGTCTGAGATCATTTTGTCAAACTGCTCATGGGAAGACGGAGGCCACGCTGCAACAGCAGTCTTGTATGGTAATATATGAACAACGCTCCGTGTTTCCGAGATAAAGAATTGATGAACCCCATCCAAGGCTTGAACCATGATAAGTAGATTTCGACTACACACAGCAAATGACTCACTGGATTGGCATTCGCCTTAGGCACTGTGGCATACTGATATTTAGCAGCTGTTGATTTGCTGTGATAGACTAGCGGGGCCTCCAATTTGCAGCTGATAAATAACATCCCTGCATTATCTCAATCTTGGCCGCGGTACTGGATGATAGGCATCGTGTCGATTACAACCCATTGGCTATCTGGCAAGCATGATCTTCTATATAAACATGTTGGTGAACAAGCAAGAACGATTGCGCTTGCGATTATCCTCCGCCTTTCCAATACCTACCGAACGAACGAGACAATAACGTAAGATGGGTTCCTCCATCAAAGATCAAGTACTTCAAAGACTCCTGTCCACTCAAAGCAGTCATCAGTCACTAACTATTGCCAGAAATTGTCAATTGTCGATGCCACTGTGGCAGATCTTGCGTCTGCGCTATCTGGCGGATATACCAACAGCGTCGAGCTGACTGTGAAGCATCTTCTGCGTATCGCAACCTATGATCGCCGCTCGACCCTACTCAACTCCGTCCCTGTGATCAATGAGAATGTGTTTGAAGCCGCTCAAGCTTCAGATGCTCGCCGTGCTGCGGGCGATGCACACAACCCACTGGACGGTATCCCGTGCACGATCAAGGACTCTTACAAGATACAAGGCATGACAGTTGCCGCCGGCTCACATGCATTCAAGGACTTGGTCGCAAACGAGGACGCATTCACAGTCGGTAAGATCAAAGAAGCCGGCGCTGTGATTCTTGGACGTACCAACATGCCACCGATGGCCGCCGGCGGAATGCAGCGTGGCGTCTACGGTCGTGCTGAATCACCCTACAACGCCGAATATCTCACTGCAGCATTCGCCTCTGGATCTTCCAACGGATCAGCCACAGCAACATCTGCTAGCTTCGGTGTCTTCGGCATGGGCGAAGAAACGATCTCCTCAGGTCGATCGCCTGCTTCGAACAACGGCTTGGTCGCCTACACGCCGTCCCGAGGCCTCATCTCGATTCGTGGCAACTGGCCACTCTTCCCCACCTGTGATACTGTCGTTCCGCATACACGGACAGTGGAAGACATGTTTGCTCTGCTCAACGTGATTGTTGCGAAGGACGAGAAAAAAGCCTGCGACTTCTGGCGCGAACAACCTTTCGTCGAACTTCCCGCCGTGGAGTCCGTTCGTCCGAAGTCTTACTTTGACCTTTGTGACGCCAATGCACTCACTGGAAAGAAGTTTGGCGTGCCAAAAATGTATATCGGACAGAACGACAGCGATCCAAGCGCGAGGAAAGTACACACTCGGTCTTCGGTGATCGAGCTCTGGCAGGATGCGGCAAAGATCTTGAAAGGTCTTGGTGCAACAATCGTCGAAGTCGACTTCCCAGTGGTGACCAACTTCGAAAAGCCGAGCGGTGGACAGCACGTGGACGCAGGCAATGAGTCGACTGCTCCTCCTCACCGCAACGACTTCGATCTGAGCCAGCTTATGGCATATGCGTGGGATGATTTCTTGAAAGCCAACGGAGACGCCAATGTGGCCACCAGTCTGGCACAAATCGATTCGGCCACCATATTTCCCCGTCCGCCAGGCTCGATCCCAGACAGATACGACTTGGCGGATCCGCTGGTCAGACATACCGACGTCGTTGCGCACATTACGAACGGCCGCGTAGCAACTTATGACACTCCAGGACTCGGCGAAGCTCTGAAGAAGCTCGAAGCTTCTCGTCTAACAGACTTCGAAGACTGGCTCGATGGTCTTGGACTCGACGGTGTAGTGTTTCCATGTAATGGAGACATCGGCAAAGCAGATTCGGATGTGAACGAAGCTTCCGCGGACGAAGCGTGGCGAAACGGAGTCCTTTTCTCCAATGGCAATTGCGTCATTCGACAGTACGGCATTCCTACAATCAGCGTACCCATGGGCGTAATGAGCGATACAAGAATGCCGGCGAATCTCACTTTCGCATCCAAGGCCTACGATGACAACAGTCTGTTACGCTATGCGTATGTTTTCGAGAAGAACAGCCGGCTGCGCCAGATACCCTCGAGGACACCAGAGTTGCCCACAGACTGCATTACAATCTCTGCAGAGCCTAAGACCATCGGATCGGCTCCGCCACGACTTACCATTGACAGTGCCACCGAGACTCAATCGTCAAACGGGAGAGGTTTAAGCCTGAGCGGCTCGGCTTGCGAGAACGAGCTTACTGCACTGCGTGTGTATGTTGATGGCGTTGAGCAGGACGGCGTCAAGCTGACTGCTTCTGAATGGAATGCGAATGTTGTCATCACTTCCAATTGGGGAGGTCGAGAGGAGGAAAGAGGCACGCCGGACCCGAAGAAAGCAATGATTATCGTCGAGGCTTCAGGAAAGAACGGGAGGTCAAGCGCTGAATTGTTGTTCTTGTAGGTAAATGTGCTATGTGGTAGCAATATAGTTTATCTGTCTTACCGCAGAGTACAATGCTACTTCTCCATTACCCATCATATCCGAGAGCGGCTTGAGTCCGCCGATGTCCCTGCGCCTTGCGCTCATCTCTTGATGAGGCATCATGATTGAATTTTGGTTTCTGGCTTCGAAGACGTTGCAACTGGACTCTTGAAGCGTTCGATCACAAAACGTCGGCTCGTATCAGAAGTCGGCGATAATGGACGACTTCCCATGACATCGTCCTCGTAGCCTCTGCGTTACGGGCGATGGACTCGTTTTATCGAGGCGGAGGTATCGCATAGTACCATGTGTACGCAAGCAGTCTTTTATGACGTCTGCGGCACCGAGACCCGCGCAGGACCGAGAAGATTCCTTTAATGACGGTAAGATAGATGTGAATGTTGCGCGCCAGTTTAAGATCTCAAAGACGGTATTGCTTGGGATCAGTGACGGGGACATTGTGTCGTGCCCAGATTCCGCTGATGTGCATGTCTTCCGAGCCACTGTGCTTGGTCAGTACTCTGCGATCCTCAGAAAGTTCTGTGGATAGGAAACATACTCGTCTTTCTCTATCACGACCGGCACGTCACCCTCGAAGGCCGGGTTGCGGAAGATCACACTGCGTTTCTGTGCACTCGTAAGCTTCGAACAGGATTTGGCAACGGAAGAAGGATGACTTACAATACCAAGACTCAGATGGATCGCGGCTGGAGTCGGCTTGAACTCCTCGGCAGCTTGTCCGTTCTCAATCATGCTGACGATGTTCCTCGCCACTACGCCAGCTTGCTGAGCGCCTGGCCTGGCGGCCTTGTGCGATCCGGTGTCGGCGATGTCACCGAGGGAGAAGATATTGGGGAACTTCTCGCTTTTGAGTTGCAATGTGGGCTTTACGAAGATACAGCCGTTGGCAGGATTAACGAGTGAGACACCCGATGATTCTGCAAGTTGGGCGACCAAGCCATTGTTTGGCGTCTGTCCGGTGGCCGGGATGACCATGTCTGTGGTGAAGGTGTCGCCGTTGGTGAGCTCTATCTGGATTTTGTCGCCATTCTCTGGGATTCCGCCTGGTGGAATCTTCACTCTGTTGCCAGTGATAAGCCTAAAATTATATCGTCAGTAAAATAGTTTGCGTTGAGATCTTGAGACATGAAGACTCCACATACTTGATACCAGCATCTTGGAACGACTTGGCGACGATGTCATGAAGATCCGAGTGGTACTGCGGCATCACCCGGTCACGAGATTGCACGACAGTAATGTCTTTCTCTGGGTAACGCTCCTTCAGGTCCAACGCCATCTGGACTCCAACGGCACCGCCACCGATAAGCACGATAGAATGCGCTTTCTGTGCTTTGGCCTGGTGATCTCTCAGGAAGCTGACCGACGGACTCTTCTCGTAACTAGGCATCATAGAAGGCGGTGTGAGGCGAGTTCCTGTCGCAATCACGAGGTAGTTGAATGGAATTTCCTGCTGGCCTTCGAACGAGCGATCGATGTTTACACTGTTTGCCTGCACGCTTGTGACACGAGCGGCCACGACAGCGTGGTTGGAGCTGTTGGGAATGTCTTTGAACGCCCCGGAGTAGGGGATGAAAGCTTTCTCCTCATGACCAGGAATGACAGCGAATCGAGGCTTGATTATTGCCGTCAGTACACATATGCACAGCGATATGGGTGAGTCTACCACT
>Ga0265797_10003314_pt1 | contig 25939 bp, 32 predicted proteins | sample P2T30metagenome_FD_192433 | JGI IMG/M metagenome (GOLD analysis project Ga0265797, IMG submission 192433) | Plant litter microbial communities from East Loma Ridge, Irvine, California - P2 T30 | ecosystem: Environmental > Terrestrial > Plant litter > Unclassified | place: USA: California... | reverse complement strand
GTGATGTCTCAATTCGTGCTAAAGAGGCAATGCGACGGGCAGAGGCATTTGGCGGCATTGCCAGTTTGCGTTGGTACTGCATCCACTACTTCCGTATTTGCAACAGGGAGTATTATCGCCTCATGCTGTCTCATGACTACTCAATTGTTTTCCGAGCTCGTTTATGTCCCAGAGTGTCACCCTCGGTCTGGGTAGCTAACAGCCAACATCTCACAGCTAGTGACGAGCACATACCGTTGATCATCAATCCGCAAACTCCGGGGCTTCTGTCAGACACCGCTCCAACGCCAGGCGCCTCTCAACAACATTTATCTAAACTTGGGACGCATACGAAATTGCTCTCCGAGAACCCAACATACTCGCCCATGTCAAGTCAGCCAACTTTGGAAAACATGGACTCTCAACAATGAGCCTAGTTCGAGTACTGCAGACTTGTGCATTGGATTGATCAAGATCCACCAATTTGGTTGCCATCCAATCTAGGCTGGAATTGACGGAATCTCACACCGAAGCTTCTGAGACCTGAGCCAAAACTTTCCAACTCGAACCTTGGAAACGGCTTGTACACACCAGGCGAGACTGACAGACATACTTGCAACCTGCCAAATCTAGGTACCACATGCACTCTCATCACACATCGTTATATCATACTGTACATAACATATCACAGCATGGATTCCAGGTGCATCCCAGTACCCAACTCCTCCCTGCCGAACTCACACCCTGTCCCATTCACACAACCCCCCTAATCCCCCAAAAAAACCGCCCCTATCCGCCTGCCAACACCACCTCATAACCTAACAACCTCAACGCCTCGCCCTCTTACACAAAGGCATCCCCAACGGCACCGGCGCCGCCTCATGCCTCCCCGCCACCACGCACCCCTGCTCCCCAACCTCGCGCTTGCAGCACGACCAGCGGAAGCCGCAGGCGAAAGCCTCGTACTCTATCAGCGTCCACGCGTCGCCGTGTAAGTCCGGGTCGAAGTCTTCCCACACCGGGTGCGAGGGCTGGACTTCGCGCTCGCCTGGTTTGGTGGAAGGGGGTGGTGTTAGTTCTGGTTTGGATTGGACTGGGGAGGGTGGTGATGATGATGGTGATGATGATGATGGGGTAGAGGTGGGATTGGATTGGATTGCGGTGGATGGATGGATGGACTGTGTAGAAATCAGGTGCTTACCTGGGTGGTGGATGCAGATTTCTTCTTTTCTTTTGACTCTTATTGTTGGTTTTGTTGATGATGATTCTTCCCCGCTGGGGGAAGAGTTTGGCGTGCTGGTGGTGGTGTATTCGGAGCCGCAGTTTCGGCATCGTGTCGTTGGGATTGAGGTTGGACTTTTTCGCTTCTTGGAGGGGTGGGAGTCGGGGTCGAAGGCTGGGCTGTTGTCTTTACTGCTGATGTTGCTACTTGGTTTGCTCTTACTTGATTTGCTGTTACTCGATTTGCTTTTACTGTTGCTGTTACTGTTGCCGGCGTTGGTCTCGAACGAGAAGGCTACCGAAGACGGCAGTTGCAAAGACACTCTGCCTAACGACGGCGAAGCCTCATCAGGACAAGACGGGCTCCATGAAACTTCCCCGGAAGACGGACAAGAAACGGTATCATAATATCTCTTCTTGAGTATGGAGCGCAGGACTTTCGGTTTCTTGGTGGCTTTGTTCGTATAACTGGAGGCTGGGCTCGCGACTGCGACTGGGACTTCTGACTGGAGGAGGTGCGATTTGGTGAAGTCGGCGGCTGTCTTGCTGTGTCTGCACAGGTCCAGCAGGACTTGGGAGAGCTGAGAGTGAGAGGCTGAGGCGATGATGGCCTGTAGATCGGTTTCTTCCTCTCGCTTCTCCTCTTCGCATGCTTTCACTCGGGCGTGTTGAGTGAGTTGCAGTTGGTTGTTGTGTCCATATACATGTTGTTCCGACTTTCGGCATTGATTCGATGATGATGGAGCTGGACATTTCGCAACCCAAGGTCAGTCGGCGATTACACGTTGAATGTACGTATTGTACACGCGAAAGAACAAGGTATGGCTCGCTTGTGTCAATGTCAGGAAGGTGAGGGAGTATCTTACTTTTACAAACATCAGACTGCGACGACATGATGGCTCAACAACGATAGCCAGTGCATTGCAAAAGCGCAGGGGCATCGTCTTTTCGATCAATGGACAGACAGACAGCACACGAACGGACAGATTGAACGAACGGACAGATTGAACGAACGGACCGACTGAGCGCAGTGGCGGGGTCATAATCTCGACACGACGGGACATACATGTAGTACGTAGTACCATTCCCAGGAGGAAGCAAACGCGCGACTACCGTCCCCTATCTCACCCTTCCGATCCTCCCAGTGATAAGGAAATGTGACAGGTCACTTTTCCTCGCGGTCCGCCTGTTGCGGCGAATGTTGTGTTGCGCTGTGGCACCGGCTCCGGCGCAGGTATATTGGCGTGGTGTAACGTTGACATTTCGGTCGGGGTGCAGGAGATCCTTGTATTCTGTTGCAGTAGACTACTGACTACCACCCGACCAGGTCGACTGGTATAACGTGCCTTGTCCGCGCCCAGCCCCAAGCCCGTCACGACTGTGCAAGTTCGGGGAGATGTGCAGCGAGTGGGAATTGTTGGTCCGAGGTTGCGGGATTGCTTCCTGTGTTGTCGTAGCTTGGCTATCTAGCCCGTGGTTCTGACGGACATTGAGAAGAGAGCGAAAGGAGCGAAAGCTTGAAAGATGGAAGAAAGTTTTGAGAACGACTTGGTTCGAGGACATTTCATGTGAACATAAGGAACGACAGACGTGACAGGAAACGCTCATGATGGTATACCCGCGTCTCCCTCATCCTCAAAAGGATTTGAACATGTTACGCCCGCGAATTTTACACAAATCAGTCTGAAACATTGAAATCTCCCGGTTGTCTACCTAGAGAAGCCTCCTGTATGTGTCGGAGACATGGGCTGGTAGGCACCAGGAATGGGCACGGCGTCGTAGACTTGCTCGCCTGGAGCGGCGGCAAAGTGTTCTTGTTGTAGCTCTCGCGGCATCTCCGCCATTAAAGGACTGCGCTGGTCTTGCTCCGGCACGGGAGGAGACGGCGTACGCGACCTTTCCCTGCCCGTCATCTCCACGGGTGCGAAGTCGGCTTGGGCCATCTTGGGCGTGGCAGTTTGCACGCGGATTGGCGGCGGCTGCAGCTGGAAGGCTTTAGGTGGTGACTGGTGGGTTGGGTCGACATATTGGACGTCGCCTTCTTCGGCAGATGGCCCGTTGACGTAGGCGTGTACGGAGGGCTTGTAGCCTCCGTCGCGTGGGCTGAGAGGACCAGCGGCCAGACCGGGTGTGTTCGGTGCGGATTGTGAGCGCAGCTGGGCGAGGTACATATCTGAACGAGCACGGTCGCGGACGGCCATGGATTTGCGTAGTTGGTTCTTGGAGTAGAAGCGGTAGAAGACGATGCCGTAGACTGCGATCGTGATGGTTTCGACGACAATCTCAATGATGATGCACACGAGACTCCAGTTTTGTAGGCGGCAGATGAGGTCGTACGACACTTCGTTTTCGAACAGGTGCTTGCGCTGGTTGTCGACGCATGACCATCCCCACATGTCCTTGTTGTCGGAGTTGGACCTGGAGCCCTGTAGAGCACCGGCGGCGATGCCCCACATGACGATGCTGAAGATGAAGAACCCGACGGCAAATGCAGAGTAGTAGACGGATGTCTTCTCGGCACGTCGGTGGCCGCCCTTCCAGTATGAGTAAAAGACCCATATGCACACTGCCAGCATGACAGATGCGATGCTGATGAGTAGAACTTGTGGCCAGATCTTTTGATTTTCTGCCCATGGCGGGAGGTTGTTGCGGGGCGGTAGGGATTTTGTTGCGTTGAAGATGGTGAAAGTTGCGGACAGCATTGAGATAATGATAAGTGCACACGAGAAGTTGATGCCTCGAAGGAAGAATTTCGCGATTCGTACACGAGCTTTGATTTTCTGTGGAAGTGGTTAGCCAGAGCGATCAAGCTGACCTTGATGCATCAACACAACATACCAAGTCTCTCGCTTGCTCCTTGTCGGTGTGCGCTTGGTTCTTCTCGAGCTGCTCCTCCTCCTTGAAAGTCGGACTGAGCATATTACCCATGTCTCTGGGCGGAGCTCCTGGAGTCTTCAAGGCGCTTTTTAGAGGCGACTTCATTGCTGGGTAGTCGTTGTTGTCCGTGTCTGGCATTTCCACGGACTCGTGCTTGTTGTTGACATAGCCGAAGCCAAGGTCTGAGACCTGTGGTTGCGCCATGAAGTGGTTGCCTCTCGGTTCGATGGGTGAATTCACAGTAGTCGCTTCAGCAAAGCGTGCAGTGCGCGGTGACCTCAACGATGGAGGTTTGAGTGATGTGCGAGTCGCCACCGAGTCTCCGGATGAAGCACGAGGCCGCGTGGAGACAACAATCTGCGCTGGTCGTTTTTTCTCGAAGTCTGACATGATCGTCAGATAATTTGCTACGACGAAACCTGACGTGAGCAGGCTGAGTGTAGATCCGTCAAGGTGAACAGAGACCAGCTCGCCCGTCCTTTCCGTGGAGCGATGAGAGTGAGTTGAACGGGTATATACAAGCTGATGAGAGATAGAGAGTCCAGCTGCGCAAACGAAGAGTAAAACGAGAATGGGCGTGGAGGTGTACAAGAAGCCGGCACCCAACACTGGGCGCTTAGCACAGGCGAGAAAGGATTGGTCGACGGTATATTGGTGCATGGAAACCGACGGGGAACATGCACAGAGCAAGATGGATACTAGTACTGACCTGCTTTCTACCGCCGTGTCAAAATAGGGTTTGGATATAGGTTGCTGCGATAGGCCGCAGAAGGCGAGGGAGTTGGATGGTTGGCGTCTATTTCGAGAGCTCGTCTGGTGTAGCTCTGCGGGCTGTCTGCAGGGCAGAAGTGGGCAGGCGCGTGGCAGTCAAAGCAGTCGAAGACAGCCGATGTGAATTGTGACAGACAGCACGCCTTCTTGCGAGACGATCTCTTATTTTGCTCCCGGTAGATGCGGTGAAAGACGCAAGACTTGCTGTGTAAATGTAGGGTGGAAAGAAAGAGTTCTCGCAACCACATACCAACGATCCTCAGCCTCACCGCCGCTGACAGAGCAGGCGAACAGCAGTATGCTGCTGCCGAGGAAGCCGAAGGTCCAGGTTGCAGTGGCCCACGAGGTTTGTGCTTGTCAATCTACTTAGGCGCTGGATGGGTGACACGCAGGATCAGATCGATTGGTGATGCTCGTCCGAGTCTGCATGAGCGCTGTATGTCCACAGCCACTATCATATACCTCCGGCCAATCGCTGTGCCGGACGCTATTCCGGGCGCTTACAGCTCGCCATTCCTGCGACGATCAGCTTATGGAGGTCTATCACGTGCAGACTCATGGCGTTTCATGTCGGTATTGCCGTTTATCGATGGGCTCGGCGTGGTAATGCGGTCGAAAGGTGAAGTGTGGAGAGGTGAGGTGAGGTGCGTTGACATCAAAGTGGGTGATATTTTTGACGTCGAAGTCAGAGAGCAAGTTCGATTGTCTCTAGGGTTAGGGTTGGAGCTCGACCAAGAGATGATTGATTTGCCAATCATGGTGTTGCGATGGTCGTACTTCGAGCTCTAATGTCACTGGCATCCATCAGCATGTATAGAGCCATATATGTGGTTCTAGTATGGCACAAGTGTGGTGGCATAGCTGCTCTTGGTGTTCGAGGCGCACCCGTCAAGCTTGCGTGCCTTCGTTTCTTTGAGAAATACATGTAGAAGTACGTACTCATGTACCTGTAGCTCGATTCAAATCCAGGCGCCAGCATTGTTCGATATAAAACAAGCATTGTTTCCAAGTTGTTTTGAAATCTAACAGCTACACGGCTTAGAACTTCACAAGCAAATTCAAAATGGCACCTCAAACAACTCCTGATGGATGGGACACGAAGCAACAAATTCGCGACCACCAACTCGCCACATCCATCATCAATGGACACAAGGACGGAGTCAACGACGTCTTCGACCCGGAAAGTCTCGAAGTGCTGCAACAATTCTGCGCGTCCGACCCGACGTCTACTCGTGAGCAGATCGCGAAAGACAAGGGCTGGGTTGTTAGTACAGACGGCAACATCGCTGAAACGGTGAAAGGCGATCTGGCCGGCTATGCGATCATGAAGCATGGCACCGATGATCCGGTCTTCGATGGGAGAGACCTGGAGATGTTGAAGGAGTGGTTTGAGAAGGGTATGCCCTCTGGTGGACAAGTTGTGCGTTGAGTTGTCAAGGCTCTCGGGGGGGGGATATTTGGGAGGAAATGTAAGCGATGCTAGTACTGATCCGTCTCGATTGATTTATCCCCTGTGGGTAAGATTCTAGTGTCTTCGTCAGGGTTTGAGGTCGATGTATGCTAGGCATCCGACCCGGTATGAGTATTTTACGGTCGTGAGGACTCGACATTCTTTGATTTGACACTTGTGGCGGTTTGATAAGAGCGCAAAGTTTGTCGGTCCTGTGACACACTGCGCTCATAAATATAGACCAAGGCAATCACGAGCTCATACTGTATTTTTTCGGGCCTGTCGGATTTTCACAAGGTAAGATCGACCGTCCGACCATCTCCACAAGCGGTGCTCAGTAGTCGCACGGTGGACAAAATCCGACCCCCCCAGCGTGTAAGGCAATTGTCCGGGCCACTGGAAGAATGACATGCATAATGGAGCATGATGAATAGAAGGTGGGTTTCTATCCTGGTTGTCGCACTGCCTGATCTTCACCCCAGCGTCTTCGGAGGGCGATCAGAGGGAGAGGCACCACTAAATTATATTAAAAAGTGGTGATCCTGTGTCGCTTTATACCTCGGTTCTGTTTGTAAGAGAAGACGACGACGCAGCACTGCTTCGGCAGATTTGTACAGGCGTTTTTCGCTTGCCAGAAGCCGCAAGACCACGACTCAGCAGTCTGAAAGCTTGCGACATGGCACGACAACCACACAACGCCAGCCGAAGTTCAGGAAAAGCAATCTCTGCGGCCTGCCTAGCAACCGTCGATCGAGAGGCTAACGGACCACTATCGGAATTGTCGACGATGATGGTGTACGCCGTCTCGGCAAGCTCGCTGGTGTCAATCCCGATAGCGGTGCCGCGCACGTTTGCATTTTGCACAAGAAAGATGGTGAACCGTGAAGAGGCTAGCAAGAGACCCTGCAAAGGGGGTTGGGTTGGGCGGCGTTGGCTGTGGTGGAGCATATGATGAAAGAGCAGTTTCACACTCCTACGTGTTACATACCGAAGATGTCTAGAGGCTGCTTGTGAGAAGCCTCCTGAACAGTCAGGGGTTAGAACAATTGGTATGTCGGCAGTTCATGGGGGAAGGTCGCAAGAAATAGGCATTTATAGGATTAGGGAGAGTATAAAGATAGCAGATGACAAGACGTGATTTCGCTGCGAGATGAAGCAGCGAGGCGAGTGCGGCTCTCAATTGGGAGGATTGTGGGTAGGCGCAACTCTCTATCTCGCAAGGGCGCTCGTTGGTTTGGACCAGCGAACCATGATGCTTCGTTTGGGAGGACTTGGACCTGGACCTGGTGCAGATCCCACGCGACTGGAGCGTGCTGCCGTCCACGTGAAAGGAGGGAGGCAGGCATGCAGCAAGTCGCGCGTGATTGCGTATAGGAATGGATTGTTGCGTTATTGATATACGTGAATGATGGTGCTGTATGAGGAAGACTACCTCTGTACCTTATACGGACTACTATACCTCACATCAATCTCTGCCCCCCCAGTCTGTGAGTGAGGAGCCTCCCTGCCCTATACGCCGAACCTGTTCACCCCACGAGCTTGTTCTTCAGTTACCGTCTCAAAGGAAGGCTATCCGCCGGGTGCAGTCAGCCATCCGCCCATTAAGATTCCAACCCGAAGCCCCCCTGCACTGGGAACATAGACGGGCTTGGAACGGCGGCGAATAGCGTGTTCGATCGCGCCGAGATCACAAATCCGGGCCACAGCGTCTGCAATCGTGAAGACTGTGCGTTGAGAGTCTGGCACACTACCGGGCCTTGTTTCTTTGCCTTGGAGACTGGTTGGCTCCTAGAGTGAAGAGGTAGCAGATCGAATATCCAATCGTCAGGCTATTCATCCAACAACCGCAGCAGAAGGGCTGTCGTCTGATCTTTATCACAATCACCATCGCCAATATCACCCCATCGTCATCACACGGTACCACAGTAGTGCAGCCTACAGTACAGGACAGGACAGGGCACCGACAGTCATTTGCGGACGGCCCCGACTAGGTTCCTGTTCCTGTTCCTACGTGCATATTATTCCCCATAAGGGGGGCACAGACTACTAGCCGCTCCCTACCTCCATAGGCACCTAGCCTTAGAGTGTGGTGTGGGCACGAGCAGGTCGGAAGACTGGCAACGGTAACCCTGCGCCGGCCTGCAAAACACCAACCCAGTTCTACAGCACCTATCCTTGAGAGTGTCGACTGCGAGCGATAATACTCCCCCCGACTCGAGCATATTGTCTCGAAACTGAGACATCCCGCAGATCTACCCTGAACATTCCAAACCGAGGGACAGGTTTGAGAGGGTCCTGAGCGAGCAAGTCATGGACCATTTGACCTTCGCCAACTGAGCCCTTTCCGTCAGCAACACCGCCATCGCGACTGACAGCGATTGCGATCAACTTGCGACCCGCCGGTTGTGCGACTGAACGACTATTGCCCGATATCCTGCTGTGAAACCTGACCGGCTGCCCAACTGCCGACCGTACCACGGATCGCTGCAGCATGACAGCGACGGCCACCATGACTTCGACCGCCTACCGACCGTCACGACCGCCAATGGCACCTCCATCAAAACCTTTACCATCATTACCACTCCCAAAGACCCGACTACCTAACATCCCCGATGCGCCAGAAGACCGACCTCGAGGTTCTGGCACTGGCTTGCCTACACCGTCCAAGCCACGATCCGTCACATCATCCGCCTTGCCGACACCCAAACCCAACAAAACGCTCTCTGCATCCTCCGTGCCCACATTGACTACCACAACATTCCCGACGCCTCCCAAGTCCCCCACAAGCTCACAAACACCGCGGACGTCACTCCCGGCCCTGCGAAAAGTGTCGAGCATCGGCGCTTTCCCACTACCGCCCAAGAGCACCGCCCGCGTGTCAAGTTTGCCCCCCAGCCCGCTCTCAACATCGGAATCGTACTCGGACCTCCACAGCGCCGCGCAATCGGCCAAGAAGAAGCAGAAACTCGGAGGAAGCAACAGAGCTTCGGAAAGCGGCGCGAGCAGGTCGAAGACACCGAGAAGCTCAGGCTATGGCTTGAGAGCACGTGCATCTGTTGGCGCAGCTTCGTCCCAGCAAGTCGCTCCCAGCTTACTGAATGGCTCTGGCGAGAACAGCTTCATCTCGAGCGCAGAGGGCGCGAGAGGATCCGATGGCTTTCTGAGCCTTCCTTCACCTCCACAAAGCCGGAATTCATCCTTGGATGAGTCCTACAACACCGACGACACAATTTTCGAAGACGTCGAGGCTGAGACTGGGCTTCGAGGGCGTGAAAAGAGCATGGACAGCAGAAAAAGCTCCGAAACAATAAAAGACAGCGGCAAAGGCAATGTGATCGTTAGCGTACGTGTAAGGCCTGATTCCGGAGGAGGAGAGCAAGATTCCGAAGATGGAGAGTGGATGGTGGATGGGAGGCGATCGCTCATCTCATACCGCGGAAAGGAAGGTGGCGATCACATCTATGGTATGTCCACAGTTTATTTACTGCATCGAACTACCCGCTAACTTCGCCAGATAACGTCTTCTCACCACATGACGGCAATGCCCGTGTTTACGATAATGCAGCGAAACGACTTGTCCGACGAGTCATGGAGGGCTACAATGGCACCGTGTTTGCATACGGCATGACGGGTACCGGCAAAACGTTCTCGATGCAGGGCACAGCGAACCAACCCGGTACCATCCCACTCGCTATTACCGATATCTTCTCATACATTCGCGAAAACCCCGAACGAGAGTTTCTGCTGCGAGTGAGCTATCTGGAAATCTACAACGAGAAGATCTTCGACCTCCTCAACCAGAGCACACCTGGAACACAGCAAGAGGACATCAAATTGCGCGAAGACAGCAAACGAGGAGTTTATGCGTCTCCTCTGAAAGAAGAGATCGTCCAGTCTCCAAATCAGCTGCTACGCGTGATCTCCAGAGGTGACCAAGCACGCAGGACTGGAAGCACTCAGTTCAACGCACGGTCTTCACGATCACACGCAGTGGTTCAGATTGTGGTTGAATCAAGGGAGCGTGTGTCCAGTAACGGCGGCAGCCCTCAAAAGAACGCAAGGCGTTCAGACAAGATCCTGCCCGGCGGCGTTCTTGTCTCAACGTTATCGCTCATTGATCTGGCAGGGTCCGAGAAAGCTGCCGCGAACAAGGAGAGGAGGACTGAAGGCTCGCATATCAACAAGTCGTTGTTGACCCTCGGAACAGTCATCGCTCGGTTGACTGGAGACGAGGACAAGGAAGATGGCGCGAAGTCTGCGGACAAGGAAAAGAGTACTAAGCATCTGCCTTATCGGGACAGTAAGCTTACAAGACTGCTTCAACCTGCGCTATCCGGTAACTCGCTGGTTTCCATTCTCTGCACAATCCAGTTATCATCGGCAGCGACCAGCGCAGCAACCACAGGCGCACACACCGGAGAAACCCTCAACACACTAAAGTTCGCGAGCAGAGCAAAGAACAACATCGTCAGTCACGCAAAGAAGAACGAGTCCAACACAAGCGGAGACCCGAACAGTCGTGCGCTTCTGGACAGATACAGGGTCGAGATCCAGGAGCTGCGAGCGCAGCTTGACGCGCAAAGCAAAGCGCAGATCAAGGCCAAGGAGGAAGCCGAGGAAGATGAAGAGTTCATGTTTGATCGGAGAAAGGAAGAAGAATTGGAGAGACAAGAGCGGGTAAGGCATGAAGAGCAGATGCTTGAGATGCAACTAGCACGGACTGCCTTGAAGGAGCGGATCGGTCATCTCAACCGCCTGATCCTGTCGTCCAAGTCGCTGGGAGTCAACTCGTCTGGTCGGTTCTCGAGCGCCAGTATGCCACTGCACCGAATGAGCTCGATGAGCCATGTCAGCCATCCAGACTTCGGGCGGCCAGTGAGCCTAAGAAGTCGCGACAGCTTGGCCAGCCATCCAGAGAGCCACCGCGATAGCTACCGTACAAGCACGCAGACTCTCGAGGTTCCCAACACGGACGAGCACAGCCTTCGACGCAAGGTTTCCGCGGGTTCGATCACAATGGGCATCTTCCCGGCCGCACAGCCTTCGCAACTAGCGGAAGAATCAGAATACGAAGACGACTCAGCTGGCCCTGGCGGCGACGGCGAAGCCAGTCTCGTACGACAAAACAACATGCTCCAAGCCGACTTGTCCGACAAGAATCGCTACATTGCAACATTGGAGAAGCGACTGTTCCAAGCGAGGCGCAGTAGTAATAGTCGCGCGAGCCAGAGCTTCTCCAACCGTGGCAGCACCGCCATTATAGAAGAAGAGCCGCCGAGCACAGACTTGCTCGTGCGGGAAAAGGACAGGGAGATCGACGAGCTGCGCGCGAAACTCGACGATCAAATTCGTATGGTGCAGGCCCTCCGCAGCGCAACGAGGAAGCGCGAAACCCTCGAAGGCGCATCCAAACTCCCGGCAGCCGTCACTGACGCTTCCACTCAAACGACCGCGCTCGAGTCGCCGCTCACGGCAGACAACTCTCCACAGCAGCAGTCCGACGCTGTCATCCCCCGCGCCACTTCCTCCCGCAAGAGCCCTTCAATCAGCTCGCACAAGTCCAACACTAGCGGCCACGGCCACCACCACCAACGCACCCTCTCACCCGTCGCCCTCCTAAGCCCCAGCCGCAGCCTCGACTCCTCCGCCATCTCCACCGGCCCAGCCGAGCACAGCAAAGCGACAGCCGCAGCAGCCAGATTGCAAAGCGCAACCCGCCGCCGCAGCGTCGACGAGATGACCGCGCTGCTCGACCAGATGATCGCCGACAAGGTCGAGAGCGGCCACATGGTCCGCGGCGATCGCGGCAGTTTGCGCGCGAAGAGAGATACTGTCATGGAGAAGTCGCGCAGTCTCAGCCCGCCCATTAATGTCGAGGGGCCGGCTGAGAGCGGTGCTGAGCTGCAGTTGTAGACCTATTTTGAATATGGCCGGTATCCGGATCCCCTTCTTTTTCTTTTCCACTATTGATGAGAGTCCACCTCCGTTTCTTCCTCTTCTCACGACCTGAAGCGTGCTCTTCTTTCTCCTCCTCTTACTTGTTTTACACATTTTTTTTTTCATGGGCTCTTGCGAAAACATATATCCCTTCTTGCGGACTCTGAAACGAGATGGAATAATGGACGGGCAAATGGAACGGACTGATGGGAACTACTATCTATCAATTTTCCTTTTTCTTCGTCATTTCGTTCTCTTCAACTTACATCCTCTTTCTTTCATCTAAGAGAATCACGATCTCGATCGAATCATCTTGTTCACTTTTTTTCTTGTACAATCCCTTTATCCTCTCTCTCAGCCTCTGTTCCATTTGTCGTACTCTCCGTTTGTTCTACCCCTCTTTTCGGGTTTTCTTTTCTTTCTCTTTCTCGTTCACAGGACGGACTTTCGGTGGGTTAAGGTATACAAAAGGCAACTCCGCACACGTGCGGTGCATCCTGCTTGGGTTTCTTTTTTGTTCTTATGTTAGGCAATGGGGCTGTGGAATTTTGGAGAGGCCCGCTGTCTGCTGGTTTAGTAAGGTAGCTTGATGATGAAATCGTGTACTAGATAAGACGGGATACCTACATATAGGTAGGTAGACAGGGTATGTAGACGTGTGTATTGTTATAAATGTAGACGCTGGGTTACGTTTCTTTTCCCTGTGTGTCTATCTAACTTATATGGATTTGGAATTGGAGTTGAAGGGTGGATTGAAACGGTATTGATTCACTACTTTTTTTAGTAAAGGCTTGCCGTTGTTCTTTTAACAGATATAGTACATAAGTACGGCTAGGTACCTACCTACACAGCTCTACGAACCTACCGTAGCTGCTAGCTAGTTCAGCCGTGTGGTTAGAAGTGTGAAGCAGAGAGCTAAGTAGTACCGCCCTCGCCTTCCACACTTTCGGTAGTCTGTCTGTACCTGTACCTCTACATCCCATTTTGATTGGTCTCGCTTAAAGCTCTTCCTACTGTGTCTGTAGGTCAGACGTAACTTGTGTTACGCGAACGAAGCTGCGACGTCTCAGGTCATGTACCCTGAGCTGAGTAAGGCGAGGGCAAAGGGGCGGGCCGTTTCGACTTCTTTACACATGTCTTGGGAGTTTTTTTTTTTTTGCCACCTACAGATGGTACAAACGCCTGGATAACGGCGACCCGACGGTTGGGATGCTTGCAGACGCGCCAGTACAGTCTGTGAGTAGTTAGTACCGTGGTTTTTCTTCGATGATTCGGGAGGTACACGTGGAGGGCTATGACTAGGTAGGCCAGTGCCAGGTATGCCTGCTTGCGTTTGCGTGGCTCTCGCACCCACGACACGAAGATGATCGTCTTCCACGCATGCGTGCCCTTTCCGTTCGTTCCTCTTCTTCTTCTTTGGGCTGACGCAGGGCCGGACTAAGGTTAGGTGGTTAGGCATATACGGACCCCGGCGTTTCAGCATAGCGGCCTATCCGTGGCCCGGATTCTGCTTCTGCGTGCTAGTTCACAGGTTACTACTACTCCACCCCACTCCACTACCACTACCACCCCCGTCTGTGCCGTGTTTGAGAATTTCTTGTTGCAGCTTGCGTGCAGCACCACCTGCGGCAGGTCTGGCTATGACTGATAAGGCAGGAGGGAGAGTGCATGCTTTGGTTAGACTATGAATGGTGCCATTCTTTGGCGGGTGAGATGTGCAATAACGTTACGTGTAGTCAATTCGGAAGAGAAGAGCACGCGCATGAGGAAGAATTATTGGTGTTCGCTGGCGATCTACGGATGACATGCACGCCTGCACGTCGTGCAACACACGGGCCCTGCTATCCAGGGGAGTAGTACCCAGTCAGCGGTGCTGGACTGTAGGACTGCATCTGCATCTCTCTCACATCTCTCTTTCCCTTTCCCTTCCCGTCTGACTCTCTCTTCCGTTCTATCAACTGAGCCTCTCTACCTGGATGCTCACATACTGATGCCGTAGGCTGTGCCTTTTCGCCCTTTCCACCACCGATCGAGCTGGTCTCCCGGGTCTCTTCTTTCGCTACCTCCACCGTTGTAATCGCGCGCCTACCTCGAACCGCAACACCGTTTGCGCCGAACGCACCCTCGCTCCCGACCATCCGTTTGTTTCCTGTTTACCTGACTATCACCGTCGCATTCGCCCAACAGGCCCTTTATCGCCCGCTCATTCGCTCTCTTTTAATCCACTTCACGACCACAAAACTCTCAATCCGACGACATGCGGGACCGGAGAAACACCAACCTTTCAACCTCGTCGGCTGGCTCGACCCTCTCTTCCACCTCTGCTCCTTCTCGCAGCAGCCTGAATGAGAAACGCTACGCCGACCTATCATCCGAAGAGGATGGCCTCTTGCCTCTGCCGGCCACCAAGGAAAACCCATCGCGCCAACTACCACGGCGGACACTGGTTTTGCGATCTCTGGCCGCGCTTTTTGCCTTTGTTTGGCTGGTCCACTGGGGTATGTCATGTTCCATGCTGGTCAACAAGACGAGTCCCTCGACCGCATCACCTGCCCACGAGTCGCCTGTCACGCACGATTTGCCCAGCGAACCCACCGCACTCATGGTTGTGGACGACGCCGGCGCTCAAAAGTGGACCGTTTCTATCCCGACAGACGCCCCCTTCCCTCTCAAACCCGGCCAGTACCAGGACATTTGCACGCAATCCGAGGCACTGAGCAGTAGCTTCTCCCAAAGATCACGCTTGGAAAGGGTCAAAGACTGGCGCAAGAAGAGCGCTTACTACCGCGACGACCCTGCATATCTCGACGTCGCCGAGGCGCAAAAGACTGGAGTTTTGCCGGCAGCCCATTCAACGACCAACCAGACTTGCAAGTCAAGTTTGACTTTCTCCATGAACACGGACGATGTTAGTTTCGGCAAGACGCTGCTCATGCTCTGGATGAGCTACGGCCTCGCAAAGAAAGAAGGCCGCGCCTTCTTCATCGACGACTCTCAATGGCCATACGGCAGCTACACGTCCTACTTCACCCCCTTGCCATCGACAGGCTGCACACCGCCTCCCGCAAGCCAAATCGTGCCCTGTCCTCACAGCGCGAAACACCTCTTCGTCTCTGCCGCGACCGCCCAATGGACTTTCGGACCAAACTTCTCAACCGAATTCGCCACTTCAAGACACGGCCTACAACGCGCTGGCCATCACAGCCGCCACCGCATCTACGACCTCGCCCGCACCGGCTACGAAGACCTCTTCCACCTCTTCGGCGACGACGCAGAATACACCTCCCAGCGCACCCACGAGCTGCAAGTCCTCTCCGAAGTCTCGGGCCACCCGACCATCGCGATGCAGATCCGCCGCGGCGACCTGCACCCTCTCGAATACGAGTACAGCCGCGACTACCTGCCGCTCGAGCGCTACACCGCCGCCGCCCACCACTTGCAGCAGAGACTCTCCCCCTCCTCCGACATCGACACCGCGACCTCTCCCCGCCGCCCAAAATCAGGCGACCAACCCACCCTCCTCCTCGCCTCCGACGACCCCGCCCTCCCAACAAACCCCGACCTCCTCCTCGCCGCCGCCCCACACCCCATCCTCCCCGCCCAAAACCGCATCCAGCTCGCCACAAAAGCAGCCCTCGACCTCTCCTCCCCAGCCCACCCCATCCGCGCCCCCGGATCCGCCTACGTCAAACACGTCGACGAAAACGCCGGCTGGGACGGCGGCTTCTACCCCTCGCTGTTCAACTCCCTCGGCGGGATGGTTCCCGCTGCCGCAGAAGGCGGTCGTGCAGATGTCTCGAACCAAGTCATGCGCTTGCGCGAGCTCATCGGCCGGGGCTACTTGCTCGATCTGGCGGTCCTGGGCTCGAGCGATGGCGTGGTGTGTGGGGTTGGGAGCGCGGCTTGTAGGCTTGCGGGCGTTATGATGGGGTGGGAGGCTGTGGCTGAGGGCCGGTGGGCGAATGTTGATGATGGGAGGGGGTGGAGTTGGGATGGCAGGGGGAGGTAAAGGTGAGGTGTGGTTGGATGGTGGGGAGTGGGGGATTGCCAGTGGGAAGGAATGTTGAGTTTGGAGAGGGAGGTTGATGTTGTTGTTGGCAGTTGGCAGTTGGAAGATGTGGGTAATGTAGGTATAGTAAAGAACTGTAAAGAGATTTCTTGAAAAGTGATCGAAACTCTGCCTTTTCACTGGATTCGAAGAGATGATGTGGTGGGTGTGAGACAACCGTGTTGCCGTCCATCTTCTTAGCTCTCTTAACGGGAACTCTTTCATGTAGGCGTGACCAGGCCACGATGAATGAAATAACGAAAGTTCAGGGGGAAACATACTGAACCTGTTGAAAAGGAGACTTTGCAAAAGAATATAGGTAGAAGAGGTAGCACCATCCCCATCCCATCCTGTCTAATATTCTTGACCGCTTCTGTCTGTCCGTAAGGTACATATCAATCACCTGCTACTTTCCACCGTTCGATCTATTTTGTAGGTAGGTATTTTGTAGGTAGATAGGTAGGTAGGTAAGTAACATAGTAGTTTGTAGTTATTACGCTATAGGAATCATATCTAGCTAGCTAGCTAGTACTGTATGCGAAAAACCCGGAAGTTCAATATTCAAGAAGATAGATGGATAGGTAGCTAGAAGAGAACTAGGTCAGATAGCGGCGACGAACGGAAAATCACTAGCGATTCCACGAATCATACATATGTACCACGTAGACAACCCACACACTTAGGAAGAAGAAGAAGAGGAAGAGAGGGGCGTAGATGATGAACTCATTCAGAAAATGGGAGCGAATAAGTGAACATCATCATTTCCAAAAATGCACAAAAAGTCCAACTTTCAGTCATGAAACACAATTTTAAAAATATTCTCTTTGTACATTTTTTTACCCGCCGTAGGAGGGCATCCAAGAAAACCTATGGCCCTCTCCCTCTTTTTGTTTTGTTTCTTTCATATATATATAGTTTCGTAAGACGTGAGCGACTTGAGCATAGAGGGTCAAAGTCATCTTGCTTCTTCATTTCCAACAAGAGCAGCAGCAAGAGCGGCATCTACTCGCAACCACAGCCGTTAAGAGCAGTACCATTGCCGTTGACGGAAGCGTGGTTTCCGTTGACTTTGCCATTGACCTTGCCGTTCATGAGGCCGGAGACACCGTTCTTGAGACCGTCCTTGGGCTGGCCGTTGGCCTCGGCGCCTGCGCCGTTGGCCTTTGCTTGCTCGGGGTTGCCGGTGACACCGTCGAGGTTGTGGGCGCCGAGGCCGCCGGGCTGGGAGCCGGCGACGACGTCGTCATTGAGGACGCAGGCCTTGAGCTCGGCGGAGATGGCGCTCTTGACCTTCTGCTCTGCGGTCTGGTTGTTCATGGTGTAGCCGGTGTCGGAGGCGTCGACGAACGCCTCGAGACCCTCGCCGTTGCGGGGGTATCCCTTCATGATCTCCTTGTGCTTGCGGAGGGCAGCGGCGAGCTCTTCCTTGCCGATGTCATTGATGAAGGCGCACGAGCCGAGAGGGTTGGGGACGGCGGCGCGGAGCTTGCCGTCGCGTGTCTTGAGGATGGCTTGGGTGGCCTTGTCGAGGATCTCCTCGTCGAACTGGTGGTGGTCCATTGACAGGCCGCAGCGGGAGAAGAGGGTGTGGATACGCTTCATCTCGTCGTCGGAGAGGAGGCCCTGGATGTTGGCCAGGGTGGCGGAGTAGGCCATGTCAATCGAGATGGCGTGTCCGTGACGAAGAGGAACCTCGGGGGTCAGCTCGTGGAGGGGAGACCAGCTGTGGACCAATTGTCAGTGTAAATGCTGAGAGCGAGAGCTGGAAGAGTACATACGTGTGACCGTAGGCAATGACACGGTCAAGGCCAATCTCGTGGAGGTTGGGTGTCTCGAGCTTCAGCATCTCGTGGATACCAGCCCTGTTGATCTTGTCGGATGCGTCCTTGACCTCCTGCTCAGCACCGTCGGCGTGACCGAAAGCGGTGTCAATGAGCTTTTCGGCGTACTTGTCGAGAAGGTCGAATGTGGGCAGGTGAGCACAGCTCGAGATCTTAATCAACTCTGCGAAACCGTTCCTGATTTGCGCAGTGGGGAGTGTGCGGAGGAAACCGAAGTCGAGGAATGTGTGCTTGGGTGCGTGGTAGGCACCGAGACGGTTCTTGTAGTTGCCGTAGTTGACACCGACCTTGATAGAGACGGATGCGTCAATCAGGCCGATAACGGTGGTGGGAATGCGGATGAAGTTGGTGTTGCGGCGGTATGCGGCACAAGCAAATCTGGAAGATGGTTAGCCCGATTCTTGACTTGTCAAAGAGCACCAGTAGGGCATATTAGCCAGAGTGCCTTGAAGTCATCGTTTGCGGTGAAATTGTAGAACTACCCAGTAACGTCCGTGACTAGGCCACCGCCAACGACAAGCACGGGTTCCTTGCGGATGATGCCTGGGGAGGTTGTTAGCTGGGTTCATTGCATTGAAGAAATGTGCCCGACTAACCGAACTCAGTCATCGAGTCAACAATGCTGAGGAGGGTCTCCATTGACTTGGCCTTCTCGCCAATCATGGTCTTGTGCACCTTGAGCTCGATGTTGTAGTGGTCAAAGTAGTCCTTGAGTTGTTGGCCGTAGACGTTGAAGATGTTGGTGTCCATCACCGCCAGGCAGCGGTTCAGACGGGTGAACTCGTTGGCAAGGCCATCGTTGTTCTTGTCAAAGATGTTCTCGGTGAAGCTGAAGTCGTACTCGATCTTCTCGTAGCCCTCGACGTGGAAACCCTTAGGGGTCTCCTCGACCTTGGCAGACATGTCAGACATGATGAGAGACTTGTGGAAAGTGTCGGTGTTGTGTGTTGAAGGGGAGTGTTGAGTGAGGGATGAGGGAAAGGTAGAAAGTGGGAGAAAAAAAATTGATGAAGCAGCAGGGAAGAAGAGCTCCTTCATGTACGTCTACCAGCACTCCATCGCTATTTGCCGATTGGTGAAGATCACTTGGGCAAAGTCACGTATGATGGAAGACTCGAGCCCTTGGTGGATGCGTCAATTTAGACGCCCACCAATGCCGTGCATAGGGATTGAATCGTGGCAGTAGTGGCAAGGTGGGTGCCCTTCGGCTCGGTGGGATGCGTACTCTTCCATTAGGCCACGTCTAGGCGTGCCATACGAAATGCTAAACAGGATCCAGCGTTCCTGATGCATTGTGAGCGCGTGGTGATGCACACGTGCATGGCAGCAGCTCTGGTCGCAGGGGTAGCGTGGCGTGATTTGCCAACAGGCGAAAGTGGTGATGGCAAGAATGTTGTCGACTCGACACCAGACCTGGAAAGATTTACGCCAATCGAAGGCAATCTCAAAGCCAAACCCTGGGATGTGGAACAGAAGTTCGATTTCATGCCATGAAGGCCAGTCGGAGAGCGATCCATCTCGAGATGACCCCCACAAGTCGTTACTAGTGGTGAGATCGCGCTAGTGGGCGTTTCGACCAGATCTGCCATGGTGAAATGTCGCGTCTGGGCCCGTGCGACCGTTGTGAACGACGATTAGTCACTTGCGCAGGATGGATCCTGGATCCACCTGGTGCAAATCGATGTGGGGTACGAGTCGAAGTCATGATGTATTCAATAGTTAGCGACCGTGGCGACATGCTTGTGCGCGCCTGTTGATCATTCGCCGGCGTGCAAGTGTTTGGAATCATGGACAGGGCTTGAGACGGCATGTGAAGAACCGAGGCGTACTCGTCTTTATTTTCCAGTGGCGTCAGACTGCAGGTGAGACGGGCGAAAATCACAGAAGTGCCCCTCTCCCGCAGGGCCAGGCACGAGGGTGAGGATGGAGGGGTCGTGGTGGTTCGGATAATTTCCAAGCATCATAGCATATGTAACTATGTGCCGCAGAACGATTAGCAACCACGGTGGGGTGAACTCTGCAACACTGGTGGGGTCAATTCTGTAGTAGACTCTCACATATAGGCCAAGTCTAAGCCCATTGCGCGGTGTCATGACGATTGTATGATTGAAGAATGAGGTGACTAGACCGTCGCCGCCTTTCACATCGTGGGGGCATGCAACAAATTGCAATGTAGACTCGGGTCTCGAAGGAGTTGTCTCCGAAGGTGCGCGGATCTGTCCCGATGGGAAGACAGAGCCCCTCACAGAAAACGGGTCGCCGAAAACGGACAGGTAGGGCCTGGGAGCTGTTAGCATGCAGCATACGTAGCTCGGGAGTCGTGTTTTCAATTGCCGATCGCGTGCAAAATGTTGGCTGCTGATCGATTGCTGCTGTCGTATCCTCTGTAGACCTTCTGTCAATCATTGTTCTTCTTAGCATCCAACACAACAAAAACTCGACTTGTCACGTTCAGCCTCACAAACTGCACAGCTCAGCAATGGCGCAATTCGACGAATCAAAGGCCTACGCCTCGCAAGAGGACGTCTTTTTTGACGACGGCCGCGAAACCGAGCTCCTAAGATTCATCTACGACAAACCGAACATTGATGAAATCCGCGGTTCGCCAGAGAAGGTTCTTGCAGCGATTGACGAGTTTGGCCGTACCCAGAAATACCTCATGAATGTCGGCGAAGACAAGGGCAAGATCGTGAGCAACTTGATTGCAGAGGTGAAGCCGGAAACTATGGTTTGCAACCCCATAGGCCCCTCGCAGCCGTACTCTTTGGCTGATGGACAAGGTAGGTCGAACTTGGTGGGTACATTGGTTACTCTTGCATCCTTTTTGGCGACGCCGTACGCAAGGCTGGCGGCAAGCGCTACTGGAGTTTGGAGCGTGATCCTGTCTTTGGCGCAGTGATCCAGTCTCTTGTGTCTTTGGCAGGCTTGAGCGATGTGATCAAGGTCGAGATCGGTTCCAGCGATGCGTCCATCAAGCGGCTGCATGACCAGGGTGTGTTGAAGCACATTGACCTCATGTTCCTTGACCACTACAAGCCGGCATACAAGACAGACTTGAAGCTATGCGAGGAGCTCAAACTTGTCACACCTGGTAGTGTGTTGGCAGCCGACAACGTGATCAAGCCAGGCAACCCGCCCTACCTGGAGTACGTGAGGAGCAGTGTCGGGGAGAAGCGCGAGGCCATCAAAAAGGCGGATGCAGAGGCCGGGCCCGATTCGAGATTCGCAGACAAGACAGCCGGACAGTACGCGAAGAGACAAGGACAGGAGCAGCTTCACTTGTCTCAGGGCAACCCGAACCTGGTGTACAAGAGTGAATTGGTCAACAGCTTCGAGCCGACTGGCGAGCCGGTAAGTTGATCTCCCTTGCTAAATGCAGTCTGCAGCAGACGAGATAAGACCATGCTGACGATATGAATAGGATGGCGTTGAGATTACCAGGTGCACAGGCGAGGAATCGTAGACGGGCTGCGATGGCGGATGGTTATGCTAATGAGAGACGAGAGGCTATGTATACCTCTAGGTCCTCTGGTACACGGCAGGAAGATGATGATACGAGACACCCTCACAGAGGGCGATGATGATGGCGATGGTGGTGATGGCGATGATGATAGATACCGAATGAGCGTGTAGCTAGAAGAGTGTCGTTGTTGAGATGAAGATGGTCTTGCCTCCTTGTTCGCCTTGTTCCCTCCTTCACCGACTCCCAGGCAACTATTGTGTGCCTGATCGGACAGAGGTCCGAAGGCCGAAATTCAAAAGACTGCAGCTTTGATATGATCTACTGTATCACTATGTCGTCGGCTCACTCATAGCAAAACCAAGAAATCTGGTACTTACCTCTGCTAACGTTGTTGTTCGACCTTATATCAACATACGCCTGCCTTTGATTTCCCGCCTTTTCCTCTTCATATATCATCTCCACTCTTTCTCCCCACTCCTCGACTCTCAGCCTATCAAATGCTCTCACTTTCATGACGTAGCCTGACCTACACGGCCATTGATCTCATGAGCATGGATGTGCATGTGGCCCACCGGGGCTACCTCTTCTACTGCTGTAGGTGGTAGCAGCACTTGCATGTGATCTCGCCGTGCTCGCCCAGAGCTCTCCACGCCTTTTCTTCCATTCACATCTCCAGTACAGTGTCTGTCCACTGCCACATCCTTCCCCCTACCAGCATGCTGGACGCCACTTCGTCCCCTCTGGCTCATGCTGCCCAGAACGCCGTCCTCGTGGCCATCAGCCTGGCATTTCTCCCGCTTGACAGCTTCATCCTAGGCTTGAGCATCTTGCTCGGCCTGTTCAAGAAGTCATGGGCTGAGAAACACCGCCGAGATGTTCGCTCACCGCACACCTCAATCCGCGACACCAAGACTATCCTCGTGACTGGTGTCGGCATGACCAAAGGCCTTGCGCTGGCCAGGACTTTCTTTGCTGCTGGACACACTGTGATCGGGGCGGATTTCGAGCCTCTTCTACTCCCAGTCTCATGCGGACGTACCTCCAAAGCCCTCAAGGCTTTTCACCGCCTAGAGAAGCCTGGGGCCGAGGGCAGTGCAAAGTACATCCAGAGCATTCTGGACATCATCCGCAAGGAAAGCGTTGACATCTGGGTGTCTTGCTCCGGCGTTGCGTCTGCCATCGAGGACGGCGAGGCCAAGGAGATGATCGAGCAGGTCACACGATGCAAGGCTATCCAATTCGACGTGGCAACCACCAAGAAGCTCCACGAGAAGCACTCTTTCATCGAATATACAAAGACCATTGGCCTGCCCACGCCTGACACTCACACCATCACCTCTAAGGCGGCGGCGCTCAAGATGCTCGACGAGGCTGCCGCACGCAAAGGCAAGCGTGCGGGAATGAAGTACATCATGAAGTACATTGGCACAGACGACTCTGTCCGCGCCGACATGACTCTCCTCCCATTCGAGACACCCGCCGCGACCAAAGCCCACATTTCTCGACTGCCCATTTCCGAAGAACGCCCTTGGATCCTGCAGCAATACATTGCCGGCCCGGAGTACTGCACCCACGCGCTCGTCATCCGCGGCGAAGTCAAAGTCTTCGTCGCCTGCCCTTCAGCCGAGCTCCTCATGCACTACGAAGCCCTGCCAGCCACCTCCGGCCTCTCGCAGAGCATGCTCCGCTTCACGCAGGAATACGCAGCAGCAGGCGGCGAGTCCTTCACCGGCCACCTGAGCTTCGACTTCCTGGTCGAAATGGGCGAAGCGGAAGCAGGCCTCCAAGACCCCACGCGCAACGTCCAGCTGTACCCGATCGAGTGCAACCCGCGCGCCCACACCGCCGTCGCCCTCTTCAACGAAACCCCCGAGATGGCCAACGCGTACATCGCCCTGCTCCGCGAATCCCCCGAGGACCGCAACGAGCAACGCCGCAAACACGGCTTGACCAACGGCAACGCTTCGCAGCCCGTCTTCCCCAACACCCCGACGAAGAAGTACTACTGGGTCGGCCACGACATCGCGGAACTCGTCATGCTGCCGCTTCTCGCTCTGCTTACTCCCGGTTCCGGCATGGACGTCTCGCAACTCTTGTCGAGCATTTCCACTTTCGTCGACCACTTGCTCTTCTGGAAGGACGGCACTTTCGAGGTCTGGGACCCCTGGCCTGCTTTCTGGTTGTACCACGTTTACTGGCCTGTTCAGTTCTTGCTGGCGATTGTGCAAGGCAAGAAGTGGAGTCGACTGAATGTCAGCACGACCAAGATGTTCATGTGTTGAAATGTTTCGCGATAGATGGCGTGTAATTGAATATTGAACAAGACTTTAAACAGGAGGAAGGAGGATGATTTGGCTTTGGGAGGAAAGTGTTACGCCTACGTGCAGTGCAGGGTGGTCTAGCATCTCCATACTCGACACGGGTTGACGGGAACTTGACGACATGCATAGCTCCAAGGATAGGGTGATACACCCATTCTCCATCCCGTCTTGAATAGCTTGGGTCAACGAACCACCGCTCGCAGGGATAGAGAGAGAGAGAGAGAGAGAGAGAGAGAGAGAGCAGACCAAATCCCCAATAGCCTCCCGTCACTTCCCCAACCAAAATCACGGCACAGTATGATCATCAGGCAGTTCCAACTCGGCAGACAGAGCAGTCCCGAGGAAAACCTCACCACCAAACATACAAATCAACGATTCTTGGAGATTCACGAACAGAAGGCCGATCTAGATGATGTGAGCCTCTGTTGGTTGGGTAAATATTCGGGGACGAATCTTGGAAGAAACGTAGAAGGGAGAGAAATATCGATGATACAACAGCAATAATAAAACCTACTATATATACTACATTGAGGCAATAATATCATGAACCCGCACACGGTGATCTCACCGAATCCAAACTTAATTTGATAAACGGCTTGAGGAGTAGGGAATGGATGTTTCCATAATTCAAAGAACCGAACGAGGTGACTAGTAGTAGTAGTCCATTTTCTGTTCCTCTTCGTGAGCAACACACAATGCAACCGATGCACATCCAAAGATCATCTCGATGTTGGACAAGACATACGTAAGTTATGTAGAAACTGGCCGTGAAATTACCTACATGTACTCCCCTAGCTCTCCAGAACGAGGTACAGTTGCGCCCTTTCTTCTTGGTTCCGGTTCCATTCCCGTTTCCATGGGCCTTATTGGTAGGTAAGGGGCCTTTCCCGAGTTTCCTTTACAATCGATCAAACCTAGCCTCAAAAAGAAAAAGAGAGAAGAAAGAAAAAAAAAGAAGTCAAACAGAATCGACACCACCAACCAGTCCCAACCATTAGACATTCCACCTGCCCATCCATCCATCCATCCTCATTCATATACATTCTTTTTTCCAGATACCCGTCAACCTGCCCATCTGTCCATCCTCATTCATATACATTCTTCTTCAGATATCCGTCAAAAGGTGGGGGAAAAAAAGAAAATCTCATTAATAGTCAAAAACTTACATTCCCATTCCCGCCTACTACTACCCAGTCCAGTCCTACTCAACAATCTCCAACTCGCTCAACCGCGTCCGCGCAAACGTATCCTTCCACTCGTCCCAGATGCGCAGCAGCTCGTCGGTGTACTGCGCGTGGATGCGGTCGACGTAGGCGGCGTCCGGGTTCTTGTTCTGCAGGATGGGGATGGGGTTGCCGACGACGACGTTGATGGGGCGGCGGTAGGGCATGAGGCCTACGTCGTAGTTGAAGACGCCTGGTTTTGTTGCGCGTTAGCATAAATTTTCTTTCGTTTCGTTTCGTTTTCACCCGCGCGGTGGAAAGGAATGATTGACGGATTTTCCATGACTTACCACGAGCGTGGAACAGCGGCACGGTGAACCCGAGCATTTTCTTGACCATCAGCTGCGCTTTGTGCACGTATGGGTGCTTGGTCGAGTCGAACTGCTCGTAGAGGTCGTTTTCGCCGAAAGCGAGCACGGGGACAAGGTCGGCGCCCTGGCGGATCGCGAGCTTGACGAACCCCTTGCGCTTCTTGAGGACGAGTTTCAGCGAGCCCGGTTTAGCGTCAAGGGATTCGCGCGCGCCGCCGATAACGATGGTGATGGCGCGGCCCATGCCTTCGCCGTTGCGGCCGCCTTTGGAAAGGATGTTTTCGCAGCTTTCGCGCGAGACCGAGGCGAGGCCCATGCGGAGAGCGTAGTCGCGGTAGAGGGGCACGCGGAAATTGGCATCGAGTGTGAGGAGGGTGTTGGTGATGCCAGGGAAGAGTTGCTTGAAGCCTAGCGCTTCGGTAGCGAAGGCAGCGAAGGCGCCGTGGGAGATAATGCCATGGGGGTGGTAGCCGAAGATGTACTTGCGCGTTGGCTAG
>Ga0265797_10003313_pt1 | contig 25951 bp, 18 predicted proteins | sample P2T30metagenome_FD_192433 | JGI IMG/M metagenome (GOLD analysis project Ga0265797, IMG submission 192433) | Plant litter microbial communities from East Loma Ridge, Irvine, California - P2 T30 | ecosystem: Environmental > Terrestrial > Plant litter > Unclassified | place: USA: California... | reverse complement strand
GTTCCACAACGTGGCCGCCACTTCGCGCGGATAGACGAGGTATTCGATGAACAACCGGTTCGGCCGCACGTCATACTGCAGGATGAAACGGGGCGTGGCCAGCTCCAGGAAGACGATGACGATCAGTGCCAGCGTGGCCCAGAACACGTTGACGCCACGCCACGCCCGCGCCGTCCCTTCGCGGCGAGAAAACGGCGCAAAGAACGGCAACAGCAGCAGCGGGAGAGCCAGGAAATAGCCCAGCAGGATGAGGTCGGCGCGGACGCCCTGCACGAGGATGTCGCCGACGATACCCGTGGCGGCCACGCGCTGCCACTGCCACCCGATCAGGCCGATACGCGACAGCGACAGGATCAACAGACCCAGCACCAGCATCTGGAACAGCGTGGCATACGGCCCGGCCCAGCGCGTCACCTGTGCGAGGCGGGCTGCGCCGCACGTCAAAACCTGTCTTGCCATTGCTGCTGACTTCGTCATGGGAGTTCGAATGGGAGGAATCGGATGGCTGGCGCCGCAACGACAGCCGATGACGCCCTGCCGGGCGCGGGTGCGGCTTTATATAACAGGCTGTTGTAACCCGGCGTTATGGCCGCGTAAAGAAATTGTTAACGGCGGTTGAGCCCGGCGTGACGCGCTGTCATTGTTTCGTGGACACGGCGCAACAGACCTGGACGGACTCGCCAGGACCGATACGGCCGCGGTGCAGCGATGGTGTCCCGCACGGCCGCGCTAGCCGTGTGGGTCATGCGGTTGCGCAGGACGGTTTACCGTTAGATATCAAGGACTTCGCGCTGCTCAACAGCAAGACGTCACAAATGTTAAATATTTTCACGTAAGTGAGACACAATTGTTTTTCGCAAGTGATTGAAAAAGCTGAGTTTTTTGGGTATAGTCTTGTTTTTTCCGATTTCGGAAGTTACTAAGGAGTGCGCCATGGCACGTGTTTGCCAAGTCACTGGGAAGAAGCCGATGGTCGGCAACAATGTTTCCCACGCTAATAACAAAACCAAACGTCGTTTCCTGCCGAACCTGCAGAACCGCCGTATTTTTGTTGAATCTGAAAACCGCTGGGTCTCCCTGCGTCTGTCCAACGCCGGTCTGCGCGTGATCGACAAGGTCGGCATCGACGCCGTCCTGACCGACATGCGCGCGCGTGGCGAAAAAGTCTAATAGGGAGCTATCATGGCAAAAACTGGCCGCGACAAAATCAAGCTGGAATCGACCGCTGGTACCGGTCACTTCTACACGACCACCAAGAACAAGCGCACGATGCCTGGCAAAATGGAGATCATGAAGTTCGATCCCAAAGCCCGCAAGCACGTGGCTTACAAGGAAACCAAGATCAAGTAATCGATCGGGTTCCAGTGGAAAAACCGCTCTTCGAGCGGTTTTTTTTCGTCTCTGTCTTTGTTGTCCCTTCTGCGGACGAGCAGCCCTTCAGACCACAGGGGCGCCGAACGGCTCGGGCGGCCGTGCCAGCAGGCGCGCCAGCCGTTGCAGACCGGCCTGCAGGCGTCCCCGCTCCTTGATGCTGCCCAGGGAGATCCGGATGGCATTGACGGCCCCGGTGCCGGTGGCGAATGCCTCCGCCGGCGTGACCGCGATGCCCTCGCCGTCCGCGGCACGCGCAAGCTGGGACGAATTCCAGTACGCCGGCAGCTCCAGCCAGACATGCAGACCGTCGCCGGTGCCTCTGTACTTGCCCACCAGAATATCCCGGGCTATCCGATGGCGCAGGCGCGCCTCGTTGCGTACGCCCGCCAGCAAGGCGTCAGCCGAACCGTCGAGGATCCACTGCGTTGCCAGCGCGGCCGTCAGAGGCGCGGCCATCAGCGCAAACGATCGGAGCGCGGCCAGGAAACGTTCGCGTTCGTCCGCGTCGCGGACCAGCACGAAGGCGACCCGCAAGCCTGGTGTCAGGCATTTCGACAAGGTCGAGACGTACACCACGTGCTCCGGGGCAAACGTGGCAATCGGTGGCGGCGGTGCGTCGGCAAGGAGCCAGTAGGGATCGTCCTCGACGATGCGCACATTGTGGCGCTGCGCGATGCCGGCGAGCTCTTTGCGCCGCGATGCCGGCATGGTGGTTGCGGTCGGGTTCTGCAACGTCGGATTGAGGTAGACCAGCCGGGCAGCGTGCTCACCACACGCTTTCTCGAGCATCTCCGGCACCATGCCGTCCTTGTCCGCTGCCACTGCAACGATGCGCCGGCCGAACTGGGTTGCCGCGGCGCGCAGGCCGGGATACGTCGTCGGCTCAGCCAGGATGACGTCGCCCGGCGCCGTCAGCGCAAGGATCAGTGCGGCAAGTGCCGCTTGCGCTCCCGGACAGACGACCACCTGCCCGGCACCCGGATGTCCGAACATCGGTGCGAGCCATCTGGCGCCTGCCTTGCGATCGGAATCGCTGCCGCCGCCCAGGTGGTACGTCATCAGCAGTTCGTTGTCCGCCCTCATCAGGACTTGCGCCAGCCCTTGTTTCAGCATGTCGTCGAAGTCAACGCCATCCGGCGGCGGCGGCGTGTTCATGGAGAGGTCGAGGATCGACGTCAGTTCGACTTTCGGCGCCGCGACATAGGTGCCGCGGGCGCCGCGTCCCTCCAGCAGGTTGCGGCGCCTGGCTTCGTCGTAGGCACGCGTGATCGTTGTCAGGTCGACGTCCAGCTGCGCCGCCAGCAGGCGCTGCGGCGGCAGACGATCGCCCGGTTTCAGCGATCCATCGGCTACCGCCGCCTGCAACGCGTCCGCAATCTGCAGAAAACGCGGACCGCCGCGCGCGGCCAATCGCGGCAACCAGATTGGCAGATGCTCATCTTGTATGGTTCTCAACTGGGACATTATGTCTCAATGTATGGAAATTGCTTTGGAGTAGTATGCTTCATATAGCGAAGCAACACCACCCTCGCATCGCACTCGCAGCACCGCGCGTCAAGCCCCTTAGACGAGGCAGCGCTCTTCTACATCGGGCAATAAGCCGGAAAGACACACATCATGGAATGGATTCCGATCGTCTTCGTGACGTTCAAAGTTCTCGTTTTAGCGACAGGCATGTTTTTCGCTATCAAGTGGCATTACGATCAAGGCAAGAAGGACGCGGACAGCCGGAAGGAAGCGCGCGCGGTACTGCGCGCCGCCGGCAAGGTGGTCGTCATCTTCGTGCTGGCGCTGGTGTCCCTGGGATACCTCACCTTCACGCTTGCCACGAAGCTTGGGTTGGACCTGAACATGTCGTAATGAGCGGCATCCGCAATGAAAAACGGCCCCTAATGAACTGAACCCCAAAAGTTGGACACCAACTTTTGGGGTTTTTTCATGACGAAGTACGATGAACAGTTCAAGTTGCAGATCGTTCGGCAATACCTTGACGGGGCAGCAGGATACACAGCCTTAGGGAAACTGCATGGCCTTGACGACAGCATGGTCAGACGCTGGGTCAAGGGATTCCAAGCTCATGGAGTCGATGGTCTGAAGAAGAAATTCACGCACTACAGTGCCGAGTTCAAGCTGTCGGTGCTGCAGCACATGTGGGACAATGAACTTTCTGTTGGTCAGACGGCCACACTATTTGACGTTCGCAATCCAGGTATTCTGAGTGTCTGGGAGCGAGACTATCGGCGAGCTGGGTGGGATGCCCTGATCGCACGTCCAAGAGGAAGACCGAAATCCATGACAGCAGCACCGCTCAAGCCTGAGAAGGAACCTGATGATCTCGACCGGTCAAGGCAGGATCTACAAGCCGAGGTAGAGTATCTGCGCATGGAGAATGCTTACCTAAAAAAGTTGCAAGCCTTAGTTCAAGCTCGGCCCCAGACACCGCCGAAAAAGCGCAAGTAGTACAAGAACTAAGGCAGCAGTACCCGATCGCCGGTTTGCTCAAGGTCGCGCAGCTTCCGCGCAGTACGTTCTATTATCAGCAGCACTTGCTGCAGCAGGACGACAAATATCGAGAGTTGAAAGCGGCGATCAAGGACGTCTACGAGCGGCACAAGGGGCGTTACGGCTACCGCCGTATCACGTCTGTCGTTCGCCAGATGGGCAATCAGATCAATCACAAGACGGTTCAGCGTCTGATGGGAGTGCTGAACCTGAAATCTTTGGTTCGACCAAAGAAGTATCGCTCGTTCAAGGGGGAAGTCGGACAGGTTGCGCCCAACGAACTGCAGCGCCAGTTCAAGGCAGAAGCAGCCAATCAGAAGTGGGTGACGGACGTCACCGAATTTAACGTCGCAGGTGAAAAGCTGTACTTGTCTCCTGTGCTGGATCTGTACAACGGCGAAATTGTCGCCTTCGAGACGAACAAACGCCCGGTGTTCGAATTGGTAAGCTCGATGCTTAAGAAAGCACTGGCTAAGCTGGGACCGGCGGACAAGCCAATGCTGCATTCCGATCAGGGATGGCAGTATCGTATGCCTGCCTATCAACGCCAGCTTCGAGAGCGGAACCTTATGCAGAGCATGTCCCGCAAGGGCAACTGCCACGACAACGCGGCGATGGAAAGCTTCTTTGGCGTGCTTAAGACCGAATTCTTCTACCTGAACAATTTTGACAGCGTTGACGCCTTGCAAGACGGGCTGGCCGAGTACATCCACTATTACAACCATGACCGCATCAAGCTCAAACTAAAAGGGCTGAGTCCTGTGCAATACAGGACCCAGCCCTTGGCTGCCTAGCTAGCTTAACCCGTCCAACTTTATGGGGTCAGTTCACTAAGGGCCGTTTTTGTTATGTCCGCTACCGTCAGGCGTAGCTGCGCAGGCGCATCGAGAAGTCCTGCAGTGCCTTGATGCCGGACGCTTCCGCGCGCTGGCACCAGTCCTGCAGCTTCTGCACCAGCTCGTCGCGGGTGAAGTGCGAGCGCTCCCAGATCACGCCCAGTTCGACGCGCATCGTGTGCATCGTCTCCAGCGCCTTGCTGTGCTGGAACAGCTCGGACAGCTGCGCCTGCTGCGGCGCTTCCAGCTTGGCCGGCTCGCGCTGCATCAGCTTGCGGGCCGACTTCAGGAACGTCGATTCCAGCTGCGCCTTGTGCTTCAGGTGCTCCACTTCTTCCGCCCACGCATGCTTGACCGATGCGGCGTACTTCGCCATCACGTCATAGCGGTTGGCGATGACGGCCTGCAGCGTCTCGAAATCGGCATGCGGCTTGTTGGTCGCGAACTTCGGCTTTGGCGGCAGCTTCTTGACCTTGGCCAGGCCAACCATTTCCATCATGCGGATGTAGCCCCAGCCGATGTCGAACTCGTACCACTTCGACGACAGCTTGGCCGACGTCGCATACGTGTGGTGGTTGTTGTGCAGCTCTTCGCCACCGATGAGGATGCCCCACGGAATGATGTTGGTGGCCGCATCGGAGCAGTCGAAGTTACGGTAGCCCCAGTAGTGGCCGATGCCGTTGATGATGCCGGCGGCGGTCACGGGAATCCACAGCATCTGCACGGCCCAGACCGTGATGCCCTTGGCGCCGAACAGCATGACATTCAGGATCAGCAGCAGCGCCACGCCCTGCCAGCTGTACCTGGTGTACAGGTTGCGCTCGATCCAGTCGTCCGGCGTGCCGTGGCCGTACTTGGCCATGGTTTCCTTGTTCTTCGATTCAGCGCGGTACAGCTCGGCACCTTCCCAGAACACCTTCTTGATGCCGCGCGTGACGGGGCTGTGCGGATCTTCTTCCGTATCGCACTTGGCGTGATGCTTGCGGTGAATCGCGGCCCACTCTTTCGTCACCTGACCGGTGGTCAGCCACAGCCAGAACCGGAAGAAGTGCGACGGAATGGCGTGCAGCTCCAGTGCACGGTGCGCCTGGTGGCGGTGCAGGTAGATCGTGACCGCGGCAATGGTGATGTGCGTGACGATCAGGGTATAGATGACGGTCTTCCATGGCGAAAGGCCCGTGACACCTTCGTTCAAAAACTGCAGGACAGCATTCAAGCTAAATTCCATTCAAGCTCCAAGAGTGATTCCCGATTCTGTTGCCTCGGCGCGCGGGAATCTGGCGCAACCGGTTGTATGACGTGTTCTGTCCGCCATTGTACGCCCATTCCGCGATGACGAGAGGCACGATACCTGTTCGTTACGCCTCATTCTGTCGTATTTCCGGCAGCGTTCCGGCGGTCGATATCGGACCGACAATACGCATCTCGCGCTGCGGGAACGGGACCGAGATACCGTGCTCCTTGAGCGCCTTCCAGATCGCCCGGTTGACGTCCGACGTGACACCGCCGCGCCCGTTTTCGGGATCGGCGATCCAGAAGCCCAGCTGCAGTTCCAGCCCGTCGGCGCCGAAGTTGAGCAAGGTCGCCGACGGCGGCCGCTCGCTCAGCACGCGCGGTACGGAAGCGGCCGCTTCTTCCAGCAGCTTCAGCACGAAATCGAGGTCGGTTTCATACGACACCGCCACCCGCGTGCCGATCCATACGTATTTACTGGTCAGCGACGAGTTCTGCACGACGCCCGACACCAGCATTTCGTTCGGGACGATCGACTCGATGCCGTCCAGACCCTGCAGTACCGTGTAGCGCGTGTTGATGCGGGCGACGCGGCCGCTGAACTTGTCGACGGTGATCATGTCGCCGATCGCCAGGCTGCGGTCGAGCAGGATGATGAAGCCCGACACGTAATTGCTGGCGATCTTCTGCAAGCCGAAGCCAAGGCCCACACCCAGCGCGCCGCCAAAGACGGACAGCACGGTCAGGTCGATCCCCACCATATTAAGGCTGAACAGCACGGCCACAACGATCAGCACGGCCCGGCCGACACGCGCCATGACGACGCGCAAATTCGAGTGCAGCGTTTCCACGTGCATCAGCCGCTCTTCCAGCGCCGCACCGGCCCACATCGCCAGCACCAGGGTCACGACGACGGACAGCGCGGCCTGCAGGATATCGGCCAGCGTCATCTTGTTCTTGCCGAGATGGATGACGATATGATCGAGATAACGGTGGATGTCGTCCCAATAGCCGAGGATGTACAGCGCCACGGCCACCCAGACAACGAGCTGGAATATCTTCTCGAACGTCAGGAGCGCCGCGCCCACTTCGCCATGGCGCGAGAATACGCGGCGCAGCAGGTAGAACACGAAGCGGATCGCCGCCAGCGAGCCGAAGATCGGCAGCGCCAGCTTGATGAGGTTGATATGGTGCCAGCGCGCCAGCACCACCTCGGACAGGGCCAGCAGGCAGACGATCGCCAGCGGCCCGACAACGCGGCCGAAACTCTCCAGGCCGAACTGGCGCACACCGGTATGCGCCGCATCGCCGCGCATCCACTTGCGCAGCAGCCGCGACAGGCCCCAGCCCAGCAGCATCGACGCGGCAATCGCGCCCAGCTGCCACATCAGGCCCGGGTCCTGCAAATCTCCCAGCAAGTCGTCCAGCAGATTGGTCAGGCGCTGCTGGTTCATCACGCTTCGTCGCTGCCTTCGGCTTCCTCGTCAGCTTGCTCGACCTTGGCGGCTTTCGCGGCCATCGGCTTGCGCTCGAACACGGCGGCAAAGAAGCCGTCCGTCTGATGTCGGTGCGGCAGAAGCTTCAGGTAGTCGCCCATTTCCAGCTCGATCTTCTGTTCGGCAAGCACCTTGTTCATCGGCACCAACTGGAAGTCCGGGTGCGTGGCGATGAACTGTTCCGCGACGGCGTCGTTCTCTTCGTTCAGCAGGCTGCACGTGGCGTACACGAGGCGTCCGCCGGCTTTGACGAGGCGCGCGGCGCCGTCCAGGATGGCAACCTGTTTGTCGTGCATCTCGGCGATCGCGCTTTCCGGCTGACGCCACTTGACGTCCGGATTACGGCGCAGGGTGCCCATGCCCGAGCATGGCGCGTCGACGAGCACGCGGTCGATCTTGCCGGACAGACGCTTGATTTTCGCGTCCTTTTCGTGTGCGATGGCGACTGGATGCACGTTCGACAGGCCCGAACGGGCGAGCCGCGGCTTCAGCTTCGCGAGGCGCTTTTCCGACACATCGAACGCGTACAGACGACCCGTATTGCGCATCTGCGCGCCCAGCGCCAGCGTCTTGCCGCCGGCACCGGCGCAGAAGTCGACGACCATCTCGCCGCGCTTGGCGCCCAGGATCTGCGCCAGCACCTGGCTGCCTTCGTCCTGCACTTCGATGGCGCCTTCCTTGAACAGCGGCAGGTTCTGGATCTGCGGCTTCTTCAGCACGCGCAGGCCCAGCGGCGCGAACGGCGTCGGCGTGGCGGCGATCGGCGCTTCGGCCAGTTGCGCCATCACCTTGTCGCGATCGGCTTTCAGCGCGTTGACGCGCAGGTCCAGCGGCGCCGGCGTGTTCAGCGCATCCGCCAGTTCCAGCGCCTCCGCTTCGCCGTACTGCGCCACCAGCTTTTCGTACAGCCACAGCGGCAGGTTGCTGCGCAGCGACTTGTGCAGCAGCTTGCGGTCGATGCCCTTCATGCGCTGCAGCCATTCCACCTCTTCCGGCGCCAGGCCCGGCAACGCGTCGACACCGACGGCGTCCGCCATGCCCAGCAGCATCAGGCGTCGCATCGTCGAGCCGCCACCCGCTTCCGAGAAGTCGGTGAAGAAGTTCTTGTTACGCAGCACCGCATAGATGCACTCGGCGATGGCGCCGCGTTCGCGGCCGCCCAGCCGGGGGTGGTCCTTGAAGTAGCGCGACAGGGTGGTATCGGCCGGCGCCGTAAAGCGCAGAATCTCGCGCAGCACCTCTTCGGCGCTGGCAAGAACAGCTGGTGGCAATCTCATGTGAATCCTGGTGTTGAGTACAGATTAAAAAAGCGAGTCCGGCAGCATCAATGCGCCGGACGAGGGTTGTGCGGGCCGTAGACCTGGCCATCCTCGACCGCCAGTTTATCTTCGATAAACCAGCGGATGGCGCGCGGATACAGCACGTGTTCCTGTTCCAGCACGCGCGCGGACAGCGTCTGCGCCGTGTCGCCCGGCAGCACGGGAACGGCAACCTGGTCCACGACGGGACCGTGATCGAGCTCGGCCGTAACAAAGTGCACGGTGGCACCATGCTCCGCGTGACCGGCGGCCAATGCGGCCTCGTGCGTGTGCAGCCCGGGGAAATGCGGCAGCAGCGACGGGTGGATGTTCAGCATCCGCCCGGCATAACGCTCGACAAAGCCCGGCGTCAGGATACGCATGAAGCCGGCCAGCACGACGAGGTCCGGCGCATACCCGTCGATGACGTCGGCCAGCGCCGCATCGAACGCCTCACGGGTGGCGTACTCCTTGTTCGGGACGACAGCGGTGGCGATGCCGTGCGCCGCGGCAAACTCGAGGCCCTTGGCATCGGCACGGTTGCTGATGACGGCGGCAATACGGGCCGGCCAGCGTTCGGCCTGGGCCGCGCGGACGACCGCTTCCATATTGCTGCCACGTCCGGAAATGAGGATGACGATGTTTTTCATGGCCGACATTGTACCTGCTGCATGCTGAGCGGGCCACAAAAGCGGGTCGGTCGACCGGGGAAAATTGCTGCGGCGCAGCACACGCACGACGCGCGTGCCGGCGGGGGAAGCGTTACTCGAAGGAGTAAAATACCCGGAACGGGACCTTCTTTTCAGTCCAGTAATCGGCGGCGTCGCGGAATACGTCCAGCAACGTCTCACGGGCTTCGCGGTCGAATTTCTGGGTATTCGGCAATTGCTCCAGGACGATCACAAAACCTGTCTGGGTGCCGGCCTTGAACATCGTCTCCGTCAGCGTCTCGCGCAGCGCGTCGAAATTCTTGCCGCAAGGTTTGGGAAACCCGAACGATTCCGCAATGATTCCCAGGACTTGCTGCTTCGTCAGGCCAGCGTTGCAGTGCGCATACAGAAAATGCTGACCCAGGCGGCCGGCCTCCTCTTGCAGTTCAGTGACCCGGAAGGCCCTGATGGACTGGACGAGGTTGGGCGGCACGGTTAAGAACAAACTCATTTTTCCCTCAAATCGACCTGTGGGATGCCCGAAAACGCTTGCGCAGCGGTTGTTCCAGCGTCCCCTCTATTATGTTAGGTAATGTTGTGTTTTTTGCTATAGTGAAGGCACCTATACGCGGACACTGACACTTTGACGGATAACCCTGACCCAATGGTACGTTTCTCTCCGTCAATTCGATCCCTAGGGTATAAGGGTAACGTGTTGTACAGCATGAATCAACTTGAATGTGGTTCTGCACGCAAGATTTGTTAAAAACCGAGCATCTTCCGCCCATTTTCAGCTCATTTTAAGCATCGTTGCCGAGAATTTCGTCCCTGTTCCAACCGGTTGACGCTGCCTGGGGTTACAAATTGTTGCCATGCACTTCGGCATTCCGTCAGCGCCGGCGTTACCATTCAGGTGTGCGGTTCCTCGATACAGCGAACCGCCACCGGGCAATCAAAGTAGTTCACTCTCAAGAACGAGGTATTTCAAATGAAGCTGCAAGCCAAACTGATGTCGGCGGCGTTGTGCATAGGTAGCCTGTCTGTCGCCCAGGCGGCGGATTTCGAGGATTACGGCCGCGTCGTGCGCGTCACGCCGCAGGTGGAGCGCGTCAATCAACCCCGTGAGGAATGCCGCACCGAGTACCAGCAGGTGCAGACCCAGCCGCAGCGCAGCGCGGGCGGCTCGATCATCGGCGGCATTGCCGGCGCCGTGCTGGGCAGCAACATCGGCAGCGGCAACGGCCGCACGGCCGCAACGGCCGCGGGTGCCATTGCCGGCGCCATCGCGGGCGACCGCATCGGCAACCAGAATGCCGGCTCGGGTGGCGTGCAGGAACAGGCTGTACGCCAGTGCCGCATGGTCGACAGCTGGGAATCGCGCACCAACGGCTATGAAGTCGTGTACGACTACCGCGGCCGCAACTACACCAGCATCATGTCGTTCGACCCGGGCGAGCGCGTGCGCCTGCGCGTGTCGGTCGAGCCGATGCAGCGCTGAACGACGCTGTTCTCCCCGACTGCCGGCCTTGTGCCGGCAGTTTTGTTTGGTACGTGCTTGCTAGTGAGCAAGCGCACACGGGATAATGGGGCACTGCCCTGCCTCTCGTGTCCTTATGCTCATCAAACGCAAATCCATCGAAAAAGAAGAATCGTCGCGTCCGGCGTCGAAAGCGCCCGCCAAACCGGCGCCGCGCAAGCCACGCTACGCGCCCGTCACCTTGTCCGAACAGGATGGCGTGCGCTACCTGCACTTCGGCACGGAATGGGTGCAGGGCGCGATGCGCATCCGCAAGCCCGACTGGCCGGAACTGGAATACGCGCAGCAGATGATGGCGTGGATGCTGTGGAACGACGCGCCCCGGGCCATCGCCCAGCTCGGCCTCGGCACCGCCGCGCTGACGAAGTTCTGCTATAAAACGTTCCCGCAGGCGCAAGTGACCGCCATCGAACTCAATCCGCACGTGATCGCCATCTGCCAGTCGATGTTCAAGCTGCCCGACAATGACGAGCGCCTGCACGTGCTGGAAATGGATGCGCTCGACTTCGTCTCCGACCGCGCCAACCACGGCTCGCTGGATGCACTGCAGGTGGATTTATATGACGCCACCGCGCGCGGCCCCGTGCTGGACACGCCGGAGTTCTACCAGGCGTGCGCGGCCTGCCTGAACGATACGGGCATCATGACGGTCAACCTGTTCGGCGACCATCCCAGCTACGCGAAGAACCTGAAGGCGATGAAATTCGCGTTCCCGCAAGTGATCAGCCTGCCACAGGTCCATGATGGCAACGTCGTCGCCATCGCGTTCCGCACGCCGCGCCCGATCGACGCCGCGGCGCTGGCCGAACGGGCCGCGCAGATCGTCGCGCAGACCAAACTGCCCGCGAAGTCGTGGGTGAAAGGCGTGCTGGCCAACCAGCCCTGACACGGAGAACCCCATGCCGCAATCGCTCGACCTGCAACAGATCTTTTCCTGGCTGCTGGCCGACGGCATGGTCGAGAAGGCGCACGTCAAGGCGCACTTCACGCAGGCGCAGGGCATCCTGCGCAACACGGCCGGGTCGATGCATCCGCTGTCCGCCGTGGCCCACTGCAAGCTCATATCGACAAAACCGCCGCACCGCCTGCTGACGCTGGACGTGCTGACGGAATGGCTGGCGCAGCGCGTCAACCTGCCGCTGTTCCGCATCGACCCGCTGAAGGTGGACTTCACCCGCGTGGCGGACGTGATGACGGCCAGCTACGCGGCCCGTTTCAATATCCTGCCGGTGGAAATCTCGGGCGACACATTGACGATCGCCACGGCCGACCCGTTCGCGCTGGAGTGGGAAGCGGAGATCGCCAAGGTCTCGCGTCGCTCGATCCGCCGCGTGATCGCCAACCCGCTCGACATCGCCCAGTACACGTCGCAATTCTTCACCTTGGCCAAATCGATCCGCGACGCGAACAAATCCACCGGCCAGGACCTGGCACTGCGCAACAACTTCGAGCAGCTGGTGGAAATGGGCAAGACCAACCGCCAGGTGGATGCCAACGACCAGCACGTCGTCAATATCGTCGACTGGCTGTGGCAGTACGCCTTCGAACAGCGCGCCTCCGACATCCACCTGGAGCCCAAGCGCGACATCGGCAATATCCGCTTCCGCATCGATGGCGTGCTGCACCAGGTGTACCAGGTGCCGGCCGTCGTCATGATCGCGATGACGGCACGCATCAAGTTGCTGGGACGGATGGACGTCATCGAAAAGCGCCGGCCGCAGGATGGCCGCATCAAGACGCGCACGGCGGGCGGCCAAGAGATCGAGCTGCGCCTGTCGACGTTGCCGACGGCATTCGGCGAGAAGCTCGTCATGCGCATCTTCGATCCGGACGTGGTGGTCAAGACGCTGCCGGAACTGGGCTTCCCGCCCGACGACGCGGCGCGCTGGGACGCGCTGACGCAGCGCCCGCACGGCATCATCCTCGTCACCGGTCCGACGGGTTCGGGCAAGACAACAACGCTGTACACGACCTTGAAGGCGCTGGCGACCAGCGAAGTGAACGTCTGCACGGTGGAAGACCCGATCGAGATGGTGGAACCGTCGTTCAACCAGATGCAGGTGCAGCCGGGCATCGACCTGTCGTTCGCGGACGGCGTCAAGGCGCTGATGCGGCAGGACCCGGACATCATCATGGTGGGCGAGATCCGCGACCTGGCAACGGCGGAGATGGCGATCCAGGCGGCGCTGACGGGCCACCTGGTGCTGTCCACCCTGCACACGAACGACGCGCCGTCGGCCGTGATGCGCCTGCTGGAACTGGGCGTGCCGTACTACCTGCTGGAAGCGACGCTGATCGGCATCATGGCGCAGCGGCTGGTACGCACGCTGTGCGCCGAATGCAAGGCGCCGGACGGCGAGGTTGCCGACGATATCTGGGCCGGCATCGGCGGCGCCTGGAACCTGCCGAAGCCGCAACAGGTCTACCGCCCCATCGGCTGCCCCGACTGCCGGCAGACGGGCTACCGCGGCCGCACGGGCATCTACGAGCTGCTGACGGTCACGGAAGCGTTCAACGGTCTGATCCAGGACGAGACGGAAATCGGCGTGCTGCGCCGCCAGGCGGTCGCCGACGGCATGAAGCCGCTCCGCATCGCCGGCGCCTACAAGATCCTCGAGGGCGTGACGACGGTGGAGGAAGTGCTGAAGGCCACGGCCGCGCTGTCATGAGCTTGAAATATTGTCGCGCCGCCCCTTGCAGGGCGCAATCGGCCTGTATATAATACGGCCTCTTTCGGGTCGTTAGCTCAGCTGGTAGAGCAGCGGACTTTTAATCCGTTGGTCGCAGGTTCGAATCCCGCACGGCCTACCACGAATTCGCAGTACCAAAAAAGGCGTTACGAGCAATCGTGACGCCTTTTTTGCTTTCTCGGCGCATCGTGCGCTGCCCTGCTGGGCTCCCCCTCCAAGCGTAAGACCCACTCACCACAGCAATAGCCGCACAGTGCGCTCGCTAGCCCTACTTGCGCTTTGTCATCAGCTACGCGAAATTTCTTCATTAAAGTCGAACAGGTCGCTGCAGGTACACCCACGCGCCAACCCGCTGCGAACGGCCTGAGATGACAAAAAAAACAATGATGCAATAAAATACTCGATTGCCCGAATCAATGGGTCCATTGCAACATGCAAGTGAGTTGTTCTCGCAGCCACAAACCCAATCCTGAATAACTGCCCAGCTCAACTGATGAGCAATGACGATGACTGACCTGCAAGCACTGCTGGAAGCCCACCAGAGCACGCGCCTGCTGCGCCTGGCCTTCCCAAAGGACGACGGCCCGCAAGCCAAACTGATGGTAAATCGGTTCGAAGGCACGGAATACCTGTCGCGCGATTTCGAATTCAAGGTGGAACTCCTGAGCGACGACGCCAGGATCGAACTCGAGGCGATGCACGGCAAGCTGCTGTGCGTGTCGCTGGTACTGGCTGACGGCAGCCTGCGTCCGTTCACCGGTTACGTGACGTCCTTCAAGCTGGTCAAGACGGACGGCGGCGTCGCCTTCTACGAGGCCGTGCTCAGGCCATGGCTGGCCTACCTGCGTCTGCGCCGGAACAACCGGCTGTTCCATGCGCAAAGGCTGAGCGAGCAGACCGACGCGATCTTCGCCGGTTACGGCGGCCTGCCCGCGTGGGAATGGGAAGTCGCCGGCGAACAGCCGCAGTTCACGATGTCCACGCAGTGGGACGAGACCGACCACAACTACCTGTGCCGGCGCTGGGAAGCGGCTGGGTACAGCTACTGGTTCGAGCACAGCAGCGAAGGCCACAAGCTCAAGGTGTGCGACGACACCCGCACGACCGCGCCGATCGACGGCCAATCGCCCGGCATTCGCTTCCAGCGCGCCGGCGGCGTGGCCGAGGAGGACGCGATCGGGGACTGGAGCCCGCTGCGCCAGTGGACATCCGCGCAAACGGCCGTGAGTGGCTTCGACTTCAAGAATCCCCGTCCAGTGCATGCGGACAGTGTCACCATCGAACAGCAGGGCGACATTCCGCAGCTGGAGGTGCACAGCTATGAAGGGCATTACGGCTTCCGGCACCAGTCGGGCGCCGATGAACTGTCGCGGTTGCGCATGGAAGAAATCGAAGCGCGCGGCAAGCTGGTCGAAGCACAGGGCAACAACCGCCGTGTCGCTGCGGGCAGGTGGTTCAACCTGCTCGACCATTTCAGCGAGAGCGAAGCGAGCGAATTCCTGATTCTGCAAGTGCACCACGAAGCCAGCAATAATTACCTGCAGGGCAAGGGAGCCGTCTCGGAGTACAAGAACCGTCTGCTCTGCCAGAGCAAGGCCCTGCCCTGGCGGCCGGGCCGCGGGTTCAACAGCACGGATACCAGACTGCTGGCCTTGCAGACCGCCCTCGTGGTCGGTGCGGAAGGCCAGGGCAGCCTGAACGTGGACGAGTACGGGCGCGTCCAGGTCAAGTTTCACTGGGACCGCGACGAAAGCGGCAGCTGCTGGGTACGGGTTGGCAGCAACTGGGCCGGCGGCGAAAAGGGACTGGCCAGTCATCCGCGGGTCGGCTCGGAAGTGATCGTGCAATGGCTCGACGGCAATCCCGACCATCCGATCATCACCGGCGCGGTCTACAACCAGGGCTATATGCCGCCATGGAAGCTGCCCGAACAGCGGGCGCTGACGGGGCTCCGAAGCCGGGAGCTGACGGCCGACGGCGGCAATACGCCCGGCGGACGCAGCAACCACCTGGTGCTGGATGACACGCAAGGGCAGATCCAGGCCCAGCTCAAGAGCGACCATCTCGCCAGCCAGCTCAGCCTCGGCCATATCAGTCGCATCGAAGACAATGCCGGCCGCAAGGACGCGCGCGGCCAGGGCTTCGAGCTGCGCACCGACGGCCATGGCGCGGTACGCGCGCAGCAGGGCTTGCTGCTCAGCACCGAGGGGCGGCCGAACGCCCGCGCCCATATCACGGACATGGAGGAGACGGTCACGCGCATGGCGCAGGGCAAGGAGCTGCACGACAGCCTGTCGCAAGCCGCGCAACAGGCGCAGGCACATCAGCCGGGCGACCAGGACCAGGTGATCGCCGCGCTGCAGGCGCAGATCGATGCCCTCAAAGGCCAGGGCGGCACGCCGGCGCAAGGCGAATTCCCCGAATTCCAGGCGCCTCACCTGACCTTGGCCAGCCCCGCTGGCATCGAAACGACCACGCAAGGTTCCACCCATCTGATGAGCGTGGAGCACAGCGCCGTGACCAGCGGCGGCCATATCAGCCTGAGCGCGGGCAAGAGCCTGCTCGTCAGCATGAAGGAGGCGGTGCGCATGTTTGCCTACAAGGCCGGCATGAAGCTGGTGGCGGCCAGCGCCGACATCGACATCACCGCCTTGAAGGACAGCGTCAACATCCTGGCCAAGCTCAATATCACCCATACCGCCAACCGGATCACGATCACGGCCAAGGAGGAGGTGGTGATCAACGGCGGCTCCAGCTTCAGCCGCTGGAACGCGTCGGGGATCGTCCATGGCACCAGCGGCAACTGGACCCAACATGCGGCGCACCACAGTTTTGTGCCCGGCAAGAGCGAAGGCACGCCAACCTTGCCACAGCCTATGCAGCTGGCGCCGGGACAGCTCGACCTGCATCACCAGTACGTGAATACGGGAGGCAGCAAGAAGCAAGGCATCCGCCAAGGCGACTACACCGTCGTCGACGCCGAGGGTGGCGTCCACCAGGGCACGCTCGATGGCGACGGCTTTGCCAGCGTGGCCGGCCTGCCGATGGGCATGGCCACGGTCACCTACGGCAAGGACCCGCGCGACCCGTGGGATGAAGGCAGCGTTCTCGGCCAAGGAGACGAATGGCCAGCCGCGGCACTGCCCGAGGCGGGCGCCGCTGCTACGGCGGCAACGGCCGGTCCGCAAGCGCTGGCGGCGGGGGCCGGACTGCTGTCCGGTGCCGCCGCAGCAGCAGGCAGCCTCAAAGGCGCAGCCGGCAAAATCGACACGCTGGCGCAAGCCGCGCAGCAAGCGTCAGGCGCCGCGCAGGCGCTGAAAAAAGGCGGCGCACAAGCTTTGCTGGCGCCAGTGGGGCAGGCAGCCATGGCCAATGTCGCGGGCAAGCTTCCCGGCGGCGCGGCGGCCCTGAATGCCTATGGTGCGCTGAGTGGCGGCAAGCCGGCCGCCGCCGTCGCGTCGGCCCTCGGCTTGCCCGGATCGCTACCCCGCATCGGCGCCGGGATCCGGCCGACGCCCCTGAAAAAATCCATCGATTGACAGCACCATGACCGAACCCACGAAGCCCACAGTGCGCGCGCCCGAAGTCGCCGTCGCACCCCTGAACACGATCGACCAGCAAGACGTAGGCGCCGCTGCCGCCGCCTTCGACAAATGGCTGCGCAAGATCAGCTATGACTACGTCACGCTCGAGCGCCTGAGCACCGTCGCGGGCAGCCTGCCGGTGATCGGCAACATCATGGCGCTGATCGACGCCGTCATGGATGTCGTCGGGGTGATCCAGAAGAGCATCGCCAGGGAGAAGATCGAATTCCTGGCATGGGTCAGCCTGGGCATCAACCTGATCGGCGTGGTGCCGGTGCCGCCGGCGATGAGCGCAGCGCGCATGAGCCTGCGCCCTGCCCTGCACCTGGTCCGGCAAAAGCTGGCGCTGGGCGTCAAGGACATCGGCGCCGCGCTGATCGAGGTGCTGATCGTGCACCTCAACGCCAGGCTGGCCGGCGAGATCGAGACCTTTGTCGACAGTGCGATGGCCAAGCTGTCCGGCATCCTGGACGATTGCGCCAAGCTTGCCGACGGCATCGCGGACGACCTGATCAAGATCCTCAAGCGCTGCATCGGCAAGGAGCCACTGTTCGAGATCGCCGCGCCGGCGGAAGCGGAACGCAAGCTGCACGACCCAAAGGTGGAAAGCAGCTGGCGCCGCATGCTGGGCGCCCTGGACCGGCAATACAAACGAGCCGCGAACTACGCTGCCGCCACGGCAGCGAGCCACCTGCCGCAGAGCGCGGTCTCTGGCGTGACGGCCATCATCACGCACCTGACCGCCTTCAAGCCGGCGTTTCGCGGCAAGCTGGCTGCCTTGGCCGACGAACAGGCGCAGATGAGCATCAAGTGGCTCCTGCTGCGCCTGCGCGACGCCGTCGTCAAGCACAAGAAGCGCTATCCGGCGCTGGTGCCGTCCGCCAAGGGCGCACAGCACAAGAAAAACAACCCCGGCCACGAGCTGGGCGCCACGAGCCGGCAAAGCCCGGCCAAGGGCGACGCCAATAACTGCAAGCTGTGCCCCGCCAAAGGCGGCACCGCGCACTCGATCAGCTTCGCCACCGGTGCCGAAACGTTTACGCACACCGACTTCGTCCTGGATGCGCCGCTCCCGATCGAGTGGCGCCGCACGTACCGCAGCCAACTAGTCGCTTATGACCGCGGCAATCTCGGCGCGCGCTGGTTGACGCCGTACAGCACTCGCATCGACGTCGTCGGCCAGGGCAAGCCCACGGCCCTGCTCTACCACGCTGCCGACGGCCGCAGCCACCGCTATCCGTTCCTCGCCGTCGGCGAGCGGCACCACGACCCGGTCGAGCAGATCACGCTCACCCGCATGAGCATGACCTTGCTCACGCTCGACTTCGGCAAGCCGCTGGCCGAAGGCGAACCGAGCCCGTGGCGCGAAACCTATGAACTGACCGACACCGTGTGCGCCAAGGTCGCCGAGATGGGCAAGCAGCATTTCCGATTGATCGCGCTGCATGCCAAAGACGGCGCCGCCCTGGGCTTGCGCTACGACCATGTCGTGGCGGGCGAGGAAGTGCTGAGCGACATCGTCAGCAAGCAAGGCGAAACCATCGTCGCCCATGTCGGCACCCAGGTCGACGCCGACAGCGGCCACATCGTCTCGCTGTGGGAAATCAGGGACGGCAAGCTGGTGCGCCAGCTCGCCGCCTACGACTACGACGAACACGGCGACCTGATTGGCGCCCAGGACGAAAACGCGGCCGCGTGGCACTACCAGTACGACCGCCACCTCGTCACCCGCTACACCGATCGCACCGGGCGCGGCATGAACCTCGCCTACGACACCAGCATCGACAGCGGCGCCAATGCCAAAGCGATCCGCGAATGGGCCGACGACGGCAGCCACGACACCCGGCTCGAATGGGACAGGAACATCCGCCTGACCTATGTCACGGATGCGCTGGGTAACGAGACGCGCTACTACTACGACATCGCCGGCTACACCTACCGCACCATCTATCCGGATGGGCTGGAAGAATGGTTCTTCCGCGACGATGCCAAAAACGTCGTCCGTCACATCCACACCGACGGCACCAGCGAGCATTTCCGTTACGACGACCACGGCAACCTGCTCACGCACACCCGCGCCGACGGCAGCCAGGTGCACTTCGAATATGACGGCCAGCACCGCATCACCGGCATCCTCGATGCCGAAGGCGGCATCTGGAAGCGCGACTACAATGCGCAAGGCCACCTGGTCGAGGAAACGGACCCGCGCGGTAACAAGACCCAGTACGCGTACGACAAGGTCGGCCGGCCCGTCGAAGTCACCGATGCCAAGGGCGGCGTCAAGAAACTCGCCTATAACCCGGACGGCCAGCTCGCCAGATATACCGACTGTTCCGGACACAGCAGCCAGTGGGAATACGACGAGCGCAAGCGGCTGGTCAAGAGCATCGACGCCGCCGGCAACGTCACCCGCTATCGCTACACGCCATTGAGTGCAGAAACGCTGGCGCACAGCCAGGACAGCGGCAATCATCCCGGTCAGCTCGAAGCAGTGATCCACCCCGACGGCACCGAAGAGCAACTCCGTCACGATGCCGAAGGCCGGCTGCTGGCGCACATCGACGCCATGCAGCGCACGACCGCCTACCGCTACACGGCGGCGGGCCTGATCGCACAGCGCACCGATGCGCTGGGGCAAAGCCTGCAGTACCGCTGGGACGCGCTGGGCCGCCTGTCCGCACTGGAAAATGAAAACGGCAGCACCTACCGCTTCCAGTACGACCCGGTGGGCCGCCTGCTGCAGGAACAAGGTTTTGACGGCAAGGCAACCGAGTACCGCTACGACGAATCGACTGGCCTGCTGGCGGAAACGATCGACGCCGGCGTGACGACACGGCTGCAGTTCGACCCGATGGGCCGGCTTCTGCAACGCCGCGCAGCGGCACCCGGTCAGCCGGAACAGATCGAAACCTTCGCCTACAACGCCAACGGCCAGTTGGCCGACGCGCAGAATGAGCACGCCCGGCTGCAATGGTTCTACGATCCCGCTGGCAACCTCATCCGCGAGCACCAGCACTACCAGGGCACATTCCATCCCGACAAACGCACGGCAGTCTGGCATCACCGCTACGACGAACTGAACGGACGCACCGGCACCACCCGCCCCGACGGCCACCGCATCGAATGGCTGACCTACGGCGCGGGCCACGTGCACGGGATGCTGCTCGATGGCCAGGAGCTCGTGTCCTTCGAGCGCGACGCGCTGTACCAGGAAACCGGCCGAACGCAGGCGAATGGCCTGCTGCAAACGATGAAGTATGACCCGGCGGGCCGACTGATCGAACAGCAACTCGGCGCGGTCGCGCAGTTGAGCCCGAACGACCGGGAGTTCATCCCGACGATGTCCCGTCCCGACGTCCAGGTCGGCATGCAAGCGGCGATCCGCCGGCGCTACCGCTACGACCCATCCGGCCAATTGACCGGCCTCGACGATACCCGGCGCGGGCACATCGAATACCGCTATGACCCGGTCGGACGGCTGCTGGCAGCTAACAGCGCAATGGGGCATGAAACCTTCGCTTTTGACCCGGCCGGCAATATCCAGGTGCCGAATCCTGCTCCGCAGCAGAGCATTACTACGCGCCCTCCGCTGCCGAAGGTGCTGGACAATCTGCTCAAGGAATACGCCGGCACCAGCTACCGCTACGACGACCGCGGCAACCTCATCGAACGCAGGCAGAATGCACAGCGCGACACGTTCGAATGGGATGCGTTTAATCGGATGACGCGAGCCACCACGCGGCACGGCGTAACCACCTTTGCATACGATCCGCTGGGGCGGCGCGTTGCCAAGCACAGCCAGGCAATGGAAGGCGCGACGCTCGGGAAAACGACTCGGACGACGTACGGCTGGGATGGCGACACGCTGGCGCTCGAGAGTAGCGTGCGCCTTGGTCATGCAAGGGAAGAACGGACGGTGCACTATGTGTACGAGCGCAACAGCTTCGTACCCCTGGTGCAGGCCACGCGAAGTCAAGCGCTTCAACTAGCACCGGCCACGGATGTGAAATCACTGATGGCGGCCAACGAGGGCAAGTACGATATTGCTCTCGATCCGCTGTGGAACGGTGAGTACGAGCAGGAGGCCGAGCCGTTCGGCAAGGATGAGATCGCGTTCTATCAATGCGATCATCTGGGCACGCCGCAGGAGTTGACGAATTGCGAGCGCAAGGTTGCGTGGTCGGCGCAGTACAAGGCGTGGGGGCAAGCCAAGGAACCGATCAGCGAAGCGGCATATAAGGCCGGGATTCGCAATCCGATCCGGTTCCAAGGGCAATACTTCGATGACGAAACGGGGCTACATTACAACCGGAATCGGTATTACGATCCAATCAGTGGACGATATACAAGCCAAGATCCAATTCGCTTGAGAGGTGGCCTTCATCTATCGCAGTTCGCGCCTAATCCCGTCGAGTGGACTGACCCTCTTGGCCTTCAGAATTCAAAGGCAACAGACCCTGGTCGACAAAAATGCACAACTGGCAAGTGGATCAGAAAGCCCGAAGTTGTCTCTTATGCCGGCAGTTACAACGAGGCTAGAAAGATGGCGATGCAGGAGGCCGGACTGGCAGGACAAATTACGCTGCCTTACGTTTCAGTAATCGGCCCAGCCAAGGGGCGAGTGGTTGGCTCTCAATCCGCCGACATGGCGAATCACTGGCGGCTTGACTATGATCCGGACAGCGAGAAAGGATTCCACGTAAATTGGCGTCGGATACACAAGGATAAGCAGGGAAACTGCGTAATGGAGACAGGGGCGATTATCGCCCCTGGGGGGAAAGATGCCTACTTACAACAAATGGAAAGAATGCCAAAACTATGAAAAGCGATTTCTTAGACGACGTTTTAGACGTACTACAACCTTTCGCAATTGAGGTGCTATCGGTCGGAGATTCGAAGCACATTGACGCGGAGGTTTGCAAGCTACCTTGGCGCGGTCAAAATATCGACTGGAAAAATCAGCAACACCAAGTAATCGACCTTAGTGAAGGGGGTGAGTATTCTTCGGCAAGCATTCCACAGAGCATGCTTCGTCGCTTCCTGGCTCTCCAAGGGGAAAGGTTGGTAATAATGTTCTCGGCATACGAGCCACCGGTAGTTATGAATGTCATCGATTTTCTTCAAAACTGGTTCGATATCATTAGCAACCTAACATTTTTACCAAAGATTATATTTATATCTGCGGCTGAACTGGGCGCGCCGAGTCCGAAATTAGTCGAGATTGACCCTATGCAGTTTTTAAAGGGTCATGTGTAGCCCTATTCGCGTGAAAGCATAAGGCGAGCAAATTCGATTGGACCCCGCCTCAGCAAAAGCAATGGCGTACTCCAAGCACACGTGCTCGGGCGAAGAGAAATGCTAGAGGAAGGGGCATCTAAATGATGAACTTAATGAAACTTAAGGAGATAGAAATGCAATTAAAATTAATCTTCGCGACTGCCAGCGTAATGCTTGCGAGCTCTATGACAATGGCCGAACCGGCTCCGAAAGCTGTCGATCTGGGCAAACTCTATGACCGTTTCGAGAAAGCTGGTTATTCGTCTCTGGAGCTCATGGAGGCGACAAAGCAGGTATTAATTTCAGGTGTAGTCCTTGACGTTGCGGAATCATTTAGCGGCAATTCGATATTGAAAGTTGGTGCGCCTGCCAACCCACAAGAATTGGCGAGGCTTAGCGCTGCCGATGGTACTCAAGAGGACAAGCTGAATGCATTGCAAGCTGGCGTTAAAGTCAAAGCCGTTTGTGATTTGGCATTCTCCTCAGGTGCACGATATATGTCTTTTCAAAACTGCGTTTTTAAATAGAGCCACCTGACATCGCAGTATACAGGCTTGCCTGGGCGCGCAATCAATGGCGCCACCAAAGAGTTCATTCGACAACTTATGATTAATTGGCTGGAAGGAAAGATCGATCTCGGCGCGAAGGTTATCGGCGTTGCTTCTGATCGCGGCGAACTAGACGCCCTCGCCGAACAAGGCTTGATTGAAAAACGAACAGATGCTGGTGGCGGCCTGCGTTACTTCTACGTCGAGATTGTGGCGGAAGGGATGAGATTTGGTGTCTCCATCAGCGTTCAAGACAAAAAAACTTGTTCGCTGGCATTGCACTGCCTTGACGGTCCTTGCACAGGAAAAGGATGGGATGGCGTTAGCGATGAGTTGTTGAGAGAAGAATACCGTCTGCTCTTGAGGTTGGTGCAAAAGAATGGCGGAGGTCTCCCGGATAACAAACAAGAAAGTCAGAGTACCTGGCACTTCGAGTGGGGGCGAGTTATCGTGAATTGTCAACGGCGAGACTTCGTTACGGACATCTTCATGGAGCCCCGCTGAGGTCGCACGATCGGTAGTTCGACGACACCTATCGTTTTTTTGGAGCGCGCGAGTGTAGGCCAAGATGGGATACACGACAGCCTGCCTCGACGCTACTTGCCGAAATAACCAAGTCGCGATGTCATCGTGCAGGCCGCGGACGCGGCAAGCCCTCAGGACTCAGCTGAGCCCGGGCAGCGCTCCCATTTATGAATGTCACCGTTCACTACAAACAAATGTCATTAAAAATCATAACAGTCGGCGACATGACCGACCACGGCGGCACAGTGATCAGCGGTTCGCCCAACCACGATATCCGGGGCAAAGCGATCGCCAGACTGGGTGACAAAGTCGCCTGTCCGCTGGTCTACCCCGGCGGCAAGCCGCATGGTATCAACAAGATCGTTACCGCCCACGACACGCTCACGGTCGACGGCGTCCCCGTGGCGGTCGAAGGATGCACGACGGAATGTGGGTGCAAGCTGATTGGCAGCGTTCCTGCATCGGTAGCCTGAAAGGCCAGACGCGCGGTAGCCGAGGTTTTGAAGTTTCGCCATATGCTTCATCAAGAGATACATTTACGACAATTAGTTAACTGCGAAGCGGTAACATGGTGTTCTTTTGATAACCCGGAGTCCCCATGAAACTGCTGGCCCTTGCTGCTGCCGCCCTGTCGCTGACGCTTTCCCTCGCCGCCCACGCTGAAACCACGGCCAATGCCTACCTCAGCGGCTTCCACTATGAGCTGATCGATCTGGACCTGAATGATGGCATCGCTGCCCAGCTGACACTGGAGGACAGCGGCCTCAATGTCATGGCAGGGTATTACGCCGCTCCGGATAACACGAGGCAGCCGGACCCGTTTCACTACCTGAACACGGAGGGAACCGTGGATGTCACGGTCGCCGCGGGCAGTGCGAGTGGTACGCTGGCGGCAACGTCGTCCATCACGTCGGCATCGCTGCAAGGCGACCAGGGCGCCCTGTTTGCCCAAACGCTCTGGGGGCGCAATTTCACCCTGACACCCAACAGCCGACTGGTATTGCATGCCGACGCCCACGTGGATGGCGCCCGCGAGGCAACCCGCGCCAGCATCGCCTACGCCGCGGTGTTCTTCACGTATGGCGACGAGGAATTGTATTTGGAAGACGGCCTGTCGACCTACCAGGGCGACTCGGAAAGCCGTGCGCTGACGGTAGCGTTGTCGAGTGGCGCGGAGGAATTGAGCGGCAACTACGGCTTCACGACGGGCGTCTATGCCACCGTGACGTCGGTGCCGGAGCCATCCACGTACGCGATGCTGGCGTTGGGACTGGCCGGTATTGCCTTGACCGCCCGGCGCAAGCTGAAGTAATCAGGCCCGGCGCGGCGCGGCCTGCCCAACGCCGCCGAGCCGGCGCGCCAGCAACTGCACCACCAGCGCGCAACCGAACGCCGCCATGAACGCCAGCCCGACCGGCTGCATGCGCAGCGCCACGCTGAGCACCGTACAAAACACGGCAAACGCGTAGTACCCCGTTACCATGCCGCGCAGCAGATTGACGGCAAACGCCGGGCCGGACTGGACGTGCGAAAAACCGACCAGCACCGTGCTCATGACGGGGAACATGGCGAAGAAGCCGGACAGGCGCGGGCCGAACTGCGTCGCCCCGAACGTTACCGCCAGTACCAGCACCGCGGCGGCAAGCATGCGCCAGGCCAGGTCCGAGCCGGTGCCCTTCCCCACGGCGTCCACCTGCGCTGGTGGAAACAGCCGCGGCGTGACGGCGAGTCCGGCAATGACAAGCCCGAAGCGGACCAGCAGCGGCAACTCAACCAATCGCAGTAGCGCCACCGCGACGGCGTACGCGGCCAGCGCCCGCAGCATCGAACCCCACATGCCGTGACGCACGGCAGCCCATGCGTAGGCGAGCGTGAACACGAGGATGGCCAGCACGGCGGTCAGCGTGCCCTCCGCTGCCGTGGCGGCGAAAGGCGCGCCCTGCTCCAGCGTCAATGTCAGCAGGATGGGCCCGGCAACGATGGGGAACGCGGACATCCAGCCCGCCACGGCGGGACCCCAGCGACGCCCCGCCAGCGTGACGCCATAGATCAGCAAGGGAACCAGCGTGAGTTTCAGCAGCAGGATGGCGGGCATGAGGAGCGGGTCTCTATGAAACCCGCGATACTAACATGACAACTTGCCGGTACCGCCTCAGCGAACAGAGACAAACCGTTCCGCCTGCACCGCGGCGGGCCGCACCACGACCTGTCCCGTAAGGAACTGCACCAGCCGCCCCAGCGGCACTTCCACCCAGCGGTGGAACGCGGCGCCGGCCCACAGGCTGGCGGCCCAGGCAACCAGCATGCCGAAGGCCTGCGGCTCAGGCTCGGGCGACACGAAGCGCGTGAACGCGGCGTTGACCAGCAGGCAGACGCCGAAGTGGACGAGGAAGACGGCATA
>Ga0265797_10003311_pt1 | contig 25970 bp, 20 predicted proteins | sample P2T30metagenome_FD_192433 | JGI IMG/M metagenome (GOLD analysis project Ga0265797, IMG submission 192433) | Plant litter microbial communities from East Loma Ridge, Irvine, California - P2 T30 | ecosystem: Environmental > Terrestrial > Plant litter > Unclassified | place: USA: California... | reverse complement strand
TATTGTGGCTACGGGCATACGCTATACGCCCGAAAATAGACATGATAATAGTATAGCGTATAAAAACTCGCGGTCGTTGGTTGGATGCGAAAACGAGAGTGGCTAATTCGTGCTTTGGTGTCGCAGAAGAAAGCAGGGGATTTGTTGGATTTGTTGGATTTGTTGATGGTGTATGCTATAGGGCTCATAGTTCCTTGTTTGTATCGAAGTTACAGTCGCGTTGTTCGATTTTCTGGTGATCTGGAAAGCCAGAAATTGGAATGGTAGTTGATAGAGAGAACAAGATGCTGAGAGTTGCTTTAAAAGAATTCCCCCAAGTGTAAATTCTGCGTAGAAGACGTAAGATTTGAACCATGGGTAGTATAACCATTCAATTGGTTGAACCCACTAGAGACTATGGTGGTCCAGTCATAGTAGAAGCTTACAAAAAGCACATGTCCATAACGTAATCGCAGCTAGTACTGTGGTATATACTCATCACTCATATCTAATGTCTACTCGTACAAATATACATGCACCGTCGCTTCTCTTCCTCGGTTCCGTGTTCTTGCTAGTGGTTCCTATATTCTCACTCGCGCGGCGCTCTCGTTTCTTTCAGCAACCATACCAAAGCCAAAGTCCTTTCTCCGCTTGTTACCCTTGCGATCACCGTACTGCTCGTCAAACTTCTTGATTGCGCTCAGACTGCTCATGTCTTCGCTAATACTAGCACTGATCTCCTGGAGCGCCTTGTCAAAGTGTCGTGGATGGAGGGTACGCTTTTCGGGGAAAGTGTAGTTTTGACCGCGCACGAGATGTGGCACTTTCGGCGGCGAGGAAGACTGTTGGGGCGATGTGGAGGTCGTGGAGGTCGTGGGTGGTTCTGATGTAGGCTCAGGCTGTGCGGTAGACTTGGCTGCGGCAATAGCAGCTTGTTCGTTCTCTTCTTTGACACAAGCGAGAGCTGCAGATACAGCAATGTTTTTAAGATCACTTCCACTGTAGAAAGGCGTACGTTTGGCCAGGTCTGCTAGATCAACAGAGTCGTCCAGCTGTTCACCCTTGAGATGTATGCGCAAGATCTCCTTCCGGTCGGCCTGAGTGGGTAGATCGACCAATAATCGTCTTGGTAATCGGCGAATAACAGCATCATCCAGGTCGAAAGGTCGGTTTGTAGCTACCATGACGAAGACGGAAAGGTCATTGAGGCCGTCCCATTCCTTCAAAAATTGGTTGAGTATGTCGCGATGTGACGTTCGTTCCCGCATGGCGTCTCGGGATGCAAAAACGGCATCTGCTTCGTCGAGAAATACGATGCATGGTGACAGTTTTCGTGCTAACGAGAAAATTGCTGCTACGTTCTTCTCGCCTTCGCCCACATACTTATCCATAATTTGGCTTCCAGAAACTTCGAGCACGGTACTGCCGCTCTCCTTCGCGACAGCCTTGGCAAGAAGCGTTTTTCCTGTGCCTGGAGGCCCATACAGTAGTGCACCAGATATCTTCTCCGTCGCCAGGATACCATAGCTGAAGGCTTCGGGACGTAATAATGATAAAGAGGTGATGGTTCGTATCGAATCAACCGTTTCCGTAGGAACGTGAACTTGATCGAATGTCGTTTTGATCTGATCCGGGTCCGCAATACCGGGCATTAACCGCTTTTCATGTTTGTTGGCTGTAGAAGCTATGCGCTGTAGATTCTGTTGACGTTTTATGCTTTTCTCATCGGGGCGTTTTCTGCTTAGGTCTGCTTGAAACTCTCCATCTAGATTGCTGAAAGCATTCTTGGAGCGCTTCGGGGCCTGTAAAGCTTTATCAAAATAGGCGTATTTGACGGTATCGCTCGCTTTTAGCAAGCCCATTGCAAGAGCAACGTGTGCCCAGCTGAGCTGCGCTGGTGCATCTGCAGAGACTTCAGCCACACTTGCTGGGCTTGTGATGAGCAGGCCAAGAGTTGTCAACGCTACCCTGTGTACCTCATCGTATGTCAGCACGTGGTTGAAGTGCGACTCGGAGAATATGGGAGCCCATTCACTGAAGCGTGATGGACTTTGCTCAAGGTCCGATATCGTGGCAGCCGCAGATGGATCTAATGAGCGAAGCATGTCTTGGATGTGGTACAGGTTGATGCGTCGGAGTTTACTCTTCTCTGCTGGTGAGACATCAGCAGAAGACGCAGAGCTACCCCCTAATGATGCAATGGCTTCATCAAAGTTTGGTGTGTTGCTAGCGCCAGACTCAGATGCAATTACAATGGTCCTGAAGAACGTGCTCTCGCCTTCAGTCTGGAGAGCGCGAACCCCACTGAGGCTTGTTAGCTCGGCCATATCAAAGGTTTAAAAACTCCTTACCTGTGTGATAGTTCATACGTGAGATCGCGTGAACATGTGCTTCCTACAATCATGATACTTTCTCCAGCATTACGCCGCTTGCGGACAAGCTCCTCCAATTTCTGGATGATGCGGCCGCCATAGTGCGTAGCGTTGAGTTGTTTAAAGTCCTTGATATAGATAATCTTAGAAGTGGCAGGGACATTGAGAGTGTTCGACGCTGAGCCAATCTTGACAGCCATGTTGATATCCGACCTTGCCGCAGCTGGTAAGGTAGAGTTGAGTTCAAGCTCAGCACCTTCTTGGGTTAGGGAGTAGTCAAAAAATGCTGGGGTCTTGGCAGGTATTTGTGATTCATCAGAGGAGTGAAGTGGAAAGCCGCCATCACCGACGATACCACGACTTTGCTTCACGTCGCTCGAATCGATCAGCGCATCCAAGAGAGTAGCTAATTTCAAATCCTCGAGTTGTACGTCTGTAGGATTCTGGCTACGCCCAGATTCGTCGGTCAACGTATCAGTAGTTGTCCCGAATTGACCTTCTGGAATTCGAAAACCCTTCAAGTTCTGGGTCATAGCGCGCAGGGCAGGTGTGAGAGCGATGATGGAAAGGGGCATAGCACGAGGGCGCATTGAAGTCGGATCAGACTGATCTGTAGACGAAGACTGCGTCCAATCGGCCTCGTCTTCGGGAAAAGAGTCCTCTATGTCCCTCACGAGATTGCTCAGCTCCGAGTTCATTCGGTATGTTTCGTAGCCCAGCGAGCGAACTGAACGTGATGATGGTTCAGCTCCTTCACCAAGGTAATCGCCAGCTAAGTAAGCGAGATCTTGAGCACTCAGGACGATGACGTCGGATCCCATTTCAAAAGCAGTAGATGTTACGCACTCATCTATCGAGGCCTCGTGCTCGGCTGTCGGCGAATGGAGTATGAGGTTCGTCTTTGCAGCAGGGAACGAGTCGCTAGCTGCTGGCTGCAACGAGCAAAGAGAAGCAGCGATAGTGGCGCGAATCTCAGCGATGACCAAGGACGATAGGCGTCTGGAGCTACCCATCTGCCGGGTCCTGGCGATCTCCCGTTTCCTAGCAGCCATGCCTAGCTTGGCACTCTGTTTCCTCATTGCTTCAATCTTCTTGCGCGGATCCATCTCGGTATCGTTGTTTAGCTTGCTTAGCTTAGACCAAGCTTCTGTGAAAGCACTGTCTTCTGTGATTGTGGCTATGGGCACCTCACCAGGTCGTCCTGCTTCGGTGCTGGCGACTGCCTCATCGTTCCGTAATTGCGACAGGTGGGTTTCGGTGTGGTCAGCTGGGGCAATCCTCTCTTCAAGATACTTGTCGACCTTGAGCTTTTCATGGTCGTCCAGACGCCTGCTCCACAGGCCACGCACTAGTCGCGAGAGGATCTGGGCAGCGTCTGAGTCGCGTCGAGCGGGGATGGTGCACGCGGCGTGCTCTCCGGACTCGGCATGAGTGACTGCCACAGACAGAACCGTGGGCGGTTTGGGTATCTGTGGATCTCTGGACAGGTCTTCGCGACGTATCACCCTCTTCTTCAGGAACCAGTCTGGTATGTGTACAGGCGGCAGGCCTTGCGTCTTCTTCCCCCGCTGTTGGCGCCGCAAGGCAGCCGAGTACCTGCGTGAGGATTCGCGTGAGCGCTGGAGTTTCTGGGCGAGAAGCTCGGGGTCGTCTGGCGCTACTGCGCTGTCTGCTGGTTCCTCGCCTGCTGCCGCCTGGTCTCGGTCCGTCTTGTTGACGTCATCTTGGTCGGCGGGCGTGCTATTGGGAGCGGGCGGCGGATCCGAGGCTTGTGCGAGGGTGCGGGTGGTATGGAATGCTCGTGGTCGTGGTGTGGATGGGTAGCGGCGACCGCGGATAAAGCGCGCTGGAGGTCGTTTCGTAGACACTCGCAGTGCGCATCGAATCGCGTACATGCGGACGTCGAAAGCACTCCCAGGAATTGGGGAGGGAGGGAGCCTACAGGGGTCGTTGTAGGCTGTGGTGGGCTTGGGACGATGCGCTGGGCATGTTGGCGATAAACTATCGTCAACTTTCTTCCATATTCCCTAAACAAGGGTCCACGGCCAAGCACACGCCGGCTATTCCCGCCCTGCGAGTCTATCTCTACCACAACACATTGCAATAGACGAGCCTGGCAACTGCCATTCTAGTCTCGTCGTACAGACATCGATACTACGTTAAGCTTCCCTGGGTGTAGCTACACTGTATACCACATTCACGCATAGATTAGCAGCCAATGACGTAGCCGATGCAACTCACATGTGCACGGAGAGCAACATCTAGGAAGAGGCAATGAGCCTCAAGTTCGGCACTAAGCAGCGCTGTGACATCTCATTGGCGCGTCACTCAGCACTCTGCAGAATTTGGTTGCTACGATGGAATATGTGGGTCAGTACTGCAGGCTATCCGATGCAGTGTATATGGTCTCCTCACGCACCCTGGGATGATCTGAACTAGGACTTGACTCCGTCTCAGCTCGCCAACCGAATGTCTCAAGGCTTGAAGTTGTCCACACAGGTTGTACCTGGTAGATTTTGGAAAGGTCGAGTTTGCCATAGGTGGACAGACAGTACAATGGATTGATAGTGGACGGAGAATTCAACATTGAACAGAACCGTAATTTACACATTGCTGCCTATGGGACATCGACGACGAACAAAAACAACGGAAAGAAAAGCTCAACGTACAACTCATAATCGGTGACATGATACGTATCCTCGTCTCTCCCTCCACCATTCAGAATCCTATTACTGCAATAGAAGATGAGCGTCCACAACTCCGAACAAGCCAGTAAGCTTTACCAAATCCACTGCTTTCATGAACATGGACTGAAATCGATGATAGTTGGCCAAGTCCAGTCCTCGGTCGACGAGAAGCCGCACACCAGAATGTCAATTTCATCCACCGAAATCAAGTCCGAGAATAACGGTGATCTTGTAACCCGGACACAGCAATGCAGGATACTTGCTTCAACATGCCTCATGGCTTTTACGATAATAGGCCTCAACCAGTCTTTCGGTGTTTTCCAGGCACACTACGGACGGCAAGCATCTGCCCTAGAGGGTGTCCTTCTTCAAGGCGAGCTGTCAAAACGCCTGTTGATCTCTGCCGTAGGCTCATTAGGAAATGGTGGGCTCGTCGCCGCCTTTGGCCTGTTTTACTATCCACACCTACCTAGGTTGGGAGGTCACGTCAAATATTTGTGTGGACTAGGCACTGCCTTCATCACGGTTGGCTTCGCGGCTGCTGCAGGAAGCCATAATGTAAGTAAAGTTCTCCAAGTCCCAGCGCCACAACTGCTTACAATGATACAGCTGGCAACGCTTGTCGCCTGCCAAGGATTCCTGGTTGGCATCGGAGCTGGCATCCTTAATTACGTTCTTGCGCCTATTTTACCCGAGTATTTCCCACAACGGAGCGGACTTGCACAGGGTGCCATGTTCGCTTGTGGCGGTCTAGGGGGTATGGTATGGGTGTTTGTACTAACGGCATTACTTGAAAGCATTGGAATCCGGTGGACGTTGGGGCTCCTCTCTATATTGAGCTTTGCAATCCTGTCCATCTCAAGTGCGCTCGCCCTTCCGCCGCGAAAATTCGAAAGGCGGTCTACGGAGATTGTCAGTTGGAAGGTCTTCCGAGATCCTCTTTTTGCTTCTCTCGCAATCGTGAACTTGATCATGGCGTTGACGCTGGCCATCCCTACGGCATTCGGATCTGAGTTTGCCCAGTCTATAGGGGCCAGCATCACCCACGGATCATATCTCTTGGCCATCAACTCGGGGATTGGAATTCCGGGAAGAATATGTACCGGCTGGCTCTCAGACAAGATTGGTCATTTGAATATGCTCATAGTTGCAACCGCCGTATACGCCATTGCAACCTGGGCGCTGTTCTTGTCATCCGCAATAACCAGCGATCTGGGACCATACGTTGGTATGACTGTTTGCTATGGACTGAGCAGCGGCGTCTTCAACACCGTCATGAACTCTGCGCAGAAGATGCTGTTTGGGGCCGAAATGTACTATCCCCAAAGCGGCGCGACCATTACCATACGCGGGATCGGCTTCGTTATTGGCACACCTATTGCCGGTGGATTGGTGTCCAGGATCGCTGGTGAAGACTTGGTGGGGAGGGACTTTTTAAAACTTATCGTTTATACCGGCGCGTTGTTGACGCTTTCGCTGTTATGCCTTCTGAATGTTCGAAGGTTGGATGCGCAGGGGAATGGGTGGAAGCTAGTCCGCTGATCTGAGAGTTGGAGTACTGGGTGCGACTTGGGGGACAAATCGCTACCTACGTCTGCGTTGAAAAGTCTGTTCCAGTTGCCTGATAAGGTCAGCTTGTGCTTGTTCGTACTGTCTTGCTCTTGCCATGATGGAGTAGATTAGAATCTGATGTTCGAAAAGACAGGTACATGTGCTTTCCCCACTTTATCTCCCTTCAACTCCCACGTCCCACGTCCCACTCCACTCCGCCGCGGGCATGTGGACACCAAGGACCCAGATATCCACAACTTCTTCTGTTGCTACGCAGCATTGATTCGGACCAGGAATATGGATACGTGTGCTCTGCCACGTCGCAACACTCGGTGCAGATACTGATCCGGCGCGTATACATGCTAGCCAGGAGATGCATGTGTGGATCGCACCACAGGCGGACACTTGCATCGAGGCGGGTGCCCTGCATGTTGGCATCTCTTGCGATGTCGTCAAAATGTAGAAGTGGTAACGGCGACAGGAGAGCCTTGGGGAAATTGGTGTGGCTGGTGCTGAGTGACGAGAATGTGACGGATGCATGGTGATAGGGTTTAGCGAGTTAGCGAGCTCTTTTACTCCGCCTGTTCCTGGCGCTGTAGATCGTCGCTTCCTTGCGTGTCGTGACCGCCCAAACAAATGCCCCGTTGAGCCAATTCACCCTCAGATGCGCGTCGCCCGTCTGATGCACGACCGCTCAAGCTGCAGGCCCTTTGCTCCTTCACCCTCACCACTCAGGGACACGTAGTCCCCCGCTCAATCGCTCTCTCACGTTCTTTTTGGATAGCTGCCGGGCCACTCCCCCGTAGTCGCAGTAGTTGCGTGCCAAAGATTCCCTCACCAACCACGCGATATTCCTTTCACCCCGTCCCATCGTGCAGGCGCGCCTAGTGCCATGACGTCTTTCTGAGATGTCTGCTAGCCATCGCAAACCTCCTCTACCACTGACCTGGAGGCCGCGATGTCGCTTACGCCCTCCAATCCCCGGATGATGAGCCCAGCCATCGGCTCCGGCATCAAGCTCAATCCCTCTCCATCCCCATTCTTCAAGACCACCCCGCGCTCGCCCGTCAAGGCTGGACGTGCCGAAGCCAGTCTTGCATTGCGCCAAGTCATTGGGACCACGACAAACTCGGCCAATGCCTTCGACAGCCTGCCGTCGGGGAGCAGCTTTGGTTACACGGCGGGTGCTGCCGCTGTCATTGCGTGCATAGACGCCCAAGGGCAGGTCACCCAGCGTTTCTACCGCGCACGACCTACTACGAATCCCATCAATCCCTCGGCATCCATATACGGCGGGCCCTCGACGCCCACTCAGAACGAGAGCCGCAACCGCACTGCCGTCTCCCTACGCGACGCTGGCTTCGGAGGCTCCCCTCTCCCGTCCCCTAGTGCCCACGACTGGGCAGATTCTCCGAGCAACAGAGCCTGGGGTACCAAAGACAAGATCAAGGCCGCAACCTGTGTCAGCTTCAGCCCTGATGGCAAATTCTTTGCTGTCGGAGAGGTGAGACACACATTCAGTTCACGCTGTATGATTCTAACGCAATCTAGACGGGTTACAAACCGCGCGTACTCATCTTCTCTGCCTCGTCAGATGCTGCCTCAGACACCCCACTCACCTCCCTCTCGGACCACACTTTCGGCGTCAACTGCGTAGCCTTCAGTCCCGATTCTCGCTTCCTTGCTAGCTTGGGCTCCGCCAACGATGGCTTTTTGTACATATGGCACATCAACTCCCGCACCGGAGCTGCTACGCTACATGCTAGCAACAAATGCGTCAGCCATATCAACCGAATGGCGTGGATGGGAAACAAGCTGGTGACTGTCGGTGTCCGACATGTCAAAGTCTGGAAGGTAGACGACCTCAATGCGACAATGCGCATCTCCAAGGCGCGTCAAAGCGATGTCTCGTTTCTCTCCGGCTCCACACACAAAACGCTACCAGGAAGGAATTGCATTCTAGAGAGCTTGAAAGAGTCGACATTCACAAGTGTGGTCGCCATAGCCCGAAACAAGGCCGTCGTAGCTTCTGACAAAGGGGATATATGTCTTATTGACGATACCGAATCCAATCATCGCTTCTCGAGATTGGTTGACGCCGGCTTTGCTGTAAGCTCTTTAGCTGTCGACGTTAAAGGGCGACTCCACGTTGCTGGTAGTCAAGGAGCACTCAAGACTTTCAACATAGAGGAGATGATTGGAAGGCTAACTCCTCCGCCCTCACCTCCACCGCGCGTTGAATCTCCCTCCACCTCGGTTACGGAATGCAATCAAATCGGCGTGATAGCCTGTCTGAAAGACTATCTCATCACTGTCGACACTCATCGAGCCATCCGATTGTCACAACTGTGTTCCGACGATGATGAAGGCGCTGTGGGTAATGTCGTTCACACCTTACCTGCACATGGAAACGCTGTACTAGGAGTACATGCTGATCTCGCGCAACCGAACGTGTTCGAAGCTTCGTACTACACATGGGCTGCTGACGGTACGGTTATCTTCTGGAGTCAAGGGACGTTCAAGGGCTTGCTTCAAGTACAGCTTGAGCAGCTGGACGAACCTGATGCCGTCCCGAACGAGCTAAGGACAGTCCGTGCCTCCACTGATGGAGCTTTCCTCGTTGCTGGTGACAAATATGGTGTTCTACGTTTCATCGATTGCAACACTAAAACCTGCACGTTAGAGTTCAAGGCACATGCCAGCGAAATCACCAGCATTGCCATACATGAGGAGTCGGATATGACCCTCGTCGCGTGTGCCAGCCGGGATCGTACCGTTCAAGTGTTCACACGTTTAGAAGAAACCTGGGATCTACTGCAAACTCTGGACGAGCACGTAGGAGCAGTAAATGGAGTGTCTTTCTCTCGAAATGGCACGCGTCTAGTGTCGTCCTCAAGCGATCGAAGTCTGGTGGTCCGCGAACTTTTGTCTATCGAAGACGATCGTGGTACAACCCGAGCTTTTGTGATGTCACGAGCTATCATGTTAAAAGCGACGCCGGTGTCATCGGCCTGGGACATCGATCAGGACGATGCTCTTCTAGTCTCGACTATCGATCGCCAGGTACACAAATTTGACATTCGAACAGGTCAATTACTCAGCAACTTCCGTGCATGCGACACTGATGGTGGAGATGCAGTCGTTCTGTCTTCCTTGGTCCACATACCACGCAACTGGGGTGCTCCTCTAATTGCGGGTGTGTCAAGCACTGATAAATCGATACGCGTCTACGATGAAAGCGGCTCCCTGGTCGCTCGCGATTGGGGCCATACGGAGGGCGTTTCCGATATCGCGCTCGTAGAGACGCCTGAGCACGTAAGTGAAGAAACGAGCGAGAAGTCGCTAGTCACAGTTGCTGTGGATGGAACCATATTTGCATGGGCTCTGGCTTTGCAGCCTAATCGTCACGACGTATCGAAGTCTATGGATTTGCTCGCCCCAAACACGCCTTCCAACCAGGATTTACTGTCTAGCAAGCCACCATTACGACGCGTCCTCTCGCAATCTGAAATGGCCCGTTTTCAACGCTCACCTGTAGAAGAAACACCACCGCCCAGCGGTAACAAATCACCAAAGTTGCGGAAAAAGGTATCCAAATTCTCCTTGGCCACAACGCCGAAACTCGAACCGTCTCCTATGACCAGTAGTTCACGCGAAGGCCGGATAACAGCATGGCAAGGACAAGGCACAGGGCGCAAAAACAAGAACCGCTCTCCATCGCCACCTAGTCCCAGAAACCCGCAGCTTGGTAAACGTCGTGCATCAATAGATGCTAGAAACCGCACGAAGGCCCCTGTGAACGAATTCGGTAGCTTAGGAGCGTCGACAGAGAGCCTATGTAGAACGCTTCGAGCCTACAGGAAACGTCTAGCAAATACCAGCGATACTATGAGCCCGGAACTCGCAAAAGAGGTCGAGAGGGAGCTTGCCGCTACTGCCAGAGCGATTGGAGACAAGGTGAAAACCAAGGCCTTTGAGGAGACGGTCATGGTCAAGCTGCTGGATCAGTATTCAGAACGATTGGTAAACATGCTCGATGAGAAAATCGCAGCTAGCGTTGCACAACGGGTACGCGAGAGCAGCGTTGGTAACTTCTCGGATGGGGCAGATTCACCTGTTGTTGCCCAACACCCGTCAAGGAGTAGAGCGGGCAGTGAAGACATAGGGAATCGTCGTACAGATGATTCTGAATCAGGTACCGAGATTCTGGTCTTAGAGACCACTGAGAAGTTGACGATGGAATGAAGGTGTTAGGGTAGGAAGGTGGGCATGGGGGCGCAACTCGGTACGACTTGGGTATCCCGGATCAATTTCTACAGGTGATGTGGCTAAACTGGCGTTCAATGCATTGCATATTCAGAGCAAACGGCGTTTATGATAAGAAAGCTCGTGGCTGAGCATGACATGGCGCATGACGGAGGGTGGCCAGTTGGCCACCTAACAATATTACGTTAGTACTATAGCATAAGACGTAATCGTAGTCCTTAGTATCACTTTTTGCTCACTTGCTCGTGTAATCTGGTGCGACTATACACCTCGGTATTGCGCCTTTGTTGCGTATCGTGATGTGGTCGTGATCTTCGCCAACTGCTTACAGAAACGCAGAACCTGTGTATGATGGAAAGATTAGCGTGGCACAACTCGGCGGACCTGGCTTATCTGGTCTACATTCTCTACCTGTTCCCCTTTTTGTCGGGAGTGCGCCATCTGAAGAACGATTTCTCTGGCGTGTACAAACGGATAGATCAAGAACGTGCAGCGTATCATAGCCCGTGATGTGACATCATACCCGACGAAGCATGAGGCAACAGGTGGTGAGTGGCGAACACTACAGTGTAGCCGGATGAAGACGCTTGGTACACTCATAACATATGAAGCATCTAATTGTTCTTCCATGAAACGGTTTTTAAGTCACATCGACAGTTTAACGCGCATCATGTCACCTCCTGGTACTTCTCTATCCGCCACTTCGCGCCCATCGACCCCCTCGAGACCAGCGCGTCTAAACGATTACTTAGTCCTATCGCACCCACCCTGCACACAAAAGGCATGTGTCGTCAAACCGATGTCAATACAAGTCGAAGACGGGCCTGATGGCTCTGTACCAGGGATCCTCCACCTACCATCCACAGTATCAGCCACATCAGCATCCAAGACAGCGGCTATACTCCTTTCTGGCGCAGGAGGCGGTGTCGTAGGACCATCGGCGATCTATCTTTCTCTAGCAGACAAGCTAGCCTCGCTCAAGCAAGCCGTGCCGGCATTGCGACTCGACTATAGATATCCAGCACGCAACAAGTATTGTGTGAGAGACGTCCTAGCAGCTATGAAACAATTAGAAGAGTCTTACCAGATCGAGCGCTTTGTGCTGGTAGGTTGGTCTTTTGGTGGCGCTCCTGTGTTTACTATTGGTGGCCAAGATAAAAGAGTGGTCGGGTGTGCGACCGTCGCTAGTCAAACAGCAGAGACGGAGGAGGGTATACGCTCACTTGCGCCGAAACCACTTCTACTCCTTCACGGTACGGGTGATCGAACGCTGAGTCCTTCGTGCTCGGAAAGACTATATAGTATGTATGGTACGGAAGGTGATAAAGAGTTAAAGCTTTTTGATCGAGATGATCATGCATTAACAAGAAATTCTCTTGAGGCGGAGCAGCTCATTGGTGGGTTTGTGCTTCGTTGTGCTGGGTTGGATCCGCGGACCGATGAAGACGGTTTGGCAGAGAGGTTGAGTTGATGGAGAAAGGGGGCGACTTACGACGAAACGAGAGCGTGGAATAAATACAGGCGAGATTGCGGAACGGATGGTGCCTAACTTACTCCTGAATAGGTGATTCGTATCTGGAGGCCGGCAATAAACTATTGAGGTCAAAATAGATCAGGTTTACCACACGACTGCACAGCAACAAAGCGGACCCCTTAGTAGGGACCGAAAGAATGCGAAACCAACACCGCTGGATAAGCAGCTGCGTTCCTCTGCACGCAAAGACGACTGCACCGCAATAAAAGTTGGTTTTCGTGCTTAGCCGGAACGGCGATAACCCCGGTCCCATACCAGCGTCAGGCGTCTAGCAGGTGCACGATACCATGAGGAACATCAGGGCTCTTTGTTAGCCGGTTGGGTGATTGTACAAATCTAGTGAATCAAAATGCTGACAGTGCTTTGGAAGGAGGCACAAACTATTTATTCATAAGAAGGGTGCGATCTTGCACCCTCTTTGTTGTACGTTAAGCAACCAAACGATCATGAAGTTCAACCTTGCAAATTGTCTTATCCTCCCGGCTCTTGAAGCAACCGCCGCATACATTCTGCTTGCCAATACTCTCTCAGACACCTCTTTGAAGAAATACTGGCTCACGCTCACCATTCTCCATAACAGTATCCTCATCTTACACAAATGGTTCATATACCCTTTCTTCCTCAGTCCTCTATGCAATTTACCACAGCCCAGAGGCTTTATACCACTCTTTGGCCATGGACGATTTCTCTTAAAGAAACACCAGCCGAGCCGAGACTGGCAAGTTCGCACGATGAGAACGGTACCGAACGACGGTATTATTCTCAGACGAGGATTCCTGCATACTACCAAACTCCTTCTGACGACGCCGGCGGCGCTAGCAGATGTCCTAGTGTATAAGTGCTATGATTTCGAAAAGCCGCGCGTTGGGGCTAACTTTATCAAGAGATTCCTGGGGGAGGGATTGTTGATGAGTGAAGGAGAGGAGCATGTGTGGCAGCGGAAAAGCATCATGCCTGCATTCCGTTTCCGACATATCAAGGAGTTATATCCGGTGTTTTGGGGGAAATCAATGGAGTTCTGCGCCGTAGTAAAGAGAGACCTTGGTGCGCAACCAGATAGTGTCTTGGACGTCTGTTACTATGCCACACGGGTTACGCTGGATATCATTGGGATTGCCGGAATGGGCAGAGATTTGGGGTCTCTGTATAACAAGGACGACGAGCTGGCAAAGAACTACCAGGAGATCCTTGAGCCGACACCCGAGAAGGTACTGTACTATCTTACCAACGTTATTTTACCACCATGGCTGGTGAGAAAGCTACCGTGGAGGTTGCATGAGAGGGTAACGGTTACGACTAGGAACTTGCGGAGGATTTGTTCGGAGTTTTTGGTAGAAAGGAAGATGAAGATCAGATGCGAGAAAGCCGAGGGTCAGGAAAGTCGCGATATCTTGTCTATCATGATTCGCGGTAACGACCAGTCGGACAAGAACCTCGTGGACCAACTTCTTACTTTTGTAGCCGCAGGGTCAGTATACCCGATCTCCGAGTCGCCCTGACACAGAGCTAACCAAGATAGTCACGAAACCACATCCTCTGCACTGACCTGGACTTCCTACCTGCTTGCCCAACACCCAGCCATTCAAGCTCGGCTCCGCTCCGAAATCCTTAAGTATATTCCCGATCCTGGCGTTCTGTCAAGCCCTGACTTCGATGTCGCCAGGCTTCTAGAAAGTATGCCGTATCTCAACTGTGTCTGCAACGAAGTTCTTCGACTCTTTCCCCCGGTACCTCTCACATCGCGCGTCGCTGTCAAGGACACGACAGTCTGCGGCCATTTCATACCCAGCGGCACCATGTTCTGGATTGTTCCGTGGGCAATTAACCGAAGTCCGAAGCTTTGGGGACCAGACGCTGAAGACTTCGTACCAGAGCGCTGGATGGATACGACGACCAGTCGCGCGACGATGAACGGTGGAGCGGAGAGCAACTACAGTTTCTTAACATTCCTGCATGGCCCGAGGGGCTGTATTGGAGAGAGGTTTGCGCGGGCCGAGATGAGGTCGCTTGTTGCGACATTCGTGGGTAACTTCGAGATGGAGCTGGCAGATCCTAACGAGGAGATTGTCGTGGGTGGCACGCTGACCAGTAAACCGAGGAACGGTATGAAGCTCAGATTGAAGGATGTGAAGTGGGGGCCATAGCACTTCGATGGTTCCGTCCTTCTACTCAATCGCAACCGCTACTGTATCATGCTATGCTCCTGAAGTGGCAGGAGTAAATCGTCGTCAAGCGATGCAGGCAGGGGTTTGAATTTTATCTTGTTCTTGTCCAAACTACTACATTGTGACCTTGTCGCGGGGATATGGAATTGTTCAACCGATGCAAGCATCTTACGAGCTGCATACTAGTGCCGGTCGCAGGCTCAATAGAGACTAACAACAACTGCACGCCTTGAGTAAGATGGTGGTTGCATGTCAACCCCCAATTCGCTATTCCAAGTTCAGGCCCCGAATCCGAACCCGAAAACTCAGAACATATTCCAAATAGATGGTGTGGAATTGCCAGATCTTTGCCCACAAGGGGTTGATGCGAAGTGGACGTTCTCAAGGGCTTCTTCGGTGCGGCTAAAAACGGTGGGAGATACTGAATCGCAAGCACTGTCTGACAGAAATTGCGGGGAGGGCGCCACCAAGTGTGTACCAAGCACTGAAAATGGGAAGTGTCCGGTGACGCGATTGTGGTCTTCGTTCTTCTCTTGACTCGCTCGCAGGCTCACACCTAGGAATACTGAATTGTCGTATGATGCACTTTCCGGTACCCGTTGCAAGTTGGCAACCGGCGGCAATGAAGGCGAAAGAGCGCAATAAGTGTGCCCAAGGAGCAACGAACCAAGGGTGGCGTAGAGATCGTTACTGAAAGTATGCGACCATTGATGCGAGCATGTGAAGACGATAGTCGTGGATTAGTTACCGTGCGGGAGGAAGAGCGGATGTGTGTTCGACGCGGCCGACTAGCTGGTGTCATCCAAACTTTGGACGTCGGATCCTAGACACAGCTAGCTGTGCCGAGATTGAAATCTGACGATCTTCTCTTTAATCAGATCGACGTTGGCTAGAGCAAGATTCTGCGATGCATGATCAAGGTCTTATCATCTTCTTTTATGATGGCGTAGGACTACTGACCAAGTTTACCGTATTTGCCGTACATTACTGTGCAACGCACACGAGTCGAAGCGAAGTGAGCGACAGCGAGGCGTTTCCAGATCGGCGCATGCGCGCTTGGATCGGCGTAAAGTTCTAGGTACCAAAATTACCGCCTTGCGTACTGCCAAAGCGCTGTAAAGACGCGCGGAGGCGGCAGAAGATTCTCTACCCGATGCTGCGACACCGGGAATGAGGCAACCGCATCGCTGTGACCATCTGATAAATCTTCCAGATCAAGACACGAGTTCTTATTTGGCAATGAGTCGCATTCACAACGGGCATGTGGGTCTTTGGTGACAGACCCCACGTGCAAGGCTGATCCTGGCGAATTTACGATTGGCTGGCGTTACTACGGACGCCCAACGTCATGCATCGACTACAGATTTCATAAGGTTTGATACACTCAAGATGCAGGCCTTGAGTCAAATCAGTACTATACTTGTTCCGCCACGCGAGCAAGATGACAACGACCCAGGAATTCACTTACTGCAACGGATGAATGCGAATAGGCTTTGTTTACATTAAGTTACGGACCGAATGGTCCGACTTAATGCTCGCGTACATGTTTTCTCGATACGAGTTTCTAGGACACGACAAGAGGGTGTGAAGGTAGGATGTGGCCTAAACCGACATTTGCCACGCTAAGCAGACTCGCTAGTCTATTCGAGTAAAGAGTGACAGCCGGGCTGAAGGATTAACGGTCGTCATAAGTAGCGATTCACCTGAATGTTATCTTGTGACATCGTTCCGTGGAGCCGAAACGTCCTTCAATTCCTCGAGGTGTTCCAGACTCAAAGTAAGAAAGGTGCTGTCGCGGTCCTGTATGTCGAGTCAGTACGCCCCGCAACACTACTGACACGTCCGATTGTGTTACAGGGCCAAAAAATACCAACTAAAGCCCAAGACCCACGACAGTACGAATGATGTGCTTCCATAATGGCTGGGTAAGCATTACGTGGTCCAGCTGTACTCTTTTTCCCATGCGGGGTGTTTGTACCTGTCACGAATAAGTGACTATATGGCGACATGCAGTAATAGATCCTGTCTGCCCGCCGATCTGCTTTCCCGCGTCACGTAGGATCCTGGTTCGTGGCAATACCGGTACAGTAGACGTTGGTAGCCGCATAAGAAGTGGCCCGACCACAGCGTTGAGGAAGGCGAAGTCCTAATTAGGTATCCTAGTGAACAGGCGGCTGCATAGCATGTGGTTGGGCCCGGGGGAAGCCAGCGTCTTGATTTTGCAATTGCCGAATCCCCGATGGTATTGAATCGATGCCAGTTGGCTCCACGGTCTTCATTCAGCACGTGTATTAGGAAAAGGTTGACATCAGCCCACAATAATTCTTCATGACAAGATGTAGGGGCCAGGGCCAGGGCTACAGTAATCGCGCTTATTGGCTACGGTGAAGGGTTCCGTTGGAATTTCCGAACGAGCTGTGAAGAATCACAAACTCTAGCTCAATAGACATCCAGCAGTAACCAGGGCCATGTGTGTCCACCCCAGGATCTAGCAGGCTCCTGTGGATAATCTTCCATGCCCAAGTTTGGATTGATGGCGTTCGCTAGGTCGAACCCGCACGCGATTGAAGTCGATTTCGGGTAGCCGACATAATCTGGGGTTCTCGGATTATCCGCTTTGTTGCCGCGTCGCCTTCATCTATCCTGGACCAACGTTTGGTCTTTTGAACAACAATTCCACGTCGATCCACGGTACATTGTCCTGAATCATGGCATCGAACACCCCCGAGCATCATTATCCGACGAGTTATGGAATGTCCTTGTCTGGGCAAGGGAAAGTTGCAATTCCACGATTGCAAAGACTTGAACAAAGGCAGGGTGGACAGAAAGACAGACGTCGAGTTCCACGGGCCTGTACCGGAGTAAGTCTGAATCGCGCACGGGTGTCTAACGGCAGCGATTGGTAACCGGTTTTATACGCTTCGTGGTATTAATAGGCGTGTTCTTCATCCGATAGGCTGGTATCATTATGGTTTGGTACGAGTTCTAACGGTGGCACATTTAGTGTCGCTCCCACAAGATCAAATGCACCGGTGAGAAGCCAAGGTGTAAGCATTGCGCGACGACGAATCGCGAGTGCGTCTATATCCTGCCTCGGAAAGACCGTCTGAAGATGTCTGTCCAGTCCCTAGTCTATTACCTTTGCATTGCTGACGACTAAAGCGTCACCGAACAATGCCACCAATTAGCAGAGTTTCTTAAGGATATAAGAGACCGTGTAAGCGCCGAAGATGGGGACCGAATTACTGACATCCTGGACGAGGTGAGTTTGGTTCAAATCGCTATCACGCAAGGAGTAATGTTGAAACACTCACACGGGTCAGATCGATGAGGACTTGTCAGAAAACAGGCTCACCCCGACTCCAACACCATCGCATCTTGACGTGGACGACAGGCGTGGCTCACAAGAAAGCGGAGAACTCAGTGGTACTGAATACTACGAGCATCATGAGACCGAAGCCTTGGACCTCCTGGATGAAGACTTGCATAGCAAAGACGAGGTCCGATCAACGGGATTCATTGGAAAGAGTTCAGAGGTACAATGGTTGCGTGCAGTGGTCCTAGCCCAGCACGAAAGAACGGATACAGAGTGGCCTGGATCCGAGCCTCAACGCCGTCCTCCGATTGCTCCAGGTAGCGAGCAGATAAGTTCGTTTAGCTTCTGGGCTGACTGTGACGATGTGAGTGTCAACTTCTACGTGGACCCATACGAACTGCCCCAACCCGACTTTGCTGAGCATTTGATACGATGCTATATGCTCAGGGTGCACGATTCCTTCCCGATCCTGCCACGAAACTTCGAGGAACAAACTCGCGTGTATTTCACGGCTTTGCGCGCAGGGAATGCCCCACGTCTCAACCTCAAGTGGCAGGCCATCTTGAATCTTGTCTTCGCCATTGGTGCAAATTATTCGTACCTTTACAATAAGGACTGGCCGGCAGGAGACGCCAATGTGTTCCAAGCCAGGGCGCGGGCGTTTGGTTTGAACGAAGCTTCTCTGACTACTCATGCTGATGTGCCGCGAATCCAAGGCTTGGGTCTTCTCGCGTTTTACTGGCTAAGTATCGGACAAGTTAGTCGGTGAGTTTCAGTCAACACCTAGATATTTTTCGAAGGACAAGTTTGCTGACTATTGTAGGGCTTGGACGCTTGTTGGGGTGGCTCTTCGTTCAGCCTTTTCCCTCGGCCTTCACGTACGGAACGAAGATCCTTCCGCAAGCGCATCTAAACGACAGACTTTGGTACAAACGTGGTGGAGCTTATACTCTCTCGAAAGAACGCTGAGTATCATTACTGGTAGGCCTAGCATTATCGTGGATTCTTGCTGCTCAGTGCCGTTGCCCGTGGCAGTGTCGGAAGAAGATCCAGTGGGGGAAATGGAGGCGGCACACAGCATGCGTACGACGAACGCATCGTCGTCAACATCTGCCATATTTTCCGGCTCTTCGAACATCGCTTCAAACGCTTCTCAAATATCGATACGACCTAGAGGAACACAACACGTCAACTCGGGGCTGTATTTCAGAGCCGTCGTTCAATTATCCATCATAACCCAGAACATTCTTACGTCCCTTTACTCCGCGGGTACGATGATTCGGTCGCCAACCGACATTCAGCAGGATACCTCTCTCTTGAGCCAACGTCTCGATCAGTGGGCTTCATCGTTACCCCAGGAAATAAGACCAGATGAACCGTTGCGCAAGACGCTTGACGTGTCCGGCCGCGAGCGCATGTTGCTTCGGTTCCAACTCTGCAGCGCACGAATACTGCTCACACGCCCATGTTTGACTGCCAGGCGGCAACCGTGGAGGGATGCAAATGATGCAAGCTTTTCGAGACGCATGGCGGACAGCTGTATCGAGGCTGCAAGCACGATAATTGCTTCACTTCCAGATGAGTATAGTCCTCAGCTATATGAGCAGTGCCCTTGGTGGTGCCTTGTGCACCATATCATGCAAGCTATCTCTGTTTGTCTTCTTGGCCTTTCACATCCCATATCAACATCTTGTGAGGCAGCGAAGATGATCCATTGTGTTACGACGGCAATCCGCTGGCTGCAGATGATGAAGGGCCCGGTGGCAGAGCGTGCGCATCGCATAGCTTTGAGTTGTTTCGAGGGTTTGGCCAGACGGTACGCTGTCGACATTTCGGGTCTTTGGAACCGGAGGGAGCTTCCGGTGGTGCAACAGCCGGTATCCAATACCCCTGCAGAAGTACATCAACCGACGCACGAGTTCTTCTTGTTTTGAGCTCTCTACCTCCAAATGAGGTGGAGAAAGTCTAGTAAGAGGTAGGGCAGGCACATACATGTAATTGAAAGCGATCTTTCCCACTAGAAGTGATAGAAGTCGGGCTTGCTGCTGTCCAAGGTAGCCATGTTCCTGAACAATGAAATGTACCAGCCGCTGCAACGGGCAGTGCCCCTCACACGCGCAAGGGAGGTAGCGGGCAGCGCAGGATGTAGATATCCGACAAAAGTGTTGTCTCCATGAGCAGTGGTACCACTGGTAGTGTTGGTGAATACGATGTTTAGTGAAGTAAAGCAGGAGAAAGGCACGCACAGAACATCACGCAACGGGAGCACATACATGTATTATATCCTATGTTTACGCCCTCACGCATCTCTACAAGTGAAGCTTCGTTTCGAATGCGATCGGCATTTGGCACCGAAACGACTCGGGAGTTGGATCCGCCTTTACCTCACAACTTGTGGCACTCCTGACCTATGCTGGATAATACTGCAGCTGACAGTGCCCGGAGTGGAATCCTGCAGCGAATATGGATTCAAAAGGCTCCAATCCTGACTCGGACGTGCATAACTATATGTCGGGTCGTGTACCCAGGCTTTGTCTGGTCTCCAGTTGGTGTTCTCTGTGAGCACTCTGCAGGCGGGTCCAATAGCAGAAGATGGTGATTAGCCTCTAAGCCACAGATCAGTCCATGTATTTAATCCTTCGTATTTAATATTCTGAGCATGGTAGTGGATCCAGGGTAATTGGATGCGGCCGCGGGAGTTGCTTTTGCTACAAGTGACGAGGTTAGTGTTGATGCTGCTTCTCTGTATATCTTGGAATGCAATACAAGAAGCTAGCTTGACAGGGTAAGCGACAATGACTAGTGTATCTTTCCTGAACGGTGTGGAGGAAGCACGCAAAGGGATGCTGGTGCTCAACTCTTGCATGACCGCAGAGCCGAGCCTGCAATTTCTCGGTCTTTGCAACATCGCGCCTGTATGTAGGTTCTCTGAATGCGCAAGCGTCTTCTCATAGGAGCGTGCGCATACCGCGCGTAAGAATGGCGCTCATGCCGCGCTCTTGACTCGTATTTGTAGATTGGAAAAAAGGTCTTGTGAGCTTGGACTGCGGGTAGGGCGTGCTCCGAAGAACTGCAGGATGTGTTTATGAGCAGGCGGGCCAATGAAGGTAAAGTCTCACGCTTGAATTATGTTGGTGCCTATGAAACCACAAGGCAAGACCTTGTGCAGGCTGAGAAAAGCGTGAATTGCTGCCTAGCTCCGCCTTCATCGCACTGCAGTCTTGCCATTGGTTGAAAACGCCCATGCCGGCGCTGACCCGCTGTTAGGCGGACGTGCCCGGTCATGTGACTCTAGTGCGCCAAGTCTCTAGCTCTTCTGCTGGCAGTACTTAATCTCGCGCCCCCTCGTCCTCCTTTCTCTTCTGCATCCAAGTGCTCGGGCTTTACGCTTACCAGTGAGGATTCGTCCGAGGTAGCGTTTTTGCTAGTTGAAAACTACAACTATGACCGCTCCAGTTGGCCTTAGGGTCGGCTGGGAATTTTTGACACCCATTGCTAGCTTTGCGCTGCTTTTCGTTGATTTTTGCGGCTTGCCGCTTGATTGAAGAAGAGTTTGTCGGCGCCCGAACCACCACTACCGCCTACGCATCCACTCGTCTCGACAAGACTACCTTAGTCCTGTACGCTGAAGCCGACCTGACCGGTAATGCCGCTGTTTTTGCCAGCTTGCACGCTCTGAGACTATGCTAGGCATCAACTCCCCTGATATCCTACATTAAGTGTGCGCGCCTCTCCCTCGTCCTACCGCGCTGAAAGTTCTTGTCGCTTACGGACAGTCAGCATCCTAGCCAACACAACCCATGTCGCTAATCTGGCTGCTGCATTGTATCACCATCGTTGGCCGCTCTTCGGCAGGCATGCCGCGCTTTCACACACTCGCACCGGATACCCACGAAGGGCCATAACAACGATAAGCAGAAGGTGGGCGTGCATCAGTACTACCCTCGGACAACGCAGTGTCCGTTACCGGCATGGCATCGGCGTTGCTCTTGCTTTGCGTGTGAATTACGTGTCGCATCCACCGATACTACCACCCGACGATCCTTCAGGCGGCTCTCCACAATCCTCCCTTGAGTCATATGAAAAAGCATCTAAGCTTTTCGCAAGGAAAGTGTTTATCTATGTACCCCACAAATAGGTACTACCGGGTAGATCCATGGCCATGTGCCTGTGACCATCACGAACATCGTACATATCGAAGATCTGTAACCATTTTCGGAGGCCGCAAAACGCGGCCAAAATTGCCGTCTTCGTTTCTAGGCTTCCGTGATAGATACAACTCTCTTGGCTATGCACGACCTCTATACAGCTGCTCATAGATCGATCCCTTGCTGATTGCAAAGACCCCTTTGACAGAGTGATAGGAAAGTATCTTTCCGCCAGATCAAACCGAGGGCCAGTCATCTTCGAAACGTCAATGCCGACCCCACCACACTACGGAAGCTTACTGTTCTCGTTCTCGTTCCCTTACTTCACTCTTCACCCTGACAGCGCTTTTTTCTCCATCAGCCTTACACAGACGTTAAGGCGCTGCACCTATATCGCAATGTTACGGCTACAACTGGGACCGAGCCTTATTCGGAACTTTGCGGACGTGGGCGGCCATGGGAAGATGCGGCTACTTGCTCGCTTGAAAGTCCGGTCGCCCCAACTGTTGCATCGTTCCTGTTCAATACACTTGTCGCCTGAATCGCGAGATTTGGAAGTGACACGACCGTCCGAAGATGCAAAGAAGGTTGTGAGCCAAGAAAGTTCGTAGTCGGCCAAACTCAACCTACATCTGAGGCCGGTAAGAGCCGTATATCGCGCACAGCGTGACTCGAATGTGTGATCGAACAACCGAATATCAGCCACAGTCGTTCCCTGCCTGCCGAAGAGCAAAACAAGCTCCAAATTGCCGAAGCTAGTCGCGTGATCTTTTGGCTTTGTACGGTACCGAAAGAGGTCAACTACCCATCAATATCGTCTATTTCCGCCAAATCTACCAAGATGGTGAGGGATAGCCACAAGCTGCCTTGAAAGAAAACGCTATATGGTGGGGAGCGCGCCGGTAGCCTTAGGGTCGTTTCAGACCAGTAAGAAAGACATCAAGGTTTCGGTGCACGGTCTGCGTTCGGCTAGATCTGCAGCAGGGTCATTAGCCTTGCGCCATCCTACGCGAACTGCTACACTTCCAGTACGGGACATGCAGGTACGCGGTCTCTGCTGGACCAGCCGCTTTCCTGCATGCAAGACTCGCGCGCGACAGACATTGCAATCACACGCCACAGAACAAAGTCACCACATGACATGTTCACATATGTACGACACTCTTCAGGCTTTCGAAACGGATCTGTCAAAAGCGGCATCTAGTCAATGACATGCGACATCAACAGTTCCGTAGCACCGCCTCAGCCATGCTAACCTAGAACTAAGCTAACCCGGTGGCTTCCTAACGGTGGCTGCCACGAGTTGACCCTAGGGGTATAGTTGTGACATTATACCCCCCTTCTTCGACTATTTTCGCACGTTCTCTGCCAAACCTGGTGCCTGGCCAGTTACCACAAGGCGCCATTAGGCCAGTGCCCTGCGGGATCTGCATACTGCGACTATCGTCACGTATGAGACGGTCGTTTTTGTAGGAACGTGCCCATGGTGGGGGGAGTCCACGCGATATTGGTCCTGTTCGCGCTTCCAAATGCAGCATGAACGTCGGGAACCTGCGTCTCACTCTCAAGCTGTGCGGGGGTTAATGTCGTCCGACTTTCCTTACCAATGAGGACTTGTTCTTCCTGCAATCCCACGAGCCATATTCGCTAGCACTGTTCGTTCCCGAGGCTGGCTCAGTCTTGTACTGTACTACTGACCTCGCACTGCATCTCCTATCACGATCAGCTTGCGAACATCCTAATTCTCCATTTTCTCCGCATTAGCCAATATGAAGGCTTGAGCCATGCGAGCCTTCGCAGGTCCTACGTCTCGGCTTTCTTCTCCTTTCTGTTCTGTCGACTCGTCCATCTAATACTAAGGCCATCATGGATCTCGATAGCTCTACGCCCGCTGGTACCCGGGTTAATATCATTGTACTTGCTTTCACACTAGTTTCTGGTCTCATAGTGTTTCTACGTCTTTTTACACGATTGGTAATATCGAAGGGAGCTGGGCTTGAGGATGCGTGCATCGTGGTTGCTATGGTAGGTGAACCTGGATCACGAACTGTGCACTTCTAGCTGACCACGTACAGATTCTTTCCGTCGCACTTGCCGTGCTGACGGCGGAACAAGTAATGAATGGGTTGGGCGAACACAAGTCGCGGCTTGAACTCAATGAGCAAGTTACTCTACGTACAGTAAGTTCCTCAACGCTTTTATCCTTCGACAGTGCCCTGTGCAAGCTACACCGTATCTGCTGCAGGTACACAGCTTACGCTGACTGAACGAACTTCATTCTCCGTGCTTCCCTAAGCTTTCAACTGACAAGAAGTTAGGCCTTCTGGGCAAGCGTCTGGGTTTACAACCTCACCCTTGCGGTCACAAAGATCTCTATCCTCGTGCAATATCTCCGCATATTTCCTGTGCGAGGCTTCCGCATAGCTTGCTATGCTATGCTCAGTATCGTAATCCTTTATGGGGGGTGGGCGACATTCTCGAGCGTGTTTATCTGCAGCCCCGTCGCCTTTTCATGGGATAAGTCCATCGATGATGGGCGTTGTGTGAATCAGCTCATCATATGGGTTGTAAACGCCGGTGTCAATATTGCACAAGACGTGGTGATCTTTCTCATGCCGCTATCCATCGTTCGGGCTCTTCATCTACCTAAATCGCAAAAAGAAGGCTTGGTGGCCGTGTTTGTGTTAGGTGCTAGGTGAGGCAGGACCAGACATTGCAAGGTCAACGAATGCTGACACCAATAGCGTCACGATGGTCTCTATCATACGGCTGTACACCCTAGATAATATCGCCAATTCGACCGACATATCGTTTGATAACGTGGATCATGCGACATTATCTGCAGTGGAAGTAAACGTCGGCATTATATGCGCTTGCATACCAGCTATGCGACCTCTTTTCGCTCTGCTGGCGCCGCATTACTTCTCAGCAGTGTCGCAATACACCAACGCTAGAATTCTCGATATCGAGCGCCAAAAACAGAGGACTGGTCGCCAAGGGAACACCCGACCTACTACGGCGACTCCCAGGACGAGACCGAACACGGCACGGACGACCATTATTCGTCCAACTACTACTACTACTACTACTACTACTACTACTACTAGGACAAGACCCAGTACGGTGCGCACCACCATGACTGGGCCGGGTACCGCCACCCATGTAACGAGACCCAGCACAGCACGAACAACGACGCGATCAAGCACTTCCCACACCCTCAAGCTCGAGACAACCATTCCGAGGGCCGACTCGGTACAAAGCGACATCCCTCTTCAACCCCTTGTGCCAACGCTCTCTCGCACCCCAAGTGGTCGCTTCTCTGTCGCAAACAGTAGTCGTCCACCAACGCTACGTCTACCTAGCTACAACAATCACTCTCGCAATGCAAGCGGTAGTTCGCAAAGCACACAGAGCTCGACGCGAGGGCGATCTGCTACACGCTTTCAAGGAAGGCCTGATCCTCTGCGCATGTCACCCATCACACCATTCAGCCCTCCATGGCCCGCCCCGTTGCGAACTGGATCGCCGTTGGCCTTGGGCTCCCACACCCGACACCCGAGCAGCCAGAGGGCGCCTTCTCCATTACCGCCACGAACACCTGGAGCTGATAAGCAGCTACCACTCACGCCTTTCCCAGTCGGCTCAGTAGACTGAATAGCCTCTAGCTGACCTTTCCGCATAACAACTTAATCGGATGCCTACACCCATCAACCTTAAATAATACGCTCGTTACAAATACCAAATCCGCAGGATATGTTCTCTCCTGACCCGAGAACAAGACTGGACAACTTCCGAAGATATGAAGCACAGCTGCTTCGGGTACGCCAACGGCACAGGCTTTGCATGACCAGCTCGGAGGTCATTCTCGATCACGACATGCCTCTATCGCATTCGTCGTATTACCATACCATGTGTCTATAACGACACATGCAACCCTAGAGGTCTTAGTCAT
>Ga0265797_10003310_pt1 | contig 25972 bp, 15 predicted proteins | sample P2T30metagenome_FD_192433 | JGI IMG/M metagenome (GOLD analysis project Ga0265797, IMG submission 192433) | Plant litter microbial communities from East Loma Ridge, Irvine, California - P2 T30 | ecosystem: Environmental > Terrestrial > Plant litter > Unclassified | place: USA: California... | reverse complement strand
CCCCCCCCCCCCCCCCCCCCCCCCCCCCCCCCCCCCCCCCCCCCCCCCCCCCCCCCCCGCCCCCCCCCCCCCCCCCCCCCCCCCCCCCGAGGGTATCGACTAACTACACCAAAATAAAGCTGATAGTAGAAAGCAAAAAGCTATGGATGACTAGACAACAAAAAAACAGGCCAGCTTCTCGGGAAACGCGGCTCCTCCCCTTAGCCAAAGCAGCCCACTGCGCCTATGTGTAGCGTGGTGCGTGCCTCTCTATTACCCTTCCCGGTGTAATCTTCCCATTACTCCTCAGCGGCAAGTTACAAAGCACACCACGCGCACAACATTCACATCATCACAGGATGTATGTCTCCGGCCAGCCTCCGTCCTAGCGTCTGACAGTAGCGTCCAAGGAAGCCCCCGCGCATAGCCACCTACATGTCAATTAGCATATTACGGAGCGCGCGGGGAGGACCATGTCGTGCCCACGGAGGCCTTGCAGGTTGGTAAACAAAGGCATATCAACATCACGGGTTTGTCTTGCGTCTACTTCCCTTCTGACGTTTGCGCGCATGTGCGTCAGGGTCTGCATAGATGGCGTTTACGTAACATTACGTACCGGAAACTAGAGCGTACATGGACATCTCCTCGGGGCACCGCGGACATGGTGAGGTTGACGAGAGAAGAAAAAAGCGCTGATGAAGCACGCAAGTCAGAAGTCGTCATTTGGGGGCTTGATTGTTTTGGGGGGGAGGGGGTTGGGCATAGTTGGTATAAGCTGCTGCAGATAGCTGGACAGTTGTACCTGGAATGTTGTGATGTACTGATTTCAACAGACTGGAGATGGCACGGTATCGCAAAGAGCGATTATAACTACAGTACAGTTGCTAAGAGAGATAGGGTTGTACAGACACTATTGTGTAGAGATGCGAGCTGTGTACGCGCCATTTGCTTCATAGTCTGGGGTACGATAAGCGATGTACATGCGTCATTTCGCGCTTTGTTTACGCGCTGCAGCGCGGCTCCGCAATGCGCGAGCCGTGCTAGGCCCCAGAACAAAGACGCTATATTGCTTTCCATTATCGTGCTTTGCTACTGTGCTTATGTAAGAAGGATGCTTGTTCGGATACCACCTTTGGAGATACAAACGGCGGAGAAGGTTGCAAATTGTCATGTTTGATTTAAAGTATGCCACAAACACACCGTCTGAAATGAACTCCTCTGCTGTGCCTTGACTGAACTGCTTCTGTACTAGGTACACAGCCCGTAATCTGTTGCGAGTTGATACGCCCCAACCGTTTAGCGGCATCGTGCCAGTTACAAAACCTCCATGCTCGAACGCGCCATCATGCATAAAGCTGCTAAGCATACCAAAAATCTTCGCCACTAGTCGACTAAGTACCACGGAACAAGAACTGAAGGTCCTCTGGACTCAAGCGATCCATGGCAACCTTATCGTTGTTGATAGTACCAGCGATCATAGCTGCCTTCTTCTCTTGTAGCGCAACCATGCGCGATTCTACACTATCTTCGACGCAGAGACGTGTAATGACACAAGGGCGTCGCTGGCCAATGCGATGGCAGCGGTCGGCCGATTGCCATTCAGCAGCTGGGTTCCACCACCTATTGAATGTGTTAACAGATGCGTCTCGATCAAGAAAGTGATCAGACTTACGGGTCGACAATAAATACTCTGGAGGCTTCAGTCAGGTTGAGAGCTACACCACCAGCCTTGAGTGAAACGAGGAACACCTCGACATCCGGATTCGTCATGAAGTAGTCAATGCTCTTTTGGCGCTGAGCGGGCGTCATGCTTCCGTCCAGCATGACTGTGTTGAAACCCGCGCGACGGAGGCGCCACTCAATGAGCTGCAACATGGATGTAAATTGACTGAATACGATCGACTTGAGTGTCTGTTTCTTGCTGCGCAGCTTGTAAAGGTCATACACCAGCATCTCAATCTTCGTCGAGGAAGTCCAGTTCTCCATCTTGATACGGTTGACGATGGACGTCTTCTTGACAGAGTCTTCGTCTTGCTCGAGCTCAGGCTGCTCAAAGTCGATCGAAAGAGCGATATGGCAGCGAGGACAGTCAGCCTCGGTACCAGAAGCTTCACATGTATCCATCAAATCTTTGATACAAGCACGGCAGAATTCGTGGCGACAGTGAGAGCGCACCGCATCCTCGGCAGGCTCATCGCAGATGTTGCAAACGTAGACGTTGCCTGCGCCCTCAACAACGTTCTTCTTCAGCAGCAGATCGGGGTGGTTGGCGACTTGGCGCATCTGCATAATCAGGCCAAAGATGTTGGCGTAGTTGTTGAGCATGACACCCTGCGCAACGTACGTATCAAACTTGCGAGCCGAGTTGGACATGATGGACGTTGAAAAGTCCCGCTCCACCTCGCTGAAGAACTCATTATGAATGATAATGTCCTTCATCGGAAGCTCCATTGAGCTTGTGTGATCACGCTTCATGCGTCGCAACATGATGCGAGCCGTGATCAGGTGGAGCTTGGTCAAGGCTTCTTCACGAAGCTGGGCGTCGTCTCCAGTGATGGGATTGAGCAACTCCTGATTGAATACGGAAATGTGCTCAGATGCGCCGTGGTTGCAAGCGACGCACATGTGATCGTCATCGGTAGCCCAGTGCAGCTTCTCGCAGTCGCAGGAACGGCAGAAGTAGTCTGCAAACGGACGCACTTCTAGGAAACGGAGAAGTGAGAAGAACTCTCCAATACGGTTCTGAACTGGCGTTCCAGACAAGCACCACTTGTAGTTACTGGTCAAAGCAAAGCAGGCTTTTGCTACACCCGTGTTGCGAGATTTGATGCAGTGCGCTTCGTCCAGGATGAGACGATGATAGTGAATAGCATGGAGTGGCGATGCTTCCTTGATAATATCATCTCCACGGGACCATCCCCTGGTCTCTTTGCGGTGCAGTGACTCCAAAGAGTTGTACGAGACCATGATAACATCATACGACTTGAGCTCTTTCACTTTCATCTTCTTGCATTTAGCGTTTGTGCCATGATACACAAGAACTTTGAGCTTGTTGTCGGTGTACTCGCGAATCTCGTTTGACCACTGCATGAGTGCAACTGGGGGAACACAGACCAGTGTAGGTTGCTTCGCAGGATAATCCGACATGATCAGAGAGACAGCTTGGATAGTTTTTCCCATGCCCATCTCGTCTCCAAGCAGACCGCCTTTATAGTGAGTCTTTTCCTGACGTACCATCCAGCTAAGCCCCTCGAGCTGGAACGGTTTGAGCCGGCGGTTGATTGACTTTGGTTGTTCGGCCTTCTGGACTTCAAGAACTGGGATCTTTTGCAGATCGTCCCACATGGTGATCAGCTTTGGGTGCTGTTGCTCTGCTCGCTCACGGTTCATGGCACGTTTGCGCTCCCACTTATCTGCAATGTGTGCGAACCTGGCCCTCCGCCGGTTTGCTTCGATCTTCTCGCCAGTAGTAGGCTTCTTTTTCTTCCGAGCAACCTTTGATGGATTCTCTGCAACAAGCTTCTTAAGGCGTGCACTCATCGCCAGAGGCAGATCGTCGTCTTCGCCTTCGCTTGCAGCCGGAGATTCAAGATCGTTGAGCGAGTAGTCATCGGACTCAAGACGGAATTCTCCACCGTCCGACTCGTCATCATCCAAGATGTCGTCTTCTGTGAACTTGTCCAGTTTCTTCACGCTGGGGCGTGCGGAGCGACGACGATTGCTTGGCGCTTCTTGAGCCTTGCCTTTGCCCTTGCCTTTGTACAACGGTGGCGAACCCAGCTCGGCCAACAATGAATCTGCGTCGCTGTGAAGGTCTTCAGCTTTTGCTTTGCCCTTGCCCTTTCCGGTATATGAAGGTGCTCTATTCCGTGTCGATGATACCAATGGTTCGTCATCGGAGAGCATTTCGATATCCTCCTCGTCCTTGATTTTTCGGCGCTTATTTTGAACCACTTCCATTTCGTCTTCCAGTTGCATTTGAAGGGCAATTTCAGCGTCCATATCGAGCATCATATCTTCGGATTCTGAGTCTGGTACGGCGTTGCGCGATCGTTTAAGGCTAGATGAGGTGCTTTGCGCAAGTATCGTAACATTCTTCACACCTTTACGGGTGGACATCTTGCCACAACTGACAGAGTTGGCTGGGGTAGTCGCAATGCTTGTTCCCGGCGTTTCAGAATCTGAATTATCTAGCGAAGGTGATGCAGTCGAGCTCTTTTGCTCCGCTTGTTGTGCGTTGAGCCTTGCCGGGCGTCCGTGTGCTGGAGGCGCCTTCTTAGACTTCATGGCGGGGATCGAGACTTCCTTGAGGACCCGGCGGATGTGAGCTTGTTGTTCGGGCTCCTCAACGTCGTTCATTTCGTTCTCGTGATCAGAAGAATTGGGTACAAAGGAGCGAGAAGAACGAGTGCGCTGTTGCTTGTGGCGACTGTCGGTTGCTGTGGAATCTCCCAAGGCTATGAGGACGTTAGCATCAAAGATGCATAGCAATCAACAAACATTGGGAGCCTAGATTCTACCACACTTACCAACTGAGGGTGAGAGTGAAGGTGCAGAGGCGATGTCGTTGGCGACGCTGGCCATTGACTTGCGCGTTGATCGCCTCGGCGCCATTATAGTCGTAGAGTGTGAAAGAAATGCGAATGCGGCTGTGGCGAGAGATGACAAAAGTACGTAGCGCACGATAGTCTGGTGAAGAGGAAAATGAAAGGCGATGAAACCTCAAGAGGGGTGAGGAGAAGAGTTACTCTAATGATCAAAGCAATCAAGGGCGGGATGCATCAGATGTACCCCTGGCAAGTTTACGCCGATAAGCCGCGTCGAATCGATCGCGCGTTGACGCCGTCGGTGGCAAATTCAAGGAGGTTATCGAAAAAAAGGACAAGGAACTGCTATGCAGGTCTATCTAGTTGAGTAGTATCAGTGGCAAATGTGCGGATCATTGATCAGGCACCCGCGGCAAGGTGGGGAACGTGCGACGCGTCGAGATGGAGCGAAACCACGAAAGCACGTGATCTGTCTGCATCTCGTCTACTTATAGACTAGTCACTGCCCCGCTACATCCAACGAGCCGACCATATGAAGCTCAGCCGCACCACAGTCTGCTCTTATTTTCTTTCTTTGGTCTCATCATCGACATTCTATTCAATTCATAATCTATGAATATCTTTTTATTAACATGTGCGCCCAGCCCTTGTTAGACATGGACCGCGCTCTAACAGCTCAGAACAACATAGCGCTTGACAGTGATGCACCGGAGTGTCCTGAAGATAAAATTCACAAAACCTTTGTTGTATTGTAGACGGCAAATATACTCAAACAGGATTGTTACTGCAACAGCGACACTCACAGAGAGAACATCCCCCGCAAGACTAGCTTCGCCCCTAGAGTTGGATCATATACATTTTCTGGACGAAGATGTAGTCTTGTTAGAGTCATGACTGTCTGCCTATAGACTGACTTTACGTCTTATCAACGGAATCTAGTAACCGACTTCGTGAAGCTCTAGAGCGTTCGTACCAATATTCCAAGCTGGTATATCCTAATACTGCCCAATACTAACCTAACAAAACGCCATTCTGTCGAAGACGTACATCTCCAACTATCATGCATCTTAAATCGTATAGTTGTATGATTCCGCGTTTAGTACATCTTCCCCGTTGCAGCTTGTATACCCCTTCCTCCAACACAAGCTGTGCAACCCAGTACACCCACCCTACCCAAACATATTGGCTGCCTCTTCCGCGCTCGCCACCTCATACCATAGTTTGTCCTGATGAGGTATGTTTGACCACGATCGCCGCATCTTATCTCGCATCTCCGTATCCTCGCACACCAAAACCAACTGAAAATCAATCAACGGATAGGTGTCGTTTACATAGCCCATGAGAAAATAGACACTACCCCAAGTCGACGCTTCTTGCTGTACACGTCTGGATAAGTACCACCGAATCTGCATCTTGTTGCGCTGGTGAAGTTGTAGCAACATGGTGCTGAGAGGGGTGCTGAGCGCTTCGGCTAAAGCAGCATGGCCCACCTCCACTCCGATTTCCTCGTGGAGCCGGGATAGTTGGTTCAGCAGGGAGGGCATCAAAGACCGAGGAATGGGCCCGTCTAGGGCGGCCATTGCCTCGGGATACGTCGTGGGGTTTGGGGAATGTTCGGCTGCAAGTATATCTAACAGTGTCGCGAACAGTGTCTGTCGGGCCATCTGCTCTCCAGAGTAGGACTTGGTGATGATGATGAGGTCTTGTCGAGCCAGGGCACGTGTGCGGTAGATCTTGAGGCACGGACGAGCTTCGGAGTAGATGAGCCGGTTTGTCAGAAGCATGTTCACTGATCGTGTGTAGTCGGTGTAGGCGATGCAACAGCTGGGCGATAAGAAATCACGGAACACTGGTTCTGGTAGAAAGTCGTACACTATTCGGCGAATGTCCTTTGGCATATCGAGGAAGCGGAAAGAGGTTGTGCTATTGGTGGTAGTTGAGACTTGAGTTGACTCGGACATGGCTACCTTGAAAATGATGTGATGCTGTGCGATTTGAGCGTAAATTGCGGATGAGTTGTGTGAGTATGATGATTTAATTATAACCAGACTATTTATCTCACGCTGCGAGGTGCGACACCATTTCACAGAACGCGTTATTGTGAAGATACGGCGACCTACCAGGTTTTTCTTTCACTAAGATATTCTCCGCTCAGTGTTCACTGTAACTACAATTTAATATCCTCTCACCATTATTACAAAAATGGGTTTAACTGTTGACTCAGCGGTACTTCTTTGTCTGTCTACAATCGAGGAAACATGGAAGACGGGTAGTCTTTATAAGTTGTTTTTGCAGAGAACAAGAAGAGCTAATTACGAACAAGAGTTGCTTACAATTGATGAAAGAAGCAGTGTCATGGAAGAGATTTGAGTACGGTCTTAGTAGCTTAGAGCATGTAGAATGTTTACTCGCTCTGATGATCTAGGTAGCCTCGTCGAATTTAGAAAGACTCGTGATAATTTGCAGAACCCTAGTAATGAGGGGAATGAAAGCTTTCGGGGTATATTAGCGTAAACGGGGAGGAAATACATGGGGAAGGAGAAGGAGAAGGAGAAGAAGGCAGAAGTCAGAAGTGAGACTGTTCCCTATTATCAAACCTAAGCATTGGCCGCATGTGTATTAAGATTTTTTTAATGTATGACCTTGATGAGTTATGGTTGATATGTACTTGACCGATCATCTTCTATGATATGCAATTCAAACCACAAGCCGACATACGAAATCGAGAAGAACATTCGCTAATGGAAATAGTTCAGAAACTACCATTATTGTCACACGTGTCTTCCCGTTAGTAGGAATGTAGCGCCTATATATTCAAACATGGACATTTTTTCTCTCTTGAAACCATTTGCTATGATATCACACCACGCAAAACCAACCATATATCGTCAATTCGGCAAGAAACAGACTTGGTATTGTTCGTAAGCCAGAGAGAAAACGGCGTCATCTCTACGCACTTTGTATGAAGAGTCCGACCGAGCCTTTTTTCTGTAAACGTCCCGAACCCCGTTTTCTCTTCTCGCGCCACTTCCGCTCCCCAGACCTCCTTTCCTCATCGCGGGGAGCTCGCTTTCAAAAGAAGCCATCGAGATGCATGCCAAATCACCCATGCTATGGTATCCTCAGTTCCCCAAATTCCATCGTACGCCGTGAGCAGTCAGATGATCATGATATATCGCTCCCAAACGCCTCGCGCTAAATTCCGATTATCAGATTATGAAGGAAATGGAGGCGAACGTGTAGGGCACTCCACTCGAATGATCCGGGTAGACTTGTACACAGTCCATTCCTTCCGAATTGAGTAGGGGTTTGTGCAGATGCCATACTATTTCGTCAGACTCCGGTTTTGCGCTGCGAAGCCGGGGCGGTGTCAGCTGAAGAACGGTACTCATACATTAACGGAAAATACAAAAAATCGCGAAACATATAAATCAAGGGGATGAGTCAAGATATGTAGGGTATGAGGAGCTACCCTGTCCGGGATAGGATGGCCGTGAAGCAGGCTGTGCTGGTCGATATGACATGTACCCATTCCGTGCTGGCGGTGTGGATGGGGGCCGAGAGTATTCAGAGCGCATGCTGGCAGACCCATTGTGGTAGGCTGGTGGCAATGGGCGACTGTGTGAAGTAGAGTGGCTACCAAGAGGAGGTAGCTGATACCGACGTGATGTATCAGGGATGCTATTAGGGGTAGTGTACGCTACCTTTTTTGTGGGCCTGGGCGGCTCGTCATCATCGCTCAGCGTCAGGTCCACCACCTCTGCTGTTCTCTTTTGGCCGGAACGGGGGGCTGTGGACGGTTCGCGAGAGGGCAGCGGAGGCGTTGTGATTGAGGTGGGGGTGGGTGCAGCTTCGCTTTTAATGGCCTGAACGCGGTAATCAGAAATTTCAACAAGGTCGTCCTCGCTATCATCGTCGTCGTGGCGGTGGTTGTGCTTGGGCTTCACGTCTTTTTCAGTCGACCACTCCCCACTTGGCTGGATGGTGACTTGATCGGTGTTCCGAGCCTTGTTCAAAATCTCCTCCACATATTGGTCGACAGCTAGTGCTTCGTAAGATATGGTCTTGTTACAAATCGGGCACGTCCACGTCGGCGCTTGCTCCTGTAATTGAAGAAAGGAGTCGGCATCGAAGCACTGATTGTGTGTGCACACTGTTGATCTGCACGGCGTGACGATTCTCAGAGTGGAGATTGGATCCTTCAGTGACATGACAGATGAGCCCACTTCAATGTCGGCATCATTGGCTTTCTTTAACACTAGAGCCATGTTAGTCATGCTGGCTGTCATGGAAGAAACATGGTCATACTCTCATTTAGCACAGACTGTCTCGTAATGACATTGCGGTGCTTGATGCGCTGCGTCAACTCGCTGACTGAGAATTTTTGCACTAGATAGATGAACAGGTTATACTTCTATGTTTCAGTCAGCTCAGAGTTACATTTTAGGGTTCAGGGGGATATGAAACCTCTGACTGACTTGCCTTCTGGGTCAGGGCATAGGTTATGTGAACTGTATTGCGCTGGTTGGCGATTTTGGTGCGGACAAAGTCGGTAATGTCTACCGGACGCGTGGAGCCTGGCTTGTTCTTCAAGCCTTTGTAATTGGCCTTTACCTCTTCGTCATTGACCTTCACCTCGATCTGGGATGGAAAAGCAATGTCTAGACGGGTATAAGGTGTGAGTGGTTGCTCGAGCGCGGAGAAAAGCAGTAGTCGCAAAGAGTGTTCGGACTTCAAGCGGCTCCACACAGCTTCGTTAAGTGTAAAAGTTTTAGAGAGATGATTGCGGTGGCTTGGTGATGCTGCTTCATGTGTTAGGTTGTACATTTGAGCTTGGGAAGGCCAGGCGCACCTTCTAGAGACATGCCACTGAGGACCAGTTCGCGGATAATAAAAAATGGTGATTCCTTGAAAAAGGTTGTCGGCCCTAGCGCGGTCAGTACTGCAGTCGTTACATGATAAAAGTCGCGGGGACGTACGAGGCGGTACCGGAGGCTGATCACGCGCATATGGCTGGTACGGCTGGGACGGCTGGGCTGTGCCGTTTGCCTGATATCCGTTGGCCATGCTGTAGCCGTTCGCCACGGGCGGGGTGGGCTGCGTGTATGGAGGCGCTACGGGGCTGCTGGTGGCTGGCGGAGGCGCTTCTCCGTGGTGCTGGACACGATATTGTAGGCGCCGTAATTGCTCGGCGTCGTTTTTTGAGACGGCATTGGCAATGACTGGTGAAGGTGGATTAGCAGGTATAGCGGTGGCCACGCGCGCCAGGAAGTGAAGGGTGAGCGGAAGCACGTACGGCCTATGACGCGAGCTTGCAATGCAGCCTTATTGCCTGTCTGCGGGCTGCCCTCCTCCTTGAGGATCTTCTTGAGGTCGTTGTTGATCAGCGTCTTGGAGCGCTCGGATATGGTGGCAGCCATCTGCTGCAGACTCGAGGCCATGGTGTGTGGTGCAGTCGCGGTGGAGAGGGCCGGTTAGGGTGGAGGATAGATGCAGACACAGATGCAGAGTGGAAGTGAGGCGCTACCGGGAGAGAGTTGCTCGCGAAGGCATTTGGGGCCGGTTTCTTCTCTTTCTTGGGTGACGTAGGATGAGAAAGACGGGCAGTGAAAGGCAGATTATCTGTCAGAGGCTTTCCCGTGGATCGTGTGGACGTCGGTTGCAACTGCCCCCAGATATCGGCGACGACAGACGGCGCACGGCACAGACTCGCAGCGCAGCGCAGGACGGGCAGGTGCGGGAAGCGGGAAGCGGGTGTAGGTGCAAATAAATGCCTGGGGGGGACTCTTTGGGTTATATCGCCGTCGACGTTGCCGGCGGCTCTCGCGGCGAGCGCATCTCCAGCTGCGTTTCCAAAGCTCAGCGAGCGTCACTAGGCGAAGAACGCGACTTGGGCACGGGCCGGGGCCGGCATTGTCGCCACCAAAATTCCTCGATCTTTTCCCCACTTGTGCCGAACGGTGAGCTTGGCCTGGCACAACACGACCTTTTTCCTCCAAAGCCCAACATCCTCCCCCCAAAAAATAACAACCCCCCTCCCTCCTCTCCCTCGCCCACGATATCCCCACAGAAACATCAAAATGGCCAAAGGCGCACGAGCAAGCAGCAAAAAGGCAAACCGCACAAAGCTTCGGGCTCGAGTCTTCGGCCCTGTAGAAGCTGCTCGCGCTGAGCGCCTGCACGCCAAACTTCTCGAGACCATCCAGCAACCCAAGCCTGAGAAGACGCAAATGGACACCACCGAAGACAGTAAGCCAATCGCATACTCCTCGCTCGCACACCTTCACCCGCTAACTCTGCCAGCCAACACCACCGACGACGCATCTAAGGAGGAGGACTTGCCCAAAGGTTCGTCTATTCTCACTGTCCCCATACCGTCCTCCCTGTCCGACCCGTCGCGCCCAACTCTCGACTCTGCACAGGATTGTGACCTCAGGAATCTGTGCTTTCACCTGGGCCTGTGTTCCGACATTGTTGGCTTCACCGACAGTGGCGACCTCAAGTTTGCCTTTGACCCACTTCCTCCGCACTGGCTGAGTAAGAATCAAGGGCTAACTGTGTCTTGGTAGATATGGACGTCGACGGCGCCGCCACCACCGAGGCCAAGAACTCGCGCAAGAACAAGGACAAGAGCCAAACCCGGAAACAACTTCGTCGCAAGCCCCAGAACAAGGTCTCTTTCCCTGCCTCGCGTGGCAAGGGCGCCCTCAAGCCTTTTACCGGCGGCCGTAGCGGCGGTCGCGTTGGCAAACGACAATCATGATTTTACGATGTCCACGTTACTGGCGTTGATGGATAGCATTTTCCGGCGTTGAAAAATATTTTGCTTTTCGGCTCAAGGTTGTGTTCTGTAGAGATACCACGTCCACGGACATGTCTGTTTTGAGCAAAAAAAATGATGGAATCTATTTATATTTTCATGTCTAGAGATAATATATGTGGTCAGATTAAATGCACGTGTAATTTCTTTATCCTACCAACATGTCCATTCGCTCTGTTTTTCGGAAAGTTTTCAGCATTACACCAACCACCTGATCTACGAGAAAAAAGGTGATAAGACCACTTTTCTTTCACGCCACTCCATGTGTACACCTCTGGGTCCCCATCTTGCCTCTCCCTCATCGCTGCTCCGCCCTCTCTACCACTAAAACTGTAGCGGGAACTATCACGTGAATTAGTGTTCCTGCCTACGCTTTTCCTTGTTGCCTCCCTTCCCCAATCCCACATTTGCTCTTTCCCCCATACCGCGTACCACCCCTTCTCATGCTCCACATCTGTGTTTTGTATTGCTATATACGGTATGACAAATCCACATCCACATCTGTATTTTTTTTAGGAAAAAAAAACTCTTGCTATAGTCATTCGGATGACAAATCACAAGACAGGCATAATTTACCACATTCACTCTTCAAGCAGACCAACGTGTAACATTGTTTTGGTCTATTCGCCTTGATTTCATCTATTTGCGACATTCAGACAATCAAGGTAGCGTAGTAGAACTATTCATTCATCCGTCCATCAATCCACCATAATGATAATACAGTTCAAAAGAGAAGAGAAGAGGTACCATCCGCCGCTGCTTCCTAACTAAAAAACCCGAAACTAACAAAGACTCCACAGCAATGCTTTCTTGACCCTGCACTTTTTTTGAGGAGTGGGGGGGGGGGCGGAGTGTTTCGCTCGACAAAACATTGCAGACCAAATCTCGGTCTTCTTTCCTCAAGACGGACGAGCGAGAGGGTATCGTAAAGTGGTTCTCTCTCCCTTTCTCTTTATCTCTTTCTCTCCATCTCAAACAATGATAAACCCCCATGGGGCCAGCCAAACAGAGATGTTAAAAGAACGCCGATCGCAATGCAAGTTTCCCCAGTTTCCAAGGTTTTCCCCAAGAAAATTTCATGACATACAAATTTGTAAAAGAAAAGGAAGAATATTGAGAAATGTAGAACAGGGCCGTGATTGCTTTGTTCAAAAAACGTTCCTACTCTTGCGTGGGCCGACCATTCCTTTGCATAGTCCTCTAACGCCTCCTCTTGACATCGCCATGTGCCTGATCCTGAGGATCGCGGCCCCTCTTGCGGCCATCATCTACACTGTTGCTTCCACCACCACCTCGGCTCCTCCTGTCACGGTCTTCTCGGCCAGAGGTCCGTCCACCATCCTCTCGAGTCACACGTTCGCGTCTACTGCTCTCCCGAGGTTCACGTACGGATCGTGATTCACCTTCTCGTTCGCGGTCTCGGCGGCTGCTGTCCCTATCGCCAGCGCGCTTTTCTCTTCCCCCGCGTTCACCCTCAGGGCGATCCGAAGGTGTAGTGCGGCTGCTTCGCTCCTCTGGGCGGCGCTCGGATCGTTCAGGCGATGACCGCTCACGCCCGGACCGCTCACTGCGTCTGCTGTCTCTATGACTACGTGACTCGGAGCGACCTTCCTCTATGGGGACGCCATCTGTCCTGCTCGGTATGTCGTCGTTTCGACTATTCCTAGGATGTTGACTCTCAACACGATTGGGTGTCGATGCATGCGGTGGTGGGGGCATGGGGCTTGTCATACCACCTGCCCCTTCCACAGGGCCATTGGCTCGGGTAGCACCCCGGCCGCGTACAGGAGGGTTGGGAGGAGGTGCAGTCCGCTCAGTTGATCGGTCGGCGGGCGCATTTCCAGTCAGGACGTTATTAATAGCCCGAAGAGGGTTTCCCGCATTCCTCGATCCACGTTCAGCGGCCGCAGGTCCCGTAGGTGGCCCCCGACCACTAGGAGAGGACGGAATAGGACCTTGAGGTGCTCTGTTAGAGCCCCGCGGGCCGCTTGGAGCATTGGGCATGTTGGTCTGGAGTGGTGGTCCGCTGGGTGGTCTGCCTTCAATATTCACCAATCTGCTAGGATGAATGCCTGCAGGTAATGAGGCTGCGGGTCCGGTAGGTGCAGTAGGGGTAGGTGGCTGAGATTGCGCATGTGGCCGATCACTACGTGGGCCGGATGGCGGTGCCGGCTCAGAAGGCTGGTTCAACCTCCCATAGTTGGGATCCTGAACCTGGTGGCCAGATGACCGTGGACCGGACGTGGGCTGGAACATCTCCCGGGATGCGCGAGAGGATGCGGGTTCATTGCGTCCACCACGTGGTCCTGTAGGTGCACTTGCTGCTGGTTCCTCCCGTCGGTCTCGATTCCCAGGTGGTGGAGGGATGGGGCGCTCATCTCGAACCTCGCGTGGCGCATCACTTCGCCCATGGTACCCAGCTGGACGCTCGTCAACTCGACGATCGTCACCACGCCTATCCTCGCCATGACGAGGGGAATTTAGCCGAGAATCCCTCTCGCGACGGCTGTCACGATCAGATCTTGGTGGTTCATGTCTCCCATGCTCGGCTTGATTGATCAGTGCAGCGCGCGCAGGATTGACCGTAGGCTCTTCCTTGGCTGCAATTGGCACCTGAGATGCTCGTGCATGTCTATCGCTCTGTTCTGAGCTGTAGGGAGCGTTCACTGGCGGACCATCTCGCCGGTATTCATTGGCTAGTGATGAGTTTGATGGCATACGTCGGGCTTCCATTATTGGGAGTGGAGCATGGCCCCGAGGTTCGGAACGTTCGCGTTGGTCCCGAGGATCCCGTGGGTCCCTGGTATCACGTGGATCTCTGGTGTCACGTGGGTCCCAAGTGGGTGGTGGTCGTACCGGTGGCGCTCGGGTGTCTCGTGGCATTGCTCGTAGAGTCCGATCCTCATAATCCCTTTCTCTCCCAGACCATTCGCGGTGGTCGGTGCCTACAGACATCCTCTCAGGAGTTCTGCCACCAGGGATTCGCGCACGTCGGCCGGGTGATGCCTCACGTTGGCGTGCAGGATCTCCGGAGCGATCTAGTCGGCCATACTCAGCCGGGTGACCCCGACTATCATAGCGACTGTGCCCGCCTTCAAGAGGGCGCTCAGGTTGAGGGCGCTCAGGTTGTCGCGTTCTCGATGGTTGCGAGTCAGGTCGCGATGGTAGAGCGTGCGATGGCCTACCAACTGAAGTTGGCTGTGTTGGCGTATTCCTACTATCTGGGCGTGGCGGAACAGAAGATGGATGCATTGGCGGGCCCGGTTTGGAATTGGGTCTACCAGCGCCGTTCTCCTGCTGTGAGGGAGTTGATGGCCTAGCTTCGGAAAGTCTTGAAGACTGGAGCGGTTCTCTATCTCTTGATGGAGCAGGGGTTCCAGGGTTTGAAACACCGCGCTTCGATCCATTGTCATCCGCTCGTGCTGGGGCTCGCTGGGCTCCGTTGCTGGAAAGTACCGATCAGTGTTTTGTTGACAGCGTCGTCTTTCCTTGTTTACTTACGATTCAGATTTTGGATTAAAGGCAAGTGCAGTCGCATTGGATCTTGTATCATACGGCTGTGGCGTCTTTCCCTTCTCGGGAGCAGCTGTATCGTTTCCATTGGCCGTGCTTCCAGGTACAGGTGGTGGTGCCGGTGTCTATAGCGGATTAACATGTCGTTGTGCGTACAGTGAAATCAACCAACTTACGTTGCGGAACACGTGCTCTTCAAGCCATGCCTTCTCTCCTTTGGTGATTGGTCCCAGTATAGATTGCAGTGACTTCTTGAGATCCTCTCGCTCCTCAGTTTCCACCAAGGCCTCGATTGTCTGCTTCAGCTCCATGCCTAGAGTCACGACCTTGGGGAAGTTACCGCCCAGCGCATGCAGAACATTGATAGCGTTGCGGATCTGCATATAACTGCCACTATCCAGACACGTCTTAAGCGCCGTAGTCAGTGCTTTGTGCCACTTAAACAAGACCATACAAAACTGCTCGTAAGGAAAGAAGGTGGTCGCATTGCGTTCTGCGTTGTAGCTCCTCCCAAACCCAGGCAGATTCTGTTCCGGACCATGGGCGTTTTTGACGTAAGCATCATTCTTATTGGCGTGCCAAACTTGCAGTTCGCGCAGTATGTCGCTCAGGAATCGACCAAAGGATAATGCCTCTCCTTCTGTGTACATACTAATGATAGCCATGAGCTTGTTGGAGTTGAAGAGAACGTCCAACAGCCTGCTCATGCGGAATCCAGGCACTCCGGAGCTATGCATAAACAAAAGCATGGAAGATGCATACTGCGCATCTTCCAGTGACATGCGGCTGCGGGGGATGAAGCAATCTTGAAGCAAAGCATTGTGTAGGGCGTCGCACTGTGGTCCGATCATAGGAACACCGTCAAACCATCGGCCAAGTTCAACTCGTAAGCTGTCTTGTGTTGCAGCTTTCGCTTTGGTAAAGACCTGCTGTTCTTCACGAAGTTGAGCAATTTCAGCTTTGGCATTGCGGACTTCAGCTGTGTCGGGCTTAGGCACGTTGGGCCTGTAGCCGCCACGTCGGTCAGGCACAGGAGCTGGGATTCGCCGCTCGAGGTATTCGACCGTTTCCTTGTATTGCTGATTGATCCCATCAATATCGACATCGCGTAAGGAAAGTTGCCAGAAAGTGATGTAGAAAGACAAGCAAGGATGTTGGCCGAACGTGTCGGGCATGTGTTGTTTTAGTTGAGTTGCCAATTTTTCGATCTCAAGGTTGGGCACATCAGGCTTGTCGTGGCGCGCGATGGCAGATGCGGTAGCGCCACCTCCTCCCGTGACAGCATCTGTGGATGGGGCCGAGTCTTTCATCTCGACATCCTCCGTCTCCTTCGTGGTCTTGGCAGTCGGAGGACCTGTTCCATTCGCAAGTGATGAATTCTCAACACCACTCATGGGAGTGTCGCCATTTGTCTCATTGTCGGCAATGAGCTTCGCGCGCTGTGCAGCTCGGAATGCACCGGCCTTGGTTGCTATGCTCGCACGGGCAATAGTGAAGGCGACATCCGGTTCAACGTGGAAATCCGCCATCATTTCGATCAGTGAAGGGAAGATGGCGTCAAAGTCATCCACAGATATATACGCCCGTAGAAGTTCGAGATAGTGAAGTAAGTTGGAGCGCAGCTTGTCAACATTGAAAAGAACAGGCTTGTCGGGTACATCTTGCTGGTCTTCGCGGTGGACATAAGCCTCCACGTGTTGTGCCAGTGCGATGAGTATCTGAGGGCCGAGACCTGTCTCTTTTAGCCACTTGATGAGACGCCTTGCTGGGACGCCAGATTTGTGACGATCGTCTGCCAGTCGATGAGACAAGATAAAGGTGCGGAGCTGAGGTCCGCCACTGAGCGCCAGGGTCATGGCCTCGGATACAGATCCGCTAAAGCTTATACCACCCATAGACTTGACCATCTGTTCAAGCACATCCAGCATATAGAGCTCGCCTTCTGAACAGAGAAGTTGATGAGCAATGAGTTGCAGGACTGGTGTTGCATCCATCAGGCGGTATTCTGCGTAAACTCTACCAACAAAGGTGGCGATATTCTTGAGCCACGGCGCAGAGAGCATACCGTCGTCTTGTTGTGAGCCTTTGTTAGGGTTCCGAAGGTATGTGACCAACGTCCAGGTCAAGACGTCGTATCCGAGCAGGGTAAGGTATCGGCTGCACTCTACCAAGACGGTGATCATGTTGGGATAATTGACAAGTTGCTTGACCGTCCTCTCAAAGACTACTCCAGGACTGGCGTGTGAGATTTTTGCAATTTTACGGCCATAATCCTTGGTATTGGTGGCGGAGATTCGGCTCAGCGTTTGCCTAGTCTCGACTTGAACCTTTTGGAAAGCCGTCTTGATCGCTGGTTTGAGTATTCCGTTGAACCACTGCTGGTAGATGGTATATCGGGTTGCGGTGTCAAAGCTTTTGAATAGATCCCATACCTCGTTAATGACAGCGGGGTTGCGACCAGTAAACGTGATGGCGGGTGCTATGAAGGTCGTCGAGAAATTGATCCATCGCTTTCGATTCGCGGCCGAGGGGTCATCAACTAAGCTCTTGTTGCCAATGCGTACGATTTTGGTCAAGAGCACGGCATCCTTGCCGCACTCTGGTCCCACCAAACCTAGAAGAGTGGAGCAGAGCTTCATTACGTCGTCTACCTCTTGGCATACAGGCACATTGTCCAGCCAATCTTCCCAATAGAATTTATAGTCGATTCCACCGTCCATATCTCTCATATCTGCTTTGGCCCATCGAAGAGGTCGTCGGGGAACGAAGTCGGTTGGCTTTGGGGGTCCACGGACGCCGGCTCCCTTGGTAGAGATGAAAGGACGCTCGACCGGAGTGGGTTTGGAAGCTTCGTAGACCTTACTCAGGGAGTGGTGTGCTAAACGGAAGATGAGGTCCAGCAGCTCAGGGTATACTTCAAGAAACCACGGATGACGGCCAAGAATGAACAATGCTTCGGGGAGCGCACCAATGCAAAGTAGACTCTTCAGTAGCGTGTACTTTTGGTCTCTAGGTTCAGGTAATTCCTTCTTTTTGTCAGCGGACTCTTCGGGTTTGGTAGGCGTATTGCGTCCGCTGTCCGACTTTGACCTGCTTTCGGCATCCCTGAGGCGAGAAACAGCCGGTTGGCCAGGTGTATCGTCGGGCAATGCACCGGCCATAGTCAGCGCATTAAGAACTGCTCCTCCTTCCTGTTCCTCCTGTTGCCTCTTGGCTTTGAAGAGCTTTTCTTTGTGTGCAGGCATATCCTCTTCTAACGGATATAGATGGGGGTATAGATCTAGAATAGAGATAAACCCAATCTTGATCAAGAGTGCGATCAAGTACATGAGATTTTCGGGCAGTTCGTCCGAAGCATCGCGGCTGTCTGAGGCATAGAATTGGAGCTTGAAGCCAAGTAGTTGAGCTGCAATGTCGTTGCCGGTAGGGGGGAGGGTCTTGGTTTGCTCCATCCAATCATCAGCCCACTTTCGAGCGGCCTGTTGCTTGGATAGCGGCACACCCTCGGCAGGTAATGTCTGGCCTGGTTGTCGCTTGTTGGCAGTGATGCGACGTGCGCCGAGCTCGAAAAAAGCCTGTACACCGGCCCGGTCGCCCAACTCGCCTACTCGTTGCCAGAATTTCCGATCTCGCGATTCCCGTAATCGGAGTTGCTCTTCCTTCTCTTCATCGGAATAGTACCATTGCTTCGATTCTGGCTGCGCCCATCGGGGAAGGGTCGGTACCTCGGGCTCTTCCCATTCAATGCCATCGAAGCCGCGTAATTGGGGCCACCAGGCGCTCATGCGTAGCATTTTGACGAAGAACTTTCCGTGCTTGACCAAAAGGCTGGCAAACACATCCAGCGTCACATCGAGGACCCTGCCGATGTCTAGATCGAATGCGCCGATGAGTGCGTTGACTCGCTGATACGTCTCGCTCACGACTTCCTGCGTAGGCGGTTCGCTGTTCACTGTGGTAAAGTACTCGGTCATGAGCTTAGAGTAGCCTTCACTCTCTTCACGTAGTAAATTGTAGTTGGACTGTCGATACAGGGCATGGGTTGCTTTCCGGACTGCCATCTTGTTGAAGCTGTCGCGGACGAGGCCCAAAGACTTCAGAAGATCGTTCTCCAGCTCGGAGCGCATGCGCGACAAGTCGATGTCGGTCGCAACCAACATTTGCCGTACGAGTGCTTGTTTGCCCTCATCTTGTGTGAGCGAACCTAGCGTGTCAAGGAATGTTGATACCGGGTCCACTAGCTCGTTTGGAGGAGCGGAGACGATGTCGCGGACTATCGATCCCAACTCGCCAGCGTCCAACAGGCTGTTCATGGACGCCTCGATGATCTCGTGAAATATTACTGCCAATGTGAGCGCATCGCCCTCTGCCTGAGCGAATGCGGCAGCCTTGACCACAGCGTCGCGTGCTCCGCCATTCCAGTGAGCGACGCGATCCGGTGTCAAGTACTCATTGCTCTCGGGGACGTCGCGTGGTGAAGAAGGCACCGAGGGCTGTGTGGCTGGCGGTGCGGGTGTGGGCGCGGATGGTGCTGAATGCGATGGCCTGGTGGACGGAAACGGGTTTGCAGGTGGAGACATGGTTGTTGGAGATGCATGCGACACGCTGGGGCTCTGAGGCACGCTGGAGGTGCCGCCGCGCCCGGTGTTTCTGCTCTGGCGCCTACCGCTTCCACCTCCGCCGCGCGGGCTATTGTTCTGCTGCTGCTGATGCGCGAATCCAAGGCTCTGCGGGCGATGCGGCGACGGCCGTCCATTGCGCTCGTCTTCTTGTGAGTAGGTGCGATCGTTTCGCTTTCGCTTGGGCGGGGGAGCCATAGTGGTACCCTCTTATGACAGAGAGACCGGCGCGAGTTGAAGGTTGATAGAATGTGTGGGGAGCATGCGGTAGCTACTCAAAGATTACTTTTGGGTTCGATAGTGCCTGGTCGCCGCGTGCAGCCACGTGAATGGGTAGTGACTGGCAACGACTGCGGTTAGATGGTGCGGGCCGTAGGGAATGGGGAGGTTCGCGTTGCGGGCGAGCGCAGGTTGGTGATGCGAGCGTGTCTCCAAGTTCCGTTGATGAGGCTCAGGTGCAAGGAAGGAGCTCAGGCTAACGTCCTAGCGTTCTAGCGTCAATAGCTGGCCCGAACCAGCGAGCTTCATCACACAAACACACGCTCACTTTCACTGGGTATGGTTTGATCATAATAGGACACGGAACAGAGTGGGACTGTACAATGCAATCAATAACCTTCGTCTTCAACAATACAACACTACACCTCATCATTTGAATCGTGGTAGACAGGAACAATGGATATATTCGCTGCGCTTTGGACACTTCGTCAAGCTATAGAAATAGGTCTCAAACAACAAAGGAGCGACCAGACCATCCTCAGCAGTACATATGCACACTTCGCACATCTAGGCGGCGGCCACAGCCTGGGCCGTAGCCTTGCGCTCATTCTCCAGAATGGCCTCAAGTACACCAGTCGCGCCGTGACCTGCCTTCATCTCGTTGATCACGTCATTCAGGCCGAGCTGTTCGTTTGTCCAGAGAGGCTCTTCTTCCACCTTTCCAGCCTCGCCAACGCCAATGAAGCCACCCTCGGCAGCCCACTCACTGGTACGCTTGATGCCCAGCTGCGTCCACACGGCGTCGACGGCTTCGACCAAATGGTCGCGGTACTCACGGATATGGCCGGGTGTAGGCGTGATACGGAGACGCTCCTGGCCTACAGGAACAGTGGGGTAGTTGATGGCTTGAACGTAGATACCCCAGTCTTCAAGAAGAAGATCAGATGCCTTCCTGGCTACCTCTGCGTTTCCGACAAGCACGGGCACGATGTGACTGGGATTGGGCATCACGGGAATGTCCTTCTCATTCAAGGCATCCTTGACTGCACGAGTGTGCAATTGTTGGAGGCGCCTGTCGCCCAGGTAGTTGGCCTGGTACTCAATAGCAGTCTTGGCACCAGCCATAGTCGCTGGCGGAAGCGACGTAGTGAAGATGAAGCCGGGAGCCAGGGATCGGATGGTGTCAACAAGCTTGGTAGAGCCAGCAATGTAGCCACCAACACAGCCATATGCCTTTCCGAGAGTGCCGGTGATGATGTCTACGCGGTCCTGGATAGTGCCCTGGGGTCGGCCTGCCTTGTGGGCTTCGTAATCAAGATGCTCGGCCACGCCAGCGCCGTGTGGTCCGTACATGCCTACAGCATGGACTTCGTCCAAAAAGGTAATGGCGCCGTACTTCTCCGCAAGGTCACAGATCTCCTCGATAGGTCCGATTGAGCCGCACATGCTATATACACTCTCAAATGCAATGATCTTGGGGTATTCCGCGGGGATGGACTGCAGCTTGGCCTCGAGGTCTGCAACATCATTGTGCTTGAAGACGATTTTCTTTGCGCCAGAATGACGGATACCCTGGATCATCGAGGCGTGATTCAGGCTGTCAGAGAGAATGACGCAATTGGGCATCTTACTACCGAGCGTTGCAAGCGTTGCATCGTTGGCTACATAACAAGACGAGAAGACGAGGGCAGCCTCCTTGGAGTGGAGCTTCGCGATGGTGGCTTCCAGGGATACTGCGTGCTGGTTGTGTCCGGAGATATTCCGAGTGCCTCCTGCGCCAGCCCCGTAATTGTCCAGAGTCTCGTGCATGGACTTGAGCACCTGCGGGTTGCGGCCCATGCCGAGGTAGTCATTGGAGCACCAGACCGTCACCTTGTCCTCGACCGACTCCTTGTGGGCGCGAGGAAACTCTTTGGCCAGGCGGTTGATGTTGTTGAAGTATCGGTACGACTTATCCTTGTGTTTTTTGTCCAGTTCACTTTTGTAGAAGCCTTCGTAGTCGAAGCCTCCGGCCCGCGGGGCAGCAACACTGGCCGGCTTAGCCATGGCTGGCTTCGGATCGGAACCTGCATCTAGTCAGTCTCGGAGTTCCTACGGTACACCACGACATGTTTTCGTACCTTTCTTGCCCCCCAAGCTTTGCATGTCGACAATCTTGGCCTCCTTGGATGCCGTCGTGTGCAATCGGGCTCGGCTCACGCGCGTGTGGTAAGCACGCACGCCGCCAAAAGCGCCAGCCAGAGCATTGTTGCCATTGCGGGCGTTCTGCACGGCAAGCGCCTTGCCCATGATCGGGCAGCGGCGAGCGAGGACCTGAAGGTTTGACATGCTCCCGGCGCCTGGCGACACCTCGGGGCGTGCGGCAGCGGCCGTGGTGGTGGAGAGGGACCGGAGAGTGGCGGGTGACGTTTTGTGAAGAAACGGGCACATGGACTTGGACTGGCGCAAAAGAGCCTCCATGATGGTCGGTTGCGCGGCACGTGGAATTCGGAGCGTGTGTGGTAAATCAGAAAACTGTAGACAAGCCGGGTGTTAGGGAACGAGATGCGGGAGAAAGATGGTTCGAAAATGTGTTCAAACACAAGTCCGAAGGTACATGCGGTAATAGCGCAGACCCTAGCATGCCGGCCGTCGGCATTCAAATGGAGTCGTCATGATTGGTTCATCTATACCACTCCACCGAGCCAGGACAATAAGCGTTACTTGCGCGGAGAGTAACCGCATCATCCGAGTTCCATAGTTTCCAAGCATTCCAAGCTTGTGCGTGAGGGGTGTCGGGAGTGGTTGCGGCAAAGACTTGGTACACAGCCTGTCAGCCGTCACAACTTGGAAACCACGACTCCATCCCATGCTTGGAGCGCGAACCATCGCACATGGCATGTACTGGACAATCAGTCATGGTGAACGTCTGCAGGTCGTGATACTAACGCACCCCGCCTTTTCGCCACCGGTCACTTGCTTTTTCGAGAACGAGTCTCTGTCAACTACACGCGTGGGATGTTCACAGTTAGAGCCATGCTGTAAAGACTTTGGCCACGCCATCTTTCCTACTAGTCATGGCACGGCTAGACTAACTCTTGACTATACGGTACGTTTTAATAGCTTAGATATTGTCAAGGTTGGTTTTATATTAATGACTTCGTATAGTGGCTTACGAATTCGGCTGGTGGGTACTAGGATACAAGCGATGTTCATTGCCCCACGAGAGCCCATCGACGACTCCATTCTCTCTTCTGTGCAACCTATGAAAACCAGTAGTTTTTTTTACATGATACAGTGCGCTTCCGAAACTGCCCACTTCATACCGTGCATTGCCACCTCCTTCATCCTTCGGTCGTCAAGGAGCTCATATTTGAGGGGTCCACAAACTACCCCCAATTAGCTTGGGTCGCGGACTAATGGAAAATGGAAATTCTTTGTAGCGCACAGCCAAAAAAAAAACTCGAATGCGTTGCCGACATATGCCGTACATGACTTACTATTCTCACTGTTCGGTGCCCATCTGCCGCAATAATTTCCCTAGCGCACTTGTACACGGTGCCTAGATCATCTGGTATGACAAACCACGCTAGAATGAGATGCCGTTTTACGATAGTGTCCAACATGCATCGGCATTGACTCACATCAGTCATCATCATCTGAAATTTCAATAATCTCAGCCTGCGATGGCCGCTCAGGATGCTGCAGGGCTTCTTTGCTAAAGGTCGTGCCCATAACTGTATGCATGTAGTCATAAAAGGTAGTTATCTCAACTGAGCCGTCTTTAATGCAGAGCTTCAACTTCTTCAGCTCCTCTTTGGAGGCTTTGGGTCCTTTGAAGTAGTTGCGGCAGAACCACCACGACAAGAAGAGATCGGCGAGTACCAGGATTTTGGGCATGTCTCGGGCAAGCACGCCTCGAAGCTTTGATTCTCCTCTCGACAACATGTCAACGCATGCGGCAATCTCTCTTGTAGAGGCTATCTTGCCAACAAGTCGGATTCTGTTGCGGATCAATTCACGGTCGTCTGCCATTAGTTCGGATATTGCTTTCGAAACCACACGTTTGCGATCGAGGTGCTCCATTAGGTCCGTCCATAGCCAGCGGCGCACTGTACCGATTGATGCATGCTCGGGCTCTTCTCCGTGATTGATAGCTGGAGGTGCTATGACAGGCTCGGGACATGTTGCCACGACTTGCTCCACGCTTTGCGCAACGACAGGGTTTGGGGCGGACGATCGTCTCTGGCGTTGTGCAATGTCTCCGGTCGTGTTTTCTTCGACCCCAGATGATGCCGAGGGTGAGCCAAGATCAATAATCTCAATAGGAGCAGCGGGTTCTGGTTGATGTACTCGGGCATTGGTGTGCCGCTGTGGTTTACCAATTGCGCGATTCATGTCTTGACTGTAAAGTTCCTTTTCTTCATCACTGTTCTCGACGGGAGACAATGTGTAGATATCTCGTAGCCAACCAGCAAGTTCCATGGATTCAACAGTTACCTCGAGATTGCTACATTGGCGTCTTACTTGGTCCTGTGATGGCTGGCTGTTAGAAACGGGCCTCGTGTACTAACGATACTAATCACTTACCGCGTTCCGTCCTGGAAATTTTACAATCTCGTCACACAATGTATCAAGTCTTTGTCTGTAGTATGCGTGCTCAATCTTATGTTTTTGCGCAAGGTTTCTCCTCTGTCCTGATGCTTCCGCATCTTCCCACATGCGCACAGGGTCGTAATCTAGTTCCTCGCCACGGGCGTCTTTGTTTGGTCTCCAGGAAGTCGTGTAGAAGTCAATACGCTCATTGATGATATCGACTACCTGTGTTTGGCTCAAATTGCTCCGACTAGATGCTTCTTCTGTTTCCTCATCTTCTTCGTCCTGTGGGTCGTCTTCTTCTGAATTGTCTTCTTCCAGGTATTCCTCAGTAGCGAGGTCTGTTATGTCGTCGGTATCTGCTTCTCTCTCCCATCTTAACAGATGGCTCCAGCTTTCTGTATCGACCAATGCCCCTTCTAAAGATATTTCGGTGTTTGGTGCTGCAGTATGTCTCTCAGTGGCTTGAGGCCTTTTAGGCAGTGGCGCTGTCGCTACAGGCGTGACTTTTCTCCGTTTGCGACCAGTGATGTTGGTATGATCAGAAGCTAGGGGTTCAGGAAGACACCCACTATTGATGTCGAGCGATCTAACGCCCGTAGTGGCCTCTTGCTGGTCATGTGTGTAAGATCGAGATCGGAGTAAGTCGATCACATCCGCCAAGGCTAATCGTTGACTTAGGTGGGCTATGCTGAGCGCATTTTTTACCACCACTTCAGCTCTGTTAAATGTGCAGAGGAATTTAAATCCCGTCATCTGCCTTTCTCGCAGTTGTCTCTCGAGCGCTGCGCCATCGGGGACATTAGCGGTAGAGACCCCTGCGGCTAGGTAGAGCGCATCTGAGTGGCAGATCTCGGTAAGAAGTTCGTCCACTGTCCAAGACCGAGGGTCGCTGACGGGCATGTTGCGACAAGCTGAATGTTAGGATGTAGATACATGCATGTAGGTAGATGTGGCAGCGTGATGCAGTCCCGGGCAAGCGGCTAGGCATTGTCAATGCTAGACGCCCGAATTTCAACGCCCACGCTATCACGTGACGACGCGAGGAGGGGCAAAATCGTCCATCGATCAGTCTTCTCCCATGAGCCTGTATTGTTCATTAGGATTTTGGTTGACGAGACTCAAGTAAAGGTAGCTCAGGCTCGTAACAAAGGACGAGCAGGTGGGCGCCGGTCTTCAGCGGGGCAGATGAGGCAATCGCTTTAGCGCGGATAGCATTTGTAAGTCTCTATTGTGTGATCAATCCGAACCATCAACAACAGACTGATCGTCTGCAATCATGGCTTCAGTATCGCATACCGACTACCCACCGGAGCTCTCTCCTCAAGAGCAACAATATCTGTTGTCGAACCTCAAGGACTGGTCGATAGCCCATGGCTTGGCAGTACGCCCGGCTCCCTCGTTCGTCCAACCATCGCAAGACCCGTCGGGCGTGCTTGCAAGCACGGCACCGGTCACGTTATTTCCAAGTCTCTTCCCGCGTTCTTGTTTCGAGCAGGGAGTTGCCATACAAAAGGCTTACAATGAACTGTATGCAGCAATCGCAAGAGACGAGGCATGGCTGAAGAGCATCGTAGAGGAGCTTGTGGGTGTTGACGATTTCGTTGCAAAACTCTGGCAGACGCATCTCGAGGTCAAGAAGGAAGGCTACGTCCAAGACCTCTCCCTGGGCCTTTTTCGCTCAGACTACATGGTCCACC
>Ga0265797_10003309_pt1 | contig 25974 bp, 20 predicted proteins | sample P2T30metagenome_FD_192433 | JGI IMG/M metagenome (GOLD analysis project Ga0265797, IMG submission 192433) | Plant litter microbial communities from East Loma Ridge, Irvine, California - P2 T30 | ecosystem: Environmental > Terrestrial > Plant litter > Unclassified | place: USA: California... | reverse complement strand
ACCAACATCGATCGACACAAATGCACTCGCACTACACCCTTGGAAGTGTTGCACCTCGCACATTCGCGGACCGGAACACTCAGTACGTACCATTCCCACCGTCCTTCTATCAAACAACGAGCCTCGGAAAACTCACGATCAAAACACAGGCATGTGCCGCGCCTACGAAATCCTCGGCTACCCAAACCCCTACCACTTCTCCTCAGTCTGGGCCAACGCCAAAGACAGCGACATGTGGATGGAAGCCTTCCGCGCGAAATTCGACGGCATCGGCACCTTCGAGCGAGAACAATGGGACGCCCTGCTCGGACACTGCGGCGCAGTCACCGACCAGCCCGCCATCCTCTTCGCCGAGGAACTCTTGCAAGCGTACCCAGATGCCAAAGTCGTGGTGGTAGAACGCGACGTCGAGTCCTGGTACCGCAGCATCAGCGCGCTGTTCGCGACCTCTCTCGACCCTGCGTTCCTCTTCTTCCGCTTCACGGATCCGTTCTGGATCGGACGTATTATCAGAGTGGGAGTCACTAGCTTTGGGTACTCTTTCGGGCAGGCTAAGGCTCCGACGGTTGCTGGGTTGCAGAAGCGGGCGAAGCAAGGGTATCGCGAGCACTATGCGAATATCCGGAATCTGGTTCCGAAGGAGAAACGCTTGGAGTATAAGCTTGGCTCGGGGTGGGAGCCGCTGTGCGAGTTCCTGGGCAAGCCGGTGCCTGATGTTCCTTTTCCGCATCTCAACGAGTCGAAGGATTTGAAGGATTTGTTTGAGAGGTATGCGCTCAAAGCTATGAAGCTCAGCGCTATTAACGTTGGCTTGTTGCTTACTGTTGTTGCGGTACCTTTGGCTGGGTTTTACTTTGCACGATGATGAGAGTACTGTCAAACTGTTATCAATTAACTCGTGGCTTTCCGCCTCAGACTCACTCTTTTGAGACCATAGTTTTGTGGACGAGTGCGTAAATTGTCCAATTGAAATCTTCATTATGCTATCAATCCACATATCTCAAGCTGAAGGCATGCCAGAGCGTCCGGAAAAATTAATCACGCCATCCATGCCGATCAAGAAGGAGAAAAGAAAACATCTAAGCCGTACAAGCCGCAGCACCCGCCTTCGTCTTCGTCGCAGTCTGCCATACCGTAGAAACGGACTTCACCGTTGTTGTCTTAGTGACCAAAGCAGCCGGAAGCGTCGTCGAAGAGGTAACAGCTTTGCCCGACTGGGTCTTGAAGATGGTTGTCGTAGAGGCTGGCAAAGTAGTGGTGAGAGTCGTGACGCGGTCGGCGTTGTTAACCACCGTCGAAGTGGCGACGGGCAGAGTCGTGTAGCTCGTGCTCGAGACGATCTTGTAGCTAGTTGACGTCGTGCCTGCTTCGGTGAGAACTGAGACGGAGGTGGATCGGATGGTGCTGGTGAGGGTGCTGGCCGGTTCGCTGATCGTTGTCGCCTGGTTCTTCGTGATGAGACTCGTAATTGTGTGGACTTCGCCGGGGACTGTCGAGAAGGTGGTGGACGTGGCAAACGATGTAGACAACACCGTGGAAGTAGCCGGCTTGAGCGTTGTCGCCGCGCGACCGGCACTTGTGCTGGTGATAGTTGCCAAGACTGTGGAGCCCGGGAGGAATACAGTGGATGTCTTAGTGAAAGACGTGATGGTCTGGTTGACCGTCAATGTTGTAGTTCCTGCGGCACGTGCCTCAAGTCCTCTGCGGAACATGCGAGCGCCACCAGAAGGTGCGCAAGTAACTGTGGTTTTCTTGGTTGAGATCTGCGTGGACGTCGTGGACAGAACGGTCGTACTCGGCTTGGGTGTCACGGTTTTCAGTACGAGAGCGCCAGACAGCGAGATCGTGCTTGTCTTGCTGACTCCCTTCTGTGTTTTCGTGATGTACGAAGTCTGTGTCTGGCCTTGATCGTTGGTGATTGTCACTGCCTTTGGCGTGATCGTCGAGACAAGCTGGACGGTCGTAGTAGCTTTGACGACGACCGGCTTTGGCGAGTATGTCGAGGTTGAGACGATGATCTCAGTCGTCTTCACGGTCGACGGCTTTCCTTGAGCGGTGACAGTCGAGAAGACGGTCTGCGTGGATTTGAGCGTGACGGTACTGTCGGCTTGCGTGATGACGCTAGATTCCACGGAAGTAGCTTTGACGACAGACGTTTTCAAGACCGGAGATGGGGTGAAGGTGATACCATCAGTCCCGGCCTCGACTTGCGTGGAAGTCCGGGTCACATCAGGGCTTGTCGCGCTGATCGTTGCGATCTGCTTCTCGGTGTATGTCTTTGTTGTGTAGACAGTCACGAGCGATACCGAAGTGGAGGAGCTAGTGCTGCTAGAAAGAAGCGTAGAGGAAATTGTGCTCGTGGAAACAGGCGCAATAGCGCAAGGTGGAGCACTGCCTTGTCCGACGACGAACGGCTGAACATCAACAACGCTGAAGTCGATCCAGGATGTCGAGAGGAAGAAGTTTTGACTGCGATCATGTTAGCAGGTGATTCCTCCAGAGGGCGATGGGGAATGGTCTGACTTACAGCTGGTAAGGTACGACCTCCGAATCTGACAGCTGCTTGGAGAAGCTAGCTCTGCTACACGTGCTTGACCCTGGACCAAAGTTGTGGTACTCGCCGTACGACACACCGTCAGTCTGTGGGCTAGATTTGCTCCACTGGTCCCATCCAGCCGATCCTACGATGCCGTCAAGGTAGGTGTCAATGTATGCCACGTTGGCGAACTGATTCCAGGGTCGACCAAGGCTGACATTCTTCCATCCAGCCGCATCCACGCCTGGTGCGGGGAGGACGGAACACTGATCGAACACGAAGCCGCCGGCTGTTGTGTTTGTCGCGCGCTTTGCGGCCGTGATGGAGTTGCCCTCTTCATTCGGAGCGACAGTACTGTTGAGGAAGTAGCCCAAGCCCGAGCCGAAGATGAAGTCAACGTTACCTACAACAAGTGTCTTGAATGCAAACAAGGAGCCCGAGATGTACAGCGTGTCTTGGTTACCATAGATCTGGCAGCCGTGCAAGAAAGCGAACTTGCTGCTCTTGACCGCGAATCCGAGAGAGGCGATGTTCTGTTGCGTTCCGTTGTTGTTCTTGAAGTTGATGTTGTAGGCGTAGAAATAGTTGCCTGTCGCGTACACGGTCGCTGCATCGACGTTGCTGCCATCGCCTTGCGTGTCCACACCGTGGCTTTGCTGAATTATCACCTGATTCTTGTTGTAGTCATCAGTTGAGTCGGAGTACCCCATGAAGATCGTAGTTCCTGATTTGTTGACTATGAGCTGCTCATTGTAAGTTCCCGGGTAAATGAAGATCGTGGCGTTGGTCTTGCTTGATGCGGGTGCCGCGTTGAGCGCTTCTTGGATGGTCGGGTACACTGTTTGGCCGTCCAGAGGCTTTTGAGATACGATCAAAGATCCAGCTGGTGGCACAGTGCCGTTGTAGGAAGAGCTGCCAGAGACAGTGACATTGCCAGCAGATGGAGTGGAAACGGCCGGTTGGGGGGTTGTAATCGTATCCCAGTAAGTCGTATCGATCCACGACGTCGAGTCCATGGTGTCCTCAAGTGAGTAAGTGTCAGCAGTAAGCAGAGTCGCATACTGGAAAGCAGTGCGAGCAGCCGTGTTGCTCTCCCAGTTCGAAGGACCGCTGTTGTTGTACTCTGCGAAGGTGATGTGATCAGTGCGAGGGTCTGTCGCAGACCAGATCTTCCAGCCGCTCGGATGGATTTCCTTGGCGAGATAACTGTTCTTGATCACCACAAGTGCGTACTGCGAGTATGGTCTGCCGAGGAAGACACGACCGGTCAAGTCGACAGTGGCATCTGGGGCAGCGGTGAACAAGCACTGGTCGAAGATGTAGCCGCCGATCGCAGAGAGCGAAGCTCTGCTGTGTGCGGTAATCGCGGAAGACGCCCGTTTTGCACCGATCGTGCATCCCTTGAAATAGGCCTTGGAGTAGCCCCCTATTGAATATATTAGTATGGCTCTTTGAAAACTATAAGGAAGCTTTTATTACAAATAAAGTCAATGGCACCGCCGATGTAGCAGGACTCGTAGTATTGATAGCCAGCTGTTGCGCCATTGAGGAGCGTGTCTTGCCATCCATTGAATGAGCAGGCATAGAAGCCGATGTCGTTGCCGTAGATGGAAGCTGCAAGAGTAACATAGTTTGCTTCGGCGCCGTCCAAGTTGTCTGTGTTGACGATGTTGATGTTGTAGAAAGAGATGCGGCTGGATCCGGTGGCTACAACGGCGGTTTCTGCATTGCTGTGTCCAGTCGGAAGAGGCGAAACTGAAAGTCCTCTGGAAAAGGTGACGCTAACCGTGTTGTCCTTGTACGACTGGCCAGGGTTTCCAGTAGTGTAACCGATGATACGAACTGCGCCTGGACGGTTGATGGAAGGGAGTTGCTCAGTGTATGATCCTGTATTCTGTCAGCGATTGCCCACGACTGTCTCAATTCGTAGATACGATACTTACCAGCGTAAATGAAGATTGTCTGGTTGGTATTGTCATTGGGCATCGAGGCCAGTGCAGCGCTGATGTTTGAAAAAGACGCATTTCCTTCACCACTTTGGGACACAACAATTGCGTATTGAGGCGGAACCTTGCCATCTTCTGGGTGCGCATTAACGGAAGCAGTGGATGCGGGACCAGGAATTGTGGTCGAAGGTCCAGTGGTGTCCGGCGTTAACGTGGTGTTCGCGTCGAATGGAGCAGGGTAGTTCCATGCCTTCTGGTCGATGAAGGACGTGTCTCCGACCCAATTTGCCAGAGAGTAGGGTGCAACTTGGTCCAAAGACATCTTCGTAGCATAGCTAGGTCGGGTGCTGCCTGTTTGCCAGCTGCCGGGCCCAGTGTTGTTGAACTCGCCAAAAATGACGTTCGAGGTCTGCGGAGAACCGGTCGACCAGATTGTCCAGCCTGAAATTCACATTAGCAAGTTCTCGAAGTTCGAGCATGGTTATTGGGAGCTTGTACCAGCGCTTGAAATATGCTTGTCTAAAAATGAGTTTTTATAGACAACTGTGGAGTAGTTGCTGTAGGGTCTGCCCAAGTAAGTCGAGCCGAATGTATCGCCGTATGTGCTCTCCTTGTAGGTAACTTTGCACTCATCGAACACGTAGCCAGAAACAGTGCCAGCAACGCGACCCTGGGCAGCGATGTATGCTCCTTTGGTATTGGAGCTGATGACGGAACGGTAAAAGTATGCGGTCGAGAATCCCCCTGAAATTCATATTAGCGAGTTCTCGAAGTTCGAGCATGGTTGTTGGGAGCTCGTACAAATAAAATCAATTGAGCCCTCAATATAACTGTTCGAGAAGACTTGAACACCTTTGTTCGCGAGCAAAGTATCTTGGAAGCCAACAAATGAGCAGCCATACGCGGCAAAATTGTTTCCATAATAGTCGGCGGCCAAAGCAGCAGTGTTCGGAGTCTGCGGGTATGTGTTGACAAAGTTGATGTTGTAGACCGCGAAATCCGGAATCGATCCTGTCTTCTTGACGTTCAACACCGGGGTCTGCTCGTTCTTACCCGCACTCGTGAGCTCTCCGCGAGAGAACTGCACTATGACTTGATTCTTGCTGTAGTCTGCTGGGCTGTCACTCTCGCCGATCAGGGTGACTTTACCGTTGCGAGTGATGCTGATCTGTTCGTTATACTTGCCCCCTTCGATCTTGATGGTATAGGGCTGATTGTCGTTGGGCAGCGCGCTGATGGCTGCAGAGATGTTCGCATACTTGCAGTCTGTGGCGTTCTGCGAGACGACGAGGGTCGCAGACGGTGTTGGCGTCGCACAAGTAGAAGATGCTCCAGTACTGACTGTGGCTGTAGGAGCGGCACTTGGCATGGCTGAAGCTGACGATACCTGAGCGGCATTGGAACCCTGGATAGATTCAAGGACTGAAGAGTCGACCCAGGTGAGGTCGCTGGATGCGAATCCACTGAAAGCGTTTCCGAAAACTTTCGAAATCGTATAGGCCGAAACTTGGTCAGCCGACAACAGGTAATCACAAGAGCTGGCTCCACGGCTTGCCGCGTTGCTGGAATACGAGCCCGGGCCTGAGTTTTGGAACTCTCCAAACACCGATCCTGGTGCTGAACAAGCTGTGGAATAGACTCCTGAAGCCGCTACGACGCTACCCAGTGAACTGTTTCGGAAGATCACGTTGATCAGACCAGCGGCACCGTTGGGGGTTGCAAGATAAACGTTGCTGGCCGAGCCCTGCACAGAGCTAGAGTCAACCACAAGTGTGGCGTTGTAGTTGACACCGGATATGGCGTTCCCTTTGCCGTAGAATATGGAGTTACCAGATCCGGTTGGTACGATGGTGCTCGCATAGACGTAGGCCGTCGGGTAGTTGTAGAACAGCTTGTCCGGTCCCTGCACGAGACTGTTCGCGATGATGGTAATACCGTACGACGCCTGGTAGACGCCTTGGGCACTACTGACCAAGGCACACGTGTAGACACCGAGATTGATACCCTTGGCGTTGATGGCCGGACCGACGCCGGTCGTCGCGGTATTGGTCAAGTTCAGGTTGCGCAAGGTCAGACCACGACCGCCGGAGGTACCAAAACTGACCGAACCGATCTCGTTGTTTGATGTAATAACGACCTGGTTGTCGGACACCACTGAAGCGGAAGGACCGGCGATGGTGAGAGTCTGTGTACCAGCCACGGTGACTGCGCTGTAAGTGCCGGCGAGGACGGAGATCGATGGGATGCCAGACTTCTGGGCGTAAACCACAGCAACATTGATGTCTGTGAACTGCGCGGAGGCGGTGGCCACCGTGACAGCAGAAGCGCTGACAGGGATGGTGCTGGTGCTGGAAGACGATGATCCTGCAGAGATCGAGGTCTCACTGGCTGAGGTCGCACTAACATCGGCCGAGGTTCCTGTAGCTGAACTCGAGGACAGAACTGCTGAGTTGGTTGAAGTTGTGTCGATCGAAGACGAGGGAGTCGTAGAAGATGAGGAAGAGCCAGACGATGATGCCCCACTACTGGAAGCACCAGATGCAGTGGCGACCTGGGAGGCATCAGAATCCCGGATAGATTTCAAGATAGCAGACGGGATCCATGTGGTGTCAGAACTTGAGTAGCCAGGAAAGCCCCGACCAAATATCTTCTCGATGGAGAAATCTTGCATTTGGTCTGCAGTAAATGCACGATCGCAAGAGGCGGAGCGGCTTGCAGCATTAGATGCACTCATCGAACCTGCGCCTTTGTTTGCGAATTCTCCGTAATAAGTGTTGGGGAATTTTGTGCACACCGTCGCGCGAAGAGCAGAAGGTGCAATCAGATTTCCCAGAGCGCTGTTGCGATAAAGAGCATTTGAATTCCGGTCGTTTGGCTCCGCTAGATAGACATAGCTGTTGCTCAAGCCTGGCTTCTGTTGAACGCTGCACGAATCGATAACCAAGGAGGAGTTGTACCATAAGCCGCCAGTCGAATAGCCCTGGAGATATCCGATAGACGCCGAAGATGCCGTCGGGACGATTACGGAGTTGTAGACGTAAGCTGTGACATAGGCATTAAAGAGCTTATCAGCACCTAGATGATGTCAGCGACCATTGAGACTCGCATTGGGTCATGAAAACAATACCTTCAATGTATGAGTTGGTGATCAGAGTCGTACCCAACCCGGCTTGGTAGACACCCAGACCACCTGAAACCAGAGCAACGGTGTCAAGTAGCATGTTCGAGCCGGACGCATAGAAGGCTGGGGCCTTTGTACCAGCCACAGAAATCGTGTTGGTGATATTGACATTGCGGAAAACAACACCGGTCGACTTTTGAGTGTTGAACGAAACAACGCCAGCGGTGGCTTCAGCAATGATTTTGACCTGGTTGTTCGCGAAGCTACTGGCTATAGGACCAGCGATTGTCACAGTCTGTGTGCCTTGAATGACAACTGTTTCGCTGTATGTACCAGCCTGTACACTGACTGTCGGGATGGCTCTGTTCTGAGCTGCAGCGATGGCAGCGTTGATGGCAGTGAATTCGGCGGATCCATCGAGTGCGACAGTGAGCGCAGTGGCTTTGTTGGTGCTTGATGCTGCGATCGAGGATGTTTGAGAAGTCGTGACCGAAGAAACACTGGATGAGAGAGAGGATGTCGTGGCACTGGATGAGGGAGAAGACGTCGGTGACGAGGAACCATCGGACGACGAAGAAGATGTCGTAGAAGGTTGGACAGACGAGGATCCCGATAGATCGGTCGACGTTCCGGACTGCGCAGTGGCAAGGCCGATGAGGCCGACCACGCCGATGAGGAGTGAACGCATTGTCATGAAGGAGGGCAAAGACGTTGCGAACCCGAGCAACTCGAAGCTGTATGAGGGCAGCTATCAATTAGTCCAGCAAAGACTTGACCGAGATGAAACCTGCAGCTCAATCTACACGCGGTCTCACATTAGTTGATATACTTCCCAAAGCAAGCACAGCAATTCACTTGTTCAGGGTTGAAGAAGTCCACTTGTATCTGGACTCTGCCAGCGACGCCACCCTCGGCCGTGATATTGGTTGGATCTAGCCAGTTGCACGCGTTTTTCGCTAAGCAATCGGACTGCTGTGCGGCTGGATCAGCAAAAGTGAACGCCATTGCGCCGTTTTGGGACTGACAGCAGATGGGTATCCCCGTCATCTCAGACTACGCTAACCAGTGGCGGCTCGTTCGTCCACGTGGAAGTCCGCACGGAGAAGATCAGAACTGCGTCCTGCAGTAGTGCGTATCCACGTAGTTCCAGGTGCATGGAAAAGAGTCCAGGGCATAGTGATATCGATCTCTACCGCTTACATTATCCCCGGAGTGACACGGAATGAACTAAACAAAAGACTGCCATTAGGTTCGGATGGCGTTCAGGGGTCGGGGCTTGCAATGGACGCGATGCTGAAGGGTTGAAGGAGCGTGGTACACTCGAGTAGAAGGTAGACTCGAGAGACTGTCCTGTTGACGTTCTGCACGCGTCGCCACATTGTTGAATAGTCGATTGTGGTGATGGCTGTATGTATGTTTCAACTCGAGATGCTTACAACCATTTCGAGCATCTTGGAAATGCTTTCATCTCGCGTATCGGGCGGGATCTAAGGCTCGTAGGCTTGCAGGTCGCTAGCTATGCTTGTTCCGTTTTGATGTTATCCGGCCTCGTTGGGAAGTTCTCCGGCGATCTGGACGCGGTAGTTGACAACAAGAACGAGCCGAAGCCGGTGAGTCGGGTATAAAAATACACAAAAGGCTTGGCCAGACGTCGCACCTTGATTTCCTCGATCCTTGATTGGTGCATAATCACAGCAAGCTTTGTACAGTGGCTTGCTCGCTTGCGGCTTGTACCTGGATTCAAAGCCAATACAGATTATGCTCTTCTTCAATCATTGAGATAGCGGTCTGTCTTTTGTGCGTTGCTGCCATGGTCTTATCTCCTCGGTCAAGCCCGGTATCCTCAGTGTTACCAGTGGGCAATTAGAGTGTCTTTGAATCGGTGGAAGTCCGCAGAGTCAAATGATCGTCGTTATCGATGAAACACTTGTTACCCCTTGCAATGATTCGCTTCTCTGCAGCATCATCTATTCGGATCGAACCGAGATTTGAGCAGGGAAATATCGGTGTTACGTATATCTCGAAGAATCGTCAATCGCTCATATGTTCTCTGCGATTGTGATGTGTCAAAATCGATTCGGGATCTCATGTAGCACGATCTCAGTACAGTTGAGAATGCGGAGATGCCTCCGAATTTGTTGATGTTGGTAACGGCGTTAGCCCTTGAACATCATCCCTAGCTATCTGGATGCAGATAGTGATCCAGAACAATTCTTACTTGATGCATTCCTAGCGAAGACGTCTGTCGTATTTATTTACCCAAAGATGGATGAATTGCGTACCCCAACCCTAACCCTACAGCGCTCGAAGCAAAAATGCCGTAGACCACATTGACATCCCCAACCTCATTAACATTTACATCGAAGCGAACTCGGACCTCGGTGCGCGTGAGGCGCTTGCCGTTGAACCATAGGGCAAAAGAATAGATGTCGTAGGGCGAGGTGATCATCGATTCGATTGACCCGAGAAGCCTGGATTAATTTGACGATTGTGACGGATACTTTCCACAGGTCGCTCACCTCGGACAGTGTCATATCAAAGACCATAGATCGAAAGTCATGTTGGCTTACCTTTGAGAAACGGAAGTGCGACACCACAATCGTTCGATCAGCCTATGCACGTAAGCTAACAGCCAGCACATTCTCCATGGATCTCGGCCGCTTCCCAGTGAGCTTCTCGAAATCACCACTAATCACTTCCAATTCCCCAAGCCTAATCGCCTTCCCAAAGCTCACCATATCCGTACTGTTCCAGGTAATTCCCTTCACGCCAGTCTTCTCAAACTCATCCCCCGCAGGATGCCTCGGAATGCCCATCGCATCGAACATTTCGAAATTCTCCTCTTCGGTCAGTTCCCGCCACTCGATCGTCTTCCCACTCATTCTGGAAGCGATAGACCCCACCTCGGCCCAGGTAAGCAGTTCCGGGCCCGTAATGTTGTAAGCAACATTCTCATGCGCGTGAGGGTTCTTGAGAACGGCAGCCGCAGCTTCAACGCAGTCGTCTCGACTCACGAAAGCCACTTTACCGTCTCCAGCATTCGATTGCAGCACGCCTGTTTGCACGGCAGCGGGGACGACCACATCAGACATGGCTTGGATATACATGCTATCGCGAAGAGCCGTCCATGCGAGTCCGCTGGCCCGCAGCATCTCCTCAGTGGCGCGGTGCTCCTGGGCCACCAGTGCCGTAGGGGTCGGTAGGTCGGTTCCTACGAAGCTGGTGTAGACAATGTGTTTCGCACCCGCTGCTTTGGCGGCGTTTACGGCGTTCTGGTGTTGGGGCAGGCGGGCTCCGGCGCGAGATGTGCTGATCATGAAGACGACTTCGGCGCCGCGGAAGGTTGCCGTGAGGTCGGAAAGAGGGTCATCGAAGGAACCTTTTCGGACGTTCGATCCGGATTGCGAGTGGTGTGCTAGTTTCGAAGGGTCTCGGGTGAGGAGTATGAGAGCCGAGGGCGGAATTCCATTGTCCACGAGGTTCTTGATAAGATTTGAGCCATATTGACCACTAGCACCAGTCACCAGGATTGTGGGTTGTTGCATATTGGAGGATCCCCGGGTGAAGATTATGGATAGCTGTCTCAGATTGTTTCGACTAATGTCTCAGCGAACACGAGGTTTGGATAACAGTTATGTTACGTTGTTGTGACGGCGACAATGTTGCAAGTTTTGACTGAGACGGAACCCAAAACATCGGCTTTCCGATCTCGGTATATGCCAAGGTTTGTTTGAATGGAGTGTCTCACCGATGTTAGCATGGTTACGATATACTGGAGATGCTGATGCTACCGCTTACTGGAGATTAGATTAGTGAGATACCAACATCAGGCCACTGCTCTCTCACTGGCATAAGGCGTGATCGTGTATACGAAAGCTGTTGATTTCACTACCGAAGTTCACAGACTTTGGCAAAACAAGGGATGGACGAAGTCGGAACGTGGAATTCCGCAACTCCCGAGTCCCAACGATTGCATCCGAGAGCCATAGGACGACTGACCCATCAGCACGAAAAGAGCAAGCGAACGACACTCTTGCCAAAACACTTGTCACGCTACTCTCGGCGGTACGGTCGATCACTAGAGTCAGCATGATCTCTTATAGCAGTGCCTCCAGCATCTGTAACGATCCCACATATAGTGTACTTCGTCAAAGTGTACGCTCTCAGTGTAGAGGGATTTAGCTGTTCTGATCGCGGTATGTTATCGTTGCAAACGTTCATGGACCAACATAGCAGTCCGACAGACTACCTGGTCATGGTAATGTATTATCGTAGTATTACGAAATGAAGTGGAAACTAAAAATGCCCGCGCTCCTAGGCGTACGAAGCGAAATCCCCTCCTGTCGAGGCAAAGGGCTCTACTCGTAGATCCGACGGTGGCACAGCTACTGCCGATTGAGGAGCCTCTCAGTATGTTGAAAATCCAACCTCGCCAATGAACCAGTGCATTCGTTCATGGGCGTCCATCTAGAAAAAGCTGGTGTGATCCGATCCCAATACACGGCGCAGCCAGCTGTCTTGGGATGAATCAATCGATTCTTCAGCGTTGTCCGTCTTTTTCCAATTATGCCGTCTTGTCCAGGAGCTCGATCCTCGACCTGATCAATCCGCATTCCTTCAATTACTCGTCATAATCTCACTTCAAGCTTTCGAGACAGGCTGGTACTGGTCTACGGGGCTATGAGGCGTAGGTGCGACCTCTTGCACGGCGGTCTGGGCAAGCGGTTTCTCCTCATGGGGCTCGCCGACTTCTTGATGAGCGGTCATCGGACGAGGGCCGCCTGCAGGCGCCTTATGTGAGAAGTACTCAGGGTCGACGCCGTTGTTGGGCGAGTGATTGTAGCTGTAATCGGCTTCGGACGAAGAGTGGTCGGCGTAGGCACTCTGGCGACGGCTGACAGGTTTCGAGTCCCAGCCGGGTGAGTAGACATCGCCGTAACCGTAGTCGCTCATGCCGGACCTGGCCATGTATGATGAGGGCTGGCGGCTGGGAGGGTTGGCTGCTGCGGCTGCTGTGAAGTAGTTGGTGCCGGTGAGGGTGTCGCGGTTGCGGTTCCTGGCTTCGCGCATGTAGACTTGTTGCTCTGGGTCGAGATCCCCGGCGTCGACAGCGCCGTCGCCGCCCTTTTTCCGGCGCATGTTTACGGCGCATGCGACGACCATTAACATGACAAAGCCGGCGACACCGATTGTGATGGCTGTGATGGCTTCGTAGCTGAGGCCGCCTTCGCCGCCATTGTTTGACCTTTCCACCAGCATTGTAAGGTGATGTATAGTCTTGGTGCTGGAAAGGACCGTTCGATGCCGACGAAGATCGGTGGGTAGTAAGAGATTGGCGCCGGAAGTGAATAGAGCTGTGGTGATAGGAGAAGAGAAAGACGTGCGAGAAAGACACCATCGTGTTGGCCTACCTATTATTTAGCGGCGGTTGGCAGTCGACATTGGCTCCACAACAACGATGTGCTCGGACAATGCATGGTCGGAGAATAGCGTGTGTGGATGATCGTTGATTGTCGACCTCATCCTTCAAAGGCCATGGCTGCACATGCTGGACGATAATAACAAAGCGAAGCTGCCGAGCCCCCTAGCGGTAAGCTAAGGTGGAGGGCGGCACGGTTGGAACAACGGCGGGCACGTGGATTCACGGCTTGACTCTTGTCTCGTTTGGATCATGGACGATATGATTGTCCGCATCGAGTGGTTCGTTGACTCGGTATACTTGATACGGTTGCCTTGTGGAAGCCTCTCTCCAGATGATCGGCTGTCCCTGTGTGCTGTGGCAGTGTGGCTTGATGCACATCGGAAAGCATCAAGATCAGAAGTCTAAACACCGATAGATAGGCTCTCGGTCGGGGGTGAGATCTCTAGCCGCCACCGACATCCGAAAGAAATGGGTCCTCAATCAAAGCTTAAACCAAGCTGTTTTTTCGACACAAGCTCCCTTCCAACATCTGCCGGCGGTGGTCGACTGCAGAAGATCACCCGTGCCAACCTCTGCAGTCGACGTTTCTGATGGTGGTGCCGTTGCTCAAGGCTAAACAAGCTCCTTCGTACGTGAAGGGCCGAAAGACTTCTCAAAGACGGGTTTGTCCTTGTCGAGTAGTATCGCCATTATTTTACCCATGTCGACGACGGATTTGGCCCCGGGCGAGCGGCTGAACGACCGCAGGCTGGCATGCATGCCGCATGCATGACGATCGTAGCACCAGGATGCAACAAGGAACAACAAACTTGAGTGGGCTCGTTCATCTCCGTTCGCCTTTCCAGGGTATATCGCGCAGAGGCGGTGGGCAGCTTCGATTTAGTGCGACGATGATGGAATGATTGTGCGATTTTTGACGAGTTTGCTCATGAGCTTTGACAGGTGTCAGCCGTCTCGTCCGTGCTATCTCGTCTGTCTGTACCGAAACCTTGTAGCCGTTCAGCCATTCAGCCGTTGGAGCTTATCTAAAGCTATCAACCCTGTAGTCGATCACAGAGTTTCCATGTTTGGAAAACACCCGCAGTCGTTTGTTGACGCAGGGCAAAAAAGGTACACCCGCACGCGGCTATGCTGCTGACTCCTCATTACTTCTGGACTTCCACCTCCCTTCTGCTGCGTGATCGTTGATGTATAGTACTCGGATTTATCACGTCGGATTTGATATCTGCCCCTGATTCTAAACATGGACGATTCTATTTGGGCACGACGTGGCTGCTTTGAGCGCTGAAGTTTGAAACTATTGCGTGTGCTGGTGAATATAGCGAATGGACGAGAGTGGGAACAATCGTAGGAGTTGTCATCATTATCCAGGCTCGCCGACATACCTCTGTCGAGAGCATTCGCACATTGGCCACAGAAGTCACCAGCTAACCGATATAGAACCAACACGACGAAATCCTCAGACAGGCCACTACCGATACGAAAGGATCAATGCCCCGTATTGATGGCGAAGACCAGATCTGCGTACCCGCTACTTACTATAGCCACTCTGCGCGATCAGACCCTAGGGGTCCAGGCATGACATCCCATCCGATATCAACGCCCTCGATCACCGCTGAGTGCTTCACAGCAGTGATCTGACCGAAACCGGAGTCTCGCTCCTCGAGCATCTCACCGGGCACATCGTCTTGTCTTCCGGTCCGTAGCATATCGAAGCCGCTCGAACCTTCATACTGCCCCAGGGATCGCAAGAATTTCCCTGTCCCTGCGAGGCTGACATCGACTACATATGAACCGCCTTCGATTGCTTGTCGATACAGCGCAGCTGCAATGCCCGCTGCCAGGAAAAACCCAGAAGCATGGTCCAATGCTTGGAAGGGCAATGGCCGCGCAGTCTTGCCAGCGCCAAAGTGCTCTGCTTCGGAAACATTCATGCCTGAGCACGTTTGTATCAGTGAATCGAAGCCGCGCCGCTTGCTCCAAGGCCCAGTAGGGCCGTAAGCTGACAGATTCGCACATATGATGCCTTTCTTTGACTTGGCTGCGATGTCCTGAGGCGAAAGGCCTTTGCCGGCAAGCGAGCCGGGGCGGTAGCTTTGTAGGAAGACGTCGGCATCTTCGAGCAGTTTGTCGAGTTTGGCACGATCTTGCAGGAGGCCAATGTCAAGGCGGACTGTTTTTTTGCCGCGAGCGAAGTCTCGGTCAAGCGACGGTTGGTCTTCCAGGTTTGGGCTTGTGATCCATAGGACGTCTGCGCCATGCGCGGCAAGAGTTTTGCCAGCTACGGGTCCAGCGATCACACGATCCATCTCTGCTACGCGGAGACCTCGCAGACATTTGTCGCAGCCGGGCTTGAAGTTTGTGGGTCGTGAAGGGGGGCCGTCAGAGATCTTACGGATTATGATGGGAAAGTCGGAGATCGCACGCGCTTGCGGATTGCTGTCCCACTGCTCGAAAGAACGCAGGCTGGCAACGGCTAGGCCGGCTTCGATGGCTGCGTTCTCAAAGTCGATGGTGGTCCAGTGAGCGATTGCTGTAGTGATACGACCCCGATCATCTTCTCCTGAGCACCTGAGAAGCTTCTTGAGAGCTTCTCTGTGGACAAGAAATCCGTCGTGTATGCGAACGTGGCCGTCAGCCGTTTTGTGGAGCCCGCCTATCGGTGGACGCGACGGCGACGGCGATTTCCCATCGATGGTCAGGAATGAGGAGCAGTTGAATTCGACAACAGCGTGTTGTAAAGTAACTTGCGTTTCCGGAACAGTGGTACTGTTGAGATGACTGTGAACGAGAGCCGCCGACAACGCTGAGAGGCCGATCGAGGCTTGCGCGAGAATCCCGAGTTTGAATGATGATGGCGCTCCAAGCCCAGTACCTGGGAAGGTGAGTGATTCTAACGCAGAACTTGGTAGGTCAAGATGTTTCCATAGTAGGGCGACTACGTCTTTCGCATCGAATTGCCGACGGTCCATCATGCGCTTAATGCAGCTTCACCAATAATTGAGCATCCAGAGTGCATCCGACAGAGATTGCGTGGGGCGGAGTTTCGACTGTTGATGACGGTACTTTGATCAAAGACAAAAGATGTCGTGGGTCAATCCGACAATCGATTGTAAAGAGTTGCATACATACATGTATGATTGATTGCGCTTGCCGAGGTCGGAGCCGGCATCCAGCGCCGGAGAGATTGTGCTTCCGTTTCGTTCAATCTGGAGTCTGGAGGTCACATGCTGCTTCATGCATTTACATGACCTGGCAGTGACTTGATCTCACGTTTCGGAAGCTCATAGGCAGAAGTGGAACATGGATCCACTGAGCTAAATCCCTCACTCTTAATGGTACCACAAGTCTGGAAGCATTCGAAAGCCTCAGGTACTGGCTTGAAGATCCAACAATACCATTGAGATGCACGTAGCTCAACACCTGGCTCTCAATGGTACTACAAAACCGAGCTTACTCGAAGCTCTCATATGATTCCACCTCGGCGCTTCTGAGATGCAGAAATGAAACGATACGTACACTTGCTAGGTTCATCACTCTCGATCGTGTTCATAACACCGTATCGACTCGGAGGTGATCCCCCAACTTCCAAACTCTCATCGCTTTTTCTTCCCATGGATCAAACTCAGGTAAGCGGTGAGACAGCTCCATGAGATCGAAATCGTGAGTGTGCCAGAGAGATCGTCTATTCCAACGATTGTAAGCCTCAACGGAAGGCAGCCTCTGCAATAACAACTGTCGCATATTATCCCATAGGAGTTGTAGATGAAGAGTTGATTCGGATCAAAAGTACTGGTTGATTATTCTGTCTCTGTGCGCTACGAGATTCTGGTGCTGTGACACTTGTCTGCCGAGCTCGTTCTCGCCCCACTGCAAGTCTTCATCCAGGATAAGATGGGTGTACGCAAATATGCTCGCGTCAAGCATACTCGGCTGCTTCTGCCCAAAGAACCATTGATCCTCGCCGAGTAACTCCGAGAAGGCGGCGAAGGCCTTCGCTGCATCGCGCATCGTGTCTTCTTCCGAGATTGTGGACGAATATGAAGTTTTGGAAAGTTCTTTCTCTGCTGCTTCGCGCAGTTGATGTGATATTGCGAGCTGGACGAACGAGCTCGAGGAACAAGGTTCGATGTAGAGCTTGTGGACGAGGGAGGAGTTGGAAGGGTGAATGTACAATTGGTATAGCTGGTATCGATTAGCATCATCGCGTTTGGTGTGTATCATTGTTCGACGTACCCAAGCTTTACGCAAGGCGTTATTGACCATGGATGCGTATGATTCATAGCGCAGATCGTCTGATTCCTCAATCGTTGATGAAGACTGCGTCTTGGTCCACTTTGTCAACTTATTGCTGGGTACAGCGTCCGGCGCACTGGACTGATCTTTCGATGTCGCAGCAGGCTGTAGGAACGGTAGGATCCCTGATGGCGAGGCATGGTTACTCGAGGGAACGAGACGATACTGCACGCCGGAGAAGTTGAGGTAGGCCTGTCGTGGAATGAAACGATCAGTCTCCGTTCTATGCGCCTGAGCATGCGATTGTCCATACCTGCCACTTCAAGCATCCCGGATTGAAGCTCGGCTTCCCACTCTTTGCCTCTTTCTCTGTGGTGAAAACATGCAACACATGCTGACTCTTGTCTTTCGGAGCCCTCAATGGGAGATGGTTCTCATCGTACTGGACGAGCGGGAACTTGTCGAAGATGCGCTTGAGCGGCGCGGGGATGCGGAAGATGCTGTTCTGTTGTTGCGCAGTCCATGAGGCCGCTGGAGGGCCGCCTGCTGTTTGTGTCATGGAGGCTCGAGATGTTGTAAATTAGTCATTGTTAGCATGATCGATGGAACATCAACGGGCATGTCGCTCTCGGGGGTCTGATCGTCACGGCGGCGAGAGTCTCTAAGCGGCTAGCTCGCTTGAACACTAACCCTATTCAACATCGCATCTACTTTCTTGCGATGCACATCAACTACTGTAAATGTACGAAGGTACATGCACCTCCTCACTATTGATCTATACCAGCACCGTGTAACCCCTCAATCAACGAGCTTCCCCGCAATGCGTCGTTCTATGCATGCGAGAAATGTCTACGACTGGTGTACTGATGACGCCTAATTGCCATGTCTTCTTGGGATAGACTTGGCTTCCAAGACTGTGATCCCCCATAAGAAGAGTGCAAAAGCGAACGGCATCTTTCTAGCTAGGTCTATCTCTCCCGTCTCGATTTCTCTCTCTTCAATATGGCGTCCAAAAATGATAACATGCTGGAGCCGACAACGTTGGAACAAGGCAAGACTGAAGACTCTGTTCACCACGAGACCAAAGACACAGGCAACGAAGATCTCACTACCCTCGATGCCGGCTATAACGAGTCGGAAATCATTGGCGACTTGACTCCTGCTGAAGGCAAGAAAGCTTTACGCAAGGTCGACATAAGACTGGTGCCGCTTTTGGCCGTAGGTGGTGATGAGACATGCTTCCATCTTGCTTCGGGGTAGCTGAGCACAAGTCTAGGTGTTGTACCTGGTTGCCTTCATCGACAGGAGCAACATGTAGGCATCGATTTTGTATCTCGTGCTCAACCTTCGCTGACACAGACGATCCCAGCGGCAATGCAAGAATCGCAGGGCTCAACACGGACCTTAATCTCACCGGCCTGCAATACAACACCGCCGTCACCCTGTTCTTTCCCCCGTACTGCCTGTTCGAAGTCCCGTCCAACATTGTGCTGAAGCTTATCCGCCCTTCTGTCTGGCTGTCTATCCTTCTGTTCTCCTGGGGTATCGATCTTACATCTCTTGTTGCATTACACTTCTGACAGCGAGTGACAGGACTTGTAATGACACTCATGGGCTTGATCGAGAACCGACAAGGACTTTATGCTGCGAGGTGGTTCCTAGGGATAGCTGAAGCGGGTATGTATGGCTGCATGAGCATAATCCCGAGTATCTTACTAACGACAATATAGTACGTCGACCTACCTTCGTGTCTATCACACAGGGGCTGTGCCAGTGAGATGCGCAGCGCACATCTTGAGCACATTGCTCTGTGTCTAAAGAACTGATCAAAATTGAGCCGAGTGCTGATACAAATTTTGCAGGGCTTCTTTCCGGGTACAACTCCATCAAAGTCTACTCTGACTGACTGAACAACCTGAACTAATAACTTCACCCAGGCGCGACCTTTCTCCTAACTTTGTGGTACAAGAGATACGAGGTCCAAAGTCGGATGGCTGTGTTTTACACGGCAGCCAGTCTTTCGGGTGCTTTCTCCGGTCTGTTGGCGTTTGCGATTGAGAAGATGGATGGTATCGCCGGTCAGTACCCACGGGGAAACATATGTCGGTACATCAGCTCACATCCGACTTATATCAGGACGCACTGGCTGGCAATGGATGTTCGTATTCCTTCATGCAAGTCCCAGATCTTCTTGTCTGACAGACAACTTAGCTTCATTCTCGAGGGCCTCATTCCCGTGGCTTTATCATTTGTGATTTGGAAAATCTTACCTAACAGTCCCGAGACCGCCGGATTCCTAGACAAACAAGAGAAAGAATACATCATCAATCGGCTGGCCTTGGAGACTGGCTCTGGGCATGGGCGAGTCACCAATAACGACCGGATCAAGATGCATCACATCTGGGCAGCGTTCAAGGAATACAAGATCTGGTGTTCTTGGGTCATGTTCTGGGCCAACACCGTAGGAGTCTACGGGTAAGACACTCAGGACAGAAACTGATTGCATGACTGACACTCGTGACAGCTTCACAGCCACTGTGCCCGCAGTCATCCAGCAACTTGGTTATTCATCAGCCAATGCACAACTTCTGACGATCCCAATCTACGTCTTCGCCATGATCATGACCATCATCTTTGCATTCTGGTCTGACAAAGTGCAACAGCGGTCTCCCTTCATCATGGCAGGATACTGTATCGCTGCGGCAGGCTTCATTGGCCAGCTCGCGATTCCACACACCCGGCTGCCGGGCTTGACGTACGGATTCTTGTTCCCGGTCGCAGCGGGCTTATACTGTCCGTTCGTTCACATCGTCTGCTGGACTGGTATGTCTCCACGCTTACTTCACGATTTATAGCCTTACACTCACAACTTATCAGCAAATAACCTCGCACCCTCTTCAAAGCGCGCTGTTGGCATGGGTCTGCTGATCTCCGTCGGCAACATGGGCGGTATCGCCGGCTCCAACATCTACATTGCAAGCCAAGCTCCCAAATACCCGGTCGGCTTTGGCGTAGGTCTAGGGATGAGTATCGCGGCGATTATCATGGCTTATGTCTTGCGGAGGGCTTGTGATCGTGAGAACAAAGCGAGGCGCAAGATGTTGGATGAAGAAGGGGAGCAGGCGGTGCGGGCTAGGTATTCTGATCAGGAGCTGTTAGATATGGGGGATAAGAGTCCGTTCTTTATCTACACCTTATAGAGTGGTTGAAGAGGGGTAGTTGGGGGAGGATGGGGTCGGAGATACTGAGATCTCGTCTAATGGGGTTTATGGCTGGAACAAGGACTGCTTCGACATATGGAAATCGTTGACACCACTGTAGGTCAAATAAGTTGGCAGTGCTCACCGGTGTCGGCAAGCATTCGGAAGAACATCTAGTCTCGTTCACTGCTACATGTATACACCGACAAGCAAGCAATCACAAAACCCCAATCGGATACTCCTCAGGAATATTGTCCACATTCGGAGTGACACTCGGCACGGCATCATATCGCTTGGCCGTGACCTGCTCCTTCGCCCACGAAGGCGTCTTCCTCACTCTCCCCATCTGCTGAATCTGATAAGCGATCTGCAACAACTTCTCCTCCGTCCACTGTCTCCCCATGATCTCCATCCCAATCGGTACGCCATCCGGAGCGGTCTTAGTGGCAGGGCTGAAACCGATCGGGACGGTGACAACAGGAGTGCCCGTCAAAGCTGCCAAGATACCATTGCGCCCAACTTGAGAGGGCGAGCCGATTTTGACGACGAGGTTCTTTTGCTCGGGGTAGATCAGTGCGTCCAGGTTGTTGCTGGCGAATGTCTTCTCTAGAGATAGCGATAGATCACGAATGCCCGCCAACGTGGAGTTGTAAGTTGCGTTGGAGGTCGAGGACACGAGCGACGTTGTCACGTATTCGTAGCCCGAAGGGAGGACTAGGAAGTTGTCGCTGGCGTATAGTTCGGTGGTCGAGTTCGGGTGCGTTCCTGCCAGGTCTGGACGCTCGAGGTATTTCGTGAGCTCCTCGCGGTACTCGTAGCGTTGGACATCGAGAGCTCCGATGATTGCACTGGCGTTGTAGATGGTCTCGTTGATAGGGACTATCGTCGCGCCAGCATTACGTAGCTTCGCAACGTGCTTGGCCATTGCGTCGTTCACTGGTGTTGTTTCGTTTGAGGCCGTTCGATTGAAAAAGCCCTCCAAGAGCCCAAGTCGCAAGCCCTTCAGCGATCCGGTGGTAAGTGACGCAGCATAGTCGGTCCCTTCAATGCCGGCTGGGACGGACGCTGTGGTGTTGTCGTCCGCATCGTATCCAATGCTAGACATAACGGTAATTGCAGTTGCCACGTCCTCGACACAACGGGCAATGGGCCCGATTGTGTCTTGCGTGTACGAGATAGGTATGACGCCAGCACGACTAACCAAACCTCTCGTCGGACGCATGCTCCAAAGGCTGTTGGCGCTGGCTGGACTGCGCAGACTATTGACGGTGTCTGTGCCAGTGCCGAAAACGCTAAAAGAAGCCGCAATCGCTGCGCCTGTACCACCAGAGCTACCGCCTGGAGTTCGCGTATAGTCGTAAGGATTGATGGTTTGCCCGCCGAGAGAGGAGACACTGATGCCTTCGAGTGCGAGCTCGTGCAGGTTCGTCTTACCCAGGATGATGGCGCCGGCTTTTTTAAACGCTGCCACCGAGGGTGCATCGACGGTTGGCTGCGAGAACTCCATGGCGGCGTTGGCGCCGGTTGTTGGCATGAACGACGTGTCGAAGTTGTCCTTCAAGAGAATGGGAATGCCAAAAAGTGCGCCGTGTGTGCCATTGTTCGAAGCAAGCGCCTTGTCGCAGTTGTCTGCATCGCGGAGAACGTCGGGATTAATTGCGAGGATGGCGTTGGTGTGGTTATTGAAAGCCTCAATGCGAGCCAGGAAAGATTCGACAACCTTGCGGCAGGTGACTAGGCCAGTATACAGGTCATGATGAGTGGAAGCTATAGTGGCTTCTCTGGGATCAAAAGCGAACGTGCTACTGGCAAATCCAAGGATCGCCGTGAGAGACCTTGTTATTTGCATGATTGGGCGGGTCAGTAGGACTGATAGATTGATAGGAGAGACGTAGGAATAACAATATTGCTCATAGCCATTGGATGTCACCCAGATAATGTAGTTGCCAAACACTGCAATGATGACATAGGTGCTAGGCTAAGGTACCTACAGATAAGAGGTGGATCCTTGCCTTGCGCCGCCTTGGCATGTTGTTATCAGTAAAGATGTGTCCACGAAGTCAGATAACCCGACCCAATTACTGTCTTAGACCATTTCGATCGCAAATTCAATGCCATCGGCAAGTAGTACGAGCGCCGCACATTCAGGCCGTTACCGTGTCAGCCGCTGAGCTCATGGCAGCGTAACAGGCACGGCTGAGATGCCAAACCACGCGATTCTTCCGACGCCATTGGCACGTATGACTGTTCATCTGCAATGAGCTGCGACAGAGAATTTGCAACTCTCTCTGGGCGTAAGTGGTGTCGGAGCGGCCCTCGCTGCTGGTGGCAGCCGTATGTCTGGGTGCTCGAAAGCGAGCTCCCGTGGGCTACATTCTTCTTGCGTTGCTTGTTCGGGAGACCTGAGTCTCTGATGTCGTGAAAGGCCGTTTCCTCGAAAAGCGTGCTCCATGTCCGACCTTCAGGTACCGCCGACGGTAGATCCGATCATTCCCTGCTCAACGCCCTGCACACCTTGCAAGTCTTCGAGTCCCTTCTCATGAAGTACATCGACATCGAGCTCTTCCATGACCTGAACAACAACGTTCAGCGATTCGAAGAACCCATTCACAGCGACTCGCAGCATGCGGTTCGTCGTGGCCTTGTACTCCGTCCTAAGTACAGTCTTGTCCTCAACGCTCCCAGTATCTTCACCAGCAATGTTGACAAGTGAAAATGAGCGTCGGACCAAAGGCGAGAGCTCCTCATCGACTGATAGCGACCCGAGCGTTGCTTCGGCGAGGCGATGGGTAGGGAAGGGCGTGTTGATTGTGCTGGTTAGAAGTCAACACTCTGTGCTACGACGTGGGCAGGTGGTGAATGCAATACAGTGTGCATGGGAAGTCCGCGCCAGTTCCGGCCATTTTGATCGACGTGCGTTTCAGCGTGTGTGTGTCGAGTGTTGACGATGACATGACGGACAGACAACAAAGTCCAAGGAAATGATTCAATAATAATCCTGGATCCGCGGCATTCCTTCCGCGGCACATCGTCGGGGAAGATCACAGCCTTACCGCTAAGACTAACACTACTACTAAAACCGTTTCCACTACCATTATCACTTCCGCCTCTCATCGACGACCGCCAAGGAGCAAGGAAAAAGCTGCCGCGATCTGGATCTGCTCACTTTTGCGTTTCTCCTTGCAGTACGAGACCGTGGCTTCTCAAATGGCGGCCAGCGAGCCAGCCAGAGTCTCGGCACCACCCAGGATACCATCACCATCTCATAGCCACTCAGCATGCAGAATCGACGTACAAATCGTCAAGGCGAATGTCTACCGGACCAGCCGGAAGTTCTCTGAGCGGAAAGGCATCTATCAACGCTAGGCACTCGGGACAAACACCAAGACTCAGCTACCTATTTGTTTCCGCGGCCACTCCCTCCGAGGCCTTCCAGTGTCTGCCGTCGCCAAATCGCATATTGCAAGGCTGATCCTTCACCTTGACGTCGCCGCCAAATGCGGGATCCACCAGATTCCCCAGCGCTAGTTTCCATCTTGTCGCGTGCTCACTTTCTACGGTTGGTCATGGCCATGAGTTCGGTGAACCCAAAAACAGCCTGCCACTGATCAGATCTTGTCAAAGATGTGGGCCGTCTTCGCCTTGAGTAGAGTTTTGCTGGAGGGCACAAGGTAGGCCGGTACGTGTCTGGATGTAAAGGGCGGCAATCCTGCCTTCACCGTGTTCTATCTCATTGTTGCCCACGAAACCCTCGATCGAACCAAGTTCTGGTGGAAGCATGGCATCTCAACTACAATTGACCTTCATAGTCACATCATTCTTCTTCTGCTCTCTCGTTGTTGTCTTTCTACTTCACACAGCTGCTTCGCAATTCGACTCACAATTCGAATATTCAAGACTGTTGACTGTCAATTCGTTTGAGCCACATCGACTCGTCATTGGCAAAGAAAGAGATTCCGGCTCATGGCCTCATCTTCAGTTCAAAAGCTCGCCCATAAGACCTCCTCAGCTGGACATCATAGGCAAAGCCTCTGAGAATGCTGGAAATTACCTCTTCATGACGCCTCGAGGCCCTCACAGGGAGAACAGCAAACCGGCCATCTACACCACGGAAGGTGATCTAGTCTATGTGGACCAAGGACATGACTCTACTTCCGACTTCAAACCCCAGACTTATCGCAACGAAACGCACCTCACGTTTTCTCATGGATACTCTACTGGTGCACCCAATCCGGGTCATGGCTACGGCAAGGCCGTATTCTTGAACAATGAATATCGACAAATCGAGTTCGACCTCAACGCGACTATGACATCGTTGTTGAACGACCAGCCGGGCAATTTGGATTTCCACGAGCACATCATGTCCAGCTCCGACACTTTATTTGTAACAGCATACAACAACACCCCCCACGACCTTTCTCCGATCGGCGGGCCCGAAGATGGATGGCTGGCAAACAGCATGTTCTTTGAAATAGAACCGTTCACTGGCCGGGTTATCTCTTCCTGGAGCGCGGTCGAGCACGTACCTCTTCCGGAATCCCGCCTTCCGCTGCCGTCTTACATGGGAGACGGCACAAAACGAGCGCCATACGACCATTTCCACATCAATTCCATCCAACCTCTGGGCGAAGATCGCTTGCTTATCAATAGCCGACACACCTGGTGTAGCTACGTGCTGGACCGCGCAAGCGGCAAGGTATTGCAAAAGATCGATGGCTTCGAGCATGGGTTCAGCTGGGCGCATCACGCAAGAGCGCACAATCTTACCGAAGATGGCGATTTCACAATGACGTTATTCGACAATCACAACATGAAAGACGACAAGGGCAGGAATCTGACGAAAGGTATCTTGCTCGACGTCAGCCAGAAGCATAAGACTGCTAAAGTGTTGCAAACCTTTGAGACAGACTTCTATGCGGATAGTCAAGGCTCGCTCCAGGCTCTGGACAGCGGTAGCTTCTTGCTGGGTGGTGGCCGGATACCCATGATCATCGAGTACGACGGTGCTGGCAACATCACATGGCAGGCACGGTTCGAGGCAGGAGAACGCGGATACAGCTACCGGACTTTCAGAGGGGACTGGTCTGGGACGCCGAAGGATTGGGATCCCAGTCTTGTCGTCGAGAACGGGACAGCGTACGTGAGCTGGAATGGTGCGACAGACGTGGAGGAGTGGAACGTGTATGTTGACGATGAACTTCTTGGATCAGCGAAGAGAGAAAGCTTCGAGACGGCGGTGAAGATCAACGGCCTGGAAGAGGGAGATTGTGTCAGGTTGGGTGCCGTTCAGGGTGGGGAGGAAGTCCGGGTTTCTAACACAGTCTGCTAATGAGCAGCACGAACCATTACTCTTTATATGCCGAACATTAAACACACGATCTCAATGGTACCAGCATATTGATGATATGCTAGAGCTGCTGGTATTACCACTGAGGAGATCCTACCCCGGTGAGATACTCGGCATTTCTATCTAGTGTCTGATTGGCCTAAGGATGAGCCTGATGCACGAAGGT
>Ga0265797_10003307_pt1 | contig 25978 bp, 14 predicted proteins | sample P2T30metagenome_FD_192433 | JGI IMG/M metagenome (GOLD analysis project Ga0265797, IMG submission 192433) | Plant litter microbial communities from East Loma Ridge, Irvine, California - P2 T30 | ecosystem: Environmental > Terrestrial > Plant litter > Unclassified | place: USA: California... | reverse complement strand
GTCCTCGATGACCAGGTTTATCTGGAGCTTCTTGATGCCGAAGCCGACGGCAACGAGCTTGGAGCCACCCCAAACGAGACCGTCCTGCTCAATGCCGCGGACAGACTCCTCGAGCTCCTTCATGGAGGTCTCGTCATCTGTGAAATTGTTAGTATGTGTTTCTTGAGAACATGTATGTTTAATGCGATCCGACATACCCCAGGGCTTAACGTCAAGGGTGACAATGGACTTGGCAGCAGGCTTGGCCTTGCCGGCCTTCTTCTGCTTGTACTCCTCAACACGGGCAGCCTTGAGCTTCTCGTTCTCCTCGTCCTCCTCGTCGTCGGAGCCGAAGAGGTCGACATCGTCATCGTCCTCCTCCTTCTCGGGGGCCTTGGCGGGGTTGAGGGTAAGCTCCTCAGAGCCGGGGCCGTAGGCAGTGGCCTCCTTGGAGGGGTCGCCAGGGAGCTTGGAGAACTCAGACTCGTGCGAGGCGATGTGCTTGTACCAGCGGTAGGCGTGAGGGTACTTCTCGACGGCGGGAGCCTCCTTCATCTGCTGGAAGGCCTTGACATCGGCCTGGGAGGGACCATTGCTGGAGTCGCTGTCAGTTACTGGTCGCCAGTGATATACAATGCGAGTAGCGAAGAGTCAATGCAGAGATTGAAAGATCAGAGGTGCGCAGAACGCGTATGGGTTTGTCTTCATTCAGCGGGGTCTTAAGCCGCCTCAGAAACACGGACCAAAATTGCTCATCAGGAAAGCGGTGCGGGGGATGTGGGAGTCGCAGGAAATGGAAGAGATGGCGCAGACGTACCCGACGATGTAGCTGCGGGTGGAGACCCAGCTGTTGAGGACTAAGCCATCCGTCAGCTACTACTGTGCTCGCGCAGCGGTGTGCGGCCTGTCTGACTATGTGTCGACGTAGGCTTGGCGGCGCACTGGAACTAACCGTGGAGACCAGTCTCGGAAACGAAGTCAGTGAAACCCATTGTGAAAGTGTGATGTCCCGGGTATATGTGTGGTATTGGTGGGAAGGTGGTGTATGAGGAGAGTAGGTGAGTGAGTGTCGAAAGGGAATAGGTTGAGAGGGGTTTGTATTTTTTCGCTTCCTCGCGAAGCCCGCACGGTGCTCTGCTGGAAAAGTGGGGCCAATCTGGAATCCAATCGTTCGTCTTCTCGAATTGTCTCCATGTCGACTTCCAATGTCCACTCCACTGTCTACATGTATCTTGACCTGGTATATCTTGTGCCAACACCCTCAAGTCAACCACGAATTGAAACAGCTTCAGCACCCTTCTCCAAATCAGCCCCATATGGTATCGACCATTAAGTCAAAGGCATACTAGGACTGATACAGATACGATACCTTCTTCGCATATATCGTCGCTGAAATGAAGGAGAGCGCCCATCGAACGCGGATGTCCGCCTCTCGTACATGAATTCGTGCACACACTCCTGCACTCTTCCACTCTCGCAATCCATTAGGTTCTTACAGCTCACCATCGTCGCCATGACTACAAATCACAGCTACATGTACATATAAGGTATGGATCCCCAAGCCGAGCGATACCAAGGGGGGAGGTGTCGGAATAGTAGAGGAGAAAAGGGGCACAAAGAACAAGCTGGATGAGTCCGAAGAAGAAGAAAAAGAGAAAGAAGAAGCAAAACAAGGCCACCAAGATCGTGTCAAGCCAGTGGAGCGCCGGAGATTGTCGTCCTTGCCCCTCGCTGAAAGTGTCGAATCATAGGTAGAACAAAGATGCACGGAAGTGAGGACTTATTTCCTTCATAAATCACACTCTCAATGACTCCACGAGCCCTGATGCTGAAAAACTGCCCGAGAGCCAGCAGTATTGAACAAGAACAAAACCCGCCAATGCAAAACAACTCCAGCAATGCAACAATTCCAATGGCCCGGCCCAGACCCGTTCTTGCTCTCACACGCATCCTCTCTCTCTGCACCATCACAACCACAGATAACCACGACACTTCTGAGAACCGCAATTGCAAGGCCTCGCATCTTGGTTCTCGGGATCTTGCATAGCAGCCTCTCGCCTCGCAATGACATCCTCTTCTTCCTCCTCATCCTTGTCCTTGTAATCGAAAGTCAGCTCCGTACCCGCAGAGATGTCCTCGTCCGCGAAGAACGCCAGATTGTACACCCTCAGGTCGTACTTGTTGTACGAGACCGTGTACTGGCGACAGTTGGGTTCGCACGAGTGGTTGATGAAGCGCGTGGCGTTCCCCATGTACTGCCCATCAACAACGTAGCAAGTGTCCAAAGTCAGAGTCGGGTCGTCGTTGACGAACTTATCGAGGCTGTAGAGGTAGCTTCCCTTTTCCATGTTCGCATTGTTCTCGCGCTCCGTGGCGTCGTCGTTTGTCAAGACTTCTCCCAGGTAGACATCAATGAACTCGCCGCGGACTAGGTTTTCGTTGGAGTACACGCCCCAGCCGCGGTTCGCAGTCTTGAAGATGGTGAGGTCAACGTGCCGGCCTTTGTTGATCAGCCGTGTCTTGCACTTAGGTCCACAGTTGCACTTGTCGTTGCATTCGTAGATTGCGTGTCGTTGTTCCCGGTAGAAGGATTGCAGAGTCTGAACCGCACCTTTCTGAGGCTTCGAATACGGGAACCGCTTTGGCAAGCCTTCCGTGTCGATGAATGCGCCAGCTTCCTTCTCCAAGCAGTACTCTTCGTAACGTGTAGGATCTGATTTTGCTAGCTTATCCTCGTCGACCGCAGCATATTCCAGGCAGGCGCATAGCTTGGTGTACTCACACCCACACTGTCCTCCCATGTCCGGTTTGCACGGGGCTTGGCAGCCAGGGTTGGTCTCAGGGTCTGCGGCGTGAACGCCTTTGCCCAGTACGAATGAATCGATGAAGGTAAAGTCTAAAGAAGGAGTTGTAGCGTCGACTTCGTTTGCAAGATGCACGCCTTTCACCCTGCGGAGCTTTTCCATAAAGGCATTCCGAATAAGCCGCTCTGCTGCAGCAATCGGTCCTGGGGTCGCGCTTGCATGCTCTCTCATTTCGTCAGTCGGAAGCGTAGACGCATTGATGGTGGTCACCTTGCCGAGTTTGGGCTTTGAAGAAGTATCAGTCAGCGTTCTCTTGGAAGTCCCATCACCACTGACCTTTTTAGTGAAGATGCGGCCCTCCTGCTTCTGCAGGACGCCATTGTAAACAGTGATGGTGCTCCAGTGTTTCCGCTCATCACTTTCAGACACGGAAACATCCAAGCTTGATAGTGAAGGCGAACGGCTGCTACTGAGGTGTGATGCCACTGGCGTGGGTAGACTACCTGCCGCGGTTGATGCTGTGGCGCTGTCACGTGACACAGCTGCTACTGAGGCTGCTGCTGAGGCGGCTTTGCGCTTCAGAGACCTAGATACCGTTGATGCATCGAGGATCGTAGTGTTTCGTGCTGTAACTGAGCCTGGCGCAGGGAGGTCCTCAATATAGGCTTGGATGAAGTGCAGAGCCAAGGAGAGCTCATCCAAGTCGTGCCATGAGCAAACTGCTCGCGGTGGGACCGCAGGATCTTTAGACGTGCGCCAGCGTATCAGGAACTGAGGGACCTATCCCGGAATGTTAGCGAGGAGTATGTAGTTGTGTAGAGTTACGTATTCACATCGTTGAACTCGCGGTGACTTAAGACCTTAGAGATCTTAGACGGAGGTACGGTATGCGTCCGTGCGTTTTGATAGGAGTGAGGTTTAGAGGACGTCGTAGAGCGCGCGCCTCTGCCGCCGGTAGGCATTACTTGCTGCGCGTAATATGATCGCCTCGTGCCGTCTATTACCTTTACGAAGAAAGTACGAATAAATTGCGTGTTTTCGTAGAGATTAAGGGTAGTAAGTAGGTAGGTTAAGATAGAGGTAAGCTCTCAGCTTAGAGCCGTAATAAGAAAGAGGCTTAGCGCGTATTTCTTACGTGATTAGGGTTAGCGTCTACGATAGCACCTTGTATATAGAATTATTAGAGTTACATCTTCTATATTTTTACTAAGTCTAAAGTATTAATCCTTTAAGTATATAATATCTATTAAAATGTTAGATACTATACAAGGTAGTATTCTACAGAAAGTCTTTCCTGTGTGTTGCGTACCTAGTGCCTCTCATCGTGCACGTGGCGCATGTGTAGCTGAGCGTTATGTTCATGTTCATCTATGATAAGATAAGATAATCGCCGCCCTAAATTTTTGGACCAGGAACGTCTTTAGCGATGTGAAGGACTCCATCGCAAACAACACCCAATCGCAACCATGGCCACAGCAACAGCACAGCAGGGCTCAAGTCCCTTTATCAAGCAGCTCGCATCTAGCAGTGAGTAATTTCCTTCAGCCCACGCGACTGACGCCCACAGCTGACACCCGCTTATCAAGACCGCACAACTCGCGACCGCGCCGTCTCGGCCCTTCGCACATTCCTCAAGCGCAATGCACCTCTCTCCGAACCCGAATGCCTCAAACTCTGGAAAGGCCTGTACTACACGATGTGGATGTCCGACAAACCGCGCAACCAACAACAGCTCGCGCGCGACCTCGCCGACCTGGTGCACGTACTAGCGACGCGTGAGAACTTCCTGACGTTCGTCGACGGGTTCTGGCAGACCATGTCGCGCGAGTGGAGCAGCATCGACGCCCTGCGGATGGACAAGTTCTTGTACCTCGTGCGTTGCTACGTGCAAGAGGGCTTCCAATACGTGCGTCGGACTGGCTGGGATGAGGATCTTGTAGAGGCGTACATGGGTGTTTTGGAGGCTACGCCTTTTGAGCTGCGGAGTGTGAGGATCCCTAATGGACTCAGGTACCATGTTGTGGATCTGTACGTGGATGAGCTGTATAAGGCGGATGAGGACAGCGCTTCTCCAGTGGAGAGACTTATTGCGCCTATGAGGAAGATGGCGAAGGATAGCCCGAACAAGACTGCGAGGAAGCGGGCAATCGAAGCTTTGGATGACAAGCGTCTGGAGCACTGGAAGAGCAGAAAGGAGATTACAGAGGAGAGCGAGGATGAGGAGGACGAGGACGAGCAAGATGGCGAGGATGGAGAATTTGGTGGTTTTGACGACTGAATGTCTGGCTTATGACCGATTTGACCACCGCGACAAGGCACCAACCTGCAACTACATGGAATTCAGCGGGCCGTAAAAAGATTACACGGCGAGGCGCACAAATTGCTCAGGCGTGACTTGATAATATGAGGAGGACGTTCGCCGGCTGAAAGCGCATCAAAAGAATAGGCGCAGGCAGCATGACATGCAACGGGATGGATGTACTCAATTTGTGCGCCACTTCAAGAGCCGGGCTGTTCGGTCTCTACACCAATGAGATGTTACTCTAGAGGAGTCTCATACTGCACCGTCATCGCTTGAGCACATGCCTCACGTATTCAGAATTTCATACAATCCATCCCTCTGGACCAGTATCTGCGCAGCATTGGGGTATCGCGCGCAGACATCTCTTTCAATTAACTCCAAAATGTCGTATCGTTCGTCAAATCGTCTAGCAAATCTTGCTTCAATTCCATTGCCTCGTCTGTGCTCCAGAGTCTGCATCCCGCGCAGCGAGATTATCGCGCGCCGTCTGCTTCCGGGTGTCGGACTGCGTTTGCGCACGCTGCGCATCGAGTTGTTTGCCAAGCTTGCCCTTGGCGCCTCCTTGTGATGCTTTGGCTCGTTCCTGGTAGACGGAGAGCATGGTCAGCTCTTGAGGTTCCTGTGCTATGATCCATGGAGCCCTAGCCGCGGAGCCAGGCCGAGATGCTTCATATCCAAGCCGTCGCAACCATCTTGCTGGGTTCAGGCTGGCGCCTCTTGCTCTTCTCGGGCTCCATGTTGAATTCGTAAGTACGCACCTCGGCTGCTTTTGCGGCGGCTTCCCTGGGTGATGAGCCGCTGGGGCCGTCTGCGCTCGATCCCAAGGTCCGGCCTCCTTGAGGTACTTTGGATGTCTTGCTGTTCTTCGGTTGTGCCGATGCGGGCTTGGGCGTGGATGCGACGGTGCGACCTTCACCGCTGAAGTTCTTGTCTGATGGTGTACCGCAACAGTTGCCCATGGTTGATGAGTATACCTCGATAGGGCTGACAGACTATGCTAGCAGCTATGTACGGTGTGGTGGTGTCGTGCAGGTTGCAGCACAGGGTCTCGAATGATGGAATGGGACATCTCCACGTGCCTAGCCGCCCAAGCTCCCGCGACCTCGGCGCCAGGACTTGAGCGACTCGACTCGACTCGGGGAAGCGACTTGCAGTTCGTTACCTACTGCGATGAAGACAACAGACTCGAAGACAGTATGGTGAACGCCAGACTAGAATTGCCAGGCGATCAAATGTCTATCTTCGAGAGCAGGACAAAGACTGATCGTCTCATGCCGGCGATCTTCAGGAACACGTGATTCTTTACAATTTCGAGACGGCTCAATTGGATGCAGCTGATTGGCTGGCATTCTCTTCCGTCATTTCTGAGCACCTTGATGGACGTGTTCCCCTCCAGTCTGTTTCGAGTGCCTGCATGGCGAAGACCATCAGAGTCTTTTTGGCCATTAGAGGACCCCGACAAGGCAGAACATCAATCTTTTGAGGCTGCGCTTGACTGTCGTGAGGATTGCGAAGATCAATTTGGCCCCTTCAACAACTCTCACCGACGCAATATCAAACCCCTACTTGTTACTGGCTGGCTGACTCCTCCCGGTGGGACATATTCTGCGACAATTTTCACGGTGATCCTCATACCACCACCTGGTGTGACGGTAGACAAACCGAGGAGCCGACGACCCTGACTCTGCAAGGACCACAAGGACCATGCAGTCCAATGGCTACTCAGGCTACGGCCATCCCATCATGCCACCACCCGTCCAAAGTCAGCCGGGCAGTCGACAAAACTATCTCGGACTGGACTCTTCTAGCCATATCCCTCTATCTCAAACATCACAGACGCCCGGGGAAGCAGCCCATGCCGCTGCGTGTGCGATAGATCACGCACATAGCCACTTCAACTACGAGGATCTCTTCTGCTGCGACCTCCCTTGCCCAGACATGTCTTTCTGCGACACCCACTGCGATCCGGACATCTTCTCAGACATGCACAAGCAGCCTATTGCTTGCTGCACGCCTGATGCCTTTGATCCCACGTACGTGGACTGCGGTTTACCACACGAACCTTGCCCACTGCCACCTCAAGCCCACAGCCCTTGCGAAGATCCGAGTTGTAGTGAACCCGCAGAGCCGGAATGCTGCGACGACCCGTATTGCGAGGATGTAAGTGCATGTTGCACTGTACCATGTGTCGAACAGCCTCAACCTCAACACGATCATCACCCACACGATCACCAACATCACCCTCCGGAGGGATGCACTACTTGTTGCATGTCTGACGTCTGTCCTCATCCATCACATCAACATACTGGCGGGCACCACGATGTCTTCTCTACAGGGTACACATCGTGGCATGATGGCCATGTGCATCCGATGCATCCACCCCATCTAACAGTAGCGTCGTCGTGTAGTTCTGGGATGGGTTCAATAGAGCCTCGTCTTAGCGCGGCACTTCACCAAGAGAGCCAAGCCAGCTCCCCTATCACTCCGGGTGCACGAAGTACACGCGCAAGCACCGTATCTTCAATGCACGAGCCCACACATCGAGGAGGACACCGACGACTTCAAGGAGCCACCGCTCTACAAGCCGACGGCAAATACCTCTGCCACTGGAGTCAAGGCGGTGCACACATCTGCAACCAGCTCTTCTCAAACGCCCAAGACCTCCACCACCACGTCCAATCCGCCCACTTCGTAGGATCAGGCTCCAACCACCCCTGCCAATGGCACGGCTGCGACAGCGGCGTCTTCAACACCAAGCCCAAACTTTCCCGCCACCTACACTCGCACACGGAATGGAAACCGCACAAATGCGACTACCCAGGCTGCGGCCTCACATTCGTCACCCAGCAGCAGCGGGACGTGCACCGCAAAAAGCACACGGGCGAAAAACCCTTCGAATGCACCATCTGCGGCAAAGCCTTCGCCTACCGCGACCTGCTGAAATCGCATATGCGCTCCGGCGTGCACGGCGAGGCGGACAAGAAGTTCTCCTGCACCATCTGCGGCGAGGGCTTCAGCGACAGCTCGAACCGCACCAAACACACCAAGAGCGTGCACGATCAGGCGACCGGCGTCCCGTGTCCGGCGGGGCCGAATTGCCCGTATGTCGATACGCGGAGGGAGAAGTTGAGGCAGCATTGTCTCGGCGCGGGCCATGGGCTGGAGATTGTGCGCGATCCGAGGAAGTGGGAGGAGTACTTCAACAGGGAGCAGATGCTGCGCAAACCGATTCGCGGCTTGAAGAGGAAGCGGGCTTCGGTTGATGTTGGCGGTGTGGCGGTGCCGGCGTAGGGGAGGGGTGGAAGCGGTGGTATGCTAGAGCATGGCATGGACCGAGCAACCGGTGAAAACAAGACAGGACCAGAGAGAGGTTTTCGGCATTAGCGAAGGCGTTGGTGGCATTTGTCTTTTGGGGGAAGCCAGGTAGAGTAGACATGAAGGAGAGGAGACGAGGATCATGATGATGACGATAATAACGACACCAAGTCCTCACGCGCTTTCAAGATGGCGCGAGGCAAATTCGATAAAAGCATGTAGCGTTTTCCTTATTATTCATTGCATTGTTGCATATTCGGGGGCGTAAAGGCAACAAATGTGACCAGTTCTCCATGGCCCAAAAGGTGATTTTTGTCAGGTCGCTTGCGTTGGATCGATTGATCTTTGGGTACTGTATCATTCGAGGCGAAACCAGAGTTGGGCGGCTAATAAGTACAGTTCTTTTCATCTTTCTCTATCCTACATGCAATCACACAAATGCCCCTTCTAGACTCGGATTTGCAGGAACATCCTCATGCGCAGAACAACAATCCCCCGGAGCCCGTAGCCGGACAACCCCCCAAATCATACAAACAACACCTCTCAAACAGATAGAAAGAGCCGAGATCGCATGTATACATTTAATGCAAAATCCTTGATTCCCAACACAACAAGGTTCATCCATCGCCTCATCACTCCCGCTCCTCGACAAACTTAGTCAAAGGCCTCTCCTTGCCCTCACCAATCCTCCTCGCCCGCGCCTCTTCCTCCGCGCCGAGCTCGAACGCGCTCATCCTGCCAGCCAACCTCTCGTCGACAACGCAGGGCTCGATCCACACGCTCTCCTCGTGGGCTTCGCGCTTGCGGTAGGTCGTTTTCCACCAGTTGCGCTCTTCGTGCTGCGCCACGGTCGCGACTTCGGAGACCGGCGCGCGGAGGCTCTCGGCCGAGGCGCTGGCGCTGGCGTCGTCGGTCGGGGAGACGGTGGTGTAGGGTCTGTGGGAGGCGAGGATGGCGGATGCGACTTGGCGGCCGACGTCGTCGGCGAGCACGCGGCGGTTCAGGAAGCGGTAGATGCGGATGGGGGTGTTGCGGAATCCGAGGAGGTGGGGGAAGCTGACGGCCGTTGAGGGGCCGATTGTTTCGGGGAGAAGGGAGGAGGGTGTTGCGGATGGGTAAGCGTCCGGTGTGATGTATGCTGGTGGGTGGCGCGGTTTGGGCTTCTCGGCTGCCTTTTTCTCTTCTTCTGTTGGTTCTTTTTTCTCGGCCTCGGTGATCGGCGCCTCTTCTTGAGGCTGCGGCTCGTCGGGCGCAAGTTCGTTCAAGGGTGCTGTCGTAGCGCCCGCGATGTCGTTTGCGGCGTTGGCTGCGGCATCGCCTAACGAGCTCTGTCCGGGAGTGTGCTTGGTGTCCAACGATTCGGATCCAGAGGTCTGCTCCAGCTCCGGATCTTTAGGCGCATCTGTAGGCCCTAACCAGCCCTCGTGCAGTCCGCGCACGTACTCTTTCCAAGTATGCCTACCGATCACCACATCGCCTGCAACGCCCGTCGTATCGTCCGTGCCATACCTCCGCTTCATGACCTCCGTAGCCTGGTCCTCCTCAGACAGCGCCTCGCCCTCTCCACCAGCCCTCCGCTTCCTCCTGATCCTGTCCGCCGTCTTGAACCTGACATCTCCCTCTTTCCTGCCCTCGACAACATCCCAATCCATAGCGGCTGCGACAAGCACGGGCTTGACGTACTCGTGGAAATGCTCGCGCGCAGCCCTGAGACCATCGCCAGGCGGCGCAGCAAGGTAGACTGTGAGACGGCGGGGCAGCGAGTGCGCGTCTAGCGTTTCCTCCGACTTGTGCGCAACCAGGTCGCACCACTTTTGTCTGTTCTTCTTGGTCTGCCATTTGTCGTAGTAAACAGCACCGAAGAAAGAACCAGTTACTCCGAGGAAGATCATCCAGTTACGCGAAGGAAGGCGGAAGCGAGGGAGACCTGTTCCGTCAAGTCAGTTTCTCCATACATATAAAGCAACAAGATTTATCGATGTCCCTCCTATTGACATACCCATTGCTTTGAATGCCGGGTTCTGCTCTGGCAGCGCTTTGGGCGCCGCTGGGGCTTTTGTGGCTACATTCTCAGTCACAGCAGTCGCCGCGGGTTCGGCGGGAGGGAGGACGGGTTTCTCAGACATGGTTGTGTTGTGGGAGTTGCGAACAATGATCTTCCCCAAAAAGTTCCCTTGACTTGCCCTGGACTCGGGACGAAGTCGCGCGCGCGGAACGGCTTTCCCGAGTTGCCCGCAGCACTCCAATGGCAGAACTGACGATAATAAGTTGGATTGCGAGAGCTACCTACCTACATACTCTTATCAGATCGTTTATGCATAACACCGATCTTCTTCAATTGCCCGTCGTCGTCAAGCTCACGGAGTAGGTTGAATAGATCCCCATCAACTGCTGGATCAAAGCCAGTCATCATCAACCAATCACGAAAACTGTTTTGCACGGTCGAAGCCACCGAGTCTCACGGGTCTCAAGCAACAAGCGATCTGAAGTACCTGAGTGTAAGATCGTGTCGCGACACGTCCGCATAACCACTTGGTCTTGAGAATCTCGAGTCGTGTGAGGACGCCTCAAGGGGGTTGGAAATGAACGGAGGATAGGATACTCCTGCCAGCGCCAGCATATCGGTCAAACGCACCGACGTCCCGATGCTGCGGTTCGATTGGACCGCCGATGGTTATAGTGGGTCGGTCGGCTCGCCGGCGTAACTGCCCGCGAAAGATGGCGTAGCACGGCTTCCTCCTAACGACATCTCCTTACCATGGTCTGTTCGAGGGTCGTGAACATTGGGACTCAGAGCTGGCTCCCAGAGATGTTGAAAGAAGACCATGTTCATCGGATGTCGCCAAAGCTTGTGACTTGAGCGAACCGGCCTGCGTCCAGAGCTTTCCGAAAGCATGCCTATGCAATACCAGGACGTTCGTATAATAGGCCATTGCTAGATCGACGCAGTCACCGTTGGGTTGGCGGTGACACGGGCACTCCTGGCATATACCTAAGGTGGTATGTACTTTGGATATACCTATATCCCCTTCTATTCCCTTTACCATCATCATCCGTTCTCATATCTTTGCTACATCTGTATTGCTTGAGAAAAGAACATGTCTACTACACAATTCACCGAACTTTTGACCCAAGCTGGCAGGTTAGACCAGAACTTCAGCGGTGTCTTCGCTTCTACAGAGAATGAAAGGGTCAAGGCCAGCGAAGAGTTGGTGTCCGCTCTAGACAAACGGATACTCGCCGCGAACAATGGCAAGAAAAAGATCGCATATCACACATTGTATGCTCCGACATCGTTGCTAACGATAGATTCCCATCAGCTAACGTTCTAACAGAAAAGGCGATGCTCTCGCATACAAAGCAGCAGCATCCGAAGGCGACGCACAAAAAAAGTCAAGCGATCTCGCCGTACGAGCGTACATGAACGCCTCAAGTCTCGCCATAACAGATCTCAACATCACCCATCCCGACCGACTCCGGCTGGCTCTGAATTACTCGACATTCCTACACGACATTGCCGACGAGACAGACCAGGCCTGCTATATAGCGAAACGCGCCATGGACAACGCTCAGGCTGAGGTTGATTGTCTGGAAACTGATGTACGGCCGGACTCGATACGGTTCATCGAGCTTCTTCGAAAGAGGATTGTGAGTTCGCTTGGTCTCCCCTCACATATGCCCGATCTCTCTGACTTTTTTCTTATCAGACCGAATGGGTCTCGGCTGGCAAGGCTGACTCTGGCGTTGACGATGGTTGATCCTGTTGTTGAAATCTTCTTCTCCTGCTGAAATGCGCTCTGCTGGGGCACACTTCCACCATTGCATTAAAATATGCTCGAGGACCACAAAAGCACGTTTTAGAATGCCCAAAAATTCCAGGCGTCCTTCGTTTGGATGCTATTAAATCCCACATCCAGTTTTTTGAGAGCCACGGCTAGCATCAAGGAAGTGTCTCAGTACCCCGAACAAAGCGGCCTCGTAAGCACCAACAGAAAAACTGGACACCGACAGACAGTATCCGAATTGCATGTAGCGGTAGCCTCATACTATCACCTGGAGCATATTGCTGCGCCCCACGAATACGATAGTCTAAGCGAGTGGCTTCTTCGCCGCCCAAGGTGCAGCCTGGCTGAAGAGGCCTTCACCTCTCATATACAACATAGAACAATCATATACGATTACATTCTTAAGTCGCCCAAACAAAACAGCCTTTTCATGTAAAATCCCACCATGGCGGACCATACATATCATGCGTCGATTTGCAAAAAAGATTCCGCGCTTGACGATCTCGATACTCCATATTCAAGATGATAAAAGAGGTACTGACCTACTCTTTCATCTACTCGAGTCCTGATCCACTAACATGAGTTCCGGTCTCATGTTCTTTATGGCCTTGTGATGCATGCCTCCTCTCCCTCGGGATTACCACTTGACACGAACACCCATACTTCCATGCCCCGAAATTGGAAAACGGACTTCATCTCTTTGGTGCCCTATCAGGACATCACCATTCCTCTTATTACCGCCGTGCTTCTGCTATGTGTTGCAAGACCGCAGTTGATACGGAGGTATAGAAATGAATACCTGGCCGTTCCGGAAATCGCCTAGAGCCAGCCACTTCATCATAGATCATTGTTCGGTCTCTGCAGAGACGATCGTATTAACTGGAGAAACCATAAATTTGCAAATCAAGCAGTCGTAAGTTCATTGTATTTCGGAGAAATCTACCTTGCCTAAACCGGGCAACACCGAGGAAAGCTTAAGCACAGGTTGCAGACTACACCACTACCATCCAATCGATTCGTAACCATCAAACGCATCTAGAATAGCTTGTGCTCCAGCGTCATGTCGTTCTCCGGCTCCAGACCAACACAAGCCCTCAGCACATTGACCAAAGCACTCCTCTGCTTGCCGAGAGCATTGACGACCGGAGTACCCGGCGGCGTCAACGGAGCCTTGAGCATGTAGCTCAGCACGCTGAGGACAGAGTGGAAGCCCTTCCACTCGCCAGCACCAGCAGTAGCCTCGCTGTGCTCACGCCACGAGATCCTAGTCATCATCTCGGCGACGATGACGAGATCGATGATCAGCGGAGCGGCGAGCAGCGAGTCCTCGCACACGTTGAAGATGCTGATTGTCTGGTGGCCGCCGAGGAAGATCTCGGCGTAGTACTCGTCGAGGGCGCGCTTGTTGTCGCCGACGGCCGGCATGTACTTGATGACGACCGTGTGGTCCGGGTGCTCACCGTCCTTGTACAGCACGGTGTTGGCGGCGACCATGTCGTCGACGACGTTGGACTTGCTGATCTCCTTGCTGCGGAACTGCTTCTGCGACGACAGGTTCTTGCCGTCGTTGTTGCCCAGGTGGTTGTAGGACGCAATCGAAGTCAGCTTGATGCCGGCGCTGATCATGAAGTCGACGAGCGCGGACTTCATCTTGGTCTGGCCGGACTTGAAGTCGTCGCCGCCGATGAAGGCTTTGTGCTGCTCGGCGAGCTCGATGCAGCCGGGGACGAAGGTGTTTTGGGGGGAGCCGTTGATGAAGGGCGCGTTCTCGAGGATGCAGGCAACGGCGAAGACGGTACTGGGGGAGATTTCCTCGTTGCCGGACTCGATTGCCTTCATGAGGTTGGCGGCAGTGTCGTTGACGCCGGTGACAATATCAGCGTAGCGCTCGGTGTTGGCAGTCCAGAGGACGATGACCTTGTCGAGCCCGTTGGCAGACTTGAAGTCCCTGATGTCCTTGCGGAGGTGCTCAACGTGCTCCATGCTGGCTTTGGAGCCCGGGATGACGTTGTCGGCGCGGTCTTCTTGGTTGGCAGCGATGAAGTCGGGGTAGTAGATACTGGGCAACGGCTTGATGGATGCCATCTGCTTCTTAACGAGAGACTTCAACGCAGGCTCAAGGACCTTGGCGCGGTCCATGGCAGCGGACATGTCCATGCCGCTGATGTCCCAGCCACCAATGGCAAGGTCGTTGGGGTGAACCATAGGCAGCATGTCGTTAAGAGGAACGTTGATCTCGCGGCCGGTCTTTGCCTCGGTGCCTAGCTTGACGGTGGAAGACATGACAACAGAGCCATAGTAGTTTGCAGCGCGAGGACCCTCGCGGGTGTCCCAGCTCAGACCCTGGCGGTTGGCTAGAATGCCGGCGGTGACGGTGGTGCCGTTGTTGCCACCGAGGCCGACAAGCATCAGACCGACCTTGCCGACGTTACGTTCGGTCTTGAAGTCGTAGAGCTTCTCCTTGGGAGAGGCGACGTACTTGCCATCGTTGACGTTGACTTCGGTGGTGCGGTAAGTGTACTTGCTGGTGATGTCCGAGTCGGTGTACTTGACGTTGGGAGACTGGACTGTGAAGAGTTCGGGCTTTGAAGCGGTAGTGCTGTGGGTGGTGGGACCGACACTGCTTTCGGAGCCGTTGTTGCCTTCTGCGTGAGGTGCCATGGTGTTATGTAAGCCTAAGAGTGGTTGTAAGGTTACTTGGTGTCGAGAGAGTCCGGTGCTGCACCTGCAGAAGAGCAGCGGCGACCGGCGAAAGGGTGATGAACGCTAGCAAGGAAGTGTCAGTTGGATTGCTCGAGGAGGAAATGCAATCAGGTTGGCTTGTCAAGCATCGGAGCAACGACAAACGATCAACGGACGAAGGGAGCAAGCAACTCACGAGTTAAGGAGGTTGGAGAACGTTGTGGCGGCAGGGTCCTGAAGAGCCCTTGGTTTCGAGTTTGATCGAGTTTGGAATGGAGCAAAGACGGAAGGTTGTTAGAGTCGCGGGATTCTTGTGCTGTCAGGAAGATGGAGAGGGAAGAGACAAGAAGAAGGAAAGGCAGAACAGCGAGAGAGTCAACTTATCTACAACTGTGGCAGCCTAGCAAGATGCTTCGCTGGCAAGTGAACCTTCCAGCCGAAGCGATGATTACCTCGTTCACCGCTTCGATACGTTGGGACATTGGGTGATTGCGATTCGCAAGCGACGAGCGAGACTACGGTGGATTGTATCGCCATGTAAAGTAGTTGCGGAGGTTGCGGGAGGCCGGAGAGCTTGAAGTTACCGAAGTCACTCGATACAAGTCGTCAAGGAAAAACAGTTGATCCGAAAAACTGGGGCCAAAGACGGGGCTCCATATGGGGACAGCCCCAGTCTGGTCTTCCGTTGCTGCGAATTGGTAGACATCTTACAATCATGCAACAAACCATGGATTGATGATGAATGTTTTGGGACAACCAAGATTGGTCAAAGTTACAGTATACGGGTAATGATCAGATGCCCATTTACCTACATGTAGGTACACTCTCTGCGATCACACTAGCACATGCACTCATACAAAGCAGTCGATCGGAGTATCTCAAAGAACAAACTCCTCAAGACAAGGTTGTCTGATTAACAGAATGCAGAAAAAAAATGATGACTCTAAATAAGCGGAACGAATACCTGCGCCCACAACCCAATCCAGCCCCTTTGAGAGTCTCCTGTGAATACACCCTGCAAACGCCCACGCTCATGCCGATCCAAAAAGAACGCAAGAAAAAATATGTCACTTCGTGTATACCCACCCAAAAAAAATAATTGGTCCACTGCAAATAATCAAGATGACTTGCAATCAAGCATTTGTAACCTCATTTCCAAGACGACTGCTGCCGTGGGAACTCGTGGCACTGCTCGGTGTGTAGCCTCCACTCCCACCCTCGCTAGCCGGCGTCTGAGGTGTTGTCTCCGGCTCGAGATCCATCTGGCTGCGGATGTTCAGGATCCATTCATGCTGGAGCAGTTCAGCCGCACTTGCGCGACGAGCGGGATCGCGCTCGAAGCAGCGCTTCAAGAAATCGAGACCGAGCTCTGACAGTTGGTCGTTGGTTGGCATCTGCGGGGTATTGCCTTGGGCAATATTGTACATGATGGCCCACTCATTGTCCAGCGAGGCCCAGGGACGCGCACCGGTGGCCATTTCCATAACCACGCAACCGAGGGACCAAATGTCGACAGCGCCGAGGCGGGCGTTGCGGTGCTGACCGCCCTTGATGACCTCGGGTGACATATACATTGGAGTGCCGGTCATAGACTGCTGCTTGGGTCTGCCAGATGAGTTGTCCATGACGATTGTCTTGCCTTGGTTGGCGATGACCTTTGCTGCGCCGAAGTCGACGTATTTGATGACACCGTTGTGGTCGAGCAGGACGTTCTCGGGTTTGATGTCGCGGTGCACGACCTTTGCTTCGTGCAAGTAGCCGAGACCCTCGAGAAGCTGAAGCGCGTACACTTGGATGACCATCTCGTCTTCAATCCGACCATGCTCGAGCAGACCAGCGAGCGAACCACCAGAGCAGTATTCCATGAAAATGTAAACCTTGTCCCTGTGAGGCTCGATGCCGTAGTATTGCACAATGTTGGGGTGGTCGAGGACTTGCAGTACGCCCATCTCGTCTCTGATCTGTGAGACGATGGTGGGGATGAGTTTTGGGTCCTGCAGACGGATCTCCTTGACAGCCATGAGATGGCCAGAGTCCAGGTTAATAGCAGCGTAAACGGATCCGAACGTGCCACCACCAACGAACATTCCTTGTTGCCAACGGAGATGTACGTTGCCCGCAGATGCAGACAAATGTGTCAAGGCGCGGTCGGCGTCGTTCGAGTCCTCCAGCACGCGGCCCATCTGTTGCCTTTCAGCTTCGCGGTCCTTGCGGCCTTGGTCGATCTTCTCCAGCTCATCCAGTCGTTGTGCGCGAACTACCTTGCTGCTCTCCTCATCATCCTTGAGCTTATGATAGTCAAGCTTCATCTTGCCTACCATAGTCTCCAACTTCTGCTTCTCTGCTTGCGCCGCAACCGTGCTTCTTGCTCCCATGATGTCAAAATGGCTTATCAGTAGACTCATGCAACCCGCCACTTTTGCCCTAAGAATGGCGTACTCGTCGTCGCTGATAGACAGAATGTTCTGACCTCTGGTCATCATCATCGCAAATTCCAGTGCCACCACAGCCCACCTGAAGGTCTTGCGATCACTCGCAATGCAGTCGTCGCCGATAAAGCTGACCCAATCCAAGGCAAGCTTGGTAAGTTTCAACTGATGCATGGCTCGCCGCTGCTGGTCCATATAGATGGCAGAACGCTGACCAAATTCCGTGGCGAAAGCGAAGCATGTCTGGATCAGCTCCTGACATTCAAGCCCGGCCGTCTGCTTGCGAACAATCTTGACACTGTCCATGATGGTGTTACTTAGCTTGTACGCAGTCTTGCGGATCCTGGTAAGCTCCGTGTCGACACGTAGCAAGTTTGCACGCTGCTCAACCAACACGTTAAGCTCAATACCGGTGACAGCCGCGAATGTAGCATTGGCGTTTGCAAGCCTCTGCTGGCTGCCGTCTGCAACGAGCCTTAAACGACCAGTCTTCATACCCAGATCAGTCCTTCGCACCTCACTGCGGAGTCGTGGACCGTCCCATCGGAGCGGATACTCTGGCTCAAGAATGAGTACGTACGGGTTGCTCGGGTCTTCAGGTGCATCTTCGGCGTGGTAGCAAGTGCCGAGCATGCTCTCGACATCCTTCGGTCTGTCCTGGAGCGTAGGTGAAGCGATGATCCAGTAAGAGTAATCCTCGGTCTTTCCATCTCCAAGCGGAGGTTGTGTTTCGACCAGGAAATGGCCCGTCAGCGTCAAAGCTTCCAAGAGATCGTCGAAGTGTTCTTGTGCCATGTTGATATTGTATTCCGTAGCATTCTCAAAGCGTTGGCTGAGAACCTTGGAGAAACGGAAGATCTTTCTCTGACGAACTCTGACTGAATCGAGGATAGACTTGTACCGCTTGTCCATTTCGGCGCCACCGTGTTCATCAGGTCTTCTCACGAGCTCCTTCTCGAAGTGTGTAGTGAGACGGTTTAGTGATCTTGAAGTCAGCGACGAGAATTGTTCCGCCACCTCAACATCGCCTCCCTCCAAGTGGCGGCCAAGTTGGTAGCAGAAATCCCATTCCTGCTCCAGAATCTCGGCCTCCTTGAAAGTGTTCTTGTTTGCAATAAGCTTCCAGTTGAGCATCTTGAAATAGAATAGTAGAGCATCAACGACAACGCCATCGAAAGCTTCGTCGATGCAAGGCGGTAGATCCCATCCAGCCTCGGGCTGTGCGATTACAAGGTACGCTTCCTTGATCTTGACTGCGAGGGTGAGCAAGATCCTGAACTGTAGAATCGTTTGCTCGGCCATCATGACACCTTGCTGCGCGGGATCCTTCATCTTCTTCGCATACGATAGTCGCATTCGGATGATTTCTTGGATGAGGCGTGAAGGGAAATTTATCAAGGTCAGCAGCTCCTCGATATATGGCGGCAAATGCTGGTTCGCAAAGGCTTCGGCATTCTCGATGAGAGTGACTTTGGCCTTGTCGATCACAGTGTTCACACCATTGAGTAGACTGTTCTCGCCCTGCAGCGACTTTAGCCCATCTTCCTTGAGAATTCGATCGATGAAAGAGCTGTCATCAAAGAGGTGTCCGTTCTGCTCGCCTGGAGGCACGGTGCGGGCTTTGGTGAAGTCCAGTTCTACATTGCCAACCCATTGTTGCAGAATACCAAGCTCCGTATTGATGAGTTGTGTGGTGTTGTGCCATGATACGACGGCGTTGCAGGTATCTTTGTAAGCATCGGACGCTGCCCGGGGTTGCGCAGCTTCGAATGCTTGCCGTGTCGGATAGAGGTTCTCAACTTTCTCTATGCGTTTAACGACTTGTTGGACCTGCTCCAGAGGTGATTTGCCAACCTCTGCCTCGCCCTTGATCTCAAAGGCGATAATCCCTTCTATAGTTTGCTTCGCTTTTGAGCGGCCTTCCTCGATCAGTCGCCGTTGTGTAGCCACGCTGCGTCCACATGTCCTGGCCCTGACACCAATCCATATCTCGGTCTTCATGGCATTGTCACCTTGCGTGTCAGGTCCGCCGATCAAACGCTTCTTCTCTTGTTTCACAACGTCTCCGGTGAGGACGTTGGCAAGCATAGCATGCCATTCCAACCGTTCTCGGTTCGCGGGTATCTTTAGCTCCTCAATCGATGGCTCCTGTTCCTCGTTCCCATAGTACAACAGAGTGTCCTGGTCGTAGGGGTCGTTGTCGACAAAATTGCTCGTGGCTGGTGACTCGCCATCTTCACTTGTTTCATCACTATAGTCCAGACTCGGAGTCCGCGGTTCACCGAAGAAATCGTTTGGCGTATCTTCCTGTCGTATCCTTTGCACGTATGCCTTCTCTTGCGCACGGTATTCGGCATTTGGGTTCCGAGGTCTCGCCCTTGAGTTGGCTCGCTGCCTGGAAGGCGCAGCGGTGTTCACGTACTGCTGTGGCCGGCGCGCAGGGTTGTACGCATTTGAAGGTTGCCTTGATGCAGTGGGTCTCGGTGGCCGTTGCTGCGCGCTGTGCAGGTTGTTCGTCGCCACGTCCTGCGGGATGTACGGTGTGCCAACAGCCGGGCGGCCACTCATGCGCGAAGAGGTGGCGGATGTACCTGGCGTCCAGCCATAAGAGGACGAAGCAGTCAAAGGAGACATTCCATCTGCCACGCTCGGTGGGTTGGATGCGAAATGCCTCGACGTGACGCTGTCGGGGTAGAAGGCGGAGTCCTGTTCCATGCCATAGTCGGCGTCGTCGCCGGAGGTGGTACCAGAGTCGAAGTGCTGCATGCTGGGCCTGTCTGAGGTCTCCCCGTCTTCCATGATGGTTTCGACTGGTGCCGCGGATGGCACGATGAAACCCGAAGTTTTGAGAGAAGATGGAGGACTCTTGCTGGAGCCTCTGCTGGCGGTGGTGAAGTCCATCGCAGCGTCTCGGAGACGGAGACGCGATCCGCTAAAGCCGGTCGGTCGAGTTGCGCCACTCGACTCCGCGATCGTCGGATGAGCTAGGAGATGAGTGCGAGTGCGAGTGTGGCTGGTGGGATTGCCTTTTATTGCTGTCGGGTGATGTGTGATGAACTGGACATGTATGTATGTGGCTACAAAGACGACACGATGAAGCGACGTTACGCAGCTGCAACAGTTAGTAGTTAGGTAGGTAGGCAGCAGGATTGTCTTCTCTTGACTCCCGTGCCTTCAAGGCTCAAGCCCCGCGCTCCCTTTCATCTCGAACAAGCCTTTCATTTCCTAGCTGCCATATAAAATCAAGTTTTGTCCACCATCCACGTCTCAGCGCCTGTGTCCGCCACACCACCGCCATGTCCGTGCCGCGGTATGCAGGGATATTGCGCTTAGTGTTGCCATCGAACGATCCTCCAAGGCGTATAATCATATCAGGTTTCAGTGTGTCGACAATATCATGCAGGAGATGATGCTGTCTGTCGGACAGATCGTGCAATAATCGGTCACGAGGTTGTATCAGCCGCGTGTGCAATCATGGAAGCGGTAGGTATCGGCAGACGTGGATACCGCTGACCTTGTCGGTCACTACTACTACTGCGGGTGGAGACATGAGAGATGTAGGGCTGCCTGTCATTCCGAGCCACTGATTTGAGCCACTATCTTGAGCCACTCTCTTTCTCTCCCCTTGTCCCTCATCTATGATGCCTCAGGCCAAAAGACATGACCGCCTTACTCGATCGGGCGAGTGAAGTTTGCTCGTCTGTCGATGCTTCTATACCAAAAGAATCGCTCGACACAGACCTCATCCCATACTTGACCCTCAAAATAAGTATACTACTCGATCAAGTCTTCAAGCAAAATGGCCGGCCCACCCAGAAAACGCGCAAGGCGCGATGAGAAGCCCGAAGCAGAGCTCCCGCAGAAAAAGTACTATCGTCAACGAGCCCATGCAAACCCATTCTCGGACCACGACCTTAAATAGTGAGTAAAATGGAAGGCCCAAAGTATCATGGAAATACCACAAACAAACAAAAATTAACCTCACCGACAGCCCCGAATCTCCAGCAGCTATGGATTGGTCCCAACACTACCCAGCTTACGTTGCCACCACAGAAGGACAAACAAACCAGGACTCCTCTTCTTCAGAAACCGACCAAGCAATCACCACAACGAACTCTCCATTCCCCAAAATGTCCCAACAAGTCGAAGTGGCAGACATCGGATGTGGTTTCGGAGGCCTCCTCTTCGCCCTCGCGCCCAAACTACCCAACACCCTACTCCTCGGAATGGAGATCCGCGTGTCCGTGACAGAATACGTGCAAGAAAAAGCCCGCGCCCTCCGAGCCCAAGCCCAACTCCAACAACAACAACAACAACAACAGGAACAAGGCCAAACCCAACTCCAACAACAGGAACCCGCCACCAACAAACCAAGTCACGAAACAAACACCCTCACCATCCCCCCAGGAACAGACTACCAAAACGTATCCTGCATCCGGGCCAACACGATGAAATTCCTCCCCAACTTCTTCAACAAACACCAGCTGAAGAAAATCTTCCTCTGCTTCCCGGACCCGCACTTCAAAGCCCGCAAGCACAAGGCGCGCATCGTCTCCTCGACCCTCAACGCCGAGTACGCCTACGCGCTCGCGCCCGGCGGGAAGGTGTACACGATCACCGACGTCGAGGACTTGCACGAGTGGATGGTCGAGCGCTTCGAGGCGCACCCTTCGTTCGAGAGGGTTGGGGATGCCGAGGTCGAGGCCGACGAGTGTGTTGCTGTCATGAGGGAGGAGACGGAGGAGGGCAAGAAGGTTACGCGGAATGGGGGGAGGAAGTTTGTGGCGGTGTTTAGGAGGGGGGAGGATCCTGAGTGGCCTTGATGTGAAAGAAAGAAGTGTGGTTTTCTTGGGTCTGAGAATAGTGGGTTGGATGGATTGTGACTTGTGTTCACTTTTTATTCATGCGTGTAACTTACCACCGGTGTTGGAAGAGTAGATTTCTTGCAGATACTTTGCAGTGCATGCATGTATGTACCGTGGCGAAATGATACTAATGTCATTGTAGGCTATTTCAGCATATGTTCTTTCTCCGATCTTCTCGCGCTCGATTTTAAAGCAGCTGTGATCATGGTGCAAGCAGAAAAAGTTACCTGAATCGTTGTCCTCTTCGGGCATGTAGTAACCAGCAGGTCTTTCATCGCCTGCCAGCACAACATAGTGAACAAAGCATCGAGGTGAGCGGGACGGGAGGGAAGGGAGCGACAGACCCAACTACAGTCACGAATGGAAAAAGTCTCTAGTCTGGGACGTGAAAGTAATAATGTCATGCGGTAAGCAGTAAAACGCCTAGCCCCGAGAAAGCAACCATAACATGCTGCTATGTTCTCACCACGCCGCATACCTTTACTAGAGCAAGAGGCCAGTCTTCTAGGATCACATGGAGCCTCATGGTTGTCGATAAACGAAGACAGAGAGACTAGGGTTGAGTAGTCAATGTCACCTTCACTTACTGATAGGGTTAGGGTTGGGGTGGACAGTTTTACTGCATATTTCCCGGGAACTTCATCCGTGTGAAAGTCCAATACAATCCAATTGAATGCCTGTGATGTTGACATCAGTGATCAATCCGAAGGAGGTGGAGACCTCGTGGTTCAGAAGGCAAGATGGGTAGGTAATAGTACAATTGTCTCCCTCAAAAGTATTGGATATCTGCAAGGTAGGTAGGTCGCAAACAGCTCGACGGCGTAGTAAGGAAAAGTAGCTTCCACTGTTTTCTCAGATCCTCATCTCCTCCTCCTCGCCCCTTGAGATGACTCCGGGAAAACAAGAGATCATTCATCATATTCTTATCTCCGCTTTCGAGTTAGTCGACTCGTGTGAGAAAGAACAAGTAAAAACTCGCTGCTGCAACTCTTTCCCCTCGCACCGTTGACAAATACAGCGAGACAATAAAGAAAAGAAATGGAAGAAAATATCGGGAGAAGAACCGAATCTCAGCCCCTATTGAGGGCGAGGAGAAGAATAAGAAGGAATGGCGATCAAGGAAAAGGGAAGACGAGAGAAACAGAAGAATCAAAGATCAAGAACGAAAAACAGACGCCATGCCTCTCTAACAATTAATCGCGATAGAAGCAAAAAATCTGTGCTGGGGGTCCTTGGAGTCCTCGCTTGTTCGCTTGCTTGCTGATAAGAAAGACCATCCGGAAAGTTGGTGGGTCGGAAATAAGATTAGTCGTGATCATGATTCAGCACGGGTGCTCGCTGTGCGCTGTGACGATAAATGGAAACAGAAAGGACCAGAGTTAAGTTGCGATGCAGATCGGGTATGTCGCAAGAGCCGTGAGAGTCCGTTTGGATTAGAGAGTAGTCAAGTATTGTCGATGTGATATTTTTAAGTGATCAAGCAGAGAGGTGTTATGAGTCCCCGCCTCATTTGCGTCAAGTTTCGATGTGTTTCTAGAAATCTTGCGAGCCAAATCAAGACGAATTACTGGATGGGCTGTGACTCGACGCATTTGACGAGGACTTCTTGCCCTTCTCAAAGTGCTCAGGCGTCTGGTTGGCAAATGTGTAGTTTTTAGGACCTTGTTCGACAGCCACCTTGCGTGGGGTCGCGGCACGCTTGACATCGGCAGGAGGCTGATACTCGTGCACGAAGAGCTCTGGCTGTGCTGCAACTTTCGGGGCGTGCGCCGAGATCTGGAGGCCGGGCGAGGGTGAGGTAGTCGATGGGAACGGGTAGTGCATCGGTGGAGAGTGACTCAAAGGTGGCGCAGATGCCGAGGGCATTGGCGGTGCATGCGAGACGAGTTGATAGTGCTGTTGCGGCATGGACATTTGGAGGTTTCCATTCACGTCTACCATCGGGACTCCGCCTAGCGGGAAGTGCATATGCGGTGCGACCATGGGGTCAGAGTTGGTGAGTGTGAATTGAGGGTGCTGTGGCATGTTCATGTCGCCCATGGGGAACTGTGGCTCCGGTGCCATCATGGTCAGAGGCTGCGCAGCGAACATGTGTTGCATTGCTGGTTGCGAACCCTGAGCTTGTGAAGTTGCGACAGGCGGATGTTGCATCGCATGACCCGGCGGTGGAATGAAGGGGCCACTGTTGAAAGATTGTTGCGTCGCCGGCGCCGACTGTGGTGGAGTGTTCTCCGTTATGATATTTTTGCCGACTCGCTGCTGGGAGAATTGAGGCTGTGGTGGATATAGAGGAGTGTGCGGAGGAGAAGAGACATTGTTTGGTGGTGGCCCTGAGACGGAGGGTCCATACGTCGTGTGCTGTTCGAAGTCATGTTCGCTAATGCTAGCTTGACGGCTGGGTTGACCAGAGGAGCTCTGCCAATGCTGGAACTGTCGGCCAGGATCAACATGGGCTTGCTCTCTGGGTGACATGGGGATGGGCGGCACCAGGTTGGAGCCAGATTGAGACATGTGACGAGTTCCCTTGGGCGAGCTCATCGCCTCAGCGAATGTGAACTTGAGTGGCGATCGTTGCGCGGATCCGATCGTGGCCTTTTGTATACGTCCCTGAGCTACCGCATTCATCATGTTCGAAGACTTGATGCGTCGAATTGGCATTGGTGAACCAGCGACTGCATGTTGCTGCTGTTGAGAAGCTGTAGGCCCAGGCGAACCAGGCTGCGACGCTGCACTATATGATTGACTACGCATTGAGGCCAGACCAAGAGGTGCTGGCTTTGATCGTTGCCGCCGGGTGGCCAGGCTCGTGGAAGGTGTTGGTGATTTAAAGGCAGCGTGTTGCTGTGGCAGGGGTGTCTTGATGCCCACATTGCCCATGGAGTGAGTGATTCCCGCTGTGTGAGAGTTTCTGCGCTCCCCAAATGCTTCATCGTCGGGGAATGCCAGAGGTTGCTCCTGAGTGTAAGCCTGATGTGAAGGTCGAGCCTGCGCAATCTGTCGGAATTCCTGAGAGAGCTGATTGAAGTCAACAGGAACAGACTGTCCTGGACGCCACGTAGAGCTCGTAGTTGTGGCCTGTGGATGTGGAGCAACGACCGGCTGCGCGACATGGCCGTCGTTGCTGTATGTTGATATAGACGAACTCCGGCTTTCGCTCCAATCAGAGCTCGCCGACGAAGCTACAGAGTGACTTTGCATCGCGTTCGAAGAGGGGAAGCCCATGGCGGATTGTTCTGCCGCTCCGGGAGGCGCGGGCGCTGCAAGGTCCGGAAAGCCATAAGCGTGTTGTGAGTTCGTATCCTGCTGGCCGTAATCGGGGAACATTTTGCTGAACACGTCGGTGTCGTCTAGATTAAAGTCGCCAGTTTCGGATAACTGCAAACCGGTCTGTTGCATGGTGTTGAATTGCTCCTGGGTGAGGGTGCGCCTGTTCAAATCCTGCGGGCTGTCGAACAAATCGTTGGATGTCTGAGTGAAGTTGAAGTTGTCAAACTGATCTTGAGCCGATGACAGAGCAGGAGTGGTGTCATCGAGAGAACTGGTCGCGGCTCCGCTGAAGTTGTCGCCCACGTTACTGGACTCGACATTATACTGCTGCATCATATTGTAGTACTCGGGCGATGTAAAGGCTGGAGAGGGCTCGGAATCGGAGCCGCTCGAGCTGAGCGGTAAATTCTGTTGTGAATCGCTGATCGCGGCCATTGCGCTTTGCGCCTTTTTGACGTCTTGTTTCGACTTGGCCCTGCGATTTTGGAACCAGTTCTGTGTGAACGAATTAGCGCACGCGCGACGACAACACACAATGCTCCAGACATGC
>Ga0265797_10003306_pt1 | contig 25981 bp, 24 predicted proteins | sample P2T30metagenome_FD_192433 | JGI IMG/M metagenome (GOLD analysis project Ga0265797, IMG submission 192433) | Plant litter microbial communities from East Loma Ridge, Irvine, California - P2 T30 | ecosystem: Environmental > Terrestrial > Plant litter > Unclassified | place: USA: California... | reverse complement strand
GAAGTTGTGGGTCGCCGAATTCGAGGCGCTGCTCAAGCGGCTTTACTGGGCGAGTGCCGTGGTGCACCTCGAAACCGAACTGAACGGCACCCACACCTTTCGCTGGGAGTCGGAATCCGAGAGCGGCTTGCACAGCCCACAAGACGGCGCCTTGCGCGTGCGCTGCGCCTGGGAGCGAGAAGGTGGCTTGCGCGGTTAGCCGCGCGCCGGGTGCAATCCTTGATCTATCTGGCAGGACGAAAATGCTCAATTACTTCTGGTTCTTTCTCGCGGCGGTATTCGAAATTGCCGGCTGCTACGCCTTCTGGATGTGGTTGCGGATGGGCAAAAGCGCCTGGTGGGTCATGCCGGGCATTCTCAGCTTGCTGCTATTTGCGCTGCTACTGAGCCGCGTCGAAGCCGCTTATGCGGGCCGTGCCTATGCGGCATACGGCGGCATCTACATCGTTACGTCGCTGCTATGGCTTGGCGTCATCGAAAAAGCACGCCCCCTCAGCAGCGACTGGCTTGGCGCAGCGCTCTGCGTGATAGGCGCCTCGATCATCCTGCTCGGCCCACGCTTCTCGCAGCCCTAAGGCGTCCTGGTTGGGGATACCGACCCGTAAGAGCGTTGCCCCCGGCGCGAATGATGGGGGCCTTACCGCGACTTCGATGCCGCTCATACGATTCGCCGCGAGGTCGCGGCTCCTACGCGTGACGTGGCTGCGCCGTAGAAGCGTCGCCCCCGCCGCGAATGATGGCGGTCTTACCGCAACGTCGATGCTGCCCATACCATTCGCCGCGAGGTCGCGGCTCCTACGCGTAAGGAGGCCGCCCCGTAGGAGCGTCGCCCCCGGCGCGAATGATGGCGGCCTGACCACAACTTCGGTGCTGCCATACGATTCGCCGCGAGGTCGCGGCTCCTACACGTAATGTGGCCGTATCGTAAGAGCGTCGCCGCCGGCGCGAATGATGGCGGCCTTACCGCAACTTCGATGCCGCCAACACGATTCGCCGCGGGGTCGCGGCTCCTACACGTAACGTGGCCGCCCAGTAAGAGCGTCGCCGCCGGCGCGAATGATGGCGGCCTTACCGCAACTTCGATGCCGCCCCCACGATTCGCCGCGAGGTCGCAGCTCCTACACGTAATGTGGCCGGCCTTTAGGAGCGTCGCCCCCGGCGCGAAACGATTGCAGCCGCGCCACAAGATTCCACCAGACCCACATCCGCGCTCTTAACACGCCAGCGCTGGCGCTTACGCCTCATCCTCTTCCAGCCACTCCTTCGGCACATCGCGCTTGAGCGCCAATTGGCATTGCTGGCTCTCCGGGTCGAACACGATCACTGCCTCGCCCTTGTCCAGCGCACGCCGTACGCGACTAACGCGGGTTTCCAGCGGTGTTTCGTCACCATTGTCAGTACCCTCACGGGTCACGAAGTCTTCGATCAAGCGGGTGAGGGTGTCTGCCTCAAGCAGGCTGGCGGGAATCAACACGGTTTTCTCCTGAGGCACGCGAGGCCTCTCGAACATCCAAACACATCAATCCTGTTGGACGACTACAACGAGATTTTGATCACCTCTCGTATTGATGAGCTGGCGCGCACGCTACCCACGCACCTTGCCAAGCACCCGCAAAACCAACATCCCAAGCCATACAACAACTTACATGCACCTGCTCGAATCTGCGGTGCCTGTTGAACAACCAATGCACATTTTATCAATTGGTGATTTTTTAGACTGTTCAAAAGCTGATCAGCGTGCTAAAACCGTTCCATCGAGTGACATAGCCGCTTGAAAACGAAGGGAAAAGTATGACCAAGTCGGAGCTGATCGAAAGAATCGTCACCCACCAAGGACAGCTTTCAAACAAAGATGTCGAGCTGGCCATCAAGACCATGCTGGAACAGATGGCCCAGGCGCTGGCGACCGGTGATCGGATCGAAATCCGTGGCTTCGGCAGCTTTTCCCTTCACTACCGCGCGCCGCGCGTAGGCCGCAACCCGAAAACCGGCCAGTCGGTACGCCTGGACGGCAAGTTCGTTCCGCACTTCAAACCGGGCAAAGAGCTGCGTGATCGGGTAAATGAAGACGAAGACGAATAACGTTCATCCACCAGCGATGACCCTGGTCGGCCTGCACCGTTTCCTTATCACAATCATTCTCACTGAGTGGCAGTAGCCTGGATTAGCCGACGGCGTAATCCGGGGATCGACCCGCCTAGCCACACCACCAAAAGTTAAAGGATTAACTGATGGATTTTCCCCGCATCACCCACCACGGCGCCCAAGATGGCGTAACCGGCTCCTGCCACCAGCTAGAAATGGCGGCTAACAGCAGCGTCCTCATAGACTGTGGCATTTTCCAGGGCGCCGACGCATCCACCCATGGTGCCCGCGCCGATCACCAGATCATCGACTTCCCGCTCGATGGCATTCGCGCCCTGATCGTAACCCACGTGCACGCCGACCACGTTGGGCGCATTCCCTATCTGCTAGCCGCAGGCTTCAAGGGCCCGATCCTGTGTAGCGAGCCGTCCGCCAAACTGCTGCCCATCGTGCTCGAAGACGCCTTCAAGCTGACCTTCAGCCGTGATCAGAAACAGGTCGAACGCTATATAAAGGAAGTGCAACAGCGAATCATCGCGCTCCCGTACAACCACTGGTTCACCCTGCAAGACGCGGATGGCTTGACCGCCAAGGTTCGCTTGCAGCGCGCCGCCCACATGCTCGGCTCTGCCTACGTGGAAGTGGACCTGCAAGGCGACCCCGGTGAGCCTAGCAAACGCATCGTCTTCTCCGGCGACCTTGGCGCGCCTGGAGCTCCGATCCTCAAACCCTGCATACCACCACGCCGCGCCGACATCCTGGTGCTGGAAAGCACCTACGGCGACCGATTGCACGAACACCGCAGTACCCGCCGCGAGCGCCTGGAACAGGTCATCGAACACGCCCTGGCCAACAACGGCACCGTGCTGATACCTGCATTCAGCGTCGGCCGCACCCAAGAGCTGCTCTACGAGCTGGAAGACATCATCCACAGCAAGAAGCTGGATGCCCAGCCTGAGGACGCTCCCCCTGTAGGAGCGAGCTCTGCTCGCGAAGAATCTCAATCGCAACAAAGCCCTGAAGCTGCCGCACCCACACAAAACAACAACGAGAGCAAACCCGATATCACCTGGCCAAGCCTGCCTATTATCCTCGACTCACCACTGGCCAGCCGCTTCACCCAGGCTTACCGCGAGTTGAAAGACCACTGGAACGACGAAGCCCAGGCCCGCGCTCAATCCGGCAGAAGGCCATTGGCGTTCGACCAACTGATCACCATCGACAGCCACACCGACCATCAGAAGATCCTCAGCCACTTGGTCAGCAGCGCACGGCCAGCCATCGTCATCGCCGGCAACGGCATGTGCTCCAGCGGCCGCATCGTCAACTACCTCAAGGCCATGCTGGGCAACCCACGGCACGACGTGCTGTTCGTTGGCTACCAGGCCAGGGGAACACCCGGCCACACCATTCAACGCTTCGGCCCGCGCAACGGCCATGTTGAATTCGACGGCCAGCGCTACGACATCCGCGCGGGTGTGCACAGCATTGACGGCTATTCGGCGCATGCGGATCAGGCTGGGTTGGTTGGGTTCGTTACGGCGATGGAGCAGTGGCCGACGGAGATCCGGTTGGTGCACGGGGAGGCGGGGGCTAAGGCAGGGCTGGCGAATGCCATAGAAAATCAATACGCAAAACAGCAGGAAGATGTGGAGATCAAGTTCAGAAATCTGTAGCGGAATTCGTTGCAAGCACCGTGTATACCCGGCTGCGACTATGATTCGAGCGAAAGCGGGTTGATGACAGTGTGATTTGAGCCGCAAAAGGGTTGCTTGAAGTGGTAGCTAGCATGCGACAATTACATGCTGAGCTCCAGGCGATATTCTCGGTGACCATGGGAATCTGACTGTGTTGAGGCGCATTCTCATTCGTTTGGTTGATTGATTGAAGTCGCATAATTTATTTGCATGCATCAGATCATTTGCTGATGTTTACTTGACCTAATTTAGCCAGCGCTGTTTGTTGGTGTCTGGGAGTGGATATGAACAGTATCAAGGAATCGGCGATTCAAGCCTTTCGCAGTAAGGACGCATTGATTGGTATCGTAGGGCTAGGCTACGTGGGCCTCCCACTTATGCTTCGCTACAACGATATAGGCTATCGTGTATTGGGCCTGGACGTGGATGAGAAGAAGGTTGATCAACTCAACGCAGGGCAGAGTTACATAGAGCATATCCACTCTGAAAAAGTTTCACGTGCTCGAAAAAATGGCTTCGAAGCTACCATTGATTTCAGTCGTGCTAGCGAATGCGATGCGCTGATTTTGTGTGTGCCTACTCCGCTCAACAAGTATCGCGAGCCGGACATGAGCTATGTGATCAGTACAGCTGATAGCATCAAGCCATTTCTGCGCCCAGGGCAGGTTGTTTCGTTGGAAAGTACTACCTATCCCGGCACGACCGAGGAAGAGCTGCTTCCGCGGGTAGAAGAGGGTGGTTTGAAGGTTGGAGAGAACATTTTCCTCGTTTACTCCCCTGAGCGTGAAGACCCGGGCAATCCAAATTTTGAAACACGTACTATTCCTAAAGTTATCGGCGGTCACACGGCGGCTTGCCTTGAAGTGGGCGTGGCTCTCTACGAGCATGCCATTGATCAAGTTGTTCAGGTCAGCTCTACAAAAGCGGCCGAGATGACCAAGTTACTGGAAAACATTCACCGTGCTGTCAACATTGGCTTGGTCAATGAAATGAAGGTCGTTGCTGACCGCATGGGAATCGACATCTTCGAAGTGGTGGACGCCGCCGCAACCAAACCGTTCGGCTTCACCGCGTATTACCCAGGCCCTGGCCTGGGCGGGCATTGCATTCCAATCGATCCGTTTTATCTGACCTGGAAAGCCCGCGAGTACGGCCTGCATACCCGCTTTATCGAGCTTTCCGGCGAAGTCAATCAGGCGATGCCCGAATATGTCGTTGGCAAATTGATGGACGGCCTCAACGAAAACTCCAAAGCACTAAAAGGTAGTCGTGTCCTGGTTCTCGGTATTGCCTACAAGAAAAACGTAGACGACATGCGTGAGTCTCCTTCCGTGGAAATCATGGAGCTACTAGAGGCCAAAGGTTGCCGCGTAGCTTATAGCGATCCGCACGTACCCGTTTTCCCGAAAATGCGTGAGCATCATTTTGAACTCTCCAGCGAGCCTTTGACATCTGAGAATCTGGAGAACTTCGATGCCGTGATCCTAGCTACCGATCACGACAAGTTCGACTACGAAATGATTCGCCAGCATGCTCGGCTTCTCGTAGACAGCCGCGGTAAATACCGCGCCCCTGAAGCCCATATCATCAAAGCCTGATCGCTCGGAGTGCTCTCTTGAAACGTTTTGCTCTTATCGGCGCTGCCGGTTACATCGCCCCACGCCATATGCGCGCTATCAAAGACACTGGCAACGAGCTGGTCTCGGCCTACGATATCAATGACTCGGTTGGCATCATCGATAGCCTGTCACCGCAGAGTGAATTCTTTACCGAGTTCGAGCGTTTCGCTGAGCACGCCAACCGCATCAAGCGTGACCCGGCTACTGCCCTGGACTACGTAGCTGTTTGCTCGCCAAACTACCTGCATCACGCTCATATTGCTGCAGGCCTACGCCTGGGCTGCGATGTAATTTGTGAAAAGCCCTTGGTACCTACGCCAGAGGTGCTGGACGAGCTGGCCCGTGTCGAGAAAGAAACCGGTAAGCGCGTCTATAACATTCTGCAATTGCGCCACCACCAGGCGATCCTGGACCTGAAGGAAAAGGTTGCTAATGAAAATCGCGACGGCAAATACGATGTCGAGCTGACCTACATTACCTCCCGTGGCAAATGGTACATGGAAAGCTGGAAGGGCGATCCGCGAAAATCCTACGGGGTAGCCACGAATATCGGCGTGCACTTCTACGACATGCTGCACTTCATCTTCGGCAAGCTGCAGCGCAATGTGGTGCACTTCGCCAATGACTACAAGGCAGCGGGCTATCTCGAATATGAGAAAGCGCGCGTGCGCTGGTTCCTTTCCATTGATACAGATGACCTTCCTGAATCGGTCAAGGGCAAGAAGCCGACTTACCGCTCCATTACAGTGAGTGGTGAGGAGATGGAGTTCTCCGAAGGCTTCACTGATCTGCATACGACTAGTTACCAAGAAATTTTGGCTGGACGTGGTTACGGTATTGAGGATGCGCGTCACTGTGTCGAAACTGTCAACACCATCCGGTCGGCGAAAATTGAAGCGCCTAAAGACGAGGAAGGTCATCCGTTTGTGCATGCGTTGCTGCGCTGATCTGACGATGAACTGCGGGTGGTCCGTTTCGGCCGCCCAACTTCCAAAACGTTCGCTTACAGGGCCGTAAACCAGCGTGTCAAACCCCAGACCGACCCATTCCAGCTGCGGTGCATCCACACATCCGCAACATAACACTCGACTGGATATTCAGGGGCTGCGTGCGGTTGCTGTACTGGCTGTGCTGATTTACCACGCTAATGTTGCATGGCTGAAGGCCGGTTTCGTTGGCGTAGACGTGTTTTTCGTTATTTCAGGTTTCATCATTACTGTATTGCTGACCGAGCGCAGTGCGAAGGCCGGGCTAGGCGGATTCTACGCTAGCCGCATCAAGCGCATTTTGCCGGCTTATTTGGTCATGCTGGTCGTGGTGTGTGCAGTATCTGCAATCCTGTTTTTACCTCCTGATTTCTCTCTGCTTTTCAAAAGTTTGAAGTCATCAGTGCTGTTTACTAGCAACCATTACTTCGCCAGTTTCGGCAACTATTTCGCTCCTCAGGTCTATGAGCTGCCGCTGCTGCATACCTGGTCGCTGGCCATCGAGATGCAGTTCTATCTGCTTTTTCCTCTATTGATCCTCTCTGTTCCCGCGCGTTATCGCGTGGTGTTGTTTGTGGTTATGACCTCAGTTTTATTTGTCTGGAGCGGCTACCGGACCCTGGCCGGGAACCATAACAGCGCGCTTTATTTCTCTTTGCTGGCTCGGGCTCCGGAGTTTTTGATTGGCGCGCTGGTCGCTCTGACTTTGCAGCGCGAGTTGCCATTGGCTGTCGCTAATGTCACAGGTCTGCTCGGAGCGCTGCTGCTAGGTTGCAGTTTTTGGTTGGTTGAAAAAGCGAACTTTCCCGGCCTCTGGTCGTTATTGCCGTGTCTGGGTGCTGCGTTGTTGATTGCGGCGCGGCGAGGTGTGGTGAGCTCCCTGCTTGCCTGCGCACCGATGGTCTGGCTCGGTGGTGTCTCGTACTCGCTGTATCTCTGGCATTGGCCTACTCTTGCGTTCATCCGCTACTACACGGGGCAGTACACACTCACAGCTTCGCTGCTGACAGCATTCCTTCTAGTTACGTTGCTGCTTGCGTGGCTCTCATATCGCTTTGTCGAACAGCCCGTTCGTACCTCAGGGCGTATTCGCCTCCAACTAGGCAAATGGAGCATCGCGCTTGCTGCGGTAGTGCTACTGGCTTTGGGCGCGCGCCTAGTCAATCAGCACCTAGTGGAGCCGCTACCAATCGAAATGACCACCTATGCGCCCGATGAGCAGATCTGCCATGGCGTGCTTGTGGCGGAGTGCAAGCGGGGCGTGTCGGGTGTACCTGTCTCTGCTTTAGTAATTGGTGATAGCCATGCAGCGCAGCTGAACTTCTTTTTCGATGAGGTCGGTAGCGGACTGAATACAGCCTTTCGGCTGATTAGTGCCAGCAACTGCGTGCCCATTCCCGATTTCGATGTCGAGCGACTCGCCGATTGGGCGCAGGCCGGCTGCAAGGCGCAGATGCAGGCGGTTGCCGCGGATCTACCCTCGACGCATAACGTGGTAATCGCCGGTATGTGGCAAATGCAGGTGCAGAGCCCCGCCTTTCTCATGGCCCTCGAGCGCTTTTTACGTACCAGTGTTGAGCAAGGGAAAGTATTGATAGTGCTGGCACAGGTGCCCATGTTCGCCTCCAATCCAATACGCATCGATCGCTTTCAGGAGCTCGGGTTGCCTGTGCCATTGGTAGAAAACGGCAGTTGGCGCGCCGCCAATGCCACCGTTAGAGAGCTTGTCGAGCGCGTGTCGGGTGCAACCTTCATTGATATGTCTAGCGACGCCTTGTTCAAAAGTGCGCCCTATTACCAAGGCTCCTTGATGTATCTGGACAGCCACCACCTTAATCAGCGAGGCGCTCGCGCCTACGGCCATATTGCGGTCGATAGATTCAGGCAGGTTTTCATTCAGTCATTAGCGAACAAGAGTTATCAGCTATGAATCATTATCAGCATGCCAGCGCAATCGTGGATGACGGTGCACATATCGGCAAGGATTCACGCGTCTGGCATTTTGTGCACGTATGTGCAGGGGCAAGAATCGGTGCAGGCGTATCGTTGGGTCAGAACGTATTTGTCGGCAACAAGGTGGTGATCGGCGATCACTGCAAGATACAGAACAACGTATCGGTCTACGACAATGTCACGCTCGAAGAGGGCGTATTTTGCGGCCCCAGTATGGTATTCACAAATGTCTACAACCCCCGGTCGCTGATCGAGCGTAAAAGCGAGTACCGCGACACTCTGGTGTGCAAGGGCGCTACCCTCGGTGCCAACTGTACAATTGTCTGCGGGGTAACCATTGGTGAATATGCCTTCGTCGGCGCCGGTGCGGTGATAAACAGGGATGTGCCGGCCTACGCACTGATGGTTGGTGTCCCAGCGCGCCAAATTGGCTGGATGAGCGAGTTTGGCGAACAGCTGCAACTGCCTCTGCAAGGTCACGGCAGTGCGGTGTGCCCGCAAAGCGGAACGAACTACACATTGCATGGCAACGTGCTCGCCAAGGAGAGCAATCAATGATCGAGTTCATCGATCTGAAGGCCCAGCAGGCCCTCATCAAAGAAAAGATCGACGCGGGTATCCAGGCGGTATTGGCCCACGGTCAGTACATTCTTGGTCCGGAAGTGGCCGAGCTTGAAGAGCGTCTGGCGGCATTCGTTGGTAGCAAGCACTGCATCAGTTGCGCGAATGGAACCGATGCGCTTCAGATTGCGCAGATGGCATTCGATATCGGCCCTGGTGACGAAGTGATCACACCAGGCTTCACTTACATTGCTACTGCTGAAACTGTTGCGCTGCTTGGGGCAAAACCTGTGTATGTGGATGTCGATCCCTATACCTACAATTTGGATCCGCACAAGCTGGAAAGGGCCATTACCACTCGCACTAAGGCCATCATTCCGGTTTCGCTTTATGGCCAATGCGCAGATTACGATGCGATTAACGCCATCGCTGCCAAGCACGGTATCCCTGTAATCGAGGATGCTGCACAAAGCTTCGGTGCAACCTACAGCGGCAAGCGCTCATGCAATCTGACTACCCTTGCCTGTACCAGTTTCTTCCCCAGCAAGCCCTTGGGATGCTACGGCGACGGTGGGGCGATCTTCACCAATGACGACGAGCTGGCCAAGGTGTTGCGCCAGATCGCCCGGCACGGCCAGAACCGCCGCTACCATCACATTCGTGTCGGTGTGAACAGTCGCCTGGATACGCTGCAGGCCGCGATACTGCTGCCCAAGCTGGAAATCTTCGAGGCCGAACTGGCGCAGCGCGATCGGGTTGCCGCGCGTTACGCGCAACTGCTCGGCGAACAGGGCATTCCCACCCCCTTCGTGGCCCCCGGTAACACCAGCGCCTGGGCCCAGTACACCGTGCAGGTAGACGCTCGCGACGAGGTGCAGGCGCATCTCAAGCAGGCCGGTGTGCCGACAGCTGTGCACTATCCGATCCCGCTGAATCAGCAGCCGGCGGTCAAGGACGAGCACGCCAACTTGCCTGTCGGTGATGCGATCGCGCGCAAGGTCATGAGCCTGCCGATGCACCCCTATCTGAATGAGGCTGACCAGCATGCGATCTGCGCTGCACTGGCCGCCGCCACCCGTATTTAAAGGAGTATCCAGTATGAAAGTTCAAGGTTCCAAGATTCTCGTCATCGGCGGTGCCGGCTTCATCGGCAGCTTCGTGGTTTCCGAACTGTTGAAGGAAGGCGCCGAACAGGTCGTCATCTATGACAACCTGGCTCGCGGCAAGCTCAGCAATATCGCCGAGCAGCTGAAAGACCCGCGTTGCACCATGTATCCGCACGGTGGCGATATCCGCGAGATCGATCTTCTGAACGACGCCATGAAAGACATGGATGGCGTCATACATCTGGCCGCCATGTGGCTGCTGCACTGCAAGGACTTCCCGCGCACTGCGTTTCACGTGAACATCGAAGGCACCTTCAACGTGCTCGAGGCGTGTGTGAACAACAACATCAAGCGTCTGGTGTACTCCTCCTCGGCTTCAGTATACGGCGATGCGGTACAGGTCCCGATGACCGAAGATCACCCGTTCAACAACCGCAACTTCTACGGCGCTACCAAAATCGCCGGTGAAGCTATGTGCCACGCCTACCATGACCGCTTCGGCCTAAGCTATGTTGGCCTGCGTTACATGAACGTATACGGCCCACATCAGGATCAGACCGCTGCCTATACCGGCGTGATACCGATCATGCTGAACAAAATCGATGCCAACGAAGGCCCGGTCATCAACGGTGATGGCACCCAGGCTTACGACTTCATCTACGTCGAGGACGTCGCCCGTTGCAACATCAAGGCGCTTGAAGCCGAGGTTACCGACCAGTTCTACAACGTCGGCACCGGCGTGCAGACGAGCATCAAAGAGTTGTGCGACACCATTCTCGACCTCAAACAGTCTGACTTGGTGGTGCAGTACCGCCCTTACAGCGCTGACGATGCCCGTCGTATGGTACAGAACCGCATAGGCTGCCCGAAAAAGGCCATTGCTGATCTGGGCTTTACCTACCAGTACGAACTGCGTGAAGGCTTGCAGAAGCTGGTCGACTGGCGTGCCGAGAACGGGGCGGAGTGATCCAGATGGAAAAGCGCAATATTGCCATCTCGCTGCCAAGTACCGGTGAGGAAGAGTGGCAGGCGACCCGCGAGCCTTTGATGAGTGGCTGGCTGACCCAGGGGCCCAAGGTTGCCGCATTCGAAAAGGCGTTCGCCGAACGCCATCAGGTCCCCCATGCCCTGGCTGTCACTTCCTGCACTACTGGGCTGCATCTGGCGCTGGCGGGCCTTGGTATCGGCCCTGGCGATGAAGTGCTGGTGCCGGCGTTTACCTGGGTAGCAACTGCCAACGTGGTTCTGTATTGCGGCGCCACGCCGGTGTTCGTCGATGTCGACCTAAGCACCTTCAACCTCGACCTGAACCAGGTCAAGGAGAAAGTCAGCGACAAGACCCGCGCGGTCATCGCAGTCCATTTGTTTGGCCGCTGCCTTGATATCGACACCCTGCGCGCAGTGCTGCCGGCGACGGTCGCCATCGTCGAGGACGCGGCCTGCGCCGCCGGTGCCAACTGGAAAGGCCGGCCTGCTGGTAGCCTGGGTGACGTGGCCGCGTTCTCGTTCCACCCGCGCAAGTCGGTTACCACGGGTGAGGGTGGTATGGTCACCACGGCCAATGCTGAATTGGCCGAGACCATGAACCAGCTGCGCAACCACGGTGCCACGCTCTCCGAAGAGCAGCGCCACCACGGTCCGCGGCCATACCTGCTGCCCGAGTTCAACCTGCTCGGCTTCAACTATCGCATGACCGACCTGCAGGGTGCTGTTGGGCTGGTGCAACTCGCCAAACTCGACGGGTTCATTGATGAGCGCGAGCAGTGGGCACAGTACTACTGTGAACAACTGTCGGGTATCGAATGGCTGCGGCTTCCGACCGTTCCGGAAAATGGACGTCACGGTTGGCAGGCTTTCGTGCTGTATGTCGATCCGGCCAAGGCGCCGATGCCACGTAACGAGATGATGGAGATTCTCCAGGCCAAGGGTATCGCCACCCGTCCAGGTACGCATGCCGTGCACATGCTTGCCTATTACCGTGACCGTTTCGACCTCAAGTCAGAGGACTTCCCGGCAGCGCGTGATTGCAATGACCACAGCATGGCGATCCCGCTGCACAACCGTATGGCGGCGGAAGACTACGCCTATGTCGTCGAAGCGATTCGGCAGTTAGGCTGAGCCGTACGTCCCGGTTGCAGACCGGGTGCAATACTTGAGGCACCACTGCAAGCAGGGTGGTGCCTTCACGAAATTCAGGAGCAGTAAACGCATGTGCGGCATCACTGGCCTCATCCATCTCAATAACAGCCCGGTTTCCCCGGCTGTCCTGCAGCGCATGACAGACGCTATCGCTCATCGCGGTCCGGATGGTGAGGGGCACTGGATCGAAGGGAATGTTGGCTTGGGCCATCGCCGTCTGGCAATCATTGATCTGTCGCCGGCAGGACACCAGCCGATCGCATCGGTCTCTCAGCGATATGTGATGGCTTATAACGGTGAGGTCTACAACTTTCGGGAATTACGAATTGAGCTCGAATCCCAGGGGTATCAGTTCCGCTCCCGTACCGATACCGAGGTGGTGCTCAACGCTCTGATTGCCTGGGGCGTAAAAGCCCTAAATCGCTTCAACGGCATGTTCGGGTTGGCCTTGTGGGATCGCCAGGAGCAGACCTTGTTGCTTGCGCGTGACCGCTACGGCATCAAGCCCCTTTATTACTCCTTCCAAGGTGAAACGCTAGCGTTCGGTTCTGAGCAAAAGGCGATTCTCGCTATGCCTGAGTTCAAGCGCAGCCTGGACAAAGAAGCGCTGCTCGAATACTTCACTTTCCAGAACATCTTTACCGACAAGACGCTGCTCAATGATGTGAAGCTGATGCCGGCCGGGCACTATGCCGTGCTGGATCTGAAGCGCCGATCGCCGAACTTGCAGATGACCCAGTATTGGGACTTCGAATTCCGAGAGCCGGAGCACGACATCAGCGATCATGAGTATCGGGAGGAGCTGGATCGGCTGTTCAAGCAGGCCGTCAATCGCCAACTTGTCACCGATGTGGAGCTGGGCAGCTATCTGAGCGGCGGCATGGACTCCGGATCCATTACTGCGATTGCCGCCAAGTCTTATCCCTATATGAAGACCTTTACTTGCGGTTTTGACCTCAACTCGGCGTCAGGCATCGAGATGAACTTCGATGAGCGAAGCAAAGCGGAATATATGTCTTACCACTTCAAGACTGAGCATTATGAAATGGTCTTGAAAGCAGGGGATATGGAGCGTGTTATGCCGAAACTGGCATGGCACCTGGAGGAGCCAAGGGTCGGTCAGAGCTACCCGAATTACTATGCGGCACAGCTAGCTTCCAAGTTTGTGAAGGTGGTGATGTCTGGTGCAGGTGGTGATGAGTTGTTTGGCGGTTACCCGTGGCGTTATTACCGGGCTGTAGTCAATGACGACTTTGAGCATTATATCGACAAATACTATCAGTTCTGGCAGCGCCTGATTCCCAATAGCGAGATTAAGCAGGTGTTTGCGCCGATCTGGGATGATGTCAAGCATGTCTGGACACGTGATATTTTTCGCGATGTCTTTAAGCACCATGCTGATAACCTCTATACCCCCGAGGACTACATCAATCACTCGCTTTACTTCGAAGCAAAGACTTTCCTTCATGGCTTGCTGGTAGTTGAGGATAAGTTGAGCATGGCCCATGGCCTTGAGAGCCGTGTGCCGTTCCTAGACAACGATCTAGTTGATTTCACCATGCGTTGTCCCGTGCGACTCAAGCTCAATAACCTGGCAGATGTCGTTCGGCTTAATGAGAATGAGCCTGGCCGCAAAGCTAGCAAATATTTCGAAAAAACCAACGATGGTAAGCAGATCCTGAGAGACGTCATGGGGCGTTACATCCCTCAGGACATTTCCAAGGCCGATAAGCAAGGTTTCTCTGCGCCGGACTCCAGTTGGTTCAAAGGGGACAGCATTGAGTTTGTCAAGAACCGCCTCATGTCGTCCGACCAAGGCATGTATCAATATCTGGATAAAGATGCTGTGACCAAGTTGCTTGACGAGCACCTGTCTGGTCAAAACAACCGCCGCCTCCTAATCTGGTCTTTGCTTAGTTTCGACGCTTATTTGAAGGGTTTCCACGCATGATCAACGTAGTCATTCTTGGCGGTCACGGTGATGGTTTGGTAGCTGCTGGTGTCATTCACGATATGGCAAAGGCTGGTGCCGAAATCCGCCTTGCCGGTTTTCTGAATGATGCACTGGCGTCAGGTGAGTTGATCCACGGCCTGCCAGTTCTTGGGCGAACCCGCGATTGGGCGGAACTGGATGAGAGCTATTTGTTTCATGTTTGCCTGCATAAGGTGAGGCAGATGCGCCAACGCAGCGAGCTGATCGATTCTTTCGCGATCCCTGAGAAGCGGCTGGTAAGCCTGATTCATCCGACCGCGACCATCGCCGAGAATGTGGTCATTCGGCCCGGCGCCTTGATTGCCTCCCATGTCACTTGTCAGCCGGGCGCCAAGATCGGGCGTTACGCCACGGTTCGTGCGGGCGCTAACCTTGGCCATGATACAGTGATGGAAGACTTTACTTATCTTGGGCCTAATTCCACCCTGTGTGGTTGTGCCCGTCTGTCGCGCGGTGCCCATGCAGGGCCTAATAGCGTGGTGATCGACGGTTTGCAGGTTGGTGCGTTTAGCGTGTTGGCAGCGGGTGCTGCGGTGATGCGCAATACTGAAGCCGATTCGGTATGGATGGGCAATCCAGCTAGGTGTGTACGATGATCGAACTGCAATTTGAGTTTAAAGCAGAGCGTGATTATGTACACGGTAGCGATATCTTCAACGCTATTTCGAGGATAGCCACGCAATCATTCAGCAGAGGTTTTGTCACGCATATTGCTTTTCGCAACATTGCCCGTCACCAATGTGTCTTAGCTTTCGAGAACAATACCTCGCTTACTGCGCTTGCAACGGGGATCATTCGCGCCGGCGATGGGCGGTCGCAGCCATTTTGGTTGTTTGATCGTGAGGAAGAGGTATTAGGGCGTTATGCTTTCGACGAGGAGGCTATAGTCGGCTCAGCCGAGATATGTGCCGACGATAGATCTATTAGCTTATTGCAAAATGGTGCGGCTACTCCCATTGAATATGTTATTGCGATGACTAAACATCTTAGTTATCAGTTAGCACCTGATATTGATGGCAAATGGTTGTTTGGACAGTTAAATCTAGACGCGCCGTTTAATTCTAGTGGTGTGCTTCGGGTGTTTCAAAAGTCTATCCTGCATGGACGCATGAGCATTAACGAAATTTGGTTGGACGATACAAAAATTGGGATCATACGTTTTATTGTTGGGAATCCATAGATGATCGGTATCAAAAGTATCGCCAGCTATGTGCCGGTGGACTCGATAGACAATATCGAACAAGCTGTACGTTTTGAAAAGTCTGCGGATTTTGTCGAGAGCAAGGTGGGCGCGCGCCGTTTGCCGCGTAAGGCGCCTGGCGAGGAAACTTCGGATCTCGCGGTCAAGGCGGTTGAGCGCTTATTGGCGCTTAATCCCGAGCTTCAGCGTGATCAGATTGATGCCATTGTGGTTGTTACCCAGAATGGTGATGGGGCGGGGCTGCCCCACACTGCCGCGATCGTCCAGGCGAAGCTTGAATTGGATACCCGGGTCGCGGCATTTGACGTGTCCCTCGGCTGTTCAGGTTATGTTTACGGCCTGTACCTGCTGGCTGGTTTCATGCAGCAGATCGGTTTGAAAAATGGCCTTTTAATCACCGCAGATCCTTATTCAAAGATAATCGATGAAAACGATGCGGTAACCGCCATGTTGTTCGGGGATGCGGCTACTGCCACCTGGTTGTGCGAAGGCGCTAGTTGGCAACTGGGCGCCATGAGCTGTGGGACTGATGGCGGTGGGCGGGGAAGTCTTTGTGTCCAGGGCGATGTATTGCATATGGATGGTCGCGCGGTATTCAACTTTGCCGCGACGCGGATACCGGCCGAGATCAAGGGGATCCTGGCTCAAGCTGGATGTAAAGCGAATGAGATCGATGCGTTTTGTCTGCACCAAGGCAGTTACGCCATTATCGATACCATCAGTAAACGATTTCCCGAAGTAGTGGACCGTTTCGTAAAAGACATCGAGCAAGTTGGTAACACCGTATCTTCCAGTATTCCGCTACTGCTCGAGCACCGCCTTGAGCTAGCAGGCTGGAATAAAGTGCTCGTGTCGGGCTTCGGGGTTGGGTTGTCTTGGGCAACCGCATTATTGACAAGAAGGGATATAAGTGATGAACGCTGATAAAGTCAGAGAACTGTTGCAGAAAGCGGGCGTTAGTGTTGATGTGTCGACGATTACCGACAATGATCAGCCATTGCGCGAGCACTATGCTCTGGATAGCCTCGATATGTTCAATGTCTTTCTTGAATTTCAGGAGTCTACCGGGAGGGCAGTTCCAGAGTCCGATATCGAAGGTCTGCGCACTATCAATGATTTCGTAAAATATTTCGGCCAGCGATAAATCAGGTTGCCATGAACGTTTGCGCACGATGTATTTACGATGAAAATGTATCCAATATAAATTTTGATGAAGAAGGTGTTTGTAACTATTGCCGGCAACTTGAAAGGTTGACGGTTGACTATGGTACCGGTGGCGAGCGCGGGGAACGCAAGATTGCCGATATTGTTGAGTCGATCAAGCGTGATGGCAAAGGCAAACGCTACGACTGCGTGGTGGGGGTCAGTGGCGGAACGGACTCTTCATACTTATTGGTCTGGGCAAAAAAAGTCGGTTTGCGCCCTTTGGCAGTACATTACGATAATACGTGGAACTCGGCCATTGCCACGCAGAATATCTATAAGATGTTGAGTTCACTTGACGTCGATTTATATACACATGTGGTCGATAATAAAGAAGCCGACGATCTGCTTCGATCCTTCATCATTTCTGGCATTCCGAGTATCGATGCACCTACCGATTTGGCGCTTGCCGAGGTCATGTACAGGGCTGCGGGAAAGCATGGCGTGAAGTACATTCTCGAAGGCCACTCTTTCGTCACTGAAGGGATCTCTCCAATAGGAAGCCATTATTTCGACGGTGGACTTATCCGGTCTGTGCACCAGTTATTTGGTCGCCGAAAAATGAAAACATATCCATTGATGACTTTCTGGCGCTTTCTCTGGTGGGTTTGTTTCGCAAGAATTCAGAAAGTTCGTCCTTTTTGGTATCTGGATTACTCCAAAGAGGCAGCACAGGAATACCTCCAGTCAAATTTCGGCTGGAAGTACTACGGTGGCCATCATCTGGAAAACAGGATTACCTCGTTCAGTCATACGTATTATTCACCCGTCAAGTATAAGCGTGATTTTCGTAACCTGACTTTGGGCGCATTGGCACGTAACGGAAAGATATCTCGAGAAGAGGCTATGGCGATCTATGCTCGTCCGCCAGCCTATGATCCGGATCTCATCGATTATGTAAAAAAACGTCTTGGTTTTTCCAACAGTGACTTCGACGACATCATGAACGCGCCGCCTCGTCAATGGTGGGAGTTCAAAACCTACAAGAGGCGCTTTGAGCGTTTTCGCTTATTGTTCAGAGTGCTGGCCAAAAAAAATCTGGTGCCGATGAGCTTCTATCTGAAATACTGCTTCCCGATCAAGGGCGCTAAGAAATGATTGTCATTGTCGACTATGGAGTAGGGAATTCGCGTTCGATTAAGAATATGTTCAAACGCATCGGGGCGGATTCTGTGATTACTCAGGATGTCGCGGTGATCGAGCAGGCGCAAAAATTACTGCTTCCAGGCGTAGGTGCATTTGACCCGGCTATGCAGGCAATTCATGAGCGTGGCTTACATGGCGTACTGCAGCACAAGGTTATGGCCGAGAAAGTGCCAGTTTTGGGCATTTGTCTAGGCATGCAGCTACTGGGACTCGGCAGCGAGGAGGGTGAGTTACCTGGTCTGGGTTGGATTGACATGCGGGCGCGCAAGTTTCCTGCCATGGAAGGGCTGAAGGTACCCCATATGGGGTGGAACAGGGTATTCCCTACTGGGCATGGCAATTTGCATAGCCCTGATGTCGAGCCGCGTTTTTACTTTGTTCATTCCTACTGTGTGAAGACCGAAGATCGTTCGCATGCCGTGATGACTGCAAAGCATGGAATCGAATTCGACGCGGTTGTTCAGTGTGGAAATGTATACGGCGCTCAGTTCCATCCAGAGAAGAGTCATCGGTTCGGCATGGGGCTTCTTGAGTCCTTCATGAGGTTGTAATGCTTAGAAAACGCGTAATACCAACGCTGCTGGTAAAGGACGGTAGTCTGGTCAAGACCAAGCACTTTAAAAAGCCTATCTATGTTGGCGACCCTTGCAATACAGCTCGTATTTTCAATGAGTTCGAGGTGGATGAGCTTATCGTCTTGGATATTGGTACGGGAAATGTGCAGGAGCAAATCAATTACCGCTTGCTTGACGAATTGGCCAGTGAGTGTTTCATGCCTCTTGGCTATGGCGGCAGAGTTACCAGTGTTGCCCAGGCTGCAAGGATTTTTGATCTGGGTTACGAAAAAATAATAGTGAACACAGGAGCGCTGGATAATCCGGAGCTGATTAGTGATCTGGCTCGTAAGTTCGGTAGTCAGGCGGTGGTGGTTTCCATCGATGTTACTCGTGATGTCTTCGGCCACCCGCACGTGCGTCGCCGCGACCGTGGCAAATACCATTTTTCGCCTATCCAGTGGGCGTCCAAGGTTTCCGAGTTGGGGGCAGGTGAAATCCTGTTCACCTCGGTCGAGCGTGAAGGTTCTTGGCAAGGCCTTGATCTGGGGCTGCTGAAAGCTCTGGTGGGCCAGGTGAATGTACCGGTAATTGCTCACGGTGGGGCGGGCGAGTATTCACACATACGCGATGCATTTGACATCGGTGCTGATGCCGTGGCGGTTGGCAGCATGGTGGTTTTTCATAGGAAGGATAGTGGTGTGTTGGTGCACTACGAAGGAAATATGCTCCATGGTTAAGTTGCTACTGTCGCGGTGCTTTTCGTTGCTTATGTGGCCATGCTTTCTCGGTGCGGCATTCGTGTATGCCCTTTGGTTGCGCAGGCAACCGCTGCCTCAACCCGGAAAGGAGCGCCTGGTTTTTGGTTCCACCCCAATTATGAACTTGATGTATTGGTCTGCTGCCCTTCGCGCCCATGGTTACGATACGCACACGTTGGTCAATGGATTTTATTCAAAAATCAATAAGCGGGCTGATTGGGATAGTTTGCTTGACGAGCGATTCTGTAATGTACCTGCCCGATTCAGAAAGTTTGTCGCTTTCATATGGGCGCTCGGGCGGTTTGACGTGTTTTTCATCTCGTTCGATGGCTTTTTACTAGGTGGAACGCGCTTTCAATTTTTCGAGTCTACACTGCTCAGGTTGGCTCGAAAAAAAACGATTATTACCCCGTATGGTGGTGATGCCTATGTTTACCGAAATATTCGTTCACTCTCACTGTTGCATTGTTTGATGATCAGCTACCCAGGCGCTGCCAGGGCGCAGGACGCTATTGAGGCTCGTGTCAGGCATTGGACCCGTGAGGCTGATGCCGTGGTCATCGGGAACATGGGGCCGGACGGGTTTGGTCGCTGGGATGTACTGACGCCAAGTGCCTTGCATATCGATACTGCCAAGTGGATCGTTTCTGTTCCGCGCAGCAGGCAGCCGAGTGATCCGGTGGTAATTGGCCACATGCCAAATCACCGGGGTGTCAAGGGTACGGAGTTTTTGATCAATGCTGTCGAGCAGCTACAAGCGGATGGCTATAACTTGACGTTGCTGCTGATCGAGGGTCGCCAGAATGACGAGGTTCATGCGTTGATGCAGACCGAAGTCGATATTTTAGTAGAAGATCTTAATATGACCGGGTATGGATTAACCGGGTTAGAGGGTATGGCGTGCTCATTACCCGTTATCTCGAATTTTGAAAATGAAGCGACGCTGACTCATTTTCGTCGATGGTCCTATCTCTCCGAGTGTCCGATTGTTTCTGGTTGCCCTGAGAATATATACCTGCTGCTCAAACGCTTGGTTGAAGATACGGCACTGCGTGAGGCGTTAGGCAAGGCGGGGCGCGAATATGTAGAGAAATACCATAGTTACGAGGCTGCGCATTACCTTTTTAGTCGTGTCATTGATTATGTCTACGGCCGGCGTGAGCATGCCGATATGCTTAACCTTTTCCATCCCGTAATTGGTGAACACGGGCGGCAGTTGAAGATTTCTCATCCGCTGAAAAATAACAGGCTTCCGGATTGAGATGAGTGGTTCAATCTGGCGTAGGTTATTAAAGGACTCTGCCGTCTATGGTGGAGCGGATTTCGTATCAAAGCTCCTGAGCTTCGTGTTTTTTCCACTCATAGCGCGCTACATCAGTGTTGCCGAGTTTGGCGCCATGGAACTGATATTTACCGCGGTGGGGTTACTTGGGCTGTTTGTAAATGTTGGCCTAAACAATGCGGTGCAGCGCTTCTATTGGGATAAAGATACCGTTGACTCTGCGCGTCCTGTAATCGTGTCTAGCGCTTTATTGGTGCAGGTGTTGGCGGGCTTGGTTGTCGCCACTTTAGGTATTATTTTGGTGGTTTTATACAGCGCGATTTATGGGTGGGCAGGGCAGCAGTTTGACGCGCGCGTTCTAATTTATGCACTGGTCTTCATGGCCGTTTCGCAATGGATTCAGTTTGCGCTGGATGTTGTGCGCCTGCATTTCAAGCCTTGGCGTTTTTTCGCTTTGTCCATCCTGTCTCGCGTGTGTGGGTTGCTACTTGCGGCTTGGCTGGTCATGCAGGCGGGGGCGAAGCTAGATGGCATCATCGGTGCTCAGGCACTGGTGGCGGTACTGGTATTCCCGTTGGCTCTGCTATTGATCTGCAAGGATTTGGTGCTCAATTTCAGTCGGGCTTGGATCAAAACGTTGGTGTCCTATGGTTATCCCTATATCTTTGCAGCCTTCGCTTATTGGATATTTGGGGCGATCGACCGCTGGATGCTCGCATCCATGGCAACTGTAGAGGAGGTTGGCATTTATTCGGTCGCCTTTCGGTTTTCATCAATTGTATTATTCGTCTCCATGGCGTTCGGTCAGGCCTGGAGTCCGGTCGCGATGAAGATAAGAACGGAAAACCCTGAGCAGTATCGACGCATTTTCGCGAATGTACTCTTGATATTGTTCATGGGAATCGCATTGATTGGAGGCGGGTTGTCGCTGTTTTCGGGAGAAGGCATTTCGTTGCTGTTGCCTGCCGCGTACCAGGACAGTGCCGCGGTGCTTATTCCGTTATGTTTGGGTGTCGTGCTGCAAGCGACTCAGCAGGTTACGGCTATCGGCATTTCTATTGAGCGCAAAAGCCATCTGATTGCGAAAATTTCCTGGTGCGCCGTTGTAGTTAATGTGCTGATGAATCTGGTGTTGATTCCGAAATTTGGAGCTCAAGGCGCAGCGTGGGGTACTGCTGTTACCTACCTGTTTATTACGGCTACTTACTTAGCTTTTACCCAGTATTTGCATCCTCTGGATATTTCCTGGAAGCGCTTAATTATGGTTGGGCTGGCAGTGGTGGGACTGTTCGCTGTTGCGCTGTTGACGCGTCAGCCTGAGTTAACGCTTTCAATTTTTGCTCTGAAAATCTTTGTCCTCGTGGTGTTTTGCTGCGTTGGGGCTTACATTCTGCCCTTTAGAAAAGTGTTCTCATGAAAAAGCAGTTACGTATCCTGGTTACAGGGGCCGCTGGCTTGCTCGGCTCGCAAGCTATTCGGTTCTTCAGCCAGGAAAATGATGTTCACGCAATTGTTCATAGCCCGGTCGTCGAGCCTGTAACGGGTGTCAACTACCATATCCTCGACCTTTCTGCCGACTTCGATGTAGCCACGCTTCCGCCTCAGATCGACGTTGTGTTGCATCTGGCCCAATCCTCGAAGTTTCGAGATTTCCCAGCTCAGGCACTGGACGTATTCAATGTCAATGTATCGGCATTGGCAAAGTTGCTGGATTATGCGCGTTTAGCAAATTGCCAGAAGTTTATTTATGCGTCATCGGGTGGCGTTTACCAGAGTGGCTTGCCAGTCGTGCATGAAAACTCGCCCATCGGGTCCCATGGTGAGCTGGGTTATTACCTCGCCAGTAAATTATGTGGAGAAGTACTCGCACAGAACTACTCCTCGATCATGGATATAGCTGTCCTTAGATTTTTCTTCATCTACGGGGAACAGCAGCGCCGTTCAATGCTACTACCGCGGCTTGTCGACAATGTAGCCGCGGGGCGTGCGATTCAGTTGCAAGGAGAGGATGGTTTGGTAGTCAACCCAGTCCATGTTTCCGATGCTGTCCGTGCACTTAACAAGGTTCTGCAAGCTGAAGGGAGTGCGACGTTCAACGTGGCGGGTAATGAGGAGGTTTCCATCGGTGCATTGTGTCGTGCCATAGGCGAAATGCTTGGCAAGTCGCCAGTGTTCGAACGTGTTGATGCTAAGGCCGGACGTCTGGTGGCCAATATCGACGCTTTGCAGGCATTGGGCTGGAGTCCTGAGATTGGTATTGAGAAGGGATTGAAAGACCTCATTCCATGAAAAAAATAAAAGTGATACACGCCCCTACAGCGGTGGGTGGAAACCCGCCCGCGCTGAGCAAAGCGCTACGCGACCAAGGTATTCAAAGCGAGTGCTGCATCATTTCTCAGAATTACCTAGCCTATGAGGTCGATCGTGTTCTGGTGCCCTCGGGGGCGCGCTTTCTTTTGTGTGAGTACAAACGACTGAAGTTTATTTTTGAGTGTCTTTTAAAGTACGACATCGTTCACTACAACGGCGGCACCACTATTGCCACCGCGAATATGATTGAGTGGCCAGCACGCGGTAAGGGAATCGCCTCGCTAAAACGCTTCGTATATTCGACATACCTGAGGGGGCTCCAATATTTTGAGGTTTCATTGTTCAGGTTATGGCGCAAGAAGTTGTTTATTACTTATCAGGGTGACGACGCAAGGCAGGGCGATTACTGCAGGCAGCATTATCCAATCAGCATTGCCTCCCAGGTGGACGACTCCTATTACTCGGATGCCTCGGACGCCTTCAAGAAAAAGAATATCGCCTACCTCGCCAATCATTGCGAGCACGTCTACGCGTTGAACCCTGACTTGCTCAATGTGCTGCCTGAGGGCGCGAAGTTCGTTCCGTATTCTCATGTCGATTTCAGTGACTGGAAGGCAAACTATGACGGATTACGCAGTCAGCGGCCGCTGCGGTTTGTACATGCACCAACTCATCGCCGTGTTAAGGGAACTGATCTGATTCTTGAGGCGCTTGCGGCTCTTGAGGGAGAGGGTTTCACGTTTGAACTGATATTGGTCGAAGGTATGTCGCAGGCTGAGGCACGATCACATTATGAGCAAGCAGATGTGCTGATCGACCAATTGTTCGCAGGTTGGTATGGCGGTTTAGCAGTGGAGTTGATGGCGCTGGGTAAACCTGTGCTGGTATACCTTCGCGAAGAAGATCTTCGCTTCATTCCGGAGCAAATGCGCGCGGAGCTTCCCTTCATTAACGCCAACCCTTTCACTATCAAGGATCGGTTACGCGACGTGCTGAGCATGTCGCGGGAGGAGTTGATCGACTTGGCGCAAAAGAGCCGCGCCTATGTTGAGCGGTGGCATGATCCGATGCAGATCGCCGCTTCGATCGCCGACGACTATCTGGCGTCTATCAATACACGATCGAAGTGAGCAGATTCGAGCAACCATGAAAACCGTTCTAATACTGAGTTTCTCCAATTTGCAGCGCGACCCTCGCGTACGCCGACATGCACAGGCACTCGACGGGTGCTTTCGAGTGATCACTGCCGGATACGGCGGTGCGCCAGGCTATGGTGACCAGCATATCGAGATACCGGAGCCTGGTCGTTCGAGCCTGCCAAAAAAACTGGCCAAGGCCCTATGTCTGCTAATCAGGTTCTATGCCGCTGTTTTCTGGCTGGACACCGACAAGCGCGCAGCATTGCAACGTTTGAAGGGGCAGCGGTTCGACCTGATTATCGCCAATGATGCACCTTCGTTGCCTGTGGCGTCTTCGTTGGCCGGGCAGAAGGTGCCTGTGATTGCGGACATGCACGAATTTGCGCCCGGCGAGCAGCTTCCCGGTTGGAAATGGAGTCTGTTTTGGAAAGGCTATCCGCAGTATCTATGCCGCCACTTCCTGCCTCGGGCAAACCATGTGCTGACGGTATGTGACTCGATCGCTGAGCTCTATCGTCAAGAGTTCCTTGTGACTTTGCCCGACGTTCTGATGAATTGCCCTTCCTACTTAGAGGCAGCTCCTAAGGAGGTTGGGGAAAAGATCCGTCTGATTCACCATGGCGCTGGCTGCCCTAGTCGCAAGTTGGAGCTTATGGCGGAGGCTGCATTGCTGCTCGATGAGCGTTTCGAGTTCGATTTTATGCTGGTCGAGTCGGACAGCGCTTATTGCCGCTGGTTGAAAGAAACCTACGAGGGTGCGCGCATTCGCTTTCGAGAGCCTGTGTCGATGCCGTTGATTTCTGAAGTCCTCAATCGTGACTATGACATTGGCGTATTCCTGCTGGAGCCTGAGGCAGTCAGCTACAAATATGCACTGCCTAATAAACTTTTCGAATTTATTCAGGGACGACTGGCGGTCGTTGTTTCACCCAATCATGAAATGGCTAGGCTGGTGCTTTCCACTGGCGTCGGGGTAGTTTCCGAAGACTTCTCTTCGGTGTCGCTGGCCCGCGCGATCAATGCGTTGGACGAAGCAACAATCATGTCGATGAAGCGAGCGTCTGCAGTGGCTGCGCAACGCTATTGCGCCGAGACGGTATATTCCGATTTCAAGCGTCTAGCTGACGCTTTTACGAGATAAGTTTGCATGTGCGGAATTTTAGGTGGTGCCTGGTTTAACGGTGCCTCGGTGCCCGTAAGTAAGGTGGATGAGGCGCTGCATACACTGCGTTATCGCGGCCCGAACGATAATGGACGGGAGCTTTACGCCTGTGCGGGAGCGAATGTTGCGCTGGGCCATACGCGCCTCTCGATCATTGATCTTTCGTCTGGCGGCCATCAGCCCATGGCCACGGAAGATCAGTCGCTGTCGATCGTTTTCAACGGTGAGATCTATAACTACCGAGAGCTTCGCGCCGAGCTGCAAGCGGCGGGCCTGGCCTTCAAATCGGACTCCGATACCGAGGTACTGCTTGCCGCCTGGCGTACCTGGGGGGCCGCGTGCCTCGATAGGCTGGTGGGAATGTTCGCCTTCGTGGTTCTTGACCGCAACGCCGGCACTCTCACTTGTGCGCGCGACCCGTTCGGTATCAAGCCGTTCTTCTATGCGCAGGAACAGGGGCGCTTCCTTTTTGCGTCGGAGCTCCCGGCGATCAAGGCGTTGAAGCAAGAGAAGGTGCAACTGAACTGGCAACGCTCGTATGACTACCTTGTGCATGGCGATTACGACAGTTGTGTAGACACCTTTTTCGATGGTGTTTCGCATTTGCCGCCAGGCCATATCATGCGTGTGGACCTGAATACAGGCAGTCTTGGCGAACCGGTGTGTTGGTGGCGGCCGACAATCGACGAGCGTCATGACCTTAGCTTTGCCGATGCGGCCGATAAGGTCCGCGAGGAATTTCTTTCCAGCATTCGTCTGCATCTGCGCAGTGACGTAGCCATCGGTGCTGCTCTTTCCGGTGGAATTGACTCCTCTGCAGTCGTTTGCGCTATGCGTCATGTCGAGCCTGACTTGCCAATCAACACGTTCAGCTACATCGCACGTGGCAGCGAGGTCAGTGAGGAAGTTTGGGTCGATCGGGTCAACGAACACGTTGGAGCGGTGCCGCATAAAGTGGTGGTCAGTGCCGAGGAGCTTGCGCGTGATCTTGACGCGATGATCCTTGCACAAGGCGAGCCTTTCGGCAGTACCAGCATCTACGCGCAGTACCGAGTCTTCCAGTTAGCCAAAGAGCAAGGTGTGA
>Ga0265797_10003305_pt1 | contig 25988 bp, 25 predicted proteins | sample P2T30metagenome_FD_192433 | JGI IMG/M metagenome (GOLD analysis project Ga0265797, IMG submission 192433) | Plant litter microbial communities from East Loma Ridge, Irvine, California - P2 T30 | ecosystem: Environmental > Terrestrial > Plant litter > Unclassified | place: USA: California... | reverse complement strand
AATTGGCGACGGGTGAAGGACATGGCTCGGGAACCTCGGCATAAGCGAACGCGGACCAGCCGCGAAGGGGCCGATACGATACACAGGTATGGCAGGAATTTTAAGGGCCGGATGAATAGCGAGGAATTCAGGGTGTTACACCGGCAGTGCGCTGAGCGCCGCACCCAGATCCCGGTTCCATCGGTGGGACCCGCGGATACAACCCGTGGGCGAGGTCGTCGCAACATCGGGCAAGCGATATGGGAGCAGCAGGTAGGAATGCCCCGCTACCGTGGCCGCCTAGAACCAGAACAACAAAAAAGCCCGCAATCAAGCGGGCTTCAGGCCATCCCTGGCTAGTAGGTGCCGGCTATTGCCAAGCGCCCGATCATTCCCACTCGATCGTAGCAGGCGGCTTGCTCGACACGTCGTAGGTTACACGCGAGATGCCTTCGATCTCGTTGATGATCCGGCCGCTGACTTTTTCCAGCAGTTCGTACGGCAGGTGAGCCCAGCGGGCGGTCATGAAATCGATGGTTTCCACGGCACGCAGGGCAACGACCCAGGCGTAACGACGGCCATCGCCGACCACGCCAACGGATTTTACCGGCTGGAATACCACGAACGCCTGGCTGACCTTGTGGTACCAGTCGGCCTTGCGCAGTTCTTCGATGAAGATATGGTCGGCCTGGCGCAGCAGGTCCGCGTATTCCTTCTTCACCTCGCCAAGGATCCGCACACCCAGGCCAGGGCCGGGGAAAGGATGGCGGTAGACCATGTCGTATGGCAGGCCCAGCTCCAGGCCGAGGCGGCGTACTTCGTCCTTGAACAGCTCGCGCAGCGGCTCCACGAGCTTGAGGTTCATCTCTTCCGGCAGGCCACCCACGTTGTGGTGGGACTTGATCACATGGGCCTTGCCGCTTTTCGCGCCGGCCGATTCGATCACGTCCGGGTAGATGGTCCCTTGGGCGAGGAACTGGATATTGTGCAGCTTGCTGGCTTGGGCATCGAATACGTCGATGAAGGTGCGGCCGATGATCTTGCGCTTCTTCTCCGGGTCCGCCTCGCCGGCGAGGTTGCCCAGGAACTGCTCTTCGGCGTTGGCGCGGATGACCTTCACGCCCATGTTCTCGGCGAACATGGCCATCACCTGCTCACCTTCGTGCAAGCGCAGCAGGCCGTTGTCCACAAAGACGCAAGTGAGCTGATCACCGATGGCCTTGTGCAGCAAGGCTGCGACCACGGAGGAATCCACGCCGCCGGACAGGCCCAGCAGTACGTTGGCATCACCGACCTGTGCGCGAACCTGCCCGATGGCATCGTCGGCGATACGCGACGGCGTCCACAGGGCTTCGCAACCGCAGATATCCAGCACGAAGCGGGACAGCATGCGGCCGCCCTGCTTGGTGTGGGTCACTTCCGGGTGGAACTGAACGCCGTAGTAGCCACGGGCATCGTCGGCCATGCCGGCGATCGGGCAGCTAGGGGTGCTGGCGAGCACGTGGAAGCTGGACGGGATCTCGGTAACCTTGTCGCCGTGGCTCATCCAGACATCGAGGCCCAGCACGCCGTCGGCGTCCACGTGGTCTTCGATACCGTCGAGCAGGCGGCTTTTGCCGACCACGTCCACGCGGGCATAACCGAATTCACGAAGGTTAGAGCCTTCGACCCGGCCGCCCAGCTGCTCAGCCATGGTTTGCATGCCGTAGCAGATACCCAGCAGCGGCACGTTCAGGTCGAACACGGCCTGGGGCGCGCGCGGGCTGTTGGCTTCGTGCACGGATTCCGGCCCGCCGGCGAGGATGATCCCGCGCGGCGCGAATTCGCGTATCGCGTCATCGCTCATGTCGAACGGATGCAACTCGCAATACACACCGATTTCCCGCACGCGGCGGGCAATCAGCTGGGTGTACTGCGAACCGAAATCGAGGATCAGAATGCGGTGAGCATGAATATCGAGGGCCATGGGAGACTCTGAAAGGCAGCGGCAAGCTTGAAGCCGCGAGCTGCAAGTTGGTGAATAGCTATAAGCTTCAAGCCGCAAGCTTCAAGTGATTGGAGGCATGCAGGCGGGGATGACCAGCCTGCTCGCCGCGTGATGCTTATAGCTTGACGCTGTCGGCGCTAGCCGGCCTTAGCCGACCCTGTAGTTAGGCGCTTCCTTGGTGATCTGCACGTCATGCACATGGGATTCGGCCATGCCGGCACCAGTGATGCGAACAAACTCCGGACGGGTGCGCATTTCATGGATGTCGGCGCTGCCGGTGTAGCCCATGGAGGAACGCAGGCCACCCATCAACTGGTGGATGATGGCCGAAAGCACGCCCTTGTACGGTACGCGACCTTCGATACCTTCCGGCACGAGCTTTTCGGCGCCGGCGGAGGAATCCTGGAAGTAACGGTCCGAAGAGCCTTGGGCCTGAGCCATGGCGCCCAGCGAGCCCATGCCGCGGTACGCCTTGTAGGAGCGGCCCTGGAACAGTTCGATTTCGCCCGGGGCTTCTTCGGTACCGGCGAACATCGAGCCCATCATCACGCAGTAGGCACCGGCGACGATGGCCTTGGACAGGTCACCGGAGAAGCGGATACCGCCGTCGGCGATCAGCGGAACGTCGGTGTTCTTCAAGGCTTCTGCAACGTTGGCCACCGCGCTGATTTGCGGAACGCCAACGCCAGCCACGATACGGGTAGTGCAGATGGAGCCTGGGCCGATACCGACCTTTACGCCATCGGCGCCGGCTTCGACCAATGCCAGCGCGGCCGCGCCAGTGGCAATATTGCCACCGATTACCTGGACTTGCGGGAAGTTCTGCTTGACCCAACGCACGCGGTCGATCACGCCCTTGGAGTGGCCGTGGGCGGTATCCACCACCACCACATCCACGCCAGCGGCAACCAGCGCGGCAACGCGTTCACCGGTATCCTTGCCGGTACCTACGGCGGCACCGACGCGCAGGCGACCCTGGTCGTCCTTGCTGGCCAGCGGGTAGGCCTTGGCTTTTTCGATGTCCTTGACGGTCATCATGCCCTTGAGCTGGAAGTCGGCATCGACGATCAGGACTTTCTCCAGGCGATGCTTGTGCAGCAACTGGCGAACTTCTTCCTTGGTGGCGCCCTCACGCACGGTCACCAGCCGATCACGCGGGGTCATGACCTCGCGCACGGGGATGTCCAGGCGGTTTTCGAAACGCACGTCGCGGGAGGTGACGATACCGACCAGGTCGCCATCGTGCAGCACGGGCACGCCAGAGATGTTGTGCTGGCGAGTGAGCTCGAACAGGTCACGAACAGTGGCGCCGGCCTCGATGGTGATCGGATCCTTCACCACGCCTGCCTCGAACTTCTTGACCTTGCGGACTTCCGCGGCCTGCTGCTCGACAGTCATGTTCTTGTGAATGATACCGATACCGCCTTCCTGGGCCATGGCGATGGCCAGGCGGGCTTCGGTCACGGTGTCCATTGCGGCAGACACCAGGGGAATGTTCAGCTCGATGCCACGGGTCAAACGGGTCTTGAGGCTGACTTCGTTCGGCAGGACCTCGGAATAACCGGGGACCAAAAGAATGTCATCGAAAGTCAGGGCTTCTTGGCTGATACGCAGCATCGCGGGGGCTCCCGGGCGGGAAAAATGGAAGCGCGCCATTATACCTGTACATGCCCGGGGGCTCAATGCGCACGTGCCCTAGAGTTGCACTTCCACCAAGCGCACCGGCCAATCCAGCCGCTCGGCGAAATCCTTTACGAAGGCCTCGGTAAAACCTGCCTCGCTCCAACCCTCGAAAATGAAACCCAGGTTGGAAAACCCACACGGCTGCAAGAAGAGGAAACCATTGATGTCATCCTCGAAGCCACACAGGGGGCACGTGAAGTTATCCGTGAGGCCTGGGTACCACTCGTCCAGGCTTTCGAACAGCGGCTCGCCCACCTCGCGCCGGCATTGCGGGCAACCGGCTTCCTCGAGAAAGCCTTTCTGCGGGGTATAGATGCAGCGCTTGGTCACGATCCGCAGGCCGTTGAACTTTTGGTTGAAAGGCAAGCGTTCCGGATGGCGTACCACCCGCCGCGCGCCTTCGGCGATGGCATAGCCCATGCCGTTGCCACCGCGGCAACAGGTGGTGGGTTGGCCATCGACTATGTTTTTGTGAACGAGCCAGCGCAGCATCAGGCTGGCGGCGCCTTCATTGCCGGGAACGGTGGAGAGTTGGGGAACCAGAATGCTTTGCGAAGCCATGTGCTAGCCATACAACGACGGAACGGTGAGCGATTCTACCATCAGCAGCCGCGACAGCCGCCAAGCTTGGCTTTATTATCCGGGCATGAATAACGATCCCTTTGCCAGGCTCGGCCTGGATCGCCAGGTCCTTACGGTTTCCCAGCTCAACGGCCGCGCCCGTGTGTTGCTCGAGGACGTGTTCAGCAGTGTGTGGGTAGAAGGCGAAATCTCCAACCTCGCGCGCCCCGCTTCCGGCCACCTCTATTTCACCCTCAAGGACGCCGGCGCCCAGGTGCGCTGCGCCCTCTTCAGGCAGAACGCCGCCCGCGTGCGCCAAGCGCTACGCGATGGATTGGCGGTAAAGGTGCGCGGCAAGGTTTCGCTGTTCGAGGGGCGCGGGGATTATCAGCTCATTCTGGATACCGTCGAGCCCGCGGGAGATGGCGCGCTGCGCCTGGCATTCGAGGCGTTGAAGGACAAGCTGAGCGCCGAAGGGCTGTTCAGCGCCGAGCACAAGCAAAGCCTGCCGGCGCACCCTCGCCGCATCGGTATCGTCACCTCACCGGGTGGCGCGGTGATACGGGACATCATCAGCGTATTCCGCCGCCGCGCGCCGCAGGTCCAGCTCACGGTGATCCCCACGGCGGTGCAGGGCCGCGAGGCCATCGGGCAGATCGTGCGCGCGCTGGGCATGGCAGATCGTCACGGCTTCGACGCGATCATCCTCGCCCGTGGCGGTGGCTCGCTCGAAGACCTGTGGTGCTTCAACGAAGAAGCCGTAGCCCGGGCGGTCGATGCCTGCGTTACGCCAGTGGTGAGCGCGATCGGCCATGAAACGGACGTATCGATCAGTGACTTCGTTGCCGACGTGCGCGCCCCAACCCCCACCGCGGCCGCCGAGTTGCTGGCCCCTGACAGCAACGACCTGCAACGCCAGCTGGCCGGTTTGCAGCGCCGGCTGTTGTTGCGCATGCAGCACCGCCTGGCCCACGACAGGCTTCGCCTGGAAGGGCTGACGCGCCGGCTACGCCACCCTGGCGAGAAGGTCCGCCAACAGGCGCAACGGCTGGATGACCTTGACATGCGCTTGCGCCGCGCCTTCAACGCCGCCCTGGCACACCGCCAGCAGCGGCTGATGCACCTGGATGCTCGCCTTGCCGCGCAGCATCCCGGCCGTGCCCTGGCGCTGTTGCAACAACGCCTGGAACAGTTGCGGGCGCGGCTTCCCCGGGTGATGCAAGAGCGGCTGCGAGCGGAACGGTTGCGCCTGCAAACCCAAGCCCAGGCGCTGAATATCGTAAGCCCACTGGCAACCCTTGGCCGCGGCTACAGCATTTTGCTGGACGACCGCGGCCAGGCCATCCGCCGCGCCGAGCAGGCCTCGCCTGGGCAGCGGCTGACCGCGCGGCTGGGTGAAGGCAAGCTCACTGTGCGGGTCGAGGACAACCACGTTGCCCCTGTCACCCTTTCGTTGTTGGATTGATCATGTACCGATTGCTCTGCGCCGCCCTGCTCGCCGTGGCCACCCTCCCCGTCTCGGCCGACAGCTACCTTACCCGCCAACTGAACCGGCCCGTGCCGGGCGGCGTGGCCGTGGTGGAGCTTGGAGCCGCCCCAGCCGCGCCGCAGGCATTCCTGCAGGGCAAGCCGGTGATGGTGGTGAATGAACAAGGCATCTGGCGCGCCGTGGCCGGGATCTCCCTGAAGACACCGCCCGGCCCACAGGCGTTGCAGGTGCGGCAAGGAGGCGGCACTCGCAATGTAACGTTTACCGTTGCGGCCAAGGCCTACCCCGAGCAGCGGATCACCCTCAAGAACAAGCGCCAGGTCAACCCCGAGCCACAGGACCTCACCCGCATCAACAAGGAGTTGGCGGAACAGAATCGGGCGTACGCCAGCTTCACGGCGGGCACGCCCAGCAACCTGCTATTGGACAAGCCGGTGAACGGCCCGCTATCCAGCCGCTTCGGCGTGCGGCGGTTCTTCAATGGCGAGGAGCGTAACCCCCATGCCGGGCTCGATTTCGCCGTGCCCGCCGGCACGCCGATCAAAACTCCAGCTGCAGGCAAGGTAATTCTGGTTGGCGACTACTTTTTCAACGGCAACACGGTGTTCGTGGACCATGGGCAAGGGTTTATCAGCATGTTCTGCCATATGTCCAAAGTGGAAGTCAGCGTGGGCCAGGCCCTACCCCGCGGCGCGGTGGTCGGCCGGGTAGGTAGCACCGGCCGCGCCACGGGCCCGCACATGCACTGGAATGTGAGCTTGAACGACGCACGGGTGGACCCGGCGATCTTTATTGGGGAGCGGTGACCGGATACCGCTGGAGGTTGGCGCATGGCGGGCGGTTTCGTACAACTTCTATGCGCGCAATTTTCTATCAAAAATACAGCCCTGCAGTCAGGTTTTAGGCAAATGAGCCCCTGAATTAGTTTTTTATACTAATTTTTTCCGGATGCTTGCGATGTTTCCCCGCACTGGTTAGGGTTTTAGCCATGAACAACTCAAACACCCATATTCTGCTTCGCCAGCACCTGAGCCTGAATCTGGTCAGCTATCGACTACCGGGCTGAATCCTGCCGCCAGGCGTGTACTCCATACTTCAAGAATTCAGGCAGGCCTCAGGTGGGCCGACCAAGGAAAACGACCATGACCATGCTCAAAGACCCGTCCAGCAAATACCGCGCATTCCCGACCATCGACCTGCCCAACCGCACCTGGCCGTCAAAAGCCATCACCGAGGCGCCTATCTGGTGCAGCTCGGACCTGCGTGATGGCAACCAGTCGCTGATCGAGCCGATGGATGCGGAGAAGAAGCTGCGGTTCTGGAAGACCCTGGTCAAGGTCGGCGTGAAGGAAATCGAAGCCGCCTTCCCCTCTGCCTCGCAGACTGATTTCGACTTCATTCGCACCCTGATCGAGGACGGCCATGTACCTGAAGACACCACCATCCAGGTGTTGACCCAGGCCCGCGAAGACCTGATCGCCCGTACTTTCGAATCCCTGCGCGGCGCTAAAAAGGCCATCGTCCACCTCTATAACGCGACCTCGCCCTCGTTCCGCCGGATCGTGTTCAACCAGGACAAGGCAGGTGTGAAGGAGATCGCGGTCAACGCGGCCAAACTGTTTGTGAAGTACGCCGCGCAACAACCCGAAACCCAATGGACCTTCCAATACTCCCCCGAGACGTTCAGCGCCACCGAACTGGAGTTCGCCAAGGAAGTCTGCGACGCGGTGATCGAGGTGTGGAACCCCACCCCCGAGCACAAGATCATCCTCAACCTGCCCGCTACGGTGGAAGTGTCCACGCCAAACGTATACGCCGACCAGATCGAGTGGTTCTGCCGTAACGTGAACCGTCGCGACAGCGTGCTGATCAGCCTGCATACTCACAACGACCGCGGCACTGGCGTGGCGGCGACCGAACTGGGCCTGATGGCGGGGGCGGATCGCGTGGAAGGCTGCCTGTTCGGCAACGGCGAGCGCACCGGTAACGTTGACCTGGTGACCTTGGGCTTGAACCTGTATACCCAAGGGATCAACCCGCAGCTGGACTTCTCCGATATCGACGGCGTGCGCAAGGTCGTCGAGGAGTGCAACCAGCTGCCGGTGCATCCGCGCCATCCTTACGTGGGGGATCTGGTTCATACCGCGTTCTCCGGCTCGCACCAGGACGCCATCCGCAAGGGCTTCACCCAGCAGAAGGAAGGCACCTTGTGGGAAGTGCCGTACTTGCCGATCGACCCCGCCGATATCGGCCGCAGCTACGAGGCTGTCATCCGGGTCAACAGCCAGTCCGGCAAGGGTGGCATTACCTACCTGCTGGAACAGGAATACGGCATCAGCCTGCCGCGCCGCATGCAGATCGAATTCAGCCAGGTGGTGCAGGGTGAAACCGACCGCCTGGGCCTGGAAATGACCGCCGAGCAGATCTACAAGCTGTTGCAGAAGGAATACCTGCAAGCCAACCTCCCTTACGCGCTGGTGAGCCATCGCCTGACAGAAGAAAACGGCAACAGCCAGGTGTATGTGGAAATCAGCAGCGACGGCGAAACCTTGCACTGGAAAGGCAAAGGCAACGGCGCGCTGGAGGCGCTGGTCAGCTGCCTGCCGATCAATGTCGAGATCATGGACTACAACGAGCACGCGATCAGCTCGGGTACCAACGCCAAGGCTGCGGCCTATATCGAACTGCGCGTGGCTGGCGAACGCCCGGTGCACGGCATAGGCATCGATGAAAACATCACCACCGCCAGCTTCAAGGCGTTGTTCAGCGCGCTGAACCGCTCCCTCAGCCAGCGGGCGGCGCAAGCGGCGTAACGTTGAAGACGTGAAAAAGCCGACCCCAGGGTCGGCTTTTTTATGCCCGGTTCGCTGGCTGCTGCAGCTCTCATGGAACAGAGTTGTTCCCAGTGCGACAGTGGACCGTGTGGGAAGCAACTGTCTTGAGCGGTTATCTCAAGGCCTTATTCGCGAGCTCCGCCTGCGGCTGCGCCCGACTCCAACAGTCCCACAGAGTTAGAGGCTTTCTACGAAATCTCGAACCGGTCGGCATCCAGGTGCGCGGGGAAGCGGGTGCGATAGGTGGCCAGCCCCGCGCTGCTCAAGGTCACGTGGAATACCCCTTCGGCATCGCCAGCGTTGAGCAGCGTCTCGCCCTGGAAGTCCAGCACTTGGCTGTCCCCGGTGTAGGCGTAGCCCTTGCCATCGGTGCCTACGCGGTTCACCGCGGCAACGTAGCAAAGGTTTTCGATAGCCCGCGCCGGCAACAAGCGGTTCCAATGGTGCCGGCGGGCACCGGGCCAATTGGCGGTGTAGAGCAACAGGTCGGTGTTCTCGGCGTCGCGGCTCCATACGGGGAAGCGCAGGTCGTAGCAGATCAGCGGGCGCACCCGCCAGCCCTTGAGTTCGAGCCTTACCTGGCGCTCGCCCGCCGTGTAGTGCTCATGCTCGCCTGCCATGCGGAACAAGTGCCGCTTGTCGTAATGCAGCAAGGTACCGTCCGGCCTGGCCCACAACAGCCGATTGCGGTAACTGCCATCCGCCGCCTGCACGATTACACTGCCCGTGATCACCGCATCCAGATCGGCCGCTTGGCGTAACAACCACTCGCTGGCCGGCCCTTGCTCCGGCTCCGCCAGGCTGGCCGAATCCATGGAAAAGCCGGTCGTGAACATTTCCGGGAGCACAATCAGGTCGGCACCCCGCGCCTGCCCCAGCAATTCAGCGAAACGCGCAAGGTTCGCCGAGCGGTCATGCCACGCCAGGTCGCTTTGTACCAGTGCCAGTTTCAGGTCAGGCAGTTCGTTCAGATCGCGCATAGTCTCTCCGCCGCCGCTCGCAAAGTGTCTTCCCGCTTCGCAAAGCATAGGCGCACCAGCCGCTGGCCTTCCACCGGCGACTGGTAGAACACTGAAATGGGTATGGTGGCTACCCCGTGCTCGCGTGTAAGCCACAGGGACATGTCAACGTCGTTCAGGTCTGGCCGGATGGCGCTGTAATCCATTACCTGGAAATAGGTACCGGGTGTACGGGTAAAAGTGAAGCGAGAGCGGTCGAGCAAATCACAGAACAGGTCCCGCTTGGCCTGATAAAAGCCGGGCAGTTCAGCCACATGTTCCGGGTGGGCGGCCATGTAGTCGGCGAGCCCCCACTGCAGCGGCGTGACGCCACAGAAGTTCACGTATTGGTGGATCTTACGTAGCTCCGCGCTTAGTGCTGGCGGTGCGACCACGTAGCCGGTTTTCCAGCCTGTGACGTGGTAGGTCTTGCCAAACGAACTCACTACGAAAGCCCTTTGGTACAACCCCGGATGGGCCAGCACACTGGCATGTTTTACGCCGTCATACACCAGGTGTTCGTACACCTCGTCGCTGATCACGTACAGCCCGCGCTGTTCAACCAACACGGCAAGCCGCTCGAGATCATCCTGGCTGATCAGCGCCCCGCTCGGGTTATGTGGGCTGTTCAGCATGATCAGGCGTGTGCGCGGGGTGAGCGCCGCGGTCAGCCGCTCCCAATCGATGGCGAAGGTGCCAGGGTTCAGTTGCACATGCACACAGCGGCCGCCCGCCAGTTCCACCGAGGGTTCATAGCTGTCGTATACGGGATCGAACACGATCACTTCATCGCCTGGGCGAACGATGGCCTGAACAGCGCAGAAAATCGCTTCGGTGGCGCCAGGGGTGATAGTCACTTCAAGGTCGGGGTTTACCTGCGCGCCGTAGCAGCGCCCGATCTTGGCGGCTACCTGCTCACGCAAGGCCGGCAACCCGGTCATGGGGGAATACTGGTTGTGGCCATCCATTACATGGCGGGCCACGGCTTCGCGCAGGGCCAGCGGGCCGTCGAAATCGGGAAAGCCCTGGCTGAGGTTCAACGCGCCCGTTTCGGTGGCGAGCTGCGACATGGTGGTGAAGATGGTCGTGCCGACATTCGGCAGTTTACTGGCGATCATGCGGGTCCCCTGCTGGCCTGCGCCCGGTAAGCCGGGCGAAGGCGCAGGATAGCCGATCAGCGGGCGGCAGGCACCCTGCGGTTAACGCTTGTCCTTGCGCTTTTTCTCGGCCTTCTTATGGTGCGACATCAAGCGGCGCTTCTTGTTGACCTGACGGTCAGTGAGGGTGTTCTTCTTGCCCTCGTAGGGGTTCTCGCCACCCTTGTATTCGATGCGAATGGGCGTACCGACCAGCTTCAACACACGGCGGTAGGTGTTTTCCAGGAAGCGGGTGTAAGAACGCGGGACCTTTTCGACCTGGTTGCCGTGGATCACGATCAACGGCGGGTTGGCACCACCCAGGTGGGCGTAGCGCAGCTTGATTCGGCGGCCGTTGACCATTGGCGGCTGGTGGTCGCTGATCGCGTCCTCCAGGATCTGGGTGAGGCGGCTGGTGGGCCAGCGGGTAATGGCCGACTTGAAGGCTGCTTGCACCGAGCCATACAGGTGGCCGACACCGGTGCCGTGCAGGGCGGAAATGAAGTGGATATCGGCGAAGTCCACGAAGAACAACCGGCGTTGCAGCTCGGTTTTCACGTACTCGCGCTCGCCCGGTTCCATCCCATCCCACTTGTTGAGCGCGATGACGATGGCGCGGCCGGTTTCCAGCGCGAAACCCAACAGGTTCAAGTCGTGATCCACCACGCCTTCGCGGGCGTCCATCACGAAGATCACCACGTTGGCGTCCTTGATGGCCTGCAGGGTTTTCACCACCGAGAACTTTTCAACTTCCTCGTGGATCTTGCCGCGCTTGCGCACACCCGCGGTGTCGATAAGGGTGTACTTGTCCCCATCGCGTTCGAACGGAATGTAGATACTGTCGCGGGTGGTACCCGGCTCATCGTAGGTGATCACGCGCTCTTCGCCGAGCATACGGTTCACCAGGGTCGACTTGCCCACGTTGGGCCGGCCGATGATAGCGATTTTTACGCCGTCTTTTTCGCTTGGGCCGGGCACACGGACCGGTTCCTCGCCTTCGGCAACTTCACCGAATTCCTCTTCTTCAGAGGGGTCACGGGGGTACTCACCCAGGGCTGTTTCCAACAGGCTGTTCATGCCCCGGCCTTGGGAAGCGGCGACCGGGATGGCGTTGCCCATGCCCAGCGGCGCGAACTCGGCGCGGGCCATCTCAGGGTCGATATTGTCGACCTTGTTGGCGACCAGCAGCGAGCGCTTGTTCCGCTTGCGCAGGTGCTCGGCGATCATCTGGTCGGCGGCGGTGAAACCCGCGCGCGCGTCCACCATGAACAGCACCAGGTCGGCTTCTTCGATGGCGAGCAGCGATTGCTCGGCCATCTTTTCGTCCATGCCCGCCTCGTCACCAGTGATGCCGCCGGTGTCGATGACGATGTACGAACGGCCCTGCCAGACCGCCTCGCCGTATTGACGGTCGCGAGTGAGGCCGGACAGGTCGCCGACGATAGCGTCACGGCTCTTCGTCAGGCGGTTGAACATGGTGGATTTGCCCACGTTAGGGCGGCCCACCAGGGCGATTACGGGAACCATACGGCTCTCCACTTCGGAATTTCAGAAAGGCAAAAGCCGCTGCGGGGCAGCGGCCATTAACGAATGCGGGGTCGCCCCGCGCGCCTGGGGCATCAAGCCCCAAGCATAGCAAGCATTACTTGATGGTCAGCGCCTCGAGCTTGCCGCTGTTGGCGTAGACATAGAGCATGTCCCCCACCACCAGTGGACGGGCACGCAGGCCATCGCCATCGATCTTGGTACGGCCCACGAAGCGGCCGTCCACCTGGCTCAGCAGGTGCAGGTAACCTTCCATGTCGCCCACGGCGATGTAGCTGGAGAACACTTCCGGCGCGGTCAGTTGACGGCGGGCCAGCGCGTCGTTGCTCCACAGCGCGGTGGTTGAACGCTCGTCCACACCTTCGACGGTTCCCGTTGCTTCAGCCACGTATACGCTGCCGAAACCCTGGGCTACACCCGCATAGCTGGAGGCGTCACGTTGCCAAAGCACGCGGCCGCTTTCGAGCTCCAGGCCCGCCATGCGGCCCTGGTAGGTGGATACGTACAGCGTACCGCCGGACAGCAGCAGGCCACCGTCGATATCCACAACCCGATCCAGCTCGGAACGGCCTTGCGGAATAGCGACACGGGTCTCCCACACTGGCGTGCCGTTACGGATGTCCAGTGCCACCACCTTGCCGGTAGACAAGCCAGCCACGGCCAGTTGATTGGTCACCAGCGGAGCGCTGGTACCACGCAGGGTCAATACCGCTGGCGTGCTGTCGTAGATCCACAGTTGGTTGCCATTGCTGGCATCCAGGCCAACCAGGCGGTCATCCTGGGTCTGCACTACCACGACGTCACCATTGGTAGCCGGTGGCGCCAGCACTTCGGCCTTGACGTGGGCGCGCCAACGCTCTTCACCGTTGGCGGCGTCCAGCGCCACCACGTCACCGCGCAGGGTGCCGAACATGACCATGCCGCTGCCCACGCCAACGGCGCCGGAGATTGGCATCTCCATGTCCTTTTTCCACTGCACATCACCGTTCATGCGGTCGAGCGCCATCACCAGGCCATTAGTGTCAGCGGCATAAAGGGTGTTGTTCTCCACGGCGGGCACCAGCATGTTGTAGGTCTTGCCCTGGCCATCGCCGATGGACTCGCTCCACACTTTGCTCAGCGTGACTTCTTCCTTGAAATCGGTAAGTTCCGCCGGGGGCAATTCCTTGTTGCTGTTGCTGCTGCAGCCCACGACCGCGACGGCCAGTGCCAGCAATACCGCATGTTTCCATCGAATCACGTCACGCATCCCCTTTGGCCAGGTCGTCGAGCTTGAGTTGGAGGTCGCCTACGGCGGCATCGTCGGCCAGCGCATCCTTGGCCTTGCGGTAGGCAGCGGCGGCATCGTCGGCGCGACCCAGTTTTACCAGCAGGTCACCGCGCAGTTCCTCGCGGCTGGCAACGAAGGCCTTGTCCGCTTCACCGTCGAGCAGCTTCAAGGCGTCTTGCGTCTTGCCTTGCGCCGCCAGCACCTGAGCCAGACGCTCGCGGGCAACTTCACCCAACGTCGGGTTCGCGGGCTTGTCGATCACGGCCTGCAACTGGCCGGCCGCGGCGTCCGGGCGGCCGGCGTCCACGTTTACCTTGGCCTGGAACAGCTTGCCGTATTGAGCATAGGCCGTGCCGGCGTAGTTCTTCTCGAGCTCGCCCACCAGGTAATCCACCTTGGCCTGTTCAGGCTTGCCCGAGGGCGTGAGCGCCGTTTCCAGCAATTGCTGGTAGAGGTTGGATGCTCCCTGAGCCTGGTTGCCTTGATACTTCTGCCAACCCTGCCAGCCAAAGACCACGATCAGCGCGAGCAGGCCGCCGGTGACCAAGGGCTTGCCGTTGCGCTGCCACCAGTCCTTGAACTGGACGAGTTGTTCATCATCGCTACCCGACACCCCGATACTCCTGTGTTTTATATACGTGTTGCCCAGTCGGGCGGTTGATCAGGCCTGCAAGGCACTGGCGAGGTGATCGGCCAGCGCGTCCCAGGCAATTTCCTGTTGGTCGCCCTGCCCGCGCAAAGGTTTGAACCCTACCACCTCTCGGGCCAGCTCGTCCTCCCCCAGCACGAGGGCGAAAAGCGCACCGCTTCGGTCAGCCTTCTTGAACTGGTTCTTGAAGCTGCCGCCGCCCGCGTTGACCTGCAATCGCAGCGAAGGCGAGCCGTCACGCAGCCGCTCGGACAGCGTAAGCGCGGCCAGTTCGGCAGCCTCACCGATGGCGCACAGGTAAACGTCTACCTGACGCGAAATGGATTCAGGCACCTGCTCCAGGGTTTCGAGCAGGAGGATAAGCCGCTCGATACCCATGGCGAACCCGACGCCCGGCGTCGGCTTGCCGCCCATTTGCTCGACCAGCCCATCGTAACGGCCGCCCGCGCAGACGGTACCCTGGGCCCCGAGCTTGTCGGTCACCCATTCAAATACGGTCTTGGAGTAGTAATCGAGGCCACGTACCAGCTTGGGGTTGATCACATAGGGAATACCGGCCGCATCCAGCCGAGCCTTGAGGCCATCGAAGTGAAGCTTCGACTCTTCATCCAGGTAATCGGCCAGCTTCGGCGCGTCGACCAGCAATGCCTGGGTTTGCGGTGACTTGCTGTCCAGGATGCGGAGCGGGTTGGTGTTCAGGCGGCGCTGGCTGTCTTCATCCAGCTGCTCCAGGCGTTCGGACAGGAAAGCCACCAACGCGTCGCGATAGTGCGCGCGGGCCTCGCTGGTTCCAAGGCTGTTGAGCTCCAGGGTAACCGCGTCGCGAATGCCGAGCGCGCCCCAAAGGCGCCAGGTAAGCGCGATCAACTCGGCATCGATATCCGGGCCGGCGAGGTTGAAGACTTCCACGCCAATCTGGTGGAACTGGCGATAGCGGCCTTTCTGCGGGCGCTCGTGGCGGAACATCGGGCCTACGTACCAGAGTTTCTGAGGCTGGCCACCACCGGTGATGCCGTGCTCCAGCACCGCACGCACGCAAGCCGCCGTGCCTTCGGGCCGCAGGGTAAGCGAATCCCCGTTGCGGTCCTCGAAGGTGTACATCTCTTTTTCAACGATGTCCGTGACTTCGCCGATCGAGCGCTTGAACAGCTCGGTGAATTCAACGATGGGCATGCGAATCTGGCGATAGCCGTAGCTGTCCAGCAAGCCGGCCACGGTGCCTTCGAAATAACGCCAGAGGGGGGTCTGCTCGGGCAGGATGTCATTCATGCCACGGATGGCTTGCAGCGCTTTTGTCACGGGGTGTCCTTAACGAATCGGTTATCTGGCAACAGGCCGTCAGCCACGGGCGATCAGCGCCGCGTCGGCCTCGGCTTTTTCCGCCGCCTTCTGGCGAATCAGCCGCTCGAGCTGTTCCACCAGGTTGTCATTGGTGAGCTTCTGCGACGGCTTGCCGTCGATGTACACCAGGTTGGGCGTGCCGCCGGTAAGGCCTACATGGGCCTCCTTGGCCTCGCCGGGCCCGTTGACCACGCAGCCAATCACGGCAACATCCAGCGGAACCAGCAGGTCCTCCAGCCGGCCCTCGAGTTCGTTCATGGTTTTAACCACGTCGAAATTCTGCCTCGAACAGCTGGGGCAGGCGATGAAATTGATGCCACGGGAGCGCAGGCGCAGGGATTTGAGGATGTCGAAGCCAACCTTCACTTCCTCGACCGGGTCGGCCGCCAGCGAAATCCGGATGGTGTCGCCGATCCCGTCCGCCAGCAACATTCCCAGGCCCACGGAGGATTTGACCGTACCGGAGCGAAGGCCGCCCGCCTCGGTGATCCCCAGGTGCAATGGCTGGATGATCCGACCGGCCAGCTGGCGATAAGCCGCAACGGCCATGAAAACATCGGAGGCCTTTACGCTGACCTTGAAGTCCTGGAAGTCCAGACGATCGAGATGATCCACATGCCGCAGCGCCGATTCCACCAGGGCCTCGGGCGTGGGCTCGCCATACTTCTTTTGCAGGTCTTTTTCCAACGAGCCGGCATTCACGCCGATGCGGATCGGAATGCCGCGGTCGCGGGCGGCATCCACCACTGCGCGCACGCGATCTTCCCGGCCAATATTGCCCGGGTTGATGCGAAGGCAATCCACGCCCAGCTCCGCCACCCGTAACGCGATGCGATAGTCGAAGTGGATGTCAGCCACCAGCGGCACGTTTACCTGCTGCTTGATCTTGCCAAAAGCCTCGGCGGCATCCATGTCCGGCACGGAGACCCGCACGATGTCGGCGCCGGCCTCTTCCAGCCGCGCGATCTGGGCGACCGTGGAGAGCACGTCGAGGGTGTCGGTGTTGGTCATGCTCTGCACCGCGATGGGGGCGTCGCCACCCACCGGGACTGAACCCACCCAGATTTTACGAGATTCGCGACGCTTGATCGGAGATTCGCCGTGCATGACAGTCATTGCCCCAGTTTCAGGCGAGCGGTCTCGCCCGAGGTGAACGGTGCCACGTTGACGGCGGCGCCGTTATACGTGACCTGCGCGCCACGGGCGTAGCCCAGGCGCACTTGGAAAGGTGGCTTGCCGCTGACATCCAGGCTGTCGCCCTTGCGCTTGAGCGCGCTGACCAGCACCTTGCCCGTGGCATCGGTGACCTGGGTCCAGCAATCGGCGACGAACTGGATCTGGACCTGGCCGGAGCCCGCCACGGGAGCGGCGGCCTCGGTCGCCGGCACCGCCGGTTGAGCGATGGCGGGCGCGGCTGGGGTAGCCACGGGGGCGGACGCGTGCGGCGCGACGGGCGCCGTGGGCGTTGCGACAGGCGCCGTTGGCGCGGCCGGGCTGGCCGACGACGCGGTGGCCGCAGGTTCGGCCGGAGTAGTAGCCGGTACGGCCCCGGGCACCGCGCCCTGAGCCGCGGGCGCAGTGGTGTCAGTGCTTGGCGCGGGGGCGGCCTGGCTGTCTACCAACGCCTGATCCTCGGGCTCATCAATGGGGTGGATCTGGGTGGTGCCGTCGGCGCTTTCGACTTCCACGTGTTCCATGGCGGTGCCCGCCTGGTCGCGCCCGCGCGATGCGTTCTGGTCCTGCCACCAGAGGAAGCCCCCGCCAATGACAAGCACCAGCAACAACAGGCTCACGATACGAAGAATGTTATGGGACAACCGCACCGGTTCCTCGATGCGGCCAAGGCCATGCACGGCGGAACCGTGGGCGTTGGTGCCGGTGAAATGATCGAAGGCTTCCACCAGCGGGGTCTGGTCCATGCCCAACAGTTTGGCATACGCACGGATGTAACCGCGGGCAAAGGTATGGCCCGGCAGCCGTTCGAAGGCACCGGACTCCAGATTGGCCAGGGACGTGGTGGTCAGGTTCAGCCGCGCCGCGACCTCCTGCAACGACCAGTTTCTGCTTTCGCGGGCCTGGCGCAGGGTTTCGCCGGGATTCGTGCGAGCCGCTGCTACAACTTCGGGATGCGCCGCTTTCATCATTGCTCCGACAGGTATTGCTGATATTCCGGCGTGCCGGGATAGAGTCTTTTCAATTGCAGGCCATAACTCGCGGCCCGGTTCTTGTCGTCGAACAGCTTCGCCAGGCGCGTACCCAGCAGAAGGCTACGGGCGTTCTGCTCGCTCAACTGGCTGAAGCGCTCATAGTAGTCGCGCGCCGGCACATATTGCTGCGATTCGTATGACAGCTCGGCCATTTCGAGCAACGCCCGGGGCTGCTGACGGTTCAGCCGCAGCGCCTTGTCGAGCAATTGCCTTGCTTCGTCCTTGTTACCCAGCATCAACGCGGTCATGCCCAGGTTTTCAAACACCCGGGAGCGCTCCGGATAGAGGCTGTCGGCGGCGGCCTCCTGGAATTTCGCATAGGCATCCTTGTATCGCTTGCGCTCGTAAAGGAAGCCACCGTAGTTGTTCAGAATACGCGCGTCGCCGGGCCGCGACGACAGTGCCTTGCGGAAATGCTGCTCGGAAAGCTCGGCCTCGCCCTCGGCCTGGAATACCAGCGCCAAGGCAGCGTTGGCGTCGGCGCTCGAGCTGTCCAGGTCCAGCGCCTTCTTCAGGGGGACCTTGGCCCGCTCGGTGTCGCCTTGCTTGAGGTAGCCCAGCCCGAGCTGAACGAAAGCATCACGCGCCTGCTCCCGGCCATGCCGGGTATCCATCGGGTTCACCTTGCCAGTAGTCACGCATCCAGTGAGCACAAAGGTCAGCAAAAGCAGGAGCGCGTTGCGCAGGGTCATTGAGTTCCTCTCTGGGGTTCCGCTCAGGGACGGCTGCCATTGTGAGACAGCGCTTCGGCGTCGGCTTCCAGCTGACGCACCGCGATATAACGTTCGCTGCGACGGGTACGGTCCATGACCTGCCCGACCAGCTGGCCACAGGCTGCATCGATGTCTTCGCCCCGCGTGGTACGTACCGTCACATTGAACCCGGCGTGGTGCAGGGCGTCCTGGAAGCGGCGGATCGCGTTGTTGCTCGGGCGTTCGTAGCCCGAATGCGGGAACGGATTGAACGGGATGAGGTTGACCTTGCAGGGCACGTCGCGCAGCAGCTCGATCATTTCCTCGGCGTGCTCGGGACGGTCGTTCACATCCTTGAGCAGGGTGTATTCGATGGTGAGCACGCGTTTCTCGCCAAGGGCGGACATGTAACGCTTGCAGGAATCAAGCACCACGGCCAGAGGATACTTTTTGTTGATGGGCACCAGCTCGTTGCGCAGCGCATCATTGGGCGCGTGCAGCGAAAGGGCCAGTGACACGTCGATGTGTTTGGCGAGTTCGTCGATCATCGGCACCACGCCGGAGGTGGACAGGGTAACCCGGCGCTTGGAAATGCCGTAACCCAGGTCATCCATCATCAGGTGCATGGCGGAGACGACGTTGTCGAAGTTCAGCAGCGGCTCGCCCATGCCCATCATCACCACGTTGGTGATGGCGCGGTCCACGGTTGCCGGGATGCTGCCGAAGGATTTGTTGGCAATCCACACCTGGCCAATCACTTCGGCGGCGGTGAGGTTGCTGTTGAAGCCTTGTTTGCCCGTGGAGCAGAAACTGCAATCCAGGGCGCAGCCCGCCTGGGAAGACACGCACAAGGTGCCGCGCTTGCCCTGCGGAATGTATACCGTTTCGACGCAACTGCCCGAGGCCACGCGCACTACCCACTTGCGGGTACCGTCGGCGGAGATGTCCTCGCTGACCACTTCGGGCCCGCGAATTTCGGCGCAAGCCTTGAGCTTGGCGCGCAAGGCCTTGCCGAAGTCGGTCATGGCGTCGAAGTCATCGACGCCAAAGTGGTGAATCCATTTCATCGCCTGGCCGGCGCGGAAGCGTTTTTCCCCGAGCGTGTCGAAGAACTTTTCCATTTCCTGGCGGGTAAGGCCCAACAAGTTGATTTTGTCAGTAGATAAAGTCATGGATTCACCCTCACTCGTAAGCGTTCGCTTAGCGAGTGGTTACCTCGGTAGCAGCGAAGAAGTAAGCGATTTCGCGAGCAGCAGCGGCTTCGGAATCCGAACCGTGGACAGCGTTGGCGTCGATGGAATCGGCGAAGTCGGCACGGATGGTGCCGGCGTCTGCTTTCTTCGGATCGGTAGCGCCCATCAGCTCGCGGTTGCGGGCGATGGCGTTTTCACCTTCCAGAACCTGAACCACGACCGGGCCGGAAGTCATGAAGGCAACCAGATCACCGAAGAAACCACGCTCCTTGTGCTCGGCATAGAAGCCCTCGGCCTCGGCCTTGGACAGTTGCTTGAGTTTGGAAGCGACAACGCGCAGGCCGGCGTCTTCGAAGCGAGTGGTGATCTTGCCGATGACGTTCTTTGCGACGGCGTCGGGCTTGATGATGGAGAAGGTGCGTTGAACAGCCATGTGACACTCCAGAAACAGTGAGTTAAGCAAAAATTAAACCCGCGAATTATACGCGGGTTTGGAGGTATTTCCTAACGGCGGAACATTTCAATCCGCTTCTTCGATCCAGTGCGTCTGGATCGCCTCGAGCACCTTCTCGCCGCAGCGGTTGGGGTCGTCGTCGAAATCCGGCAGTTCCATGGCCCACTGGCGCAGCCTGGGGAAACTGACGGTACGAGGATCGATGTCGGGATGCGCTTCCGACAGCTGAATGGCGATCTCCTGCACATCCACCCATTTGAGACTCATGATTGGCTTCCCGGTCAGTGCGGCGCTTCGGCAGCATGGTTAAGCGAGTACTTCGGAATCTCGATGGTGAGGTCTTCACTGCCCACCGTCACCTGGCACGCCAGGCGAGACTGCGCTTCCAGGCCCCAGGCTTTGTCGAGCATGTCTTCTTCCATCTCGTCAGCCTCGGCCAGCGAGTTGAAGCCCTTGCGCACAACGCAATGGCACGTGGTGCAGGCACAGACGCCGCCGCAGGCACTTTCCATCTCGATGTGATGCTCGTGGGCCAGCTCCAGGATGTTAGTCCCGGCCGGTACTTCCACAACGAGCCCGTTCGGGCAGAATTTTTCATGCGGCAGGAATTCAACCCTGGGCATTGCTTACTCCTCAATCTCGTTCAGGTTGCGCCCGGCCAGTGCGGCTTTTACCGTCGAATCGAGGCGACGGGCGGCAAATGCATCGGTAACCTGCGACAGACGGCGCGTCTGCTGCTCGATGGCGGCGCCATCGTTACCGGTCATCAAATCACGTAGTTCCTGCATCTGGTATTCGATCGCCAGGCGCTCTTCAGCGTCGAGCAAGCGATCACCGTCGGCGTCAAGGGCGCCCTGCACGGCTTCGAGCAAGCGCTCGGCGTCTACCTGATGCTCGCGCAACTGGCGGGCCTGCTTGTCGTGGCCTGCGTATTCAAAGGAATCCTTGAGCATGCGGGCGATCTCGCCGTCGGTAAGGCCATAGGATGGCTTGACCTGAATGCTCGACTCCACGCCAGAGGCGAGTTCGCGCGCGGATACGCTGAGCAGGCCGTCGGCATCTACCTGGAAAGTGACGCGAATCTTCGCCGCGCCCGCCACCATCGGCGGGATACCCCGCAGCTCGAAGCGCGCGAGTGAGCGGCAGTCGCTCACCAATTCGCGTTCGCCCTGCAGCACGTGGATCACCATGGCCGATTGGCCGTCCTTGTAGGTGGTGAACTCCTGGGCACGGGCAACGGGAATGGTGGTGTTGCGGGGGATCACCTTTTCCATGAGCCCGCCCATGGTTTCCAACCCCAGGGACAACGGAATGACGTCCAGCAGCAGCAGGGCCTCGCCATCACGCTGGTTGCCCGCGAGCGTATCGGCCTGGATGGCGGCGCCAATGGCCACTACCTGATCGGGGTCGATGGTGGTGAGCGGCTCGCGGCCGAACAGTTGGCCCACGGCCTGGCGTACACGAGGCACTCGAGTAGAACCGCCTACCATCACCACCGCGCCGATTTCTTCCAGCTCTACGCCAGAATCACGAACCGCCCGGCGGCAAGCCTTGAGGCTGCGCGCCAACAATGGCTCGATCAGCGCCTCGAAACCGACACGCGTGAGTTCCCCGGCCCAGCCGCCATAGGCCACTTGCACCGAATCAGCCGAACTGAGTGCTTCCTTGGCCGCGCAAGCCGCCTGAAGCAATTCGCGCTGCGCCGAGGGTGCGAGGTTGGAGGACAAACCAGCCTGCTCCAGCACCCAGGTAGCGATGGCATGGTCGAAGTCATCGCCGCCCAGCGCGCTGTCGCCGCCGGTGGCCAGCACTTCGAACACCCCACGGGAAAGTCGCAGGATCGAGATATCGAAGGTGCCGCCACCCAGATCATAGATGGCAACCAGGCCCTCGGCCTGTTGATCCAGGCCATAGGCAACTGCGGCCGCGGTGGGTTCGTTAAGCAGGCGAAGCACGTTCAGCCCGGCAAGCCGTGCCGCATCTTTGGTGGCCTGGCGCTGGGCATCATCGAAATAGGCCGGCACGGTGATCACCGCCCCCACCAGGTCGCCACCCAGGCTGGCTTCGGCGCGCATGCGCAGCACACGCAAGATTTCGGCGGAGACCTCTACCGGGCTTTTCGGGCCTTGCACCGTTTCGATGAACGGCATATGGGACTCGCCTTCAGTGAAGCGATACGGCAACTGCTCGCCCAATTGATGGACGTCCGCGATACCGCGCCCCATCAGCCGCTTGACCGACACGACAGTGTTGAAGGGGTCCGTGGCCGCCGCTTGCCGGGCCGCCATGCCCACTTCGACGTGGTCGGCGTGATAACGCACCGCGGAAGGCAAAATGACGTCGCCCCGCTCGTCTGGCAGGGTTTCGGACAGGCCACTGCGCAAGGCGGCGACCAGAGAGTTGGTGGTGCCCAGGTCGATCCCCACCGCCAGCCGACGCTGATGCGGTTGAGGGCTCAGGCCGGGTTCGGCGATCTGAAGTAGAGCCATGCTTGTCTGTTTTCAGGCGTGCGACCGAAGCGGCACAGGGTTAATCGTCGAGGCGCTCTTCCAGCTGGCGCACTTCCTGGGAAAGCTTGTCGAGGAACTGCATGCGGCGCATCAGGCGCTCGGCCTGTTCGCGCTCGGCAGGCTGATCCCAGCAAGCGGCAAAGGCATCGTCCAGCGTAACTTGCGCGGCCTTCAGGCGTTGCTTGAAGCGAGCCACGCCGTCGAGGTCGGCGGCGTCCTGCAGGTCTTCGAGCTCTTCGCGCCATTGCATCTGCTGCAGAAGGAAGTCCGGGTCATGCACCGTCACTTCCTGCGGCACCTCATGGCCACTTACTGCCAAAAGGTAGCGGGCACGCCGAGGCGCGCTCTTGAGCGTCTGATAGGCCTCGTTCAACGCGGCGGACTTCTCCAGGGCCTGGCGCTGCTCGGCCGCGGGTGCATCGGCGAACCGATCCGGATGCACGGTGCGGGCCAGCTCGCGGTAACGCGTGGCCAGCTGGTCGAGGTCCAGGCGGAACGCCGGCTTGAGATCGAACAGAGCGAAATGACAGGGAGTACCCACGGCCGACCTCAAACGTTGAAGCTTTCGCCGCAGCCACACTCGCCACGCACGTTGGGGTTGTTGAACTTGAAGCCTTCGTTCAACCCTTCGCGCACGAAGTCCAGCTCGGTGCCGTCGAGGTAAACCAGGCTCTTGGGATCGATGATCACCTTGACGCCATGGCTTTCGAACACCTGATCCTCGGTCGCGGTTTCGTCCACGAATTCGAGTACATATGCCAGGCCCGAGCATCCGGTGGTACGGACGCCCAGGCGAATGCCCTCCCCTTTCCCGCGCCCGTCGAGGGAGCGGCGAACGTGGTTGGCGGCGGCTTCTGTCATGCTGATGGCCATCGGAACTCCTAACGTGCAAGCATTCGTTTCAAGCGATTAAAGCAGGCCTTTCTTCTGCTTGTAGTCGCGAACGGCAGCCTTGATGGCGTCTTCAGCGAGTACCGAGCAGTGGATCTTCACCGGCGGCAACGCCAGTTCTTCGGCCAGCTGGGTATTCTTGATGGTTTCGGCTTCGTCCAGGGTCTTGCCTTTCATCCACTCGGTAGCGAGGGAGCTGGAGGCAATGGCGGAGCCGCAGCCGTAGGTCTTGAACTTGGCGTCTTCGATTACGCCCTGCTCGTTGACCTTGATCTGCAGACGCATCACGTCGCCGCAAGCCGGCGCGCCGACCATGCCGGTGCCGACATCCGGGTCTTCAGCGTTCATCTTGCCGACGTTACGAGGATTCTCGTAATGGTCGATGACCTTTTCACTGTAAGCCATGCTAGGTACTCCTCATCAATTCATGAAGCCGCTCTGGGTGGCGGCTTTGATTGTCAGTGCGCAGCCCACTCGATTTTCGAGATGTCGACACCGTCCTTGTACATGTCCCACAGCGGCGACAATGCGCGCAGCTTGGTCACGGCCTCGCACACCTTGGCGGCGGCGTAGTCGACGTCTTCCTCGGTAGTGAAGCGCCCGAAGGTAAAGCGAATGGAGCTGTGTGCCAGTTCGTCGTTGCGACCCAGCGCGCGAAGCACATAGGACGGTTCCAGCGAGGCGGAGGTACAGGCCGAACCGGACGACACCGCGAGATCCTTGAGCGCCATGATCAGCGACTCACCCTCGACATAGTTGAAGCTCAGGTTCAGGTTGTGGGGAACGCGGGCAACCTTGCTACCGTTGACGTACAGCTCCTCGAGGTGTTCGACCTGCTTGAAGAAGCGATCGCTCAGGGCTTGCACGTGCGCGCGATCCTTGGCCATGTCTGCCTTGGCGATTCGGAAAGCTTCGCCCATGCCCACGATCTGGTGGGTCGCCAAGGTGCCGGAACGCATGCCACGCTCGTGGCCGCCACCGTGCATCTGGGCTTCGAGGCGCACGCGGGGCTTGCGGCTGACGTAAAGCGCGCCGATCCCTTTGGGGCCGTAGGTTTTATGCGCGGAGAAGGACATGAGGTCGACCTTCAACGCTTGCAGGTCGATCTCTACCTTGCCGGTGGACTGAGCGGCGTCCACGTGGAACAGCACGCCACGGGCACGGGTCAGTTCGCCAATGGCGGCGATGTCGTTGATGGTGCCGACTTCGTTGTTCACGTGCATGATCGAAACCAGGATGGTGTCGTCACGCAGCGCGCCTTCAACCATGGCCGGGGTGATCAGGCCATCCTCGGTCGGGTCCAGGTAAGTGACTTCAAAACCTTCGCGCTCGAGCTGGCGGGTGGTATCGAGAACCGCCTTGTGTTCGATCTTGCTGGTGATGATGTGCTTGCCCTTGCTGGCATAGAAGTGGGCCACGCCCTTGATCGCAAGGTTGTCGGATTCGGTGGCACCGGACGTCCAGACGATTTCACGCGGATCGGCGTTAACCAGGTCGGCGACCTGACGGCGCGCGGTCTCGACGGCTTCCTCGGCTTTCCAGCCGAACACGTGGGAGCGCGACGCGGGGTTACCGAAATTCGTCTCCATGGTGAGGCAGTCGATCATCTTCTCGGCGACGCGAGGGTCGACCGGAGTGGTCGCGGAGTAGTCCAGGTAAATCGGCAATTTCATCGAGAATCTCCTAATCAGGCGCGCTCCGCTCTACGGCGGTCAGTCGACGGCAGATGTTTCTATCTTTTCGAGAACGGGCATGTCCGGCATCGCGGCCTGGCTGCCGCAGCGGCGCAGGTCCTGACGTTGGGCGACTTCCTGGACCTCACGGCGGGTGACCAGGTCGGCCAGGCTGATGCCACTGAGGAACTCGTGGATCTGCTGGCTGAGGTCACACCACAGATGGTGCGTAAGGCAGGTATCGCCAGCGTGGCAATCACCAAGCCCCTGGCAACGGGTGGCATCGACGGATTCGTTGACCGCGTCGATGACCTGGGCGACTTGAATACCCTGCATGTCCCGCGACAGCTGATAGCCGCCACCGGGGCCGCGCACGCTCGATACCAGATTGCCGCGCCGAAGCTTGGCGAACAGCTGCTCGAGGTACGAAAGGGAAATGCCCTGGCGCTCGGAAATATCGGCCAGCGACACCGGCCCACGCTGCGCGTGCAATGCCAGATCAAGCATGGCGGTCACGGCATATCGGCCTTTGGTTGTCAGTCGCACGGTTCTGTTACCACGGTTTGCGAATAGGGACGCGATGGGGCAAGTATGCGATTCCCGAGTATTTAAGTCAACTATAAGACCTACTAATTTACTCGGGATTAGGCGGGAAGCGGCGACGGATGATAGCACACAATCCTGGCGACGCCGCTTGGCTTGCTTGAGCTAGCGGCGGTCTTCATGGCTGGGCCTGTTCTTTTACGCAGGCGAAATCCGCTTCGCGCAAGTGGGGAAGGTCCTTGGCGCAGTAATCGCTACCCAAGCGGGTAAGCGCGCCACACATCCCTTCCAGGCGCCCATCCACCGCATGCAGGTGATCCAGCAACTGGCCAATGGCTTTTGCGATAGGGTCG
>Ga0265797_10003304_pt1 | contig 25990 bp, 23 predicted proteins | sample P2T30metagenome_FD_192433 | JGI IMG/M metagenome (GOLD analysis project Ga0265797, IMG submission 192433) | Plant litter microbial communities from East Loma Ridge, Irvine, California - P2 T30 | ecosystem: Environmental > Terrestrial > Plant litter > Unclassified | place: USA: California... | reverse complement strand
GATCTCCTTCGCCAGGGCCTCAGCAGAGTAGCCAACGACGCAATCGATGAGGAATTTGGTGAAGTTACTGGACCGCCAACTATGGCACACTGGAAGGTACGTCGATTCGTTCTAGCTCCATTGTTCGTGATGTATTGTGTATGTCTTTGGTTGGGCGCCCCTTGTGCAGCGTTCGCGTTATCAGACGAGAGACCGAGTGATTGCGATGATCGCGAGGGATTCCGTGCTTTATATGCCCAGGCTTTGAAGCACGCAACCCGTCACGCAATCGCACTCATCATGGTCGTGTGATCACATGCGCGCAAAGCGTGGCCAATCAACCAACCGTCCAAGACATACACAACACATCTTGCATACTGCCCTACTATACCTTGATGACCAAAACACTGACGTCCTCTCCAGCCCAACGAGTCTGCCGATGCATGTGCCATCTGCCAGTCCAACTTCACATGGTACTTCCGCAAGCACCACTGCCGTCGCTGTGGCGATGTCGTGTGCGCTCCTCACCTCACCCAAACCGTCCCTCTCGACCAGAACGCCCGCTACAACCCCGACGGCACCGAGAGCAAAGCTTGCGACGCCTGCTTCCGTGCATGGCGTACCATCAAGAAGCTTCGCCACTCTCGTACATCCAGCCTCGCCAACTCCATGACCAGCTCTTACTCAAACGGTACTGCGAAGCCTGGCATGCTCATCCCCCAGCACATCAAGAACGACCCCAGCATGTTCGTCGGCAGCATGGCACGCTCTGAGGGCGGCATGGTCTGGAGTACCTTCTAGGCGCTTCAACACTATCAACCCTCACCTTCACACCTAACAACCATTATGCCCGACACGAACCACAGTACGCAGTCACATACACTCTACCACACCGAACCGACCAACAGCAGCTCTCGGCAGGAGCACACGGCGTTTTTGAACTTTTAATGCTTTCCGGATACAACTTTCTTGCGACTTTAGCGACTTCGCTTCTTTATCGTTTTGCCAGTCTCAACATCCGAGCGGCAATACTTCTTTGTGATACGCTTCAGCGTTGTTTCTTTTGGGGGGCGGATCTTTTTCTGTCCTTTTTTCGTTTGAGAATATACCCAGGCTACACACACTTATAGAGTCGCGGCGGGAATCTCTTTATTCATTATTTCTTCCACCTTTTCATCTACTTTTTTTCGAGGACCTGGGAATATAGACCAAGTTTTGGAGTCATGGGAAACGGCCATCGGAGGAGCTTAGGGGAATGTGTATTATTATTACTAGACAGGAGGGAAGACGGGGAACATCGTCGATAGAGATACTAGTAGATGAGAGCTGATCAGCACCCTTTTTACACTTTACTTTGCCTTCCCATGCTATACCATACCATCAATCTTGACTTATACCTCACCATTATGCTTCTTTTCGTTCTCATGTCTCGTGTCCCTTAAGCATCGACCATGCGTTCTCAAAGCAGCAAAAGAGTGTATTTCTCCAACATTTTGCCTAAATCTCGCGTGAAACTTTGAATTAAATTGGCGGTCAGATAAGGTAGGTGTGTCTGAACTCTGTAGCATCGGCACAAGGGCCCCTGCAAAGCCCGCGGAGAAAGGCGATTTGGCTTGCGCAACGCGTTAAGATAGCGATATTCGCCGAATTCACGGGTTGATGACAAGGGTTGTTGGGCTCGTTCATCTCGCGAGTTGAGGATCTTCGCTTCGATGTCGCCTATGCTTTTTATGGTTTTTATATGAAACGATGGGTTTCGTGTGGTGGGGGGAGGGTATTATGTGCCCCCTTGTTTGTTTGTTGGTCTGTTCGGTGTATCTCTGCATGCACGACTGCATGCATGCATGTCTGCCTCAGCACAGCACGTGTTCTGTTGTGTGACTTGTGGTGCCCGTTCTTTGCTTGACTTCGCCTAAGCGCCCAGACATACATGCATATGCAACACGCGCTCTGCGCGTATACGTCGACTCTGATTCGCAGGCGGGAGGGTCCAATCAGAGAGCTGGGACGGCATTACTTGGTACTCCAGCGTTTGCGTGCGATGGTACAGTATGTGTACAGTTAAGGGAGCATCCACTGCTCTGGGCGCCTACGGTTTACGGACCTACGGTGCTGCAGCTGTAAACGCTGTGTTACACTTCTCGCATGGTGGGCGTTGACCGCTTGGTCGTGCAGCCATTGGCGGCTTCGTGGTAGGCGCGCGACGTGTTGGTTCTGATATCAATGGGATGGGTCTTGTGGTGTGGGCTAAGCGCTATGGCTTGAGGCGATGGGTCTTGTGAGGATGAAGCTTTGTGTTGAAGAGTGCAGAGTGAGGTTCTGGACTGGATGGGTATGGTGGTAAGGCGCGTGGCAGGGTCGAGGCGGGGCGCCTGGCTGCATTGTGTGTTGTTGATATAGGACGATGGGGTTTGTGCTACGCTTCCAGCAGCCTGGCCGTCTCTTCTCGATCTTCTTCGTCCTGGGGAGTCTCGCTACATTCGCTACCTTGCTATCCTAGATAGTTGCCTGGATTACTCTTCCTGTTTGACTTCTCACGCTCTTTGCCTCACCCATCGCTCTCCAGACGAAAGGCGAAGAACGATCCTGAAGACAATATGCTCCGCAAGCCTTCCTCTCAGCTTCACCTTCCTCTCCTGGCCCTCCTCGTCCTCGCCCTGATCATCTCGATCGCAACTCTCGCGTGCGCAGCGTCGACCTTGAGACTCTTCGAGTCCCAACAGGGAACAAACCCATGGCTTCTTCCAATATGGCGCAACCACTTTGATCTCAGAGGGCTGAAGCTCGTGGTCGGGACGAGCGCTGCGGTAGCACTGTTTGATTTGGTGGGTGTTGTTGTGTTGGTGGTGCTTGCGGTTCAGGTGAGTCTCTGGCTGTTCACAGAGAGCAGTATGCCAACAGATATCCCCGTTCCGAACACTGACAATGGTCACCCTCGTCACAGCTGTTTGCAGTATCATCCTGCACCGCACTCCTCATATCAGCCATGACAAGCCTCCTCTCGGCTTGTCTCGCCCTACCAGCCGCCACCTTGCCTCTCGTTCTCAATGCTCGTGCACCCGGGAGGGACACGCTGCAGAGCTGGACTTGCGGCTGGGTTTCGCAGGGACTAAACACTCATGATGGAATGCCAGGAGATTTCGGCAGAGTGTGTGGTGAAAGCGTAAGTCTTGGCCCGAATCGTTTCTTCCGTCTTATGTCCGTTCTTCGCTGCTGTGGTTCGGACGACCGGTCTCATCCTCTATTGAAGACAATCCTGATCGCAGTATTGTCTCGAGAGTTAAAGCCTGCAGTCCAATCCACATCAACAGCAAACCAAGCAGACTCCAAACCAGAACCCAAGCTAATCAACCCTCCTCACAGCGCTTCGCAACATACGCTCCACTCGCAACTCTCTTCTTGCATCTCGCACTCCTAGCCTTGTCACTGGCAGCTTTGCAGAAAGCTAAGAACAGCACCTCAGCACGCGCCGCCACGCCGAATTCGGAAGACGGCGAGAAACTGGAGCTTGAAGAGTACAAGAACTTTCCGAAAGACGACAAGGCCTGAGTAAGTGACGTGCATTGTGAGCCTCGATTTGCCGAAAGTAAGTTCGTTGTAGCAGATGGAGAATGTGTGTGAATGAAGTGGTTCTTGGTCGGGGAAACCCCGTTGGTACATTTTCTGGAGTGTAAGCCTTGCTGGACGATATTTTTAGCGGATATGTTAAGATGATGCGTAAGAAGTAAGAGACTTGGGTTGACTGGATGGATTTTGCAGTGCTGCATGGACAGATTTCTGTATTATGTGTAATAAGATGGACAATGTCCGCGCTCATGCGGATTTCTCGTCTCTTTATCGTCTCCATTCTGTCGGAAACGTGCTCTGGGATCGCATGACCCTTCTCGCAAGGCGAGATACTCATCCGCCTCCTCTTTCGGTACAATTTAACAAAGTAAAAGCACAGATACATGTGCATCGTAGTGCACAATCTTAGCAATATCGCTCTATCGCCTGAACGCAGATAAGAAACTCTTTCGCTTGCTGACCTTAGCCTGCTTGCTCTCAGGCACGGGAGGTGGAGGAGGGACCTTGTTCGCACCAGGGCTACTACCATTGATAGTGGAGCGCCGTTTCGCCGTGTTGGCTGCTGCACTTTCGGCTTGTGGCAGGGCCTCGGGCGGTGAATCTGGTTTTGATTTGCTGCGCGAATGGCTCTTTGCGAGAGCGGGTTTGGACTGAGCCTCCAGGTAGGCTGGTTTTGTCCTCTCAGTTGCGGATGTCGCTGTCGCTGTCTTTGGCCTCTCTGTGGTAGATGTTTTGATGGGCGATTTCGGTGATTTTGTGGGAGATGACAGTGTGGGTGTCGATATCTGTTTCTGCACTGGTGTGCTGCTGCGAGAATTGGTCTGTAAGGCAGGAGGCAAAGGAGACCTTCGCGGATCTTTCGACTGTTGTCGTGGCTCAGACTTGATCGTTGGAGCTGGAGCACCTTCGTCGCTGCCTCGCCTAGGCACGAGATCGAATTTCTCTGAGCTGGACCAAATTGGACCGCCACTCACTGTCTTCGGCCTGCCGTAGGGTGTTCTCGAATCTGGACCTTCAAGGTCTTCTTTCGTAATGCCATTGAGGCGCAGTCCGTTCAAAGCAGCAAAGCTGCTGTTTGTGGGTGTACCATTCCCCGTCGATGGTCGATCGTCGTTATTTTTGTGGCTGACCAATTCAAAGACGTCTGGAAGCGGACTGAGTGGTGCAGGCGCAGCTCCGTTTCGCATCGTTTCGATATGTCCATCGAAGCCATCCGCCTGGTCGGCTTTTCTCGCAAAATCGGTATCGATCTTGGAAGCGCTTCTTTTGGCGCTGAAAGCAGGCATGCTCTTGCGAACGTCGGTCGAATGGCGTTTCGAGCCGCTGGTTCCAGCTTGTTGTTGCTCGAGACGCTCGATCTCGCCGAGCAAGGTGTTGCCATTGAAAGCATAGTTCTCCTCTGGAATTGGTGTGAACTTTATGATGCCTCTCTCCGGTGGTACACTGAGGATGTCTGCCATGAACGACTGAATCAGCGCAGCGTTGCGCTTGTTGGTAGTAGCCTGCATCTGGGATGGAAGCGCAGAAAGCGTCAGGATGTAGCATGGTTCAAAATTGCCCGCAAGAGCAAGGCACGAGCTGTGGTCGACGTTGATCATCACAGAGGAATCTGGCCGTGAGTATCTCTGAGCAAGGTGATATGATAGGTCGGTGACCAGTGTGAATTCGTCTTTAATCTGTTGGCGGATCTGTTAGCTTTGCGCCGGACAACTGCGTCGGCGCATCGATACTCACAATCACATTCGTTCGGAGCTCCGCAATAATTGGCGACTCGCGATGTACCCTCTCTCGCGCCGTGCTGTATGCATTGTTCTTGTATTGGTACTGCTCGTCGTAAGACGTCGTCCTCCGCTTTGGATCTAGGCTTCCGTTCATGCTGAGGCTGGTCCTGTTGCCTCCCATCGCACGCGGCGGAAGATTGTTCTTGATGTTGCTCTCAGCAATCAGATCTGAGTATGACTGAGTGATGCGCAAGCTGGATCGTTGTGATGGTGTGTTGCTGTGATCGGGCGGAATGCCCAAGAGAGAGTTCCAATCCCCAGGTTGCGACTTCGGCCTAGGCTTGCGCGGTTTGGTGCTTGCCTTGCGATTGAGTTTGAGAAGCTGAGGATTCGACGCTTGAGATGTGGCAGTTGTGGAGAGTGAACTCTGGCTGTTCGTGCGAGAGTTGATGCTTCTGGTGTAGATGGAGCTCGTTGTCGAATGGGGCATAAAGTCGCAAAGCTGAGGCTGGCGGCAGAGCGCAATCTAAGTATCGCAGCAATGTGGGCGCAAGGTTCGAGCGATGGCCAGAAGCTTGACTCGAGATGGGAGTGGAGCGAGGCGTGTGAGTGCCTTCGCGAGCGTAGTGCGAAGGGTAATGATGTTAAGGCTTGGGCCGATCAAGGGCTACGCGGCGTGCTGAAACGGCACTGGCTGTCTCCAGGCTGCAGACACGCAGGGTCTGTTGCTCGTTTGGGTCTGAAGGGTGGAAGAAGATCGAGGTGTGGGGTGGCGTGGCTGAAGGTACCAGTAGTGTGGCTCGCGAGTGGATGGGCGGCCAGGCGGCTGAAGCAGGGTGAGCGAGCAAAGATCGGTACAGGGCAGTTTTTGGGGGGCAGTTGGCGAGGAGGCTTCAATAGACTTGCGCAGTGTGTTGGTGAGAAGGAGGAAGAAAGATCCTCGCGACGACAATGCTACATATGAAAATGCAGACAGACTGTCGCAAGGCCGTTTGCACAGGACAAGCAGCGGTGCTCGTAGCAAGCGTTATCTCATTACGAGTGCTCAAACCTGAAGAGGATGTAGCACCACACGTGTGGACATGGCGGGAGTGGATATCGGGCGATGGTGCGAGAAGTAGTGAGCTGCTAAACCGTTGGTACCAGGCGTCTGTTGGCTGTGGTCGCCGCAAAGTCAGAGTCAGTCTGCAGAGGTACAGTGGTACAAGGGGACGGAGACTCCACTACTGCTGTGAAGAAAGCCTCTGCCGGGACTTGTAGGATCTTCTCGTCCAGCACTTCTCCCCCAACAATCATGCTTCCTTTCACCTTGCAGTGTTGACAACAACTACACCACACAGCCTTTGCAAAATGCCCGCAGGAGGGGCCGAAGCACATTAGTCGCGATGTTAAAACCCCGGCTGCCAGATCGATGTCCGGTAATCGACGCGAGGATTAATCCCTATCTGGCCAATGAGAATACTTCATCGCAAGCGAATAGTCGTCCGTGCTGTGTTCCATAACCCCTCGGACACATCAACGTCGACGATCCCTGCTCCGCCTTGTGTATCACCTGATTCTGGGATACCCCTAGAAGTGTTAGATAATTGTATCAAGTAGAGACGCTGCTTTGATTGTCTTCATTTGCAGCTTCGAGGCAGCTATTATAGAAGACAGCTCATGAGTACGAGCGACACAGACAGGCAAGGCAATCAGCCAGCCACAACTAGACACTCTAGGCTACCTTCACCGAACTCTCCATCTGGCATCTTCTAGCGCGCAACGCTACTGCACTTCACGATCCAGAGATCGGAGGAGTCGGCCAAGCTCTGCACTTGCCACTTTCGGATCTCTCCTCCCCGGGTTCTTCTCCGGTCCTGGAAAGCCTGTGAATCGCCAGATTGTCCATCGTACCGCGGGGTGTCTGTTCGGGTGCCAGTTGACAGCCAGGGCACAAAAGGGCATATAATTTAATGGTGAGCGTCACTTGCAAAGACTGCGGTCTGGGGTCCTCGAAACAAGGTACTAACAGCGGAGCATTTGAGACATCAACCCGTGGTGGCTCCTCGTGGCAGACCAGGACCAAGATTTCGCAGGAGACCAGAATTCCTTCGAGCCACTCGGTCACTCGGTCACTCGGTCACTCGGTCAAGCTTGCACCGTGGTCGGCAACCGCCATCAACGTTGTCAAGCAGATCAGGCGTGATGACTGGTGGAGAACTTCAATGCAAGGCTTACAGCAAATCTCCCAGATCTCAAAGGGTTCGACCCAATGCTACATTGACTTCGTTAGGCCTTCGTTAGGCCTTCGTTAGGCCTGGCTGCGGCAATATACGAAATTCCTCTAATCGATCGACATGGGGAGAGGTAACGATCTTCATCCAGCACACAAACATCGCAATGTTGCATATGCACCTCGAGGTCAACGATTGACAATACTTGCACGATCATGTCTCAACCATGGTCTTCTAGGACATGTCCATCCACCAATATGCAAATCTCATGTCATGATCTACAATCCCCTCATGACGCACCATGACGCCCGCGATTGCAGAAGGATGATGTATGCGAGCGGCACATCGAGGCATCATCACCATCAACAACTGAGTATATCACTGTTTCGTGTCCCAGTAAACGAGTTCCTCCTACTTCAAACACAACACAGCTACTTTACACTTACAGAACCAACACAAAACTCATCAATCCCACCAAAACCAACCCCAAACCACAAACCACAACCACCAAAATGAGCAGCACAAACACCCCAATCGACAGAGCCGCGTACGTCCAACTCACCACCTTTCCCTCTCCCATCCTCTCCTTCAAAAATCTCAACCATCCCAATCATACTAACACTCTCCGCAGCGGTCAGACCCCCTCCGACCAGAAAGCTCCCGCTTTCGACGCAAAGGGCACCATCGGCGGCGCTTTCACCAAGGACGGCGCCATCGGCAGCGTCGGCGAGAAGGTCGGCGGACCGCTTGCGAGCGACGGCATGATTGGCAAGAACTTCAACCCTGATGGTACCATTGGAGGGAGTGTGCAGAATGCGCTTGGTGGGGAGAAGAAGCAGTGATCAATTGCGATGGAGGGCTAGGAATGATGGTTATATGATGTGATATGGAAATGAAATGAATTGCTTTTATGGTTTGCTTGGATGTGTGCTGTTGATGGGTGACTTGTGGCCTAAGGGAAGACGCAGGCTGTGCTGTTACGTACATGCTGCTTCTTCGGTCGATGGAGCTGGGGTGACTTGGTAGCTGTACTGTCTTTCGTTAACTTTGTCTTGTTTCAACACGGTCATGTCTTCAAGGATGGCATCTAAAAGTCTGATGAGCGCCTAGGTTCTTTCCGGTTGAAGGCAGACGGGAAGCTCTGCTGTGCTAGTCTTCCAGAGTAGAAAGACGGTTGTTGAAAAGGATGTTTGTGAATGTCGATAGTAGTTTAGATCGACATTTTCGTGCGTTCGAAGAGCTTTTCGAGAGATTGATCACGGAGGCCGGCGGTGAAGATGGGAACACTCCGTATACTTACGTTGCATGCATCTCCATGTGCACATGTAACTTACATTTACATGTAGATGGTGATTGCAGTGGAGCATGATAGATTCAAGGGTTAGAGTTTGGGTTGGGCTCGCGCCCTATCTTGTTCTCGGAAGACCCATAAAACGACTGGTGGTCACTATTGCTGTCTCCTTCGGGATCTTATAGAGCCATTCTGTCGAGAATGTATGATGCTGATACCTTTTTCGTACTGTGCGCATTCCGCTCGAGTGTTACTCCTTGTCGGCCATTTTGGCGAGGATTCAAGTTCAAGACCAGTAAATTTGATGTTGAGCACTGTACGGTAGACGGTCTGGTAAGCGAATATTATTGCAATTAAACGCCAATTTCGCCCGGAATATGATATGATTGTGCCTCTGAGAGGCGCTGAGCTCCATAGCAATTGCTTTGCATATCAGAAAGAAATGTTAGATAGACTGCCTTATCAGGATTGAAGGCGCTCTCCAACAAAACGCGGAAAGCACGTCCCGCCTTCCATGTCCTTCACATGCGCGCCGAAGGATCACCTTGCACCCCATCATCACATCACCACATCTCACTCCCCAAAAATGGCAGCAAAAGACAAAGATCCCGATCCCGAACCCCAAGATGAGGACTACGACTCCAACGAAGACGAAGACTTCAACCCAGAAAATGCGCCCGCCGCAGACGACGATGTCTCCGCTTCCTCAGGCTCGGAAGACGAAGACGACAATGCGCCTACCGCCGCTAAGAAGACCAAAGCGAAGGCCGCGAAGCGAAAAGCGCCGGAAACGATTGACGAGGAGCTGGACTCGGGCGACGAAGCGACTATCAAAGAGCGCAAGCGCAAGCGGAGGAAAGGCAAGGAGGGTGAGGAGGATAGTGGTGGAGAGGGTGGGTTGATCAAGACGAGAGCGCAAAGACTTGTGGAAAAGGCTGAGCGGAAGGAGAGGAGAAGGGCTGATAGAGGAGAGGTCACGGTTGATGTTGATGATTTGTGGGCGCGTTTGAATGCAGTGCCTGTTGGTAGACATTATGAGCCAGCTGCGCCGCAAGCCGCAGATGGTGAAAACACGGCGAATGTCGACAATGGCGCTGGCGAAGTCGTGCAGCCTTCAGACCAGCTCATTCGCATCAAGCGCCGCATTGCGTTCGCTGGAGAGATCACAGAGGTCGAGGAAGAGGTGCTCAAGTCCTCGGCCGCTGCCAAAGCATACCTCGCCGAACATCCTGAAGCAGACCCGGACAACAAGAAGTCACGCGCAAACGATGCAGGACAACAGTCAACTTCAGAAGGCAATCTACAACGACCCCTGCGCCGCCCGTCAATCTTCGAGCCAAATCCTACAGCCGCTGTGCGCGGTGTGAGCAGCGACAAACTACGCCCTCGCGCGCCCAACAGAGTGGACGTGGTGATGGCCGAGCGCAGACTGGCTGAGGAGAAGAAGAAAAAGGCGGAGCGCCTGACTACTGTGCAGAAGAGTGCTATGGACTGGAAGGGCTTTGTGGCGGACCAGGGCATTGGCGAGGAGCTCGACATTTATGGGAAGAGCAAGGGTGGCTTCATGGCGAGGGAGCAGTTCCTGGATCGCGTTGCGGGTGCGAACGAGGCGGCGAGACGGGAAGCGAGGCTGAAGGGTTGATTGATGTGGACGGAAGAGTAATGGACTCGCCATCCCTGTGATTTGGTGTTGCGCTTGACATATTTGAAGATACCCCTACCAATGCGAATTATGATTTTCTGCTGCTGCTCGAAAATACACTTCTGTGTCATTCTACACCTAGACTGTGTTATAGTCTCACGATGGTGACCTACATCGCCATCCTTTCGCAAGCTAGTTGACAGCATCCGCGATCTCGCCTCGCCTCGCCTCGCCATGGGCCAGGCACGTGGGAAACGATCCACGGCTCCTCCTATCCTGCAGCCTTAACAAGACTCTGCGGCAGTCGGATCGCCGGAGCAGTCGGACTCGCTAAGAGCTGCTAGTGCTAGGGATCGCCGGCTGGTGTCACCCAACAGGGTTCGCATCATTTCCCAAGAATTGTCCAAGGCGACGAGGGGGTTAGGGAAGCTCATTCACTTGCCATCTGTACAATTTATTTGTTTCTTACCTGCTGTCTTGAGTGAACACTTTATCCAGCTCGAATCGTCGCCGAGTCCAAATCGGTTTCTCGAAACGACACATACCAATCGCGACCCACACCACCAGCAAAACAGACCCCCGCAGACTGCTGCAACACACTTGGTTATCTCCGCCTCGACCCGGATCATTAGGCAGAGACTTATCACTGCAACCAACTACGCGACACCCATCTGATAATCCGCACGAGTGACAACTTCCTGGATACTCGACGTCGCACTCCTCTCCGCTCGCATACTACACTCGATCAACCCCAACTCGACCTCAGCAAGCATGGCCGCCGAACAACGGGTCACCAACCAGAGCAATGGCACACCAAAGCAACCCGTAAAAGCGGAAGACGAGCAGACAAATGAGAACATCTTCCTATTCGTCCCCAACCTGATCGGTATGAGCATTGCGATCCTCCGACAAGCTGCAACATTAGACTGATCCTTCATCGCAGGCTACCTCCGCATCGTCCTAGCTCTCTGCTCCCTCTACTTCATGCCCCTCCACCCGCGCCGCTGCAGCTTCCTCTACTCTATCAGCTGTCTTCTCGATGCTCTGGATGGCATGGCCGCGCGCAAGTTCCAGCAGTCCACTCGTTTTGGTGCCGTGTTGGACATGGTCACTGACCGCTGCGCGACCGCTTGCTTGCTGGTCTTCCTCTCTACTGCGAAGCCTGCCTACTCCATGATCTTCCAAGGTCTGATCAGCTTGGACTTTGCCAGCCACTACATGCACATGTATGCGACCTTGGTCATGGGCGGTCAGGGCCAAAGCCACAAGAATGTCTCTCAGAAGAACCGCATCATGTACCTCTACTACACCAACAAGGTTCGTCGCAATAAGTAAACACTTCCGAGATATCAAGAACTGACAAGCTACAACAGTGGGTCCTCTTCGTCTGCTGCGCCCTGAACGAACTCTTCTTCATCGCCCTCTACCTCCTCTGCTTCTCCTCGCCGACCATCACTCCCGCCCTCCTGCCCGTTAACGGCGGCGAACCGCTCACCCTCCTCCCTGGCTCACCCGCCGTGCCCAAGCCTTCCGCTTTCTTCGCCTCTCCTTTCTCCGCCGCCGCGATGGAAATGGCCCGCGCCAACAAGATGGACAGCACGGTCCCTTGGGCCCTTTGCATCATCAGCTTGCCTGTCATGGCATTCAAGCAATACGTCAATGTTGTGCAATTGGTCGAGGCTAGCAGGTGGTTGGCTGAGGGTGACAGGAAAGACAGGAAGAAGGCTGGATTCGACAAGCTGAAGTAGATCATTGGTTGATCTGCTTCATCTGGAAGGCACACACCGCTTCGTCGTTGGAGATTGCACAAACCGATCATGCGCTTCGGATGGTCAAGAGAACGGATTCGACTGGCTGGCGACGCCCAATGTCAAAGTATTCGGACACGAGCGTGTTGGGAGCTAGTTTGGCGCTTCCGTAGCTCGCTTTGGTGAGTAACCAACACGACATTGAGGATATTAAGGCACCATCGGTCTACGCAAGCTGTGCAATCTCCTGGCATAATCTACGACAACAAATTGGATCTGCGCCAGTAACACTACGGTGTAAATTGGAATCACGAGCCTCTGAATGTCTCTGCAGCTGCCTCGAGTCTGAGCGGTTAAACAGCATGCCTGCACTGGACACACCGAATGCAGCTTCTGCGCTCAGTACAAAATGGAGTGTCTTTAGATGCACGCATACCCACCCAAACTTAGAAGTTGCTAGGCTGGACTGCGACAGCAATGAGTCTGCCTGTCAAATTGTCCAAGCGGCAAAGGCTGTGTAGATGCTCTGATTCCAATTGCGAGTTACACAAGTCGGCGTTTTCTAAGAGGTGATAGGAAAAAGGGAAGACATAATTAATCATGTTGTAATATTTTTTTCTGAGCTGTCCTCTGTTCATAAGACTAGGTATTCTTCTTTGACTACTTGCATGCATGAAATTGACACCGATTTTCCTCGACTAGTATCGGGAGCATAAGCACAATAATGAGACTACATTATTGATGTTGGCAACCTTGCAGACAACGAATTGAGCTTTCAGTAGTTCTCAAATTCGCCCTCTTAGTTTAACGGTTAGAACAGAGGTCTCATATTCGCTTATGACTTCAGCCCAAGCTGTAGATATCCTCAGATATGAGTTCGATTCTCATAGAAGGCAAACTTCTCTTTTGCACTTTTTGCCCTCTCCGTTAGGGAGAGAGTACGTAGGTAGATACATACATACATACAAATGCTTTATAGTGTATTTGCATTTCCTCAATATCTTAAAGAGTACGAGGAAGAGCTATCTACTAAATATCTTTAATAGCAGTTCGGATATGGCAAAATTATCTGTATCTATGAAAGAATTCACGCACACATATGTTACAGATCACGTTGCTTTTGGTGCGACGAGAGGGAACTAGTTTTCCCGTTGTTCTCAATAATCTCAATGCCCTATTGTTTCTATAGAGAATAGTGTTTCTGCATGTATAGCTCGTGAAACAAGACAGACAGACCCTGGTTCGACCTCTTAAATTACGTACCCCGCGAAGCGCGTTGGACCACGCGACGAGCTTCAGCTTCACCACATCATCAATTAGGTACCTACGCTCTCATTCACGCCCCCAAGCACTTCCACCCTACGCATATTGCACCTGACGGATGTGGTCGAGCACTGGCTCGCGAACTGCAGCAATGTGCCCTTGACTTATTCCATAGCGATTGTCTCCTGGAATGCTAGTCGCACGATCGCAATCAACAAACCATGGCATTGGCCAGAGAGATCATTGACCTGGTCTCCGACAGTGAGGACGAATCTCCAAGTAAACAAGCAACATCTACTCTCCAGGCTTTCATTCCGCGGAAAGAGAAAGCAGCTCCAAGGACGCAGAGGGCGATCGCGCCGCAACCCACGTACAACACTCCAGTCGCACCGAAGCCGCTTGCGCCAGCTCCTGCGCCAGTCGCTGCCCCGGCTACCACAAATGGCTGGTCGAACATCCCTGCGAATGCTTCTATTGCGCAAATATTGAGCCACGGCCTGCAGAGTGCCGCGAGAAGTGCTGGGATACTCCCGCAGCAACCACAACAACAACCACAACGCCAGCCTCTTGTCCGTCCGCCCAACAATGTGAACAATTCATACAATCACAACGGTGTGCCTTACGAGAGGCCATACACTCTTCCGAACCCGGGCTTGGTTCAGAAGCAATCGAAGAGCTCCGTTCAGTCCAAGCCGTCTCCTACAGCATCGCAAAACCGAGTTCCACGCACGAATGGCCCGTTACATGAAGAGCGTCAGCGACGCTTCATTCAGTATCATCAGAAAGAGACAGAGCGGAAGGGTACGAGGGTGCCTTCACAACAGGTTGAGCGTGTCGTGGATACCAAATCTGGAGCAGTGATACCACCCAGTGATGGAGTCACTGTAACAACACAGCGAGGCACATTATCCTCGGCTCGCCCAAATGGAAGCTCCCCTATGCAGTTGCAGCAGCGATCTCAGCGATCTTCTTCAAAAGACGGACCGGAGGCTAAGCGTCGTAAAACCGAGCATGAGGTGGTGGCGGATAAGATCGCTATAGGCATGTTAGAAGCTCGACGATTATCCGCTGCTGCGATTAATGAAAGGCACGAGTCCATCACCCATGGCCAAGGACCTGCTCAAGCAGTAATATATCCTACTCCGCCCGCACTTGCCGAGAATGAAACAGGTGCTTCGGTGGCCGAAAGATCACACCGCGAAAGCATCGATCTGACAGAGAAAATGGATGTGTGTATTGACGACAGCCAACCATCGATTGTTGCCACGAACAATCAGGACTCTGAGATGACCAATGTGCAACCTGCTGCGGCTGCAAGTCCACATGATGTTGCAGATGCAGACGAGAGTGATTCACCAGACGAAATTCCTGCCAAACCTGCGCGTGTACGGCCTCCTACTGTGACGCGAGACGAACTCCTGCGGTCCATAGGCCCTGCCCCTGTTCACGTTCCAGCTAAGGATTTGAGTATGTCTAAGAATGACCCGGACTTCGATATCGATCTTCAAATCGACCTTGAGACTCGAAACCACCCCCTGATCATGCCCAAAGTCATTGGTTTCCCTGGGAAGGGAAAAGGCAACCATGGCGTTCCTTATAGCGCTGAAGAAGATAGCTTACTTGCTCACCTCAGGGAAGATTTAGGCATCGGATGGGATGCGATGCCCAAGTATTTCTGTGGCAGAACTCAGGGATCTCTCCAGGTGCGATACTCCTCGAAACTTAAGAACAGACACTTGGTCGCAGCAAAACACAAGTCTTCAGGCACGCAAAACACGGCATTGCCTCGCACAGAAGCAACAGTACGACCGGAGTACACTGCGCCCTCCCGTCGTCACCCAAAAGTCGCTCAAAGGAACGATGGCTTCGTATCATGGGCAGCTGTCAAAGCTCAGAGGCGGGAAGATAGAGCTACCATCAAGTCAGCCACACCCCCTACACGCGAAACCGCACCTATACAGACACTCAGCCCAGCCATGGATTTCGCCCATCCCGCGTCGCTCCCTCGCATTCTACGTTCGCGAGAACTGGGCAACACAGGTCGTCGCAATTGGTCCTCTACGGCCAGATTGAGTGTGTCAGATGAACTGCAGAACCATGTTCTCGATACTCTGGGCCCGAGACGATATTTCCACGGTGCTTCGCGCGATGTCACCTGCGTTGCATGGGCTGCCGATGGCAACGAATTCGCCGCTGGTGCGATCGCAATCGATGATGAACGGAGCATGCAATACAACAGACCCAACAACTTGCTCCTTGGCAATCTGGCAAAGAACAGCTTACATGAGTTGCCAGAACATCATGTAGCTCGGCCTATCGTAAGTGACTCTCGAAATGTCAATTCGCTTCAAGCTATGCAGGAGACTCAAGACGTGCGCCTTTTCAAGACCGTTGCGGCTGTTGGCTTCTCCGAGGACAGTCGTGCGCTTTACTCTGCGGGTGCTGATGGCGTGGTGCGGATGTACGATGCTTCGAGTGGGCAGTGTATTTCATCTCTGAAACAGGAGGCTGAGCTTGCACTGCTCACTTCAAACTCGAAAGGTCTTCTCGCGACCGGTAGCCATCGCTCAGATGATAGCAGCATCTCTGTGATTCGCACTCATAGTGATAGATTGGAGTGCTTACACCAATTTGGTCCGACTCGTGCTGACGTTCAATCATCGCTTCCGATCTTTCCCACTGCGCTCAAGTGGGGCGCTGGGATGTATAGTCATCTATTGCTGGCAGGCTTCGCTAGTGATTCCTATGACGATGATCGCCTAGCTGCTGGCGAGGTCTTTCTATGGGATCCAACATCTGACCAGAAAATCGAACTTCCCGCAGCGCGTAACGTATTCGATGTCGCCTGGAATCCTATCCCTAGTTCTAAGGCGAGTCTTTTCGCCGTCGCTAGCGCTCGCTCTGGCAGAATCGATCGCAGCACGATACAGTGTTTTGCCCCCAATCAAGGCCGCGCTTCTCGCGTACTTCAATGGGACTGTCCGGCTTCCGACATTAACGATCTGGTATACTGTCCCCATGATGACAATCTGATTGCCGCAGGAGCGACTGATGGCAAAGTCTACGTATGGGACAAACGAGTGGCGGGCTCCAATCAGAAGCCATTACACACTCTGTCGCATGGCAAGACGAAGAACGTACTCGATCACGACCGCGATGTGGAGATTGCAGACACAGGTGTACGCTTCCTCTCATGGTCAGCTACAGGTAATCGCTTGTACTCTGGATCCTCGGATGGGACGGTCAAAGTTTGGAACCCGTACCGTACGACTGAAGATGCTCTGGTGAGAGATGTAGCCACTTTCAACTCCGCTGTGATGTCTGGTGCTTTCAGCCCGGACTTCCGTGACCTACTCATTGGAGAAGATCAGGGTCAGCTCAATCTGCTTGGAGTCGATCGGGAGGCGCGATCGGTGCGAGCAGCGAAGAAGTTCGACTACTTTCCAGCTCCTGTGCCCACCCTGAACGAGGACAAGCTAGCACCGGCACGCGAATTGCTTGCAAGTGGGCAAGTGGAACTGCGTTTAATGGGCGCGCTGCCAGTCAGACAGGCTGTGCAAGGGCCGAACTATCAAGGGCCTTACTTGGCTCCATCTACCGACCAAATGGGCCATCTTGACGCGGAACTTCAGGTGGCATTACATGAGCAAAAAGACGTACACGCATCTCTACTCGACAGAATGCAGGACCCGGAGACTGAGAAAGCGATCCAGGCAGTTGATACAAAAGTCACGCTATCCGAAGAAGCTCTGCAGAGAGCTTGGCAGAAGCGCAAGGAAGACCAACTGCTTCAACCTGCAGCATCGCTCCTACAGCAGAACTTCCATGATTCACGACTTGCGTATGAGAAGGATATTGGCGAGAGCGTGTCAAAGCATTGTGGACTGGATTGCAACTACTTGCCTACCGCTGGCGATGAAGACGGAGAAGCGCCAGACAATCGCCAGTCTGAACAGCGCATTCCAGATATCCTACGTACTCACGTCAAGACTCTCGATGCATCCGACTTGACCAACGCAGAGATTGCGGAGGCTGGTCTCACAAGCAAATGTTCCGCCTGTATGGGCCCTGCGGCGAAGTCGAAGTCGAAGCGAGGCCTGCCGGTCTGTGAACGATGCTCCCTAGTCCGCTTGGGCCTGACTGCTCGCTGCCAGAAATGTGCAGTTCCTATCCGCCCAAACCTCGACGAGAGCATTCGACAAGACATCTGCGAGCGCTGCCATTTCCACTGCTTCCGCTGTGGAAGTATCGCTACTATTACTGGCGATACCATCACCTGTCAGTCATGTGACGTGCAATGGGAAGCAGGTGTGCTGGGCTACGAAGTGAAGAAGACGTCACACTATTCGCCTGTCCGAGTGAGGTATCAGAGCCACGAGCAAGTGATGGAGAGCTTGGATGAGCGTATGGGAAGGTTGCTTGGTGAAGATGAGAGGGAGAGGCTCGCGGGAGGTTGGAGAGTTGCGCTTGTCGATGGCCACTGAACATAGCATCTCAATGGTAGGAACGCCGCCTTGGTAGCTTGTCTCCGAATGAAGAAGCACATCCGAAGGTGAGAAGGAGAGGCTTGTAGGTGATTGGGCGGATATACTTGTTGATGGCTCACTTGGCTACTGATCATAGTATCTCACTGGTAGGAGTGTTCCACGATTGTCCGGACTCCGAATGAAGAAACACACGTGAAAGTGAGAGTGGGGGGCTTGCAGATGGTAGGAGAGCTACACTCATTGATGGTTCACTTTGCTGCTTGGCACAGTATCTCAATGGCAGGAGTTTTTCGGGGTAGGTCGGTCTCCGAATGAAGAAGCACACAGGAAGACGAGAGTGACAGGCTTGCACGTGTGAACAGTTTCACTTGGTTGATGGCTCACTTGGCTACTGAACACAGGGTCTCAATGGCAGGAGTTTCCGAAGTGAGTCGGTCTTCGAATGAAGAAGCACACACGAAGACGAGAGTAAAACGCTTGCACATGTGAACAGTTGCATTGATTGATGGCTCTGTTCGCTACTGGATCTAGTGTCACGATGGCAAGAGTGAGCCAGAACAGGTCGGTCTCCGAGTGGAGGGCACATCGCCACTAAAGAAACACATCATCACTTCAAGCTGCCAGCTTCACTCACATCCCTCATTTGAAAGTGACGCAATCACATGTCAGATCTTGCATGTGATGCGAGCACTGCAGGTTCGTCATTGGCTACCTGAGGTTGCGGCCTGCTGTGAACATTAATACATCATCTTCCCTCGTACTTCTCGCTGCCCACTACCACACACATACACAATACCCACCTTTCCCTTTTCTACAACAACAGCCCCTCGCAACAACCACAACCAACACATCCAAATCACGAAACATCGATCAGCAACACACTCGGCAACTACAAGGGAACACCCAACATGGCGCCATCATCCGCCAGCGGATCTGGCAAGCGTAAATACCCGTACGACAATTCCTCAAGCCCTGGCAAACGCCAAAACATGCACAACTCTCCCGAACCTACCGAGGTCGATGTTGCACTCATGAATGAAGTGGTCTACGACGGATCGAAGGAACCTTTCCCGCAACGCCCAGCCTACGACAAAGGGCTCTACGATCTCTACAAGAAAAACCATAAGTTGGTGAGGTCGTTGCTCAAAGTTCTGGACAAACACTCGTCGGTCAGCAAGGAGCTGCAGAACATGCAGTGGAAGGCTCAAGAGGCCATGAAGTTGCCCGTCCCGGAACGTGTGATGGTTGCTTTGGTCGGCAGCACCGCAGCTGGTAGGCTTCTAATTCTCTTATATCAGAATCTGTGCTGACAAGAAATAGGTAAGAGCTCTGTTGCTTGCAGACTGTCAGACGAGCCGGACTTGGCGAAGGAGGTATTTCATTCTACGTCGACTACGAGGAAAGCTATATACTGACCTCATGGCTTTCCACAGCTTTCCGCAGGCGAGAGCTGCACCAGTGTTCCGATGCTGTACATGAACAAGCTGGTCGGGCAGACATCGCCGTACGCTGCGGAGATACAGTACTATACGATCACCAAGTGTCGTGAACTGTTGGAGGAGTCACTCAGACAGTACAACTTCTACACCTTTGAGCAAGACGCCGACTGGACAAACAAGCAGCGCAACGAGTACGCCCAACAGGCTAGCACTGCCTTCCAGATCTTCCGCACCCTGTTTTGCGACCGAGTCCAATTCATCTCTCAGAAGGCAGCAGAGTCACAGTTGGCCTGGAGCTACGAACAGGGTAGCAGGGAAGAACTTCTCGAGGAGATGGTTGGCTGGTGCGAGGACTTTTTCGAAGACTTCGACAAAGAGGACGGTGCCGGAATCACTCGCTGCGAAGCCGGGACTATGATCGAATTGAGAGATCAGATCGATCCGCTGACAGCGCCTAACCACTTCAACGACGAATCATCCTTGTGGCCGCTTGTCCAGAAAGTTTGCGTTGGCATTCCGTCCTCCAGAGTGTTCCAGTACATCACACTTGTGGACCTTCCAGGTGGGTAGAATTTGATCTTCAATTGCGAGGTCCATGGCTAATTGAGATGCAGGTATCACGGACACAAACAAGCTTCGAGTCGACACGACGCATGACTACATCCGCAAGTGCCAGGCACTTTGGTACGTCGCAGATGTGGCACGTATCTGCGACGACCCAAACCTGGAGGAGACCCTCTGCAACTATGCCGAACGATTCCGTGGCACCTTCGCTATTGTCGCCACGAAGATCGACCTGGGCATCTCTCATGCACTTGCGCAAGACATGAAGAACAAGGGCCAGAGCGTTGGCGACTACTACGAGGCGAAGGCAAACATCGACGGGATCAACGCTCGCCTGAAGCAAATCCGTCGCATAATCAAACTTGCGACTGCGGCACAAAAGTCCGCATTACGCGACGAACAGGAAGAGCTTGAAGAGTCTCTGAAGGAAGAAGAAACCAAGAAGATTGACAGCCTCGTTGATGCTCGCACCAGCAACATCGAGACTCGCTTGCGCCGGGACAAGCAAAAGCACTTGCCCGAGGGAGCGACTCTTCCTATCCATTTCGTTTCCAACCCCCAGTACGACATGCACGTGGATCGTGACGGCGACGAGAACCCCAACCCGAGATTCGGCAGCATCAAGGACACTGGAATTCCGGGACTGCGCGCCTATGCACTTAGCCTGGCTTCTCCTGGTGTGTGGGAGGCCTACACCTATCACCTTATGTTCATTGTTAGAGTGCTGTTCACCGGCGTGAATGGATGGGCTCAAGACTCTCCTATGAAGCGCCAAGAAGGCTTGATGGAGGCCGTGAACACCGCTACCAACCTCTGGACCGTCTTCGAGAACAAGGCCGTTCACAAGATGGCCAAGGACTTCGACTCGGGCATCATTCAACGTCTAAGTGCATCTCAGGCGCACTCGCAGCAGGGCGTCTGGAAGCACTTTGAGACAATCTGCAGTAAACCATGGTGGCCTAACAGTTTTCTGGCATTCTTCCGCAACGACGGCAAGCACTCCACCAAAGCCATCGGCAGCGAGAGCTGGAATGAACAATTCATTAACACCCAAACAAGGGATGTACTGAACCCAGCCTGGAAGGAGGTGCTGCCGCAGCCCGAGAACTACTTCGACGAGCCTGTCAACAAGCTAATGAAGAGCATCGAGGAATTGCCTGACCAGCTCGGTCGTATGCCCGGCTCCGTTCCGTTGCCCATCAATGCCTTCAGGGGCGTGCTCGATGCTCAGGTATTCGGCATCGAGGCCGCGCACAACAAGCACAAGCAGCACTACACCCAAGCTCTTGCCAACATCAAGCTCGATGTGACTCTGGACCAGTACACCGGCCACTTCGCCCAAGCCATGCAGCCTTGCTACGCCGACGGCAAAGACGACAAAGGCCAAGGCGTCTGCAATCGCCACAAGGCTCGCCTCCACATCCACTTCAGTAGCAACAACCCGATCGGACAGGCAATAGACCTGCTGTCTGAGGCACTCAAGGACAACGTGAACAAGCATGCCCGCGGCCTTCGCATCGATCTCGACAAGATTCTGCTTGACATCACCCACCAGTTCGAGCTGATCCTCAAGCGCGAAGCTGAGACATCGAGAGAGAGATTGGCCAGGCGCGAGATTCACTACTTCCTCAAAGGCGCCATGCATGAAATCAACCGCATCGATTCTGAGCTCAACGCCATCAAGCAGCGTTATTCGGGACTTTGAACGGTTGAGAATTGATGTTGAACACATCTACTGTTGCTTGTGTGATTGGAATCTGAGATGTATCTTAGATTTCACTGCTCGGAAGTGTTGGAAAGTACCAATGAGATCAAAGACCACCACTGTTTGATGGTTTAAAACATCCACAGATACAAATATTCAACATATCTGCGCGGATGACTGTGTGCGGATCCACAAGCTTGATTTCAACAATCTTGCAAACAAAGGTACATCATATGAGCTGAACTCAGAATATGTAAATCAGATTGAATGAAACAACCTTCGTGACAAGTACAGCACACAATCTCACAACGTCCCAGATCATATCTCTGCGTACCTCGCTACACTCTGCTATGCTATCATGATCGCATACAGGTAATTTGAAGTGAATGATTACCGCTGAGATACTAGAAAGTATCTTCATGATTTTAGTGGCACTTTTATAAATCATAGATGAAGACAAACGGCCCTTGTCACGGAGACAACCATTATATCGCGCACGCGGACTGATGATACCAGTGTGCTATACTTCTCCATACCCGAAGGAAATATAGACCTCTCTCAAACCACAGATTCAACGTGATCAATGACATTCACAACATGCTATCGTAAAGTGTTTAAAAACCAAGTGGTCGCAATCGCAGACGTGCCGCTACGACAAAACTCCAGACGCCGCTGCGGCGAACCTTTCATTACCCACCCTCAACCGCCGTGCCGAGAAGGCTTGAATGCGCCACGAAGGCATGCCACCATCAGCAACATTGTCCTTTCCGGTTAACGTCGCCAGGAGGGTTTGAAGGACCCAGAGGGACTGATGTGCCGGGACCGGGTGCGTTGCTGGCTTCACCCTGGTCGAGCGCCTTGGAGGAGACGATGCGGTAGATCTCTGTGTCATTTGTCAGTATATTGAACCCTCGTACTCGTGCTCATGCGACTGCGTAACATTGCTCGACATACCTGTAAGTTCGTTCTGGAAGGCCAGCTCGACGTTGCTCGCATCCAAGGCAGAAGTTTCAATGAAGCTCAGGCCGTTCTCGCTAGCGAACGCCTTGGCCTAGAAGGAAAACCACGTCAGCACTGTGTCTCATTTATCATGTTAGGTTGCATCGTTCTATTGCATACCTCTTCTGTGGGCACAGCCCGAAGGTGTCTCAAATCGCTCTTGTTTCCCACCAGCATGATGACAATGTTTGTGTCGGCATGATCGCGGAGCTCTTTCAGCCAGCGTGTGACGTTCTCGTAGGTCTGGTGCTTGGAGATGTCGTAGACGAGGAGGGCGCCGACTGCGCCACGGTAGTAGGCACTGGTGATGGCGCGGTAGCGCTCCTGGCCGGCGGTATCCCAGATCTGCGCCTTGATGGTCTTGTTGTCGACCTGGATGCTGCGAGTGGCGAATTCGACGCCGATGGTAGACTTGCTGTCGAGATTGAATTCGTTGCGAGTGAAACGCGAGAGAAGGTTCGATTTACCAACGCCAGAGTCTCCAATAAGGACCACCTTGAAGAGGAACTGCGGATGGTTGTCAGTGCTGGTATGGATGATCATATGGCACTAGCTGCACGGAGCAGCAGTGGCGAGCAGGGCGCACGTACATCGTACTCGTCGTTGGCCATGTTCGCGGTGGGTTATATGGGGTGGTGGAGGTGGAGCGGTGGAGGGGTCAGACGCTACGGCGGTCTCGTTGGCGGGCTCTACGCTGCTGGGCGCAAGTCGGTGGTGGCGCGGGTGTCTGTGGTCGAGGGGCGGACAATGAGGGCGGTATGCGCCAAGAGGAGTGGTTGCGGTCGGGTGGGTGGGAGTGAGATAGGGATAGCGGGCGGGTTGTTTGTCTAGACTGGTGCCTCGCAACGCTGCGCTGCTGTTCTTTGACCGTCACCTCCCCAGACTCTCAGACGACCCTGACTGCCAAGCTCACGTGACTCGCCCTGCAAACCGTCCAACCACCACCTGCAGCAGCCAAAGTCGACTTCACCTCAGCATACAAAGCTGAAATGGGCTGAAAATCACATGACATTGGGGCAGCAACCGCTGTACCTTCTCACTCGCTTTCACGAATCAATAATTAGTGGCCATTCGGCGATTCAGGACTTCTCCCAAACAAGCTTCAAAACATTCAAACAATAACACATACACGCCACATCCGGCAACATGGCCGACTCCTCGGACGATGAGGTCGTCACCGGTAAAGGTCGAGCTGCCGCGAACCCGAAAAGAGCTCGTGCGATATGGGAGAATCTCGCAACCAACACGCACGATCTTGGGGATGCGAATGGGAACATGGAAGGGGTGCTTGGTGGCATTGAGGAAGCAAACAAGCGAAGACGGTATATCTCATCAATATCGTTCATATAATTTGATTATGTGGCTAATCAATCTACACAGTTTACTCAAAGATACAACACCTCTCCAAAGAGGTATCATTCGACACACCCTCTTAGTCCTCGACCTTTCGGTAGCCATGAACGAAAAGGACTTGCGACCTACACGATATCTTCTTACCATCACAAACGCTGTCAACTTCATCCGAGAATACTTTGAGCAGAACCCGATCTCACAACTTGGAATCCTGGGCATGCGAGAGGGCATCGCCATCCGCGTGAGCGACATGAGTGGCAACCCGAACGATCATATTACGGCCGTCCGGAACCTGCGTAGTCTGGAGCCCAAGGGAAATCCATCTTTGCAAAACGCTCTCGAGATGGCACGAGCAGCACTCTATCACACACCTTCACATGGCACCCGAGAAGTCGTCATCATCCTAGGCGCCCTCCTCACCAGCGACCCAGGCGACATCCATGATACCATCAAAGCATGCATCAAAGACCGCGTACGCGTCAGCATCATCGGTCTCGCAGCACAAATGCACATCTGCGCCGAAATCTGTCGAAAGACAAACGCAGGCGATGAGAGCTGCTACAGCGTCGCCATCGACGAAGTCCACTACCGCGAACTATTAATGGGAATCACAACCCCACCCGTGATGCGCGCAACCGACACAGAAGCCCAAAAACGCAACCAAGCAGCGCTCCTAATGATGGGATTCCCCTCACGCATCACCGAAGAAAAAGCCACACTCTGCGCTTGTCACGGCCAACTCACCCGCGGTGGCTATCTATGCTCGCGCTGCAAAGCCAAAGTCTGCAACCTCCCCGCCACCTGCCCAACATGCGACTTGACGCTCATCCTGTCCACACATTTGGCGCGCTCCTACCACCACCTCTTCCCTCTACGCAACTGGATCGAAGTCCCGTGGCAACGAGCTCGCGAGAAGCACTCAACGCAATGTTTCGGCTGCCTGGCGCCCTTCCCGTCCGCCACCGAAGGCGCCAACGGCAGCGCGGGCGATGCGGCGCGTCCCAAACGTGCTGAAGGCGCCAGCGAGTCGAGCAGATACGAGTGCGAGACTTGCCAGAACCACTTCTGCATCGATTGTGATGTGTTCTGCCACGAGGTCGTCCACAATTGTCCTGGATGCCAGAGTAATGCGCACCTGCCTGGAGCGGAAGGTCATGCGAATGGTGATGGGGAAGCGATGGAAGTATCTGCCGCGTAGTATGAGCTGCCAAGCAAAGTATCTTAACGTTCGGTCTGTCCTGTAGTTTTATTAGCAATAACAATCCAAGATTTCACGTGAGCGGCCATCAGATTTCCCATCATAGCTCGTCTTGGGTGCATTGAAGTCACGTCACATAATCTGAGAATGAGAGAGTTTTTTTGGTGGCCAAAAGCCTTTTTATTCGTTGTTATCCTACAACACAAGAAAGCAAGACCCAAAAACACAAGGACCTCGCTACCCGAGGCAGTTAAAATCACACAACCCAAAAGGCCTTCGTGCCGTTGATCCAACAAACTTCTCCCTAATCGGGGAAAGTCGTCGACTTCTCGCTTGACCAAAATCCAAGTTGGAGAAGACTGCAACATTGTTGTCCAAGGCGGTGCCAATTGTGGAGGGAAAAAAACAAAAGGGAAGAAAAGCAAGACGCCCCCGCATTGTCCAAAAGAATCGTCAACTCATTTTTTGTCGTTTCATGTCCAAGAAAGGAGAATTTGGTCGGTGGGGGAAATGGCATTTCTCTCCGTGTTCGAAAGTGGCGACGTGAAGTACATGTCGCTTTGTCGAGCTCCGAACTGCGGCTTTCGCGCAAGTGTTTGATTGCCGGTGCCGAGTCGATGCTTTCGAACAAGAGATACCGTCGCTTGATAATTCATTCTTTGAAGTAGAGGGAAAGAACACACGCGCGTTCAAGTAGCCTGTTTGAGGTGCTTCGCGGGAGTGTTTGTCGCAATTTGAACGCCAGGACGGTGGTGTGTGTGAAGGAGACAAAGAAAAAAAAAGCAGGAAGTCGCATGTTATTCGCAATTTTGTGTGTGGGA
>Ga0265797_10003303_pt1 | contig 25990 bp, 15 predicted proteins | sample P2T30metagenome_FD_192433 | JGI IMG/M metagenome (GOLD analysis project Ga0265797, IMG submission 192433) | Plant litter microbial communities from East Loma Ridge, Irvine, California - P2 T30 | ecosystem: Environmental > Terrestrial > Plant litter > Unclassified | place: USA: California... | reverse complement strand
AGCTGTATGAAAGTACTCTCAGCAAATGTTCAACGAGTACCCCAAGACACAGACGGACGAAGCGTCTTATGTCGCTCTTTTTCAGGTGGTGATGTGTCGTACCTCCCAGCAGCGAACGCGGAGCAGGAAGCGCATGACATCGCTCTGCTTCTTCTTCTGCAGCTCCTCGAGGTACTTGTGGGCGCCCATCTGTGCGAAATGTCGCGTTAGCCAATGCTTCGAGGATTTCGAGGGTGGGCGTCGTCTGCGGCGAGGAGATTTCGGTCGGCGTGTTCGTGTGTCGCGATAATTGACTGTAGCTCCTCGTCGAGTTCGTGTGGACGTACCTTGTCGGTATTTGGCGTGTAGAGGTGGTGTCCCTTTTGCTGGTCGTCAGGTCAAGGTCGGATCTTCTATCCAGATGTTCGTGAAATTCCAGCGCTTGGTGCGGAATCTCTCGCCAAGGGACTAGTGGGGTCGGGACGGGACTGACCGCGCCAGCCGAGAGCATAATTTGTGAGTGAGAGAGGCAAAAGAGTCAAGACACCACATCACCAATTCACCATGTACATATATCAACATATCAACATCGTTGTCGTTACATCAAGCTACCCATTGCCTCGCCTCGCCGTTGTAGCTTCAACATACCTTCGTCCACCTTCAATTGCACGACCACCTGCAGCTCGCTTCGACTACGACGTTGGCTGGTGCCCTAACTCATCAGCTCCTCCGCTTGTGTCAGAAGGGGCTGTGTGCTAAGTCTCACTCAACCCGTGGCACCCGCAGCAACCTGTGGTGAAATCACATAAGCATAATGCCTTGACATCCCATACTTCCAGCTGTATTCAGCCTTCTACAACTTGGATGCCCCGGCAATCATTTGCCCGTCGGTCTAGTCCTTGGACGCCACTAATGTCACGTCGAAACACTCAATAACACGCTTCCAATATGGTCTATCGTGGCAAGCCATCAGCAGGCTGCGAGACCTGTCGAAAGGCGAAAAAGAAATGCACTCTTGAACTACCTGCCTGCTCCCGCTGTCAAAAACTCAACAAGCAATGCTCTGGCTACCGCGACACTACCGGCTTGCAGATTCAGGACGAGACCCTCTCCGTCACCAGAAAGGCCGAGAGGAAGAATGCGCAGCCATCCGTGGCTTCCAACTCAGGACCTTCAAAATCTAGATCTCAGACTATCACCCCTGCACCGGATCCAACGTGGTTTGCAGCGTCCAGCCGAGCACTTCCGCAGGCAACCGTTGTAAACAGCAAGCGTGATGCCTCTTTATCTCCGTCAACGACTCTGTTCACGCCGCCGGGAACTCCACCACTGCTTCACCATAGCGGATCCTCTTCGAGTAGTGAAGACACTGTTGACTTTGCACCGGAAGATGCTTCTCGCGATGCTGTCATCACAAGATTCGACCGGGACGACGTGCTACACGATCATCAGGATCCACGAAACAAATTCGGCACGAGTTCAATCCCGGCAATCCTCGGGCCCCAGCCTGACGATGTTGCCGTCTCATACTTTCTCAAAAACTTCACGGCAAATGGTCACTGGGACTATCTTGTGAGGCATGCAGCACGTCCCGCATTGGATCCGTGTTTGACTCTGACGATCAAAGCCTGTGGCATGGCGGCACTGGAGAACGTCACATGTATTCCGGGCGGTCGCCTATGGTCTAGAAATTTGTACATGAAAGCAATCGGGCTACTCAATGACGCTCTTCGGGACCCCGTACGGAGCAAGACTGATGAGAGCCTCATGGCCGTGACTATGCTGAGTTTCTTCGAGGTAAGCTGCTCCTCTCGGGGGACAACTAGACGGTGGCAGACATGAGCGACGTTGGTGGTAGTCTGTCCCGATTGATCTGCCCCCCGGGGTGCCTCTGTGACTCGTTATCGTTCGACGAGACTGACACCACTCACAGAACCTTGTTTGCGACAGCAAGCAATCTATCCAGTCTTGGAAAGCACACATTGCAGGCGCCACGCAGCTACTCAAGATGAGGGGCAAAGCACAGCTAAAGACAGCTGCCGGACGCAGTTTGTTCCGGGAAACACGCGCTCAAATAGTAAGTTGTCGTTGTCGACTACATGGCTCTCAGGGGACAATTTGATTTGGACAGACTACTGCCATCATCGCTCATATCTGACCACGTCTATTTGTCCCCGAGAGCTTGTAACGCAAGAAGGAAGCGATATTACACCATCAGGCCGGAAGATACTGACAACGCACCTTCTAGATCGTTTACTGTATCTGGGATGATCTTGAGCCACCTCCGTTCCTCGTCGGGTGGAACGACGCATTGCACGCAGAGGACCAAAACCCGGACATTGTTAACCCCGCAGATAATTTCAGCAACATCTGCTACGATTTTGCCAAACTGGAGAACAAGATGAAGCTCAACATGATCTCACATGAGGAATCTGTATCAGAAGTCAATGCCATCGACACGCGCTTGGTCCAGTGGAGTATCGACACAATGGCAAACAACGATTATTGGCGCTACTATGATCTGCAAGTCGACGACTCTGAGAACGTCTGGAACGGGACTATCCATGCCTACTCAGGACTCCCTTGCCCAGGGGTGTGGAATACTTTTCGAGGAGTACGCATAATGGTAACCCGCGCACAAGAACACCTTGCAATGCGCTTCTGTCCTTCCCCAGCTGCTCGTCAAACCCAATATGCATATTTCAGGGCAGTCCGCCGCAAGCTTACGGACGATATCTGCGCTACCGTACCGGTTTCGCTCGGCCATGCCCAGCCCGCCTTCTCTTCTCCCTGTGTACTCATCACTGCATATAATTCCATCTGGCCTTTATTCTTCGCCGGCACTTGCGTTCTCGAGCGCATCAGTCAAACCGCCGCCAAAAGTGGACACGGGTCCAGCCCGGCCTCGTCGGCCGCGATGGCGCAGCTGGCTTGGATCCTCGAAAGGTTCGACTACATCTCGAAAACGCTCGGCATGCGCTGGGCCGACGGAGTCGCTGCGACTCTACGTGGTGATTTCAAGATTCACGATGATATCATGCCGAGTCCGAGTCCGAGTCCGGAGGAAATGGCTGTTCAGTCGCCAGAGCTGCAGCGCTTATTGGCGGACGAGCCCGGTAAGCCGGCATGGATTCTCGACATCGAAGAGTCTGATGGAGGTCCGAGGGCAATGATGGGTGGAGATCGCCGGTTGGCGAAGGGGCCGGGTGGCTTGATGGCTGATCAAAAAGGTCCATTTTGGTTGGGCAGGCATGGGGATGAAGACGGCGAGGCCCGAGATGGGCTGGCGTAGGTGTGGTGTTGCACCTCATATCACACGAGGTTGCCACGGCAATGAAAATAAGATTCGATGCAGCGACGCATCTCTTGCAAGTCCTGCAAAGCATGCACTCATACAAGCAGCGCAGCACACCTGAAAATAAGGATGTACCACAGCGGCCATGCATCTCTCGAAAGTCCCGAAGGCTTGTACTCATACCAGCAGCACGATACATTTATAAACGAGGGCATGCCGCTGAGGGTACCAACTAAGAAACATGCAGATCAGTGTACACGATTGAGACGATCTATGTATAATTCGAGGCTATAGATAGGAAAGGCAAGATCAATGACCAAAATACATCACACGCCGTGATACGTTGCAGTAGCAGGCTCCCAATGCCTATATCCCGCATTCGAAACACTGTAAATCTGCCAGCCCTACCAGAAACGCCATGCTGATTACCCAAATTATTCTTCTATTCATGTTGCAACCCCTAAGCATGTCAATCCACCACTTTCACCGCGCCCGCCCAATCCCACTCGGACTATTCTCCCTCGAAGCAGCCCTCCCGGGCGCCAACAAGTGTTCCCCCTCCGGCATCACAACAGCCTCAGGCGCAAGCAAACTGCTCCGCTGCGCCGTCATCGTCGATTCCCGGCGAGAGCCTACTACGCCACTGGAGCCTGCACCTGTACCTGCATTTTGATCCCCAAGAAGCGGCGCAGGCGATCTCGATCTGGGCGGCGACTGCACGGGGTCGTAGAGGAAGGCGACTTCGGGGTAGGGCTGGTCGGCTTTTGCTGTTATGGCTTTAAGGGCGTTCTGCCGTCTGCGTCGGCGGAGAAGAAAGAATATCGCAAGGGTCAGGAGGACCAGGGCGGCGGTGGAGCCAGTTGCGATTCCGGCTATTGTGCCGTTGATGTTTTGCTTTTCAGGGGTGATTTCGGGGGCGGGTTTTGTTGTTGATGAGGAGGAGTCTTGGGCTGTGGGTGGAGGTTGGGTGGTTGATGGTGTTGAAGTTGAGGTTGAGCTTGTCATGGTGCTTGGCGTTGATGTCGGTTTTGGTTTTGGAGTAGTAGAATGACGGGTGGCTAGTGTCGTTGGTCGAGATGTGTTGGACGAGGATGTATGCGACTTTTCAGGCCGCCTTGTCGGTCGAGATGACGAGACGTCAGAGTTTGGTTTTGCTGTGTATCTTGATGTTGGCCTTTCGTTTTCTCGCGAAGTCGTAGGTCGAGGGCCTGGCCTTGATCTTGAAGTGGTGATCTGGTCTGTTGGACGTGCATGTGATGAGAGGGTTGTTGACCTTGTGGTTTCGGCACTGCTCGTGGCGAATAGTTCATGCGTGACAACGTTGAACCCGGCTTCGATTGATGATGCTACATCGCTAGGTAGAGCGGCGAGTAACACCGAAAGAGCATTGTCCGACTCATCCTGTGGTCTTGAGCCTGACATGGTTTCGTTTGAGCCACTCGGCGAGGAGCAGGTAAGGTTTACGACTTTGGAGGCAACTTGGTCGACAGCTACGATGATGTGACCGAATCCAGCAGTCGAGTTAGTAATGGCGGGTGTAGTTACAAGAAGACGAGGACCAGTAGTGCCGCCAGGCAGTTGAGAGGTTATTACACCTGCATGGTAGAAGGGTAATCCTGTCGATCCCTGAGTGCGGAGCTCGGGTGCTGGGGCTGAATGAGATCCATTTAAGGAATATGACTGCGGCTCTACATGCACGCCTGATAGACCCGTCGCCAAGCTTGTCACAGCACGGCTTGGTCGGGCTATGCCTGGTGCTGACTGCAGTGCTACAGGTGGATAGTCGTCTGTGCTCGTGGAAGTTGGATCTTGCAAGGCATCTTTTCGTAACATTGTCGTTGGCGTCTGAGGAAGCGGGATTGCATGCCTGACTAAAGACGAAGTAGTGCTTGTATCTTGACCATCTGATTGAGGACCGTCAGTATGGATTGATCTTGAAGTGTTACCTGACCACTTACGTTGTACCGCTAATGCGCTTGCCCAAATACCAAAGTATAACATATGGAAATGACCGGGAAGTAGAATCATGCTGGAGCCAGTTGGGAGCTAATGCATAAGTACAACTCAAATGGAGGTGTGATGTTTTGAGCTACCGGCAGGAGTGACAGTGTTTCAGGACGGTCTGAACGGATGGGAGATGATATACTGTACCTACTTTCTCATGCCCTGGTTCACCAACACACATGTATACAATACTGAACGTGTAGTAGCTCGCCTTCCAAGTGAGGCCCCGAGTTCCCGGCATGTGGCATGTACTTTCGAGGCAATGGGCCGCAGTGATCATAACGATAATGATAATAACAACGATAATAACTTACATGGCCTCCGACCACGCGGTGGAGGACCGGGGTACTGGACTCGGCCTGCAGGGCGGCAGTGTTGTGCTGCATGTAAATATAGCACGGGGCGCATAAGCTGCTCGCATCCAAGGATCCTTCGTGTTGGCTTGTAAAGTTTCGTTTTTCTGCTCTCAGCGGCAAAGCCCAGAGTTTGCGACGTGAAGCGAGATGGAAACGTTCTCAGGTCCTTGACTGTGATCTCGTGTGGTGGCGACAAAGATAAACTTAGATACTTGTCCTCTGCGTGGAACACCCTTGTCTCCCGGGAAACGATTAATTGAGACCGAGATGCGTACATCTGGCAGCGTTCTGTCCCGAATCAGCTGTCCCGCGAAAAGCCATGTGCTGGCATCTGGAGGTTCACCCCAACCCTAACCCTGTGTCACATTTCGGATGATTCGACCACTCATCTAGTATTCACCCGGGCATGTATGAGGAGCCTTTCGATGGGACCTGTTAGCCATAAGAACATTCCAATGTGTGTGATGGATCTGTAGTACTCAAACAACACCAATGGTCTTGAATAGTGAGTGTTGAGTGAGCAGTCTTCGTTGGCGTGCCACAACTCCAAGTACTCACATAGAAGACACTCAGACCGAAAGCAGGCAGTGGCACCAACGGTTGTCATGTTGCACATGTTAGCATCGGATCACTCGGTGATACCCGGGTAGACAACGCCCATGGAAAAGACTGTGATGAGTACATAATTTATATATTACAAGTGTCTAGCTTTCACCACATACCTACTGCTTACCCATCAGCTGCGCCTGCTGTTGCGCACTGGCAGTCATCAACTCTTTCGCGGCCTCACCCGCATCCACTCCGAAGAAAATGACGTGTACAGTGATATCGTCGCGGACGTTGCGACTCAAGGGCGGTTGAATGCTCATGACAGCTTCAAACAACCTCCTGCGGTTCCCGCCCAGAGCGTTCTTGATCAGGTGCACGCCAACGTGCTCATCCTCGACGACAAAGTGCTTCGGACTGACGCGCCACTTGAGGCATTTTTCATTCTCGTCGTAGTAGGTATCCGGATCTTTGTCGGGAGCCGTGTCTGCCGAGTTTATGTATCGCGCGCGCTCCTCGGCGAACGCCTCTTGCGAGATCATCTTGGCGTTTGCGTCCTTGTACTTGTCGATGAAATCTGTTGGCTTGTTCTGTTCGAGCCACATCTGCACGCACGTCACAGCATCCTGGTTGCTCATCAGATCCCACAGACCGTCGCTGGCCATGATGAGAAAATCGGGGTGATCGCCGGTTTGGATTTTCGTTTCCTTGATTTCGGGCTCAGCAGTAAGGTAAGGCGGCGTTTTGACGACACCATTGGGGCGAGGTGCTGGACCGAAAAACATCTCGTGGCATTTGCGCGTGAGCTCTTCCGTCCACTTCCATCGGGCGTCGCCAAAAGCGCGTGTCACGGCGAGACCGAAGATACGCCCGGTTTTCTCATCGATGACATCCTCTCCAGGGTGCTCTCGTCTTAACCTTTCAACTTCCTCTGCGTTGAAGCCAGTGTGGTCCGAACTCATTGCTTCCGCGACATACTTTCCATTCGTCCAACGCCCCAGGACAGCTCTCGAGTCACCCGTGTTAGCGACTCTCAGCACTCCCTTGGCTGGGTCAAACAACGCCATGAGAGCGCAGCTGCCACTGAGAGAGTTCGAGATTAAGCTGATAATATCGGCAGGCCTCAGTTTTCCAGCACGCATCTGAGTTACAGCTTCGCCGAAGACAGTCTCATCCAGATACTTGAAGGAATTCTGAATGATACGGTGGATGTGCACGTCATTCGGTACGTAAGACCGTGACATGCTCCCGCTATCGAAGAGCTTTTCACCGACAAGCCCAGGCAAGTACTCCTTAAGCGCATGGGATGTCCTGGGTCCAGCATGTCCGTCGAAGATGGCCCACTCACTCCAATCACGAGTGGGATCATTAAAGTAAGTAAACGTGCCACTGGACCAGGTGTCTTCGCAGGGGATGTTGGAAGCGCTCTGGCAGGTGTGAGAGACGGCGTCGGGCGTAACAGAAAACCCGGCCCGGCTCTGCAAGATGTCGGTCGCCATTTCATGCGTCAGTGCATGAACGGTCTTTGCTTGTGCCTCAGCAGCGCCGGCGACCAGTGCTTCCTCCAGGACGGGCAAATCCTCTTCAGTAGTGCCAAGCATGCCCATCGATACTACTTTGGCGTCAAGGTAGGCATGGCCATAGAATCCGATCCATACCAGCGCTGATCCCTTCAAGAAGCTCCAGAGATACCTGCGCGGTGGTTTGGGAGGCTGCTGTGGCGCTTGGAAATAGGTTTTTGGGGCACCCTGATTGCCATTGTAGCTCCTTGAAAACAAGGTGGTGCGTTGAGGTCGTAATCGAGCACTGCGGGATGCAGCACTGGCTGTGCGTGCCCACATATCGTATGGCTCTCAGGGGACAGATATACTGGGACAGAAATGTGGTATTCTGGTACAAAGCTGTCCCTGTTGATTTGTCTCCTGAGAGTATGGGTCTGTCGAGATAGAGATCCCGGAGATGGGATTTGAGAGAGTCTTGCTTGCCTCGCCTCGTTCGTTCGCCGATTCCAGTGTTTACAATTAGGCTTTGCGATAGCGGCGGCTGCGCCCGCATATCCTTGCTAGCGTGTTCCGGGGAATCGCCTTCAAGTTGTGCCCGAAACTGCATCCATCGCATCCCATCATCGACACAGCCCGCGGCCCTGTCAATTTTTCCGTGAGGCACTCATCCACCTCCGTCGCGTCGCTCACACATCGCTCTGACTCTTCGTCACCTACTGTTCTATCTTTCAGCACTTTTTCAACTTTACGCCTTCTTGCGCCGCCGCGTAATCAGTAGTCGCGCACCCAGAGAAAGAAGACTCAGGTCGCAAACATCCTAACATGGGTGTTCCAGCCCTTTTCCGCTGGCTCAGCACCAAATACCCCAAGATTATTTCTCCCGTCATCGAGGAGCTACCAGTCGAGGTCGACAATGGAGATGGCACCGAGAGCACAATCCCCGTGGACGCCACCAAGCCCAACCCGAATGGCGAAGAGATGGATAACTTATATCTGGACATGAACGGTATCGTGCATCCTTGCTCTCACCCTGAGGATAGACCGGCGCCCGCGAACGAGGAGGAAATGATGATCGCGGTCTTCGAGTACACCGAGCGCGTAGTCAACATGGTGCGCCCACGTAAGCTACTCATGATCGCCGTAGATGGTGTTGCGCCTCGTGCAAAGATGAACCAACAGCGATCGCGCCGTTTCCGCTCTGCTCAAGAAGCCGCAGAGAAGGACAAGGCGGTTGCAGAGTACCACGAGATGATGAAGGCCAAAGGCGCGTCTGTCGAGGGCGAGGGCGAAGAGAAGCCGAAGAAGACATGGGACTCGAACGCCATTACCCCAGGCACACCTTTCATGGACATTCTTGCGGCCAGTCTGCGTTACTGGGTACAATACAAGCTCAACACCGACCCCGCTTGGGCAAAGCTGAAGATCATCATCTCCGACGCTACTGTTCCTGGTGAGGGAGAGCACAAGATCATGAACTTTGTGCGCTCGCAGCGAAGCTCCCCTACGCATGACCCGAACACTAGACACGTCATGTATGGGCTGGACGCCGATCTGATCATGTTGGGTCTCGCGACGCATGAGCCTCACTTCCGCATTCTCAGAGAAGATGTGTTTGCAAACGACACAAAGCCCGGTCATTGCAGGAAGTGTGGTCAGCCTGGACACATGGCTGATAGCTGCCGTGGTACGGCACCCAAGCCGGACGAGACTGCAAAGAAGCCGTTGAAGCCTTTCATCTGGCTCCACGTAAGTGTTCTTCGTGAGTACCTTGCCATCGAACTGAGCGTGCCCAACCAAGGATTTCCCTTCGACCTTGAGCGTGCGCTTGATGACTGGGTGTTCATGTGTTTCTTTGTTGGTAACGATTTCCTGCCGCATCTGCCCTCTCTTGACATTCGTGAGAACGCCATCGACACTTTGATTGCGATCTGGCGCGATAACCTACCATTGATGGGCGGTTACGTTACTAGAGATGGCCATGTTGAATTGGCTCGTGCGCAGTACATTTTGGATGGACTTGCGAAGCAAGAAGATGCCATTTTCAAGCGCAGGCGTCAGACAGAGGTGCAGAGAGACGAAGCTCAGAAACGTCGCGCTATAGCAAAGGAACGCAGAGATGCAAGCAAACGACAACGTTTTTCTGGAGGTAATGATGGTCTCTCTGGTTACGATGAGACGATGATCACCCGCGGTCCCCGTGGTGGCATCCAGCGCGGCGAACAAGCACCAGACATCAACGCCCTTCCCACATTTGCTCCCGGTCAAGCTCAGACAATGAACGACCCGCGTTACGCGAGCAGAACGACACACGCCGACGTCGTCGGCCAGGCAAACGCTAACAACAAGTCTGCCGCGGCTGCAATGAAGGAAAGGTTGGCGAACAGCAAGAAGCCGGCCGATAACCAGAAGGCTGAACTCGAAGCTTTGTTTGCACAGAACGGCGGCTCGGATGGCTCGCAGGTTCTCGGCAAGCGCGCACGAGACATGGTTGAAGAGGCCAAAGAAGAACTGAGCACTACACCCACCACACCCGGTCGTAACACGCCGGATAAAGAAATTGCCGACCCTATGAACAAGGGTACATCGGGAGCGCTGGGAGGAAACTCTGCGGACGTCGATTTCGTACCCGAAGACACCGTCAAGCTCTGGGAGGATGGCTACGAAGGCCGTTATTACGAGCAGAAGTTCCATGTCTCGCCTGACGACATCGAGTACAGACGCAAGGTTGCCAACGCTTACGTGGAAGGTTTGTGCTGGGTGTTGCTTTACTACTTCCAAGGTTGTCCCAGTTGGACTTGGTACTACCCGTACCACTACGCGCCTTTCGGCGCCGACTTCAAGGACATTGGAAACCTGAAGATCGAGTTCAACAAGGGCAAGCCGTTCAGGCCGTACGAACAGTTGATGGGTGTCATGCCCGCTCGTTCAAACCACACCATCCCTAAGGTCTTCCATCCACTCATGACGGATGAGGACAGCCCGATTATCGAATTCTACCCCGAAGACTTCGAGATCGACCTCAATGGCAAGAAGTTTGCCTGGCAAGGCGTAGCTGTACTTCCATTCATTGACGAGAAGCGTCTGCTCGACGCTATGGGAACGAAGTACCCCCTCCTGACGGAAGATGAGGTCCGCCGCAACGCTTTCGGCCACGAAGCCCTCATTTTCAGCACACGCCATCCGCTCTACGAGGAAGTTGCCCAAAACTTCTACTCAAAGAAAGCAGGTGCCCCGAAGTTCAAGATGGATAGCAAGATCTCCGAGGGTCTTGCTGGTAAGGTGGAGAAGGCAGAGTCATACGACCCGAACAGCAGCCTCGAATTCCCTCTTCCCACAACACAAGAGAAGTTCACCCGCCTCGAGAATGACGAGAGTGTCACCGTGAACTATTACATGCCCGAAAACCGTGGAACACACAAGAGCATGCTTCTCCCTGGAATTGTTTTTAACCCCAGCGCCCTCGACTACGATGACGTGCAGGCTACTCGTAACAAAGCCAACAAGTCTGGCCGTAGCCATGGTGGTGTCGCTCTCACACAGAATGGAGGCCGCTCCGATGGCCAGAGGATGAACTACGCAGCGCGCGACAATGGTCCGCCCCACAACGGCGGTGGCTACAACGCACACAACCATGGTTATGCAGGTAATGGCGGCTACGGTGGCCCTCCGCCCCAGCGAGACAATTTCTCCGCTCTGCCACCAGGCCTTGCTGCACAAGCCGCTGCGCATGGCGTTCAGCATGGTCCCCCGCCGGGCTTTCACCAAGGTCCGCCTAGAGGGGGCTACGGGGGTTATGATCGTGGCGGTCATGGCGGTGGCTACGACTCGAGGCCCAGACAAGACCAGCGAGGAGGCTACGGCAATGGCCATGGAAGGGGAGGTTACGGCGGCTACGGCAATGGCGGTGGCTATGGAGGAGGTGGCTACTCTGGGGGAGGCTACGGCCGTGGAAATGCAGGTGGCGGAAGAAGGTACTAGGTACTGGGATAATTCATCAGAGAGAAGGGGAGCAATTGCTATGGAAAGCAACATTGCCACGAGTTGGTGATAGAACTGTACTATTCTGCTATGCATACATGTACTGTTTATTGACATCAAAGAATTGAACTGCGCAACTATCGGTTAACATACTTGAGCTGTCTTGTCGTCGAACTAGGAAGAGAGTCAATCTAGATTCGTGTACTCGATCAGACAACGAACGTGAAACGACACCTTCAACGCTTCAACGATCGCTGTATCAATACGGGAGTTAATGATGTTGCCAGCTAGCGCAAAACACCGTCATCACGCCGTCACCTATCCGTCGATCAAATAGCTGAGGTTCCTGTCCCGCGGAGTTGAAGCCGACCACTCCGACACTGTGTTTTGCCCGTCGTCCAAGGGTCTGCTGTATGCGGAGCCAGGTCCGCTCCTTCCTCATATCGCTCGCAACTTCTCATCTCAACCTCCAATGCCACCCAGCTTGCTATTCATGCCTACATAACATGTCTTCGTTCCTCACTGCGTCAGGGAGATTGCCACTTCTTTCAGAACACTTTCATTTCCTCGTATAACAATGCAGAATCCGGTCCACGGCAACCACACACTTCCGACTTGACAGGAAAGGCCCCTTTAGCCGCGCAAGTCTACCATGTCACCGGCCTATCATTTCCTGCATCACCGGTCAGCGTCCGCAAAACGTAAATGAAAAAATGTCTTGACATGGGGCGAGTTCAAGAAGTGCTCTCCCAGCACCGCGGCTCTCATAGACAGTCTCTTCGGCAAGAACTCCAGCTCCAACACTGGACGCACATCCCGCTTACCTGAATCTGAACAAATCAGGCGGTGTTGGTCCCATGTCGATTCTGGGCTCGAAAACTGGTAGTGATGAGGTGGCAGAAGCTCCCAGTGATACCGGGCTGCCGTTCCGATGATGATCAAATTCCGTGGCCACAGGACTCCAAGAGCTGGCCTGCTGACTTTGTGAAGACGCGAAGAGTCCTTGAACCGGGTGGATCCTTGACATGTGTGTCGCAACAGCCAACAATGACGAGATCTCCTCCCCACCACGGAACCGGCCCAGCAGCATCAAAGCATCGACCTCAGACACCGACACCAGCGCTTCCAGGAAGCTCAGCTGCTCGTCACATCGCCGTTGCAGTACCTCGTTCTTTCGCTTTTGTGCGATTATTGGGGTTGCGTCAGCGTCGGCAACGTAGAAACAGTCTTGACTAGCATTTGCTACAGAGCAAGGCCCGCAGTAAGGTCGAGCCCCGTCGCATTTTGTTTTCCGGTGACGGCACCTATTACCTTAAGGAATTATCATTCAGCCAAATTCTCGGTTTGGCGAAAGAAGTAGCTCACTCACAGGCCACGGCAATCTGAGGGCGTCTCGAAGGCTTCAAGGGCGGCGAGGTCGTGGCTGGTCGAGACTCCATGGAGGATATCGAGAGCAGATGCGAAGCGCCCACTCTCCTTGCTGCGGAATAGCGGTGTCTGTTACGGAAAGTTGTTCTGGAACTCAGGGCGGTGGCCTGGGGATGGTCGAACCATGCGAGCACCCTGTGCTCAAACTTCACGCGCCGTGGCCAAAACTTCACACGTTATCCGGTATCCCCCTTCCATCTCGAAGTGGGGTAAAGTTGGCTCCATACGGTTTCCCTGCGTCTGGAATCATCGCTGGCACCTGGCCTCTGCCAAGGTCGCCACCAAGAAGTTCTTCATTGGAAATCGATGCCTCTCAGGGGACAGATAGACGGGGACACATATAGCCAACACTGGTAGTAGTCTGTCTCCATTAATCTGTTCTTTGGGAGGACACGTCTTTCCATCCAGTGTCTGAGAAGACCTGGCCGCTTTGATGACCTGTCTCGCAGGCTGGAAGGTGTCTACGACTTTCTCCAGAAAAGAGAACGGAGTTCTAGGCCGGTGAACAGGCAACGTCAGCCCCATCGATACGTCGATTCCATCGATTGCTCGCCCAATCCGGACAGATTGATATGTCGGGGATGCCGCCGTCGACTAAACATCAAACTTTTGCCCGAGAAGTTCGCGATAGCTGTGCGAGCCGCCGGCTGACGCCACGAGGTACTTGCCGCAGGTGATCGATCAGCGGGAGTTGCACGTGAAATGCTTTATCCCAATCAATCTCCTTGATCTAAACGTACAAATGTTAGGCTCGGCCCGGTCGAAAGGAGAGCCCGCCGACATCGAGGACGACGGCCCTTGTCTGTCGCTCTACCGGAGGCTGAGATCTGCGTGGTCTTTTTATCTACGTGCCAAAATTTTTCGCACGCAATCTAGCGACAGAGACCACGTGTAACTCGCCCAACCCGTTGCATTCCTAGTTCGAACACGGGCTGCCACGTTTCCAGATGAGCATTATTGACATGCGCAAAGCAATCGAGCCTGGCCGGTGTTGCACTCGATCATGCCGACCACCAGGATTAGGTCTAGGCTCGATGGCAAAAACGACAAGGATCACGTCTCGTGTGATCAGAGCTGCGAATCGCTGGACAAGGACACCATCGTGATTGTTGGCCGCTCAGCTGCGCGATCGCTTGCCTTGCGCCATCACATTGAACCATGGTCTAGCCGACTGACTCGGCGTTGGCGCCTTACGCGTTTCTGGCACGACGCTCTCTGCATCCATTCAGAATTGGTTGGCGTTTCAAGTTTCCCGTGTCTTACGGTGGACGGCAGGACTAGACTGTGATAGATTTGGGCGACGCTCACAGTAGCCAGCCCCGATTGTTTGTCCCCGGAAAATTTGTCCCCTGAAAGTCGCCTTGTGTTGAGATGTGCTCAACATTTCCCTTCGCTTGAATATCTGCCACTGTTTCATTATCAAGCAAGTGTTGTCGACATGGCTTCGTGTTTGCTCACTCGAATAATAGACTTTCCCAAGCTGTTCTGCAAAACTTACATCGACGCACACTGAGGCAAGGCTCTTTGCCCCATTTACTACTCAGAACTCCTTGCTACCGTTGGCCAGCATGCATGCTTGGATAATCGAGGATGGACTCGGCGACTGACAGAGAGCTGATGGCTTGTGGATTGAACACTTGTTGCATCATACTTACGCCACCTGGAGCATTTTGCGCCGCACCTTCGATGGCGGAAATACCGAAAGTCACCTATATGCGACGGAAAACAGTGTAAGCGGTTGGAGAATGACGAACCTGAGCCTTGAGCAGGATGGGAATGCTAATTCAACCGAGGCTGAAGTGAGCTTCTATTCTATACGCGGACGTTGTCAAAGGGAGCACAAAAATGCTACAAAACATCCTCTAATTATTGAATCGAGCTGATGGAAAGGGTTCTAGCAGACCGTTGCCCGTTCACCGTGGTGAATATCAAATGAAGAAAGAAGGCCAGGAGCTGCGATAGAAGCAGAACCTAAGCCGTAGCCCAGTTTTAAACGATGCCACACTCTTTGCAGCCTTTATCGTGACTTGTACAAAGCACTCACTAGAGTGATGAGCATTGCATGTTTCCGAAAAGGATACTGCCAAAAATGAACACGCTCTCATGAGACAAATGATTTGTCGCGGCCTAATGCCAACGTTGCTCGAAATTGCCCTAGGCCTTTTATACCCCAAGAGACACGTTGGTATTGACCGTATCTTGGACATATGTCACATTCAAAAGCACCAAAAAAAACTACAATTTCTACATCCCGGTTCGCCTCTTCACCATGCACTTCGGCATGCTCTGCTGCGTAAACCACATGTTCTTCACCTTCCACTCCACACCTTCTGGAAGGCTGATGTCGAACTCGCGGACCAGCTCTGGGATAATCTTGCGCATCTCAATGTAGCTGATATTCTTCCCAATACACACGCGGTTCCCACCACCGAAAGCAAAGAACGACCGGTCCATAGCAGCCAGGTGCTCGGGAGGAGCTTCGAGCCATCTCTCCGGATCAAAAACGTGCGGCTTTGGGTAGACGGCTGGATCGTGCTGGAGCGCCCAAGGGTTGATGCCGACGATCGTGCCCCCCGGTATGTATTTCCCACAGAGTGTTACGCCGGCGGCTGGCACGTGTCTTTCGAGCAGGAGGCCCACGGATGAGTGAAGTCGCAGTGCTTCTTTTATCACGGCATTTAGGTATGGCAGTGCTCGTGCCTCCTTGTCGCTGATGGGCTTGCTGATTTTGCCGGCGTCCGCGGCGTTGTCGATTTCTGTCTGTAGTCTGTGCATTTTGTCGGGGTGCTTCATCAAGAAGTATAGGATGGCTCGCAGGGCAATGGCTGTCGTGTCGCTTCCGGCGAAAACATTGCCGGCCAATGCAACGACGACATCGGTAGTACTCATCTTCAACGGATCAAGAGATTTGACTGCTGCGAGTCTCGATAGCATGTCCCCGCCGGCTGCCTGCGAATTGTCTAGCTCAAGCTCGCCGTCCCTCGAGATCTTAGTCCGGTTGTTCAGGGCTTTCAGCGTGAAGACAAGGGTCTGGTTCCATTTTTCCATCTGTGGCAGAAGGATGGGAAACAGTGGGTTCCCCAGAAGGAAGGGGTGCAATTCGGGCATTTGGCCGCAGATAGCAGCGTACGACAGCATGCCTTCGATCGCGCCCATCATTCCATCGATGTCACTTCCTTGCGAAAGGAACCCAAATTGCTGCGCAAACGTTATCTCTCCAACCACGTCGAAAGCTGTTCTCTACATGTCAGTCGCTATACAGGTAGCCTTCATCCGGCAGAAGGATCGCGGTGTAGTACGGACAAGGCGCAAAGGATTGAACGTACCGTAGAACTGCACCCACCTCCCGAGATCCACCAACTCACCCCGATCTGCAAATCCCCCCATTTTAGCCAATAACAATTGCCCACACCCATCAATCGCAGGTTCCATCTTCAACAACGCCTCCAGCCCATAAGCACCCGCTACTTTCCTCTTGTCCTCACGATGCCGCGTCTCATCACACAGACTGAACAAGTTCGGCTGCGGCTTCTTGAGCCATGAGATTTCCTGGATTGGATAGAAAGCCGTCTTAGTGAACTCGCCTTTGATACCGTAGATCTTGGAGATTTCTTTGGAGTCTGCGACGGATATCACGTTCGGTGCGATCCGGACGAGTTTGCCGTGTTTGGCATGCAGGGAGATTGCCGTTAAGTGTGATGAGCCTTTGTAGACATCGTGGAGGCGCCAGAGTTTCGTGTATGCTGCCAGGCGTGGGCCTGGGATGGAGCAGAGCCCCGGTTTGTTTTTATTAAGTAGGTAGGAGAGGATGAGGAGAGCTATAGCGAGAGGGACGCCATAGTTGTAGATGGATGATGCCAAAGCGACAGGCATGTCTCTTTCTTTCCTCTTTAGGTGGAGTCCGTTCAATCCGGTCTTTGTTCGTGGTCTGTTGTTGGCGATCTTGCTGTAGGTGGGCGCCGTAAGACCTGTCCTCGGACGCTTAGGAGTAGATATCCAAGCTGGAGCTGAAGCGCTCCAGCCCAGCTCAGCTCGCTACTGTATCTCCTCAGCCTAATACATAGTAGACTTCTCGAGCCCGGTGCTACAAGTGTGGGGACAAGTCCTGCAGGTGTATCACATGAGCATGCTTTACCGAAGCTAGCTTTACCATGACTAGCTAGCGTTTACAGACAACCATCTTGACAATAATGTATATCTTGATCATCCACAGACTGCTTGTTCACGGCTTGAAGACACTCTTCGGTATACACGATGGTGTGGATTGGTCGGCGTTTTCATTTGAATGTGCTTTGTCGTGAGCTTGGTTCTTGCCAAATGTGTCGCTAGGCCGGGCTTGATTGTAGTGATGTACGTACGGTCAACGGCTCCACAATGAATTAGGGAGGGTTCCTGGAGTGTCGGTCAATGATTTCCTTCCTTGTCCGGTCTGGTCATGGACGATCCGTGAAGCTCGACACAAGCAAAGACAATCCAACACCAGCGCGAGTGAAGTCTCAGAAGCGAGACATCGAAGAATCTGTCTGAATCAACATATAGTCAAATCACCAATTGACCTGACCCTATCGAGAGCACTGGTAACTGGCAGCGACAACATGATCAAGTTAGAAATGACACTCCCCTTTGTCCCTTCGCATTTCACCATATCGCCAAAGTCATCGAGACATCCAAAATGTGACTGCAATGTCACAAATCCGACACTTCGTTGCGCCGTCGGTGTCGTTCACTTAAAACCAAATCCACATAAGGCGTAGGTAATAAGTCATTCTGTCAGTTCGTGTCTTCTCATTCATACTCAGAACCATCTACCCAATCCTCAACCCCCTCCAGCGAGACCTCCCTTTCCAAACCAAGAGCAACCAACCCATCTCGCACAACGAATCAACCAGAAGCTTTCCCACTTCCATCAACCACCATGGTGGTCACCACGCGAAGCCAGCTTACAAGCCCAGCTGCCATTCAAATCCCCAGCAGCAGCAGCGACATTAGCCAGCCATTCTGGCGCTGTAACAATCGCCATCGATTGCATCGGGGCGACACTAGCTGCACCGCAAGTAGTCCACCGAGTTCCCCGATCGTCGACACTCCAGAGAAGAGGAAGACGTTTGAGAGGAAGAGGAATACATGCCAGCTTCAAGACAGCTTTGCGACTACGGACCGAAGTTCGTCAAGGGCAGCCGGCTGTCCGCATCCGCAGGCGAGGGCACTCGCTGCTGTACGCGAAGAACATCGAGAACTCGCCCGCAGCAACCATGACGAGGGCTTCCAAGTTACCGCCGCAGCCAGTTCGTCGCGTTCCAGCCCAGACCGGATTCCAGAATCGTCCGTGAATCTCCCATCTTCGCCTCCACTTCCTCTCCGTCAACTAAACGCCGACAATCTCTCCTTGTTAGAAGGCCGGTCCTCTAGTCCCCAAGCCAAGGCTCACAGCGAGGCATCATCAGCCCGCTCGCTACCGGCCTACGCACTCCACCAGATCTCCCGCCTCGTGCTGAGGTCACGCATCAACGCTCTGCACCACGACGCGGCTCAAGTGCGCCTTGCTGCAGCCCATGAGGAACTGGGTGTACTGCGGGAGATCACCCGACACAGCGCGATTCGCAGCAAGACATGGGAGGCGCTGTTCTTCATGCTGGCGTTGTTCTGCCTGGCTTATACGGTATGGTGCTTCATCAATTCGGCCGAGTTCGAGTTCATCAACTCGTGCCGCAGGGCCTGTTATGGCCTTTAAGCGTTCAACTGCGACGAGTGACGGTGCTATCAAGGAACGAACCGACCCGGGACAGGCTACTGCCAGCGCCGTCCAAATGTGATCTGCTCGATCTGTCCCCCGAAAGTGGTGATCGTCTTCAGGCGTGTTGCAATTTGTTCCGATTTTCCTGTATTATAGCGTTTTGGCGTTTGGAGTTTTCTGATCTTTTTGGATTTTGAGCGCATTATCTCGTGGGTAGTTGCTTCAGATTTGCTGCAGCTCTACCCTAAATCTCGTTAGTGCGGCATATTGAAAAGCAGGTTTTCTACACAGAACAACTCGGGATAGATAGACACAGGACAGGAGCAGAACAGGGTATAGAGGTACCATAGCTCATGAAAGGGTTTTCGCTTTTATCATTGTCTATCTCATCGTAAGTAGAGTTACAGATCAAGTACACATACCAACTGGCTTCATCGCATTCAGAGCTTCTTCTCAAGCTTGATGTCGGCCTTGGGCTGGCTGGGCTTACTGTAGAGCCACAGCGCCACAAAGGCCAGCCAGCCAGCGATGGTGACCCAAATGCCACTGATCCAGGGGTATGCTCCCGAGATGAAGAAACTGCGTGGGTACTCGTCGTGTGCAAAGTGGCGAACGGTAACTGTGCGCTTCTCTTCGATGTTGGTGAGGAAGGGACGGCGGTACTCCACGAAGAAGTTGTAGATGCCGTGTTGGTCGGGCAGCTTGAAGGTCTGCGTGAAGAGGGTAGAGTCGGCGTTAGAGCTAGATGGGATCAAATTCAGGCGGTGGAAGGGCGAGAGCATGCTGAACTCAAGCTGGAGGTTGTCGCCTGCTGCGGGCTTGAAAGGCTCCCAGTGGTCACCAACCCACTCGGACATCTCGATCGAGTAGTACACGTCATTCTTGATGCGGTAGATACCGGGGTTCACGTCGACGCCGGCAAGAGAACCATTGGCCGCATTCCTCTGGGCGCCTTCGTTGAGGAAATGGGTCACCGCACCGGATTTTAGCACACCGGCTTCCTTGAAAGTCCAGGCGGAAAGTTTTTGGGCGAAAGCGCGGTTGCTCGTCTTGGATGCGGACTTGTCGGAACCGGCAAGCTGGACGGAGGCATCAAACCAAGCGTCTTCAAGAGCTTCGCTGCTGCCCAAGATGGTGAAGCGAGCGCTGTTGACAGCCTGGAAGGCAGTGACCAAACTGATCTGGCTACCGGTAGCGAAGGGATCCTCAGCGCCGTCAGCCTCCTCTTTAGGGTTGTAGGTGTATGCCGTCTCCGAAGCGCGCAGGACAGGCGACAAATGGGGGCTGGCGTTTCCAAGAAGCTGTCCAACTGCGCGGGGCAGAGCCACGAGACCGTCCACGGAGAAGTAGTTCTTGACATCCTTGCGCACAAATTCAGCGGGAGGGAGAAGGAGGACGTCGTGTTTCTCGTCGGCGCTCTTAGAATCGTAGTTGAAGTGGTCGACCACCAAGCTCGTCCTGTCCTGTGGAAGCTGAACGTCCAATTCTAACAAAAGGCTGCTGATCGAGGAGGGAACCGAGCTTGTGCCCGACAATGCCAGGAGTACGTTGGAGCCAGCATTGACAAAGTCGACAACGAGGTTGGGCTGGAGTGCTGGACCAAGACCCTTGGACTTGGTGGGCAGGAGGAGAAGGTGGGAGTAGGCGGGCTCGCCGTGTTCGAAGAGGGACAGTTCGGCATCCTTGGCGGCGCGGAAGGTGATTTGGAAGCCTCGTGCTGTAAAGGATGGTCAGCTGAGTGTTTGGGTGCGTAGGGTTGGTGGTGTTGATGTATCATCCCACATACACTGAAGGTCGGACCAGAACGTCGAGTACTTTCCCTTGTCGGCCTCATCGTCGACGACAACGAGCAACTTGCTGCCTGCGGCCGACAATGCCGAGACGAAGCTCAGAAGGGCGAGGAACAGGCCCAGGAAGAAGGAACGCATTGTGGGTGGAGTTTGGTGGTGTTGTGTCTTGTTGGAACAGCCAGCGACACAACATTGATCATACCTAACGCAAGTAGTTGGAGCTACGTGGTCGGCTTGCTCTCCAACGGCCGGCCATCAGCTCGGCCCTGCCAAGGATGAATGGCAAGTCATTGGCCGCCCGAGCTTGAACTGGAGATTGGACCACGGCGCAAGACCACCACGAGCCCGTCTATACCAGGCAATACCACCAATACACGCAAATACTCTCTCTTTCTCACCAACAAATCAACACATATCCGCAATGGCGCCCGTCACGTTCTGGGCCGCGCCTCGCCAGTACATCAAGTGGGCTTCGCGCCACAAGCCCGCCATTCTCTGGAGTCTGGTTCTCGGCAGCTGCGGCCCTCTTATTGTGGTATGCTATCTTGCGAAGGACTTCAAATATCACATGTGGACAGAAGCTGAGGGAACACTTCCAACAACAGGCCGTAGTACCGCCTCTTCGCGAGCGCCTCGGCGACCCCAACAGACTCGCGATTCCTCTCACATACCCCGGTAAGCGCAAAACACCGCCTACCGCCTGGCGTGGACGGAAGGACGGAGGATTGAACACTTGCAAGAATGAGAGCATTGGGGAGACATGGTGCATTGCGGCTAACAATACTCGAATATCAGTCCCCAAGGGTCCCCGCCAGATACCCCAAGGCTACGACGATTAGGCGGAAAACGAGCGAGAAACACGGACGAGCCGAGAGCAAGGAGAGAGAGCAGCCAAATGGTGGCCCAGGATTATCGGCCCATAACAGGAAGAGTGCGACTTTCCTCCGGCCTCACCAGGCTAATATCATTGTATGTTGTATATACCACGCACCAAAGCCATTAAAAAATGCCGAGATGACCGTTTTCCTCGCTATGCCACCGCCGTGCTCCAGAAGGCGTAAGACGCCGATTTCGTGGGAAGAGGAAAAGGAATATATGGCTCCTCAGATCGTCAAATCCGCACGCATTACAGCCCATCAGCCCGCCTTTCAGTGGACAGAACAGCCGCGACATACTGGAGGTACTACTAGCGTCGCTCATGTCTGGCCCCGTCTATTTACCCCCCGAGAGCCCGCAAATCTCAGAAGAGACACTACGCGCATCTCCTCAGGCTACCATCATACCACTTCAAATTCCATGTTCAGCCAACTCCCTCTGCGTCCACTCCCACAGCTCATCCGCCAATGCATCATCAGCCGCAGCCTTTGTCAACTCACCCTTCACACCAACAGGCTCATAATAACACCCGCTAACCAATTCCCTGTGCCCACTCCCCATCGGAGCAAAAGCAGCCCACTGCTGGTTCCAGGCACACTGCTCAGCTGGAACTCGAATCGACAAAGTCGTAGCCCACACGAACCATCGGTTGAAAGTTCCCAACCCCGTCACCAGCCCTGTAAACGCCACGCCCGGATGGATTGCCACTGATACGACACTCGGATGTCGTTCAGCGATTTTCCGCGCATACAGCAGGTTCGCCAGTTTGCTCTGCCCGTAGCGGAACCAGTCGCTCAGAACGTAGATCGGCGAGAGGGAATCTTGTGGCGTTTTCAGCCCATGGAAGCCGATCCCGTTCGCAAACTTATAGCCTTGCGAGGTGTTCCAGATGATTCGTACGTCTTGACTGCCTGCTGCAGTTCCCTCCATCGTCGGCAGCAAGAGTTTGACGAGCGCAGCATGGCCAAGGTGGTTTGTGCCAAATTGCACTTCGTACCCATCCGCCGTCAAGCCCGGAGGCAAAGCCATGACCCCGGCATTGGCGAAGAAGAGGTCTAGTCTCGCCTCGCGCGCTAGAAACTCCGCAGCTCCGGTTTTTATGGATGCCAGCGAGGCGAGGTCGATTCGGACGAATGTGAGCGGTACCTTTTGGGCGGCTGTCTGAGCTCTCACTTCAGCGATCAGATTTTGTGCGGATGACTGCGAGCGGCCAGAGAAGTAGATATGCGCTGGGTTATGGGCGACTAGGCTGAGGATCGTTTCGCGACCTAAACCTGCCGTTCCGCCGGTTACGAAGATGATTTTATTGGTGAGGGGAGGGATCTCGGTGGTGGGGTTGAATGCGGGTTTTGACATGGTGGCTTTCGGTACAAGTTGGCGGACAGTAGGTAGGGCAGACGCTTCACTAATGCATCCTATTTAACCTGCAGCTGGACTCTGGCGTTGACCTTTTATCATGATATCACAGCAGAATCGGTGCGGCGAGATTCTTTTCATCTTCGCCGACTACTCGAAAGCTTCTGCCTAGACTTGCTGTAATGAAACCAAAGAGATACTCTCTCGGAGCAATGCAAATCCAAGCCGGCCCGGAGCCGTGGTTCAACATGTCCGGACCCGTTGCTTTTGGCTTTTTAACCAATCATAGGGCTTCTGATTCACATTTGCTATTTGTTGAAGGCTAGATTTGGTATGTACAGGAAGTATCATGGACGTTGATAGTGTAAACGTAGGTACCCTGATTCACGTGGTCAAATAGATGGATTCATGTACCTTTGGTACCAGTGCGAGCCCAGAACGCTTCGATGTCGGGAGGATTGCTCTTTTACAGTGGAAGGACACCACGTGGATTTGAAGTTTGAAGTCGCGACTTCCAGCGAGGCAGGTTGATACCTTACTGACTACATCTTATCATGTGATCCCAAATTCGAGGCAAAAGATTCCGCTACGGACGTTTCTCTATTTTCATACTGGTGAACTCCTAGTGAATGTCGTTCGGCCCTAACACTGACCCTGACGACAATCACAGCAACATGGGCGACCAAGCTACCGCTCAGGCCGAAGTAATCGCCCTCACTCTAGTTCCACGCACAGTCCTGCTCCGTGCACCTGCTGACCTTTCCAAAGGCTGTCATTAGCCGGAAGACGTGTGAGAGCGACCCAGCAGGAACATGCATGTAATTTTCCCTCTTACGTCTCAAGGCTATGTCTCGAGCTAATGCTGACCTGCTTACCAAAAGCTCAAGCACAATTGGCTGGGAGCTGTTTCCGAGCACCATGTGCATCCAAGTCACTAACGCGTGCGGGCTTACGACGTAGCTAGTATAAGCAGGTATTTATCCTGCTACTCCTCTCCAGGTGGCTGCAGTTCTCTGATCGTTCTCATTGTTTACAAAATCACTTCATTTGATCGAGAGAATCGTTCACAAAGTCCTTTCTTGCAACACGACCATTCCTCTACCTTTCTTCTAATCACATCTACAACATGTCTCTCACATCAACATCACAAGACAAACACAGCGATCCTGCTTGCAGTCCCCTCCTCGCAGACACCAACGGTCGCTTTCAAAAATATGAAACCATCGATCCGGAATCCTCAACAGTCGTCCCTTTGAAGAAAGCTTGGACAAACTTCGACGCCTCCTCAATCTTCGACGCCCGTTTCTTCGGCGACGTAACAATCGGCCTCTCAGACGGCCTCACAGTGCCCTTCGCCCTCACAGCCGGACTATCAGCACTCGGCAACTCTGACGTGATCATCTACGGTGGCTTCGCAGAGCTCGTCGCCGGCGCCATTTCCATGGGCCTCGGCGGCTACCTGAGTGCCAAAAGCGAGCGCGAGGCCTACATGGCCAGCCTCTCGGACACGACTTCAGTAGTTTCCACGGACCCCAACAGGACTGCCAGTATGGTTCGCTCGTGCTTCGCCGCCTACGACTTCCCGCCACACTTATTGGACGCCATGCTTGAACGCTTGCGGGAGGCGGACGAGGATGGTGAACAGATGAAGAAATTTCTCATGTGCTTCCACCATAACATGGACGAGGACGACTTTGCTCCCTTACGCGCTTACGTTTCTGGTTTGACCGTGGCGCTGGGCTATGTGTCTGGCGGCATGATCCCTTTGATGCCCTACCTCATCGTCGCGGAACCGGCTATTGCTCTGCGGTGGAGCATCTTGGTCATGGTGTTGGCTCTGTTTGCCTTTGGATGGGTCAAGACTGCTTTCATTGGAGTCAAGAGTTGGCGGAATTGCTCTAAGAGTGCCGTTGAGATGGTGCTGCTTGGCGGTGCTGCTGCCGCCGCAGCTATTGGCTGTGTCAAGCTAATCGATGGTTGAGACCTAAATTTTGATGAGGGGGGACTCTTCGAAACAATAAATGCGCTGCCGCAATGCCAAGGCAACAAGGTCACGGGAGTGGGCGTTCAATCCCGAACGCGAGTCCCTGCGAGACTGCTCATCAACGAGAACACTGAATGCCGTCACATGACCTCTTGGACGTCGAAGTGAGGTACAGCACAGTTATCCACGACGAAGGGCGATGGAATGCTTCCCAACAAGATTGGCTCCAGTGAGCACGAGAGACAACAAACACGGGATGTCGTCTTCAAGCCATAGAGTTGACCATCATTGTTGCTGAAGCCATGCTTGACTTATGGATGCTGAAGACCTGTAGAAATATGAAGGACCCGCGGAGAGCGGTGGGAAGTCTTCCATAATTATAGTCGCAGTAGGGGTTCTGAGACAGATATTCAGGTTTACCTAATGTTACTTCAGAAATTGTAAGTTAATTGATTACTGACTGCTACCTTTGAGAATTTACTGAAACTAGTATTTAGTGTCTACAAATTCAATACTCACTACTTTCAATCAATGTTGATTGAGATGTATTAATCATAAGATATATTATAATAATCTATATAATTAGGACTAGGAGTAATTTGTTAATATTATATATAACTAATACTAAATTCAATCAGTAACGTGCCTGTAGGGGAAGCCGGACAGTAGGGGATTCCGGACACTTTTTCAATTCCAAAATCTCAAACTTGATTTACTAACTCACTAACGCCGTTGTGACCTAACTAACTAAGCTAATTCATCAACTAATTCTTCCTCTTCTTCCTCTGAAGAAAACAATATGTACTTCGTCTTTTTCCCTCCTTTTTTCGTCTTTTTCTTTTTTGTACCCTCTTCGAGATCCCGGACTACCTTAAGGATATCCTCCTTTATAAGGAGGTATTTGCCCTTTAAAGCTACTCTTTTGCTATTTTTATATGTCTTACACGTATTAAGTAGTACGTCCTTCTCACGTAGCTCTCTCCGAGCTAAGATCACATTAGTATCTCGATCTTCGGCAAAGTCAATCAAATCCCAGATAAGGTCTCGAGCTGAACTCGGTATATCTCTATCATTTTGAACGAGGCCGACAATCTGACGTACATTGAGAGCCTTAGGGGTACGCAGACTACCCCTAGCTCTTAGAATCCGAGATGCGTCACTA
>Ga0265797_10003301_pt1 | contig 25999 bp, 15 predicted proteins | sample P2T30metagenome_FD_192433 | JGI IMG/M metagenome (GOLD analysis project Ga0265797, IMG submission 192433) | Plant litter microbial communities from East Loma Ridge, Irvine, California - P2 T30 | ecosystem: Environmental > Terrestrial > Plant litter > Unclassified | place: USA: California... | reverse complement strand
TGGCATACATTGCGTTCTCTTCACCGGTATCTTCCGTGAGCAAGACAAACCTTTCTCTGCGACGGCGTCTGGACGTGGCCGAGCTCACAATCTGTAATACTCAGTGTACTGTAATACCACAACACTACTACGCACTTGTGCCATGGCTCAACATGCATTTCCACTCTTCTGTTGTAACTAGCAACCGCCCCAATGCTTCAATGCCAATGATCACGCGCATCACTACTCCAAGAGCCGACCCTGGCCTCGTCTCATCTGTCGTCCATCGTGCGGCGTAGTAAGTAGTATGCCGAACAATCTATATCCCATCTCCCAATTGGCTCCGTCCCTGTGACGCGACGACAAGTAGTAGTACCTACAGTAGACCGCAGTCCACGGCATGATGATAGACGTGTGTGGGCAACAGCAGCAGCAGCAGCAGCATCGGCATCCTTCCAGCCTTCCACCACCTTTTGGCACGTCAGGATGCACACATGCAACACACACACATGTCGTCAATCGTCCACTGACGTCCAGCGCGCGCCCCGACCGAGCATCTGCGGTCTCGTGCGCGACCCAGCGAGGTGGTCGTGCGGCAGCGTACCAACGATGCTGCGACACAAGAGATGCCGTGACAGCTTCCCCCAACGCCTCCCGACGGCCTGGCGCTACTGCCATTTCCATGTGAACCGCAGCAGCAGCAGCAGCAGCAGCGAAATGACGGGCGAGAGGCTGCGCGGGCGGGAAAAGGGTATGCGTAGATGAGGATGCACGTCGGGTTGCGCGCGCACGACCTTTGACTAGCCATATCACCTTGCATACAGCCCGTCCCGTCTGTCTGTCTCCTGTCTTCTCTCCCAAGAAGAAACGACAGGAAGAGACAAATCTGACAATCCCGTCCGCCCGCCTACCTGCCTGCCTGCAACACCCAACCGCCAGGCGCGAAAATAAGAGATGATGCATGTTGCAACCCGCTGCACCCTTTTCGAGCGCCCGGCATGGCATGAATGCCACGAGAAACACCCCCTTGTGCCACGCCGCTGCCTTTTTCTCAAGGAAGCCCATCTTCCCACGTGACATGTCAAGCTAATGACACGCATTGGCTGGGAACAGACGGCATGGGACATGGGACGGGAATTCGATCGCGTCGCACATGATCCCACACTGCTTGTTGTACCCTACATCATAGAGGTAACCCCATCACTTTCACATCCAAGAAGGCGCAAGTCCGCGTCGGCAAGAACGTGTAAGGATGGTTTAGACACATCTTGGTTCGCGGTCCCGGGTGGCGTCATATGCAATCTCGAAGATCGAATCGAAAAGGCAGGGCGAACCAGGATCAGGGCAGGGCAAAGCAGACGGAAGAACATGAAACGGAAGCAAGAAGAATGAAGGAACCGAAAGGATAAGAAGGCCCGGACCCGACGACCAGGCGCGTGTGCATGAGCAAAACAAGCTGCTGCACCACACACACGCACACACGCACACCCGCTCCGTCCATCCTCTTCTCATGCTACCTTGTCACGTACCAGTGTTTTGATTTTCTCGCGCATGCTGTGTTGCGACACTCCCATGACACTGGGCCTGGGATTTTCCTTTCCCGCCTACCTCAACCCGGAACCGGGGCAGCCGAGTATATGGGTGAGAGGGAGAGACGAACAAGGCGGGGCGGGCGGTTGGCCGCACAAGAGAAGACCAGCATATTCCTCCTCGGTGTGTGCGTGGTGCGCGGTTGCACGGTGAGCCTTACGTTTGTTTTACTTGCATGGTTCTGCGGCGGTTTTTCTTCTTCCCTTCTCTGCTCCCCCCCCCCTTCTTTCTTCTGGATCTGACGACGCCCAGATGGATTCCGAGCATTCGATAAGATGGATGTGGGCAAAGGCAGGCAGGTGGGTGATACGGTGTTTCCGGCAGGTAGATTGCGCGTGCTGCTGTTCTACGGTCGGCTGTTGCATGCTGCATGATGATGATGTTGCAGAGAGAGGACTCAATGCTGCTGTCTTTCGCTTTGACGTGCTTCTCATGTGATGCTGCATTCCTCTCTCTCTAAGTTCTAAGGTCCCCTTGTTTTACCAAAAGGAGTAAATGCGTCTATATAGGTAAAGTCCCGAGCCACGAGCCCGACAGGCCGGGACAGCGCCTCTCTCTCACCGCTCGCTGTATGTTCCCTCGCACCACACCACACCACACCACACTCGCATACGTCGCTACCCTTGGCACAAGAGGGCATAACCCAACGTCGCCGCAATCAACCCTAAACCCCAGGAGGACCCGAGAGCAGCTGCATTCGCGCCCGCAGCCGACGATTCGTCGGACTCGCTACTGAGCACCTCTCTCGACACGCTCCTCCTGCCGACGGCGTTGGTCACGCCATTCGCCGCGTCCACGGCCTCGATCGCCGGCCCAACATTGAAAAAGTCGACAATGACGAACGTCGGCTGCGTCCCGCCGTACTCTTGCGTGCACCTGCCTAGCTGCAGCCCCAGCATGCCCGTCTCGTTGCCCGGCGCGTTGGTCGTCGTCAGGTTGCCGATGTTCGGCGACTGGATTCCAAACGCCTGGTCGAGGTAGAGGAAGTGGTTCAGCAGCGCCATGCGCCCTCCCGTCGAGGCAGAGCTCAGCCCGCTGGGCCGGTCGGGCGTGCAGGAAAAGTCCGACAGCGCCGAGTTCTCGTACGAGTTCTCGAAGACGTACGTGAACTCGTCCAGCAGGTAGGGCGCGGCGCTGTTGCCGCCGTCCAGCGACGCCACGAAGTTGACCAGCCGCGTGTTGCTGGCGATCAGGCTCTGCAGGGTCGGCCACGTGGTGCTCGACGCTGATGCTGATGACGACGAGGGCACGTACGAGTAGGAGTCGACGCCGGCCGCCTTGTACTCGCCCGCCAAGTCGCTGGCGCTCGCGCCGTCCGAGTTGACTAGTAGGACTGTCACGACCTCGTTTGGATTGTCGTCCATGAAGTCCTTGATCTCGCCCAGCCAGTTGCTCAGCGTGCCGGCGTCGAGCAGATCGCAGCTGCTATGGCAGAGGCGCCATGTTCCGTTCTCTGAGTGGACTTGCGCTGTAAGCAGGCGGACGCCGGCTTGCAGTTGGACTGTGCTGTTGTAGAACTGGTTGCCGGATGTGCTCCAGGTTGTTGACGAGTCTCGCAGGAATGGACTGTCGTGGGCGCCAAGATGTGTAATGTTGTTGTATTGCCGGCTGCATAGTTCGGGGCTGTTGTTGCAGGCTTGTGTTGTTTGAGCGAGTGCCGTTCGCAAGGCGATGGGCAGTAGCAGTAATGATCGCAGACTTGATGAGAACATTGTCGGTTATTGTGAGTTGTTTGTGTTGGTCTGTGACCGATGGGATCGTATTTTATTGAACAAATCCAGTCTTGAGAGCGGCGATTGTGTATGCAGAGTGGCAAACAGGTAAGAGGAGCCGAGTCGTTAGTAGTGGTAATGCCCAGCAACTGCAACGCAATGCAATGATGTAGTCGAAAAGTGGAAACAACTTCTACAGGAATGGACAGGTAGGCTGGCAAGATCGAAATGATATCATAAGACAAACAAACATGAAGACAGACCGGTGGGAAATATCAAAACCTATAGTGTGTGCTCACAAAACATTCGCCATCCTATTTTCAAAGACATGTCTGATGCGTGAGTGTCATCAGCGAACCGCAGCAGCAGCGAGATAACACCACTGCACTGCGCCTCCCCTTCTAGAGCAAATTCGCGTCCGGCGTCGTCAGCCCAGAGCTTTTCTGGTGGGTGTCGCCGCTGATGTGTTTCGTACGTGAGAAAAATCAATGTCATCCCTGCTGCGCCGAGCACTGGGGAGCGGGCGGTAGGGCAGAGCATGCTTAAAGAAAAAGAACTGCCGCGGCAGCGGCACTCATCATTGATTAATGAATTGATTGATTGAAACGCATCTCCGATCAATGATCAGACCCAAATTGCAGGACGTCCTCTTGTCTATGTATGTCTTAGTGAACGGCAGAGTTACAGTTCGAAGACAAGAAACGCCATGTCCTGCCACGAAGCCGCCGTTGCCGCCGCTCTCGTGCTCCTCGGGAAGCTTTGGCTCGGGGACCCGAAAATAACAATCAACTAAGCAAAACGCGCGGCTCCTCTCCAGCCTTGTCCTGTTTCATCACACAAGGCCGATGCCTTTGGTACTTTGGCATCTCAATCTCATACGATGATAATACGAGCGCCGGGATGCGACCTTGAAGACGACGCTTTGTTCTTTCATTCTTCTCTTACCCACATAGGCATGCTCCGTGAGGATGTGGGCACTTGCAGTTCAGGCGTGCCAGGGCAACTCCTTAGGGTGGCACGGTGGGCGTGCTTTCGTTTAAGCAAAAGTTTGAAGAGAGTCGGATGGCTGGCTCTTTTCGGAGGCTGGACCTTTTACTTTTGTGCGTCGGCGATGACATGTGTCAGACATTTTATCATCTCGTTCTTGCCCTGAGCGTTGATGGTTCTTAGTTTGCATACCAAAATCCTTCGCGCTGTGAGCGGGCCAACAATTCATTCTCCACTGTCACCGTTACGGTAGCACGGTAGATCATCTTTTGCCCTGGGCATGGCACGCCTGGAACTCAAACGACGTCGAGTGAGGTTCTTCGAGCCTTCGGTGCTAATGGATGCACAGAGGCTCGCTTATCACTATGCTCGTATGCTGCATGGCGCGACGCGATGTTCTTGTCAGGGAAAGCTTTTGTACGGCTTGCTAACTAAATGTAGGCACTGTACGCATACTCGGAGAAAGTCGACCTTTGGGATCTCAAATCATCATCGGTTGAGGGAAAACCGTCAAGCCTCTCTTCCACTCCGCGAGAGAGATCCTACGCGAGGTTTGGGGAGATACACGAATACCGGTGCTATACCCTTTCTCGCGTTCACGATCGCTGGCCTTGAGGGTGTGTCCGGGTCCAGTCTTGTTCCCACTCTCGCAGCACCGCTTGATGAACTCCACAACCCGATCATTGTTATCATCATCCGTCGGCGCAAAATGCCCGCCAGTGTGAACGATCGTGGCAGAATTCTCGTTGCTGGACAACTTGGCGACGACTGCGTCTCGTTCCTCATGGTCGACCATCGGATCCCACATCCCGACAAATTGGCAGAAAGGCGTGTCGATGGGCGGAGACTCGTACAGCCAGTCATAGTAGCTGGTTCGACCCACGCGGGCTGCGTACAGAACGCCGAACTTGAGCGGAGGGTGTTGCAGGTTCTCGAAAGCTTGTGGATATGGCATTATTCCTGTTGCATTATCCCGCGGCGATTTCCGCAGCGCTTCCTCGTATGCTCCACGTCGGACTCCTCCTTCTTGTAACATGGACGCTACCATCGCTGCGAGAACCGTCCCCTGCGAGAACGCCACGATTCCATCGAAGGGTCCCTCGCGTTCCAGTACTCCGGCGATCAAATCCAAGCTCTCGAACAGGCCGTGTGGAGGATCCTGGACGTAACGTAGGTGGAACCAAGCTCGCAGGTCGGGACTCAAGCCGCTGTGTTGCGGCTGGGTGTCGTGTCCGGGAATGTCGTCGACGCGCAGCCGCAGCGCTCCCTCAGGCCATGTGAACTCTGTGTTGGGAAATGTGGTTCGCAATCGCTCTTCCAGCCGTCGCGTTTTCCGCTGGAAAGTGTCGCTGCTTTGGGCGTAACCATGGAGCATTAATATCTTCATATCCGTAGGGTTGTCGTAGTATGTGGTTTAGGATATCTGTTTGGTAAGCATGGTGTTGTTATCAGAAGGTAGTCGCATTGGTATGCCAATCGTTCGATTCAGACAGTGATAGCAAGAAGGTGCTATTAGTTGGTACCGACATGGCAAGTGCATTACTGTGTATCCGCATACAGCTGTTTGGGACCTTTGCTCTTTATCTTGGAGGAACATATTGTTCTTCGGGATTTCTGTTTGGTCGAGGACAAAGAGGTGACCTCCCACATTCCGACGGATTATTAGAAGACTTCGAGAACGTCGGAGCATTCAGAAAACGGTCGGTCCACCCATGTATAGAACATATAGTTCGGACCGGTCGGCGTGAGGCGCAATCTGGATTCCCGTGAGGAGGAAAGTGTCAAGCTCGTTGGCATGCAAGTGCTCTCTTCGACAAATTGCTTCCAACGACGTTTGTTCCTGTGAGGCTGGTCATGGTACGGTGTCCTATACAAAGCAAAAGGTTCCATGCCTGTTGTGCAGACTTAGACGTGGTTTATCTTCAGACGACAGGCCGAGTAAGGTAGATCTGAAGAAGGCCGTATGTTTGTTGGTGATCATCGAGTTCTGCGGACAACCTCGTACTGGAGATCCTGCTGGAAATCAATTCGTATGATACGATCGAGAGTGTACAAGTGAAAAGCACATGGTCAGTATTCACAGAGGTATCTATTACAAAATATTGCAACAAGTCGCGTCTGTAATACCACGTCGATTCGAAATGTAAACCAATGACGTCCTCGTTTCTGTTGATCGCCGCGACTCAGGCCCGTGCTTTCCATTGAACATTGAACATCGACTGAGACGCATCTACATTCTGTTGACCTTCTTCATACACGAACACAGTTTGATAAAACCGACATCTCCACCTCCCCCAGCCACCACAAGTCCTCCTCCAACACACCTGGCCTGAGTAGCTCGGAAGTTGACACAGCAAACGAAGCCGACGCATTGCAAAGCCACAGCCCGCAACAATGGCCTCGACAGCAGCTGCATCAGCATCCGCTAAAAGAAAGATTGTCGTCTGTGGCGGAAACGGGTTCTTGGGAAGCAGAATCTGCAAGGCGGCAGTAGCAAGAAATTGGGATGTCACATCAATCAGGTAGGTCATGGCAGGCAGAACGCATTGGCGATCACCGTCCTAACCAAACTTCTACATAGCCGTTCTGGCGAGCCCAACTGGTCCTCAGTAACCTCCGAATCGACAGCGCCAGCATGGTCCAAGAACATCAACTGGAAGAGCGCAAACATCCTGAACCCAGAAACCTACAAAGACTCACTAGAGAACGCCGACGCCGTGGTGCACTCGATGGGAATCCTGCTGGAAGCGGACTACAAGGGCGTCGTGTCCGGCCAGGTCTCTCCCATCGCCGGCCTACAACGCGCCTTCTCCTCGACAAAAGTTGGCGCGAACGCAAACCCGATGGAAGCGAATAGCATCGAGCCAGGCGAGAAAGACGGACAAATCACATACGAGCTTATGAACCGCGACTCGGCAATCATCCTGGCCAACACTGCTGCTGCGGCGAACGTCGGCACTTTCGGATACATCTCTGCCGCTGCTGGCGCGCCCATATTGCCCAAGAGGTACATCACCACCAAGCGCGAGGCTGAGAGCACCATTGCGTCGAAATTCCCCAAGATGCGATCTTTCTTCGTCAGGCCTGGATTCCTCTACGACAGCAGCAGAGGCTTCACCATCCCCATGGCTGCGCTCACGTACGGCGGGTTTATCGCGAACAGCTTGACTGGCGGCAACCTGACGTGGTTGATGGGTGCTGGTGGCAGCAAGCCGCTGAAGGCCGATCTTGTCGCCGAGTCTGTGATCGAGGGATTGTCAGACGATGGTATCAAGGGCCCCGTCGAGACCCAGGAGATTGAGATGTTGGCCAACAGGGCGTGGAGGAGAGGTATGCTCTAAAGTACTTTTTGAAAAATTCGTCGAGCGTTTCAGCCCTGAAGATTGTAAGATAATTCTGTACAAGACATTAGTTCAAGGCTACTTCTGCCATCGAGGATACGATGAATCGTTGAATTTAATCCAGGCCGAACCGCAATGACCGCCATGCCACGTCTACGATCAAGCTTGCAATAGTCTCCTTGAACTCGTACGGAGTTAGCTCGAGCCTAGTTCTCCAATACCGAGATCACCGAACGACTTGAAGGCCATTTTCCGAACCAATGTTTTGCACTTGTTGTCCTCGGGCACGAACATATACGCTTCGTTGCCCAACTTCAATCCCAGTACTTTAAGAGCAAGTGCAGACCCTCACCGCCGCAAATCACCGATACAATCATCTCTAGGCCATGTACCGTAGTAAACGACCAGCTGGACCCGGCCTCTCGAGAGAGACAGAGAGGGAGCGCGCAAGATCGCCACTCGCGACACGTTGCGAATAGGGAGAGCCATCACACCTGCCACCGTGTCACGAGGACAATTTAGCAATGCAGCGTAGCGCCGAGCCGTTGTCAGAGGAGGACTGACTGCCACGATATCACGAGACCTTTAGCCTCTAGGAAAGGAATAAATGCAACGACCGTGCCTTCCACGAGACCAATCGAATCCATGGCTCCAGTGAGTATACCATGACGTACTCCCGTTTTCTCGCCTGTCTGTCTGCCCATCGGACGAATCTATTCCTGGTATCTGGGACTCGGAGGTTGGGTGGTTAGTTTTGTTTTGTTTTTGTCTTACTTCACGGCCTTGTCTTGCCTTACGGGGCTAGCATGGCATGGCATTGTAGAGACAAATGTGTCACAGGACACGTTCGGAGTCCGGACTAGACAAGACAACAACGGTCGACGCATTGCGACGATTGTTCCTTGGTACGAAAAGCGTGGAAGCTACTGCTAGGATAAGGCTGCAGCATGTAGTGGGCGTTCGCGGTGCTACTCAGAGCAGAGGAAAATGGAGCTACCGTCAAAGAAGAACTCGACAGGTGGAGAAGATGATTTGGAAATCGGTCATAAGTTCGTTATCTCGCTATGGTATGATGGTCGGGCAGGCGACCCGGGTGATATGCCTGCAAACACAAAAGACGCCTCAAGCGTGTTCGAAAATAGCAAACAAACTCCATCCCAAACATGAACAAAAGAGAATGTGAAGTGAAGTGAACGAAGCCCTACCGCATCAAGCGGCGAGCAACAGGGAAGAGAAAACCAACCACGCTCGGGAGCCCGAACCGCATCAAGCGTCGGGCGAACCAGAAAATTCGCTCACTTGGGAGCGTTCTGTAGAGTCCATCTTGCAAAGAAGTCCAAAACAACAGGAGTAAAGTCCAGCACCTTCGACGTGGCACACGCCTTGATGTTCTTCGCATCCGAATTGTCGGCTTTGACGTCGGGCCAGCAGTGCGCCGCAGGCTCGTACAAGTGGTAGTGGGTCACGACTTTGCTCCACGCACCACAGCTGAAACTCGTGATGTGGTAGCCGTCCTTGGTGGATTTGGATGAAGATGCGCCAGTGCCGCAGTTGCGTTCGCCCCAATAGCGCACCCACGAGCCGATTTGGGGCAAGGCGCCGCCGCTGCCGTCGCCGCCGGCGTAGGGGATGGTGTTGTCGGCGTCGCCGTGGGATTCGAGGATGGCGCGTTTCTTGGTGCAGGAGGCCTTGCTGGTGTCGGTGTACAGGGCGGCGGCGGCCATGGCGAAGGCGGCGAATTGGTCGCCTGTGTCGGAGCAGGCGAGGGTGTCGACGAAGCCGGCGCCGTTGCTCTTGCCCGAGGCGTAGATCTTGTCGGTGTTGATGCAGTAGTCTGCTTTGACTTGGTCGAGCAGGTCGCTGACGAACTTGACGTCGTTCACGCTTTGATCGGCGTAGCTGGGGCCTTGCCAGGCTGCGCCGTTGGAGCCTTGGACGCCTTGGGGGTAGACGACGACATACTTGGATGAAGCTGCGTAGTTGTAGTATTGGGAATTGTCGTGTTGTTGGTCGGAGTCACCGCCGCGGCCGTGCTGTTCATTTGTTAGCTGGGTTATACCATAGATGTAGATGCGACCCGATGATTCCTGGACGAATGACAGACGCTAATGTCTTGAATCGATAGGAATGGGGATGTGATTGAATGGAAAGTACGTACTGCAACAACTGTTAGCAAGCCTTTTATCATGCAAGTGTTTGATGGCGAACTTACCAAAATCAAAGATCAAAGAGTACTTGGTATTGGCGCTGTAGTTGTCCGGTACCTAGGAGAGAGGTCAGTCATGATCACGAGGCAGTGTGCTTCATCTTACGAACCATGACTTTGTAAGACCTGGAACGACCTCCGGAATTGATCGTGAACGGTCCGCTGTAGCCTGACTTTTGTGATTGGCCACATCCTGACGCAGCTGCTTTGGAGTAGGTGAGCTCAACATCTGTCGAACCATATGATAAACCGATAGGTGCTGCAGTGGCCGAAGCCGTGAAGAGAGCTGCTGTCAAGAGGTAGTTGAGCATGTTTGTGGGTGTTTGGTACTTGTCCTACTTTCAAAGGGGGAAGTACCGTGTACTATATACGAGCTGGAAGGAGGCAGGACATGTGAGACCTGTATCTAAGACTCCAAGAACCGCCAGCCACGGATTCAACGGCCATTCCTGGGAAGGGGCGATTTGGCAGCAATCCCGGTGCGTGACCTCTGACGTCTGGATGGACAACGATAGTCCAAGAATGGAAGCTCGAGAGGCTCGTGAACGCCATGACGCTAGCTATTGCAATTGTTCCCATGCAACTGAAGTCGTGATCCGGATATCCTGGCGAACCAGATCGTGTAACTGGAGCGAGAGTCACAACCGCCGTCAAGGAACGGCTACGGCTGCATGGCAAGCGCGATTCTAGCCACGGAGAATTCTAATATGCGGATCAAGGGATGCATACCGTAGGCACTTCGAGGCAGGTATCGAGTATTTCGACATCATCCGAGGTGGGAGGCCAGCCGGAAGGAGAAGGCAGGAGATGCAAGGAAGAAAGACAGATCGCCATGTGTGCGGTCAGTTAAGCCCGTGTCCCGCCGTTGCAGACGCCGAGGAGACGTTTTGATCGTCGAGTTTACACCGTACAAGCCTTTTAGTACGGTCGGTCGTAAGGCTTCTTCACGGGACGCAGGCATGATGATTGCGTACCCAAGTTAGAAGACCGCCCTCTGTCCAGACATGGAAAGACTCTCATATCTGAAACCCAAAGACTGCATCAACAATCGGTAGAGAATTTCTGAAGAAGTCAACTGCAAAGAGGCTACCATGGTATGCACGTTTGAACTCGTGACATAGTTCCGGTCAAGAGGTGCACATGCCGTGGCTTGTCGTGCTTGTGATCACTTGCCATCCTGGAGCCCATGGCGGCATGAGCAACGCCAGAAGATCGACCTTACATACTGGTAGATGGTGGGGTGGATTTATGCCGCCTGCCGTACAGCAACGCTACTGTGCTGTGCTATCATATGCCGTTTTAGCCGTTGATATTTCATGCGACACCGCGAAACCGAGAGTCAGGGAGGTTCTTGGTGTGCAGGGCATGACGGCGAGGCGTTGGGGTAGAGGTGTGGTCCTGAACGTTCCGAGGACTTCCAACTGCCAGCGTGGCAAAAATGAGGAGCCAAGGGGTAAAAGAGCTGCGCGTCAGACCTGAAAAGAACAGCACATGCCCGGAAGGATTCGATGTAGGTAGTTGGAAGGAAGAGGGGTCTACATACATAATACCCCGGTATGTTCAGTTTCGTATGCGTGCGGCTGAGTCAGCGGTTAGCGTCTACATATTAGGCAACACGTACTACATGCATATGCTTTCTTGATTGATTATTCCATTGCAGATGCTCCATCTCCCTTTAGTACGTGGCCTACCACTTGCCAGCCATTGAGTGGGGATCAAGGTCTACTACCAGTGGGTGTGGGTATCATCTCGGCGTACATGTGACCGCAACTGAATAGGAAAGTCGTGTGAAGCTACACCGCTCTCACACACCGGCCGACGTATTCCGAGGCATGTAACAATTTTACCAAGCAGACGTACGGCGTAGACCGTTGAGGCATCTGGTACATGTTTGCACAGCATTCGAGTCAGCTAACTGCATTACTCAGGCCTTCTCATGCCAACTGTTGACACGCGCTAAATCTGACTGCCAATCAATATCCCACCACTCGCCATTGACCTCGTTCCTTATCAATAAAACACGATGGCCAGAGAAGCTGACGTGAAGAGAATTTTGTTCGTTGCACGGCGTATGCACGGCCTATCTGAAGATATCAACACAACGGAAAGCATCTCAGCCGTCCCCATATCCCGTAAACGCCTTGTTCCTAGAAATGCAGTTTTTTGCATCGAAGCGGGGGTTTCGCCAATGAAATGAGAACCTGTCTTTCGCAAAGTATGGCGAGTGCCGCCAGTAAGGGCATCGGTATGTATTGCAATAATCCCGGCCGTGTCGAGTCGTTATACGTAGGCGTGGGGGTTTCGTTGCAAGGCACGCGCGTGAGCAGCGCACCTTCGACTTCTCGACAGGATGGCAGAGGCGCGCTACGTCTGGTGGTTCTGCGGGCGAGTGGTCTACTTGACCATTCTCTTTCTCTTGCCGACCTGGGCAGAGAAACCGGTCTTGATGGCAGTGACGGAACGCCTGGAACCGCAGCTGTTGCAGGTGACGAAGTACAGTCTGTTCTCACCCTTGTTGAGCTCGGTATCGGGGCTGCGGCAAGTCTTGCAGGTGACGTATTCGACTGCAATTATTGTTAGATTTCAAATGTGTGTTGCGTGCCGCTTCAGGAGCTAGAAACTTACCAATGTATCTACGCAGAACGTTCTCGATCTGCTTCTGCTGGAAGCGACCCTTGATGACAAGACGTCTGCTACCGTCGACGGAACCGGAAGTACCCAATTCGGCGAACAAGAACTGGGTGACGTGTTCGTCGGTACGCTTCATGCGCTTGCAAATCTCGGCAATGTTGGCGAAGATGGTCTTCTTGTTACCTTCACGCAGACACTGCGGAGGCGGGATCTTGTAGCTCTTCATACCACTGCCGCCGAGGTCGGGGTGGCTGTCGGACAACATGAGGAAGAAGCGGCTGAGAAGGCTCTCGTAGTTGATCGGCTTTGTCTCGTCGTGTGCCCAGATTCCGGTGCCCTGGATGAGATCGCCCTCCTGAAGACCGGCCTCGACCTTCGCGGACTGCTTCTCAGCCGCATCGTCGGCCATCACCTTCTCCTCGTCGCCACCTGCAGCGGCAAGCTTGGCCTCGAAGTCATCAACGAGCGGCGCCTTGGGCTTTTTCTTCCTCTTCTTGAGCGCACTCAGATCGACCTCGCCATCCTCGGTCTTTGACTTCTTCTTCTTCTTCGAGCCGAGCGCGAGGGCCTCGAAGTCGTCGGCGGCCTCGTCGACGGCGGCGTCAGGCTTTGAGTGTGATTCGGCGGTGGTGTCCTTTTCGGTTTCCGAGACGGCCTGGGTGACCTCGCCGTTGGAGTCGACAATGGTCTCGCCCTCGGCGAATGCGACCGATTTGCGCGGTCGTGAGTCGATGTCGGCCATGATTGTGTTTGTGTCGTGGTGTCAGGAGGAATCCGATGGCCCCGCTGAGGTTCGTTGTGCTTTGGAAATCCAGCAGTCGTGACTCAGGCTTTGTGACGTGCAGACGAAAGAAGGGCAAGTTTGCCGGCAACCACAACCAAGGGCCGCTAGGCTGGGCCAGCTTCCAGGTGATGGTTACATTCACTTGGAGTTGTTGGATCGTACACTGCTTGTCTTCACTCTCATATACCTATCACAAGCACCGAAATTGATCACCGTGCCCGTCACTTCTCAACCGCCATCACTCGCAGTGACGCGTAACAACCCAGCAATCATCCTATCATGTCTGAGCCGTCCTCCTCATACGCCAACATTCCTCCTGCGAGCACCGAAGATGAAGTCGACTCTCTGCCATCGTCATCTGCCGGTTCAACAACATCAATGTCGCCCAGTGAAGAGGAAGAGCTGTCAGATGCTGAACGCGAATGGAATGAAAGCTTGCAGCAGCTTGAACTACTCCTGACGATGGTGCTGGTTCCATACCTCGGCAAATACTTTGGCAGGAAGTGCGCATACTGGGGTAGGTCTTGTGATTTTTGGAACAGCTTAGGGTACATTGCTGACAAGCAACAGGTTGGGGACGGTTCATGGAGTGGAAGTACCCTGTCAGTGTTGAAATAACCAGCCCTGGAGCCTTCAAGGGTGCTGGCGCTGTTGAAGCCGCCGCTTCGCTCTGAAGTGCATGAAATTAGCAAAAAACTCAACTACACACTGAAGGACAAGTACCTCGATACTGCCGCAGTCTTGGTGCCGGGAGCAGCTCAAAGAGTGGGATGGACAAGGCGGGTCGTAGGTCTTGCCTATGAGCTACTCAGATCGAGCACTGGAGCTCGCAAACCCACCCAGTGATGCCAAACTGGATCCTCAAGTGGCTCACAGCTCGCGATAACTACACGCTGAACGCTTCCGTTATGCGTCACTTCCGTCACGAAGACCATCAGGGGTACGCGACAGAACACATGAATTCGACCTTTTGAGGACTACGAGAAGTCGTCCTCGGCCTGCCGAAGAAGATTGTGATGAGCAGGAGCAGGAACAGGTTCATTGCGAGACCAAACTCAACGCCCACGCCGGAACGGTTCAAGCGCGCCGCGTGCCTTGTGCCAACCGGGGCCAGTACACGTAAAGGGTACCATGGCTCTGACCGGCTGTCAGCATAGAAGGCATGCACAGAAGTAATTGGCTTCGGATTGGAGACTGCGCTCAAAGCAAGCGTGGATCTCCTTGGGAGCCGTGGCTAAAGATCGTTAGAGTCCACTGGTAGTAACATGCATCGGAAGGATCGCATCACTCCAAAGCCCATATCCTCCCGATGTACTACATGTCTGTATAACAAATCAAAATAGCACATGCACCATGCTTCTCTCTATTGAGTCTTTCCAAAACTTTACTACGTTGGTCAGCAATGGCCGTAGTTGCATTGTACAGTCCGTTCAACCTTGACGCATATAGCCCACTACAGTTCCATCAACGTGTTTAGGAAGATTTCTGTTAACGTCTCAATATCCTGGCTGTTAGTTGCCCATATGATTCATGTTCTACGGAACGATCCACTAAATTACTTGTTCCTCGTAGATGTAGGGTTATAGTCAGCCGGGTAAATATTCATCCACCACGAAACATCCGGCCTCCTGAAGTTCTAGACCGTCGATCGACGATCGACGACGACAACATTAGTGGTAGACAGATCGATGCTGCATAACCAGCAGACAGTAAGTTGCGAATCTTGTCTATCCTATGTGCCCTACAGTGATGCCCTGAAAGAGGCAAAAGATATGTCTAAGAGGAAATGTAGAACAAACACCACGTCGCGATAGCGTCGTATAACAAGATGTGAAAGCGATCATAGAAACGGTATACTACTAAGCTATCTACTAGCGATTTGACACCAGTTGGGTGACGGAAACTCAAGGGAGCCTCAAGCCTTTGTCCCAAATCTATGCTGCCGGATGCAGTCACAGCTCAGGTACATCAAGAACAAAGGACAGAGAAAAGGACTTGAAGAGTAATATCTAAGCAAGCACCATCCCTAGGAAACCAACAACTCCACGCTGCGACAAAACAACATTCCAATTCACCACCACCACCAACACATCGAAAACCAATCCAGCAATCATGCCCGCAGCAGGTGGAGCAGGAGCCGGAGGTGGAGGCGGCCGAAGAGCAGCAGCAGGAGGAGAAGCCCCACGCACCGGTGGCTCGAAGAAGACCACCCGCGAAGCCGCGCCCAAGGGTGTCGAGAAGAAAACGGCCAAGACTCCTGTCAAAGCTGTCAAAGAAAAGGTAGCTGTGGCTAAGGAGAAGGCGAAAGCGAAGAAGGAGGCGCAAAAGGCTAGCCATTATGAGCGCAGGGAGGCGTATGCTCTGAATGAGAAGTCGGGTGATAGGACTGCGAAGAAAGAGAAGAGCAAGGAGAAGAGGGCGACGAGGGGGTTGAGGGAGTAGATTTGGGTGGTGGGGAAGTTGTGATAAAATCGGTTGATGGTTTTCGTTTTCTGAAAGCACTATTTCGTGCCAGTCAAACTCGCCAGAAATATCGTTATCGCGATCTGAAAACTAGCTTTGCGCCAGCGTGATGTACCTCTTTCTCGCAACGCATCCGATCCCCGTTACTCATCATCTCGTCTCATTGATTCCCATGTCGTCTACTGCTCACATCTCGCCACTATGGGTTGGGTGCACGGCCTACAAAGTCTTTGCGAAAGCGCGGAGGTGCTTTTGGAAGGTCTTGATCTGCTCTTCTTTGGTAGCTTGTCCTCCGTAGACGGGGAAATTGATGTCATTGACCTCAATGATGTCGACAGCAGCATCCTTGCCGCCGTTGGCGGCCCCAAAGGCTGCGAGGAAGTGATGGCCGTCTCGGTAGAGATCCTTGGCCATCTTGGACATAGTGCGGCCACTAATTGCGCAGTCCAAGACGAGCGACTCCAAATTCGTGGCGCCGGCGAGCATTGTCAGGGCGGTGTGATTCGAGAGCTTTGAAGCGGCGGAACGCGAACCCCAGTCCACGATCTTGACGGTGTGAAGGCGTTGCTGGTTGCGGAGGCCAATCATGGCAAGGAATTCCGTAAGAGCGAAGCAGTTCTCGAAGGTGAACTCATGGCCATAGAGGTAGTTGATTGCTTCGGCGTTGATCTGCTTGTTCAGAGCAAGTAAGGCAGGGACGAACATGGTTGAGATTGGCGAAAGTTCATCGGAACCAGACTTGACGTAACGACGTCGATTCCAGCGAGCAGGGTTGTAGTCGCCTTCGATGTACACGGGTCCACGGAGGGGCTTTTGACGATGCGCCCTGGTCCTGACGACAATGGACACCTCGTTGTGATCGAACAGAGCCATCTCGTAGATCATGTCGCGAAGTTCTGGTGGCAAATCGAGGAAGCGGAACCGCTTGGGCTCTTTCGCCTTTGGTGTCTTCTTGAGCCTTTTCTTGGGTGGTGCTCTCGTGACCTTCTGTGAAACTTGTCAGCCGTGCAGGCGTCATCGCAACCTAGGGTCAGTCGGCATACCTTGCGACCGGTGGTGAAGGCTTCGTCCTCGTCGCTGTCATTCGTAATGATCTCGTCCGCCAGCTTCGGCTCTTCATCATTGCCCATGGCATCGATCTCTCCCTCGACTTCGACATAGGAGACAGTGGCGCGCTTGCGCTTGCCGGTGAGTACGGGCGGCGCATCGAAGGCAGTGGGCTGCCCAGTGCGCTTCTTGGGACCCATGGCTGGCGTTCGCTTGGTGCTAGTTGAGGATGTGTAAGTCAAGCGGTGTTGTGGTGTTCGAGCAAAATATCAATTTGGTTGGCGCGAACTTGTAGTCGCTCGCTGTGGTGGGCTCACATCTTCGTGAAGGTGGCAGGCGCGCGTCTTAGGCAGCAGCTTCGTGCCAAGACATGTTTGACCTCACTTCACTTCCTGCAGCGTGAAGTAAGTTGACCTTAGACATCAGCAGTGCGAGAGTGTTGACTTCGGAAGATGTGGGTGGTGGAATATCGCGACATCCTTACTGTATGTCTCTCGCGGTCTCGGTGACTGCGGCCTACACCTCATCACATCATGTGCACGCTTACTCAACTCAGGAGAGCGCGTGACCTGTCTACGAGTGAAGCCCATTCGCGTGTCAGCACTTTTGGGACAGATATCGTACCGACAAGATGCTGGCTTGAGTACGACGACGGTGGTCTCAGCACGGAGAAGAGCGGATGAACGAAAGTCCAACTCCGCGTTTCCGATGGCCTCCTCAGCGCCATCCGCTTGGCTTCCGCGCGTCAACTCCTTGACATTCGACGGCATCTCGATTGGACTCACAGTCAATCACAATCACTGCGAACAGACAGATCGCGAATGGACCTGGAGATAGGGAGAAGCGGCGATCAATACGCAGGACATGGATACATGAGTAAGTGAAGTTTTATCTTCACAACAGACAGCCCAAAAGCACCCTAAATGCCGAGCCCAAGTCCCAGACTTGCCCCGCGCCGCTACCTCAAGCCACCTTAGCCGTACCCACCTTACAGAAGTCAGTAGCCGGCCGTGGTTCCGAGCCGGCAATGATATCAACAGGCGCTCGTCGGCTCAAGTGGCCGAAGTGTTTACGACTTCATACTTTCTTTCTCTCATTCCCCCAGAATCTCCCCAGACCTCACTTCTACCCCAGAGGTGACCTGGTTGAATCGACAGCATGGAGTTCGCACGCTCCTTCAGCTCTGCTCTGAGCAATGGCGTCCAAGTCCAAGTCCGCGTCGCACCTCGCGCAGCGTGGCGCGTAAAGGACCATGTCTGCCAAAAGAGAACATTCCAGTCCAGCTCAGTCCTCCTCCGTGAGGCACCTAGCAGTGCGCCCGCGAAGAAGCGTGGCGGATCAAAGGTGTTCAACTCCGCCGACGAGGCTGTCGCGGACATCAAGTCTGGCGCTACCATCCTCTCTGCTGGATTTGGCCTTTGCGGTACCGCAGAGACCCTCATTGGCGCTCTGGCACGTAGAGGAAAGGAGAGCCTACACTCTCTCACAGCTGTCTCCAACAATGCCGGCACATCCATTGGCGGCGGTCTCTCGCCTCTGATCGAATCCGGCCAGATCAGCCGGGCCATCTGCAGTTTCCTCGGCGGCAACAAAACTCTCGAAAGCATGTATCTCAACGGCAAAATCGGCATCGAACTCACACCTCAAGGCACCATCGCTGAGAAGCTCCGCTGCGGTGGTGCTGGTATCCCTGCTTTCTACACTCCTACCGGCGTCAACACTTTCATTCAGAGCGGTCAAATCCCCATCAGACTCAACAAGGGCGTGGTCATCGAGGCCGCCGAACCCAGAGAAACCCGCATCTTCGACGGTCGCGTCTACAACATGGAGCGCGCCATCAAGGGCGACGTCGCCATCCTCCGCGCCCACACCGTCGACGAGGACGGCAACGTCCGCTTCCGCTACACGACCAAGAACTTCGCCCCGATGATGGCCAAGGCCGCCAAAGTTACCATCGTCGAAGCCGAGAACATCGTCCCTTCAGGCACTATCGGACCCGATGATATCCACCTTCCCGGAATCTACGTTGACCGCATCGTCAAAGCCACCGACGACAAGATCATCGAGTCCAAGAACCTCCGCCAGGCACCCACCTCCGAAGCCTCCAAGGACAAGTCGCCTGCTGCCGCCCGCCGTGACCGCATCGCTAAGCGTGCCGCCAAGGAGCTCCACGAGGGCTTCTACGTGAACCTCGGTGTCGGCATGCCCACTCTCGCCCCGTCTTTCCTCCCCGAAGACCGCAAGGTTTGGATCCAGAGTGAGAACGGTATTCTCGGCATGGGCGCCTACCCCACCGAGGCCGAGCTCGACGGCGACATCATCAACGCCGGCAAGGAGACCGTGACCCTCGTCAAGGGCGCCAGCGTCTTCGACAGCTCCGAGAGTTTCGCCATGATCCGCGGCGGCCACGTCGACGTCTCCATTCTTGGTGCCCTGCAAGTCGGCGCCAACGGCGACCTCGCCAACTACATGATTCCCGGCAAGGTAAGTGACTGCCATTCCCCAACTTTCCATTGAAAAACACCGCTAACGCAGATCTCCACAGGTCTTCAAGGGTATGGGCGGTGCCATGGATCTCGTCTCGAACCCGGACGCCACCAAGATTGTCGTCACCACCGACCACGTCGACAAGTACGGCGTCAGCAAGATCGTGCAGAACTGCACCCTGCCGCTGACTGGCGCCCGCTGCGTCAGCACCATCATCACCGACCTCTGCGTCTTCCAGGTCGACCGCACCAAGGGCGAGCTGACCCTGACCGAGCTGGCGCCAGGCGTCACTGTTGATGAGATCAAGGAGAAGACGGATGCCAAGTTCAATGTGGCTGAGGAGTTGGGTGCTATGGAGTAGATTCCCATGAGTACCGTGATCTTATGATGTGTTTTGGGTAGTTTGATGTGTTTACGATGTACAAATTGCACGTAGTGGTAGTGTGGTATCTGGCCTACATGTAGCCAAGATCCAAAATCGAACACGTCTGTTTTTTTTTTGCCATCATGTAGCCCACTATCCCCGAGTTCTCGTGCCTGCTCAGTCCGAAGATTTACACCTGTTTTTGGGTTTCAGGCCTCTGGTTCTTCCCCACGCCGTCAAGTCACTCGAGCCATCAAAAATCGCCTACCGTCAAAGCCAGTGTTAAAACAAACCCAAAAGCTCTTATAGCTTCATATGTACGCTCAATTAAAACAAGATCGACACTCCACCACCACCAAGAATGGCCTTCCCCATAGACAAACACCCCTACAACTTCGCCTTCAACTCCCGCTCATAACCCCCCGCAAACCCACCCCCAATAGCCCCAACAACCTCATCCACCTTCCTTAGCAACCACTCGCTCCCCTCGTCGCTCGCCAACCACTTCCCCCCCTCAACCTCCTCCGCAGCAGCCACAGCCTCCGCCTGCTCCCCTTCAACCGCCTTCCGCAAACCAAACACATGGCTCAAAACCTGCGGCCCCACCCCCGTCTGCGCCCGCAAACAAGCAACCGCCACCACACTCGTCAACACCCGCCCCACGTTCGCCCCGAGCGGCGCGCTCTCCGCCGGATCACTGAACAACGCTCCATACTCGCTCTCCACAATGTGCACGGGCAAGTCCGGGTGCGAGGAGGCGAGTTTCTTGATGAGTTTGCTGCTGAAGGGCGCGTAGATGCTGTTCCATAGGCCGTGGCCGCGGTCCAGCACGTCGTCGATGTTGGAGCGCGCCAGCTTGCGGCGGGGCTGGCGGTTGGCGAGGGCGGTCTGGATTTCAGAGGGCAGGCCGTCGCGGAAGGCGTTGAGGCAGTTGATTGTGCGCGGGACGCCGTTGAAGCCGATGCATTTGAGGCCGACTTCGCGCATTAGTTCGGCGGTGTAGAGGGGGTGGTCGGTGGGGTTCGCGGTGGAATTGGTGGCGGAGCTGGCGAGGGCGTAGAGTTGGAGAAGGGATTCGGGGGAGTTGAGGGTCATTGTTGCTGCTGTCTGGGAGAGGTTGTTAGTTGGGTTGTTCTTTTGGTGTTTCTTGTGTTTTGGAATAGGTGGCGAGTTGGGAGTGATCTTACTGAAGCGCATAGCCAAGCTGGGAGGCCGACTTGCTTTGCTTTTGCATCGCTGGCGATTTTCTCGTAGATCGAAGTTATGTTCTTAGGCGCCGGAGTCGTGTGAGGCCTAACGTGTGCGGCATTGATAAGAGTCTTGAGGGATTCGGAGAGTTTAGACATGGTTGTGGTGCTCGAATGGGTTACGAGCTGATATGAGTTGTCCTGATTCCGTTGAGCGTCTGATCAGGGTCAAGATATGTATGAATTAAAGTGTAGTTCAGATAGGTAGTTCAGAGACGCCGGCGCAGCATCAACAAAACGTGAGGTCAATTCATTCGCCGAGGTTTGACGTGATGCCATCACCGGAGTTAGGCGGCAGTTGAGCGGATATCGGCCTGGACGGCCTCTCAATTGTCCGCCTTGTCGTGCTCCATCGCTTCGGCCAAGTAAATGTAGCGAGCATAAGACCATGAACCAAGACATGACCAAGCAATTTCATTTCAGATGTAACAAGAAGGATGAAGTATTAATTCCCGCCAGCTCAACTCAACTGCTGATTGGGGTTACATGCATTACACAACACAGATCTGGGTATGACGCTCCAATCCACTCCCGGTCGTGGAAGTCATATTGCACCACGCTCGGCCAAACCAAGAGATACCTCGAAGAACAACAAGAAAGAAAAGCTAAGGTAAAGGAGTGCTGCTTACGCGGCGGGTACAACGATGTGACCCGACATGACTCTGCCGAGCCTGGCTTCCACCACAGTATACACCTCAACGCTGCTCGCAACATCAGTGGTGGCCAGGCTGCTGCTCGCTTTTGATGCATTGCTCGTGGCTTTTGTCACGTCGCTCTTGCTTGCCTGGACGGAAAGGCAGGTCAGCAATGTAGCAACGACAATGCAGTAAGATGCAGGGAGGTCGGGCTCAGCTGATTTGCCGAGCCGCTTAAGCGCCTGCCTGAGTCTCGTGGTCGTCGTCCAACATCGTCGAAGGCTCCCGAGTCATTCTGCTCTCAAGCTCCTTGAGCTGACTCTCGCGTGCGAGAAGCTCCTGGCGCTTCTGCTCGATTTCGCGCTGCACCTTGATCTCAATCTCCCGCAGCTTCTCCTCTTCGCGACGCAGTTGCTCCTCCTTCAGACGGACAGACTGAGATGCAAGCGATTGCGGGTCGAGCGACTCCGAGTTGTCGCCTCCGGAGGTTGTGTCATTCACGCTCTTACTAAGCTTCTCGGTACGGTAGTTCTCGTACAGGAAGTCGTGAGTAATTTCCTTCAAGTCTGCAAGGTGAGAGTGCAAGAGAGCTGAGCGAATGGCGAGGAAGTCGGAGTGACGAGGGTTGTCGACCTCGACGATACCCCAGGGGTATTGGCGAGCGCGGACTGTGCGACCCTCGAGCTCAATGGTCTCTTCGCTGCCGACAATAGCGAACGGCATCAGGCCACGGAGCTCGGCGTTCTCCTCGACGGTATCCTCGTCATCCTCCTCAATGTCGTAGGGGAAGTTGTAGACCGGGATGCGGTAGTGCTCAATGTCCTCCATGATGAGCTTCTTGCTCTCGGCCAGCTCGAGCGGGGTGAGGGAGTCAGCCTTGCCGATAACGGGGATAACGTTGACACGGGGTGAAAGACGGCGCATGAGCTCAATGTCAAGCTCGCGAAGACCGTGGCCTGAGAGATAGTTTTGTCAGTATTGCCGGCGTGGTACGCGTTGAAATGCTATGAGGCGACTTACCAGTAGGCTGGACGAAGTACAGCAAGACGTGAACGCGGTTGTCGCGGAAGCGCGGGTTACGCTTGATCCTGCTCTCCTCGGCAAGAATGTCATCGTACTGGCGTTCAAGGTAGGAGCTGATCTCGCCAAAGGCGGCCTCGTTGTCAATGGCATCGCCGAAGCCGGGAGTGTCGACAATGGTCAAGCTAACGCGGGTTCCCTCCTCATCGAGCTCAAGCTCGACGGTAGCGGGCTTGATGCTCACGCCCTGTTCGATGTGGGCAGTGGTGGGGTCGTCGTCGTCCTGGCCCTCGAGCACGGGGCGGCCGCAGAGGGTGTTGACGAAAGTTGTCCTGCCGGTGCCGGAGGCGCCACAGACCATGAGGCAGAACTGGATTCCCTTCTTCACATTCTTCTTGCGGCGAATCTTGATCGCGCTGCCAGCGGCCGACATTGTGTTAGGCGTTGGATACCTGGGAGGTGGAGTACTGGCGAACGTTGCGGCGGTGGTGAAGTGCTCGGCCGGCGGTGCAGCTGAGCGAATGACAGAGTGTCGGATTGATGAATGGCCGTGAGCGAGGTCGGCGTTGGAGGGGAGGTGAGGTGGATGAAGTGAGGTTGTGGTTGTTGTGTTTCGACTCGCAATGGATAGGCGGAGCAAGCAAGGTCGAGCAGCGCTTCAGGGACAGGAGGCAGGCACGGGCCAGAATATCACTCTTAGAGTTTGGGGAAGGGGCGGCTCGGCAGTGGGCCCGAGCTATACTCCATCGGGATGCCGACGGTGGGTGACCATCTTGAAAGCACATGACAGCAATACTGTCTCCCTGATACCTACCACTCGACCATCACATAGATCTCTTCAATACCTCGCTTCATTTACTTCGTTCTCCGCGCTCTTGTGGTTAGTACTTGTTTGCTACTCAAACCGGGAACCGCATCCCGACATGTCGATTCAGCGGTGACCCCAATATCTGTCAACACTGGGAATCACCACATTAAATCGGATCCAAGATCTTTGTCCAAATTACATCCACAATGAACACACGCCAGGCTATCCAAAGCTCAAATGACGCCGTCGTTCTGGGCATCTCTTTCTCTGCTACTCGAAACAGATTCATCGCATCTCTGTCCGAGGGCTGTCGCATCTTCAGGATAGACAATTGCCTACCCACATATCAACCCTCACTATCTGATGCAGAAGGTAAGAGGAAAAGCCCATCATCTCTGACCGATGGAGGTGTCGGTGTCGCCGCAGTTTTAGACGACCGCTACTTCGCTGTCGTCGGTGGTGGCAGAGCTCCTTTTGCCAGCCCCAACGTCCTGTCTTTCTGGGATGCCGCCATAGGTCGCCAGATGAACACGGTTAATTGCCACGAGCGCATACTGGACGTAAAGCTTTCCAGTTCACATGCTGCCATCATCCTGGCAGAGCGAACATTGCTCTACGAGTACCAGGAACTCAACCGACAAGAGCCTACGCCACCAACGTCGCCTTCTGAAGGTGACGATCAATCTGGCTTGACTGAGCGAGGTTTAAACAAAGTCAAGAACCTTTACTCTACCTCAACAAACACATTTGGTCTAGGATGCTTGAATGACACCATGTTGGTACTTCCAGCGCAGTCGCCGGGACAAGTGCAATTAATTCCACTGCCAACAGGCTCAAAGCGAGTCTTTCGAGCCCACGCTTCAACCCTTCGTGCTATTGCGGTTTCTGACGATGGCCGTGTTGTAGCCACTGCTTCTTTGAAGGGCACTCTGATCAGGGCATTTGAAACTGCGACTCTCAATCAGATCGGAGAGTTCCGCCGTGGCGTTGACACCGCAGTCACCACAAGTCTCGCCATCAGTCCTGACAACAGATGGCTGGCATGTGCCTCCGACAAAGGCACTCTTCATGTCTTCGACATGAAGACAGGTGTCCATGCTGACACACCCATGGTATCCGAGCCCAAATCTCAACATCGCAAAAGTCAGAGCTATGCTAGCCATCGTCTTTCAGGGGGCATGTATGAGCGTGAATCACAATCCGGCATGTCTGGTCGCTCAAGTCCGCAAAGTGCGGGTGCAGGCAACTACTCTGGCAGCGTACAAGAGTACTATGGTCTACGCCCACCTCCACTCTCCGCATCGCCAAGCGGTCCACAAGCAGCCGTCTCAGCTCTGCAAGCCTTCAAGAGCTCATCTTTCGCACCAAGAGTGATGAAAGACGTCCGCTCTGTCGCATCAGCACCATACTATACAGGAACCGACCCGCCACATTGGCAAGGTGGCCCCTCACACAGTTGGACTGTCGCTCCCAACGGCACCCGCAAGCGAGTCAAAAACGCCGTGTTACCACTTCCAAATGACCCGACTGGCCGACCTCCAAAGGGCATCATCGCATTTGCTCCGAAACAGACAGCAAAGAGCAAACCTCACGGAATGAGCAACATCAGTAACGACGACCAAGGAGCAGTAATATACGTGATCGGAGGCGGCAGTGATCCGCGTTGGGAACTGTTCGAGCTCCTGCCTGCAGAAGGTGGCGGTTGGACTCTTGTCAACCGCGGACATCGGAAGTTCATGACGAGGCAATTCGTTGACTAGCTCGTGAGACAGCCACGCGCAATGCGAAGGTACCGCATTATTTGGGAACTTAGATGATCAAGAACCATGAAGCCGGATTGGGATTCCTTGGTAACGATTGCTACGACTATCAGAAATGACAACTTACAAATATCTCAGTCTGACCTTCAATGACTTGACTTTTTTTGACCTGGTTCAAATTCACAGCACTATTGGGAATTCAGCACCAACAACAGGGTACAGCAACAACGGGGTATTCACCGACTGCTTTGGCCTCACGATGGAAATTGGTAATGTGATCGATGTTTTCATTTTTTCATTCTTTAACTCGGCAATGCGATATCTTAACTCAAAGGAAAGGGTATCTCGGTCTTCTCCATTCAATCCTCATTAATCAAACTTCTTCTCTCAGCAGTCTCTGTTCCGCCTCTCGGCCTTTCTCAAGTCCCCGGACGCCAGCGAGCCTGGAAGTCTGCCATGAACTCAGCCCTCTCGGCGTCGTCCATTTCGACGTCGCTGACTTCATCCTCAGTCTCAGCACCATCGTTCCTGTGCATGGTCATGAGGATGCTGGCAGCTTCGACGACTTCCTGGCTAGGTGCTTGGCAAAGGAGCAGCAAGGCGTTCGCGGCGTCGACTTCGGCTGCCGTGTAAACTTGCTGACTGTTGCTGGCATCGGTCATCTCAACGTCGAGACTCTCCCGGACAGCAGCAGTGGCAGTGGTGGTAGCTTGTGGCGTTGGCTCTACCTTTGAATTCTTGCTTCTGGACTTCCTGCTGCTGTCTCTCCTGCTGCCGTTTGCGGCCCTGACACTCACACCGTTGTTCTCCCTCGCCGCATGCAAGTTAGCCCTGGCTTGTTCCACGGTGATCTTGGTCGCCTTGGCTCGAGCCTCCAGCGCTGTGGTCATCCTGCGAGAAACTGCAGTCTGGCTCAGCGTGAACTGGTCGGTGCCGAC